>Ga0299915_10001540_pt1 | contig 17076 bp, 15 predicted proteins | sample RVTome_13_FD_200263 | JGI IMG/M metagenome (GOLD analysis project Ga0299915, IMG submission 200263) | Soil microbial communities from uranium-contaminated site in the Upper Colorado River Basin, Wyoming, United States - RVT92D227 (version 2) ... | reverse complement strand
ACCCTCGAACCATGCCCCCCACCCAACCCTCCCCCTCGAGGGGGGAGGGTGAGGGAGGGGGTGAATTTACCAGGTGTGTTCTTCGTCGTGGCAGTAAACACAGAGATTTTCCCAGTTAGACCCATCCGGAGGATTATTGAGGTGATTTCCATCCTTGTGGTGGACCGTGAGAAGATGTCTCGTCTTGGAATCAAACTCCCTTGCACATCGTGCGCAGATGAGGCCGTGAATTTTGAGTGATCGTTCCCTGTAATCAACCTTTTTCGAATGGGTTTGTTTCAATTCTTTGACAATTTCATCAACGGACTTGTTGGGGTCTACCTTTTTCCCGGCTTGAATCCGACGTATTCGGAAAGAAGTCCTTCTCATATCCAATGCCTCGGGAACAATGAATCAAAAGACATCATCTCCTCCATGGTGAGAGGATCTTCTTTGAAAACCGATGAATTATTTTTTTTCTGTAGGGTATTTATCCTTATTCCACTCCTTCCAACCACCTTTTAAGGCATAAACTTTTGTAAATCCCATTTCAATGAGTTCCTGTGCCAAACTGGCACTGGTGCCTTCCCCCCGTCAGGCACAGTAGAGAACGAGGGTCTTATCCTTAGGATACTTTTTGACCCAAGATTCTAATGTCTGAGGATCTTCTCGAATAGCGCCTGTAATTTTTAAGTCACTCTCTTTCCAATCATCGCCGGCCCGGACATCGATGAGGATCAAATCAGGACTGCCCATCATTGCTTTGAGTTTCTCTTTTGTGATCCTGGGGGCATCTGCGGATATGGCAGATGTCGTGATGATTCCAACCAGGGAAAAAATGAGGGTTGCTGCCATCAAGAATCTCTTTGTCATTCCATGCCTCCTTGGGGAGTTTTTGAATTCCTTGTAATAAAGCAGATGTAAATTTATCTTAACAAGCAAGCACTCCAAAAGCAATAAAAAGACCAAAAAATGCTTGTTTGGGCGTTTAAATTTTGGTATCTATAGAATTCAGAGTTCAACATTCCAGACCGGAGGAGGGTGTGAATGAAGCGATATCTCATTATCGGAAACGGAGTGGCGGGCGCGAGAGCGGCGGTTAAGATCAGAGAAAGAGATCCGGAGGGTGAGATCCATATCTTTACGGAAGAGGCCTACCCCTTTTACTATCGAGTTCGATTTCCGGAGCTGGTCGGGGGAGAGGTGGGGATCAAAGAGATCACCATCCACACCCAGGAGTTTTACCAAAGCAAGAAGATTTCCCTCCATCTGGGAGAGCCGGTTGTGGAAGTTCATCCTGACAGGAAGGAGATCCTCAGCAAACAGGGGATAACCTACCCCTATGATGTCCTGCTTATGGCGACAGGTGGGAATGCCTTTGTGCCCCCCATCAAAGGGAGAGAGAAGAAAGGGGTATTTACCCTTCGCACGATGAAGGATGCTCTTGAAATGAAAGCATTCTCAGAGAAGGTTGGTCAGGCGGTTCTCATTGGAGGCGGACTGGTTGGATTGGAGACAGGGGGAGTCCTGTTAAGGCGGGGAATCAAGATAGCCGTTATTGAGCAAAATCCGAGGATTCTCCCGCGGCAGATGGATTCAGAGGGCGCCCAGATTCTTCAGGCGAAGATGGAGGCCATGGGTTTCTCTTTCTTCCTCAACGGGCAATCCGAGGAGATCCTGGGAGAGGAAAAAGTAGAAGGAGTCCGTCTAAAGGATAGCAGGGTCGTTGAAGGTCAGATGGCCATTATCTCAGCAGGGGTGAGGCCCAATCTGCTCCTGGCCAAGGAGATGGGGTTGGAGATAAAGAATGGGATTTTAGTCAATGACCGACTGGAGACGAAGACCAAGGACATCTTTGCAGCTGGTGACGTAGCAGAACACAGAGGTCGAACCTACGGCATCTGGCCAGCTGCCCAAAGACAGGGGGAGATTGCCGGAGTCAACATGGCTGGAGGAAATGAGGTTTATGAAGGCACAGTCGTTTCGAATACGCTGAAGGTCGTAGGAATTGATCTCACTTCAGCCGGGGAGATTGACGCCGAAGGGAAATTGGAGTGCGTGGTTAGGAGTGATCGCGAGAAATGCAACTACTGTAAAGTTACATTCAAAGAGGATAAGGTCGTTGGCTGCATTGTTCTTGGAGATATTCAGAAGAGGTCAGAAATACTCAAGACCATTGGGAAGGAAATCAGTAGTAAGGAAGAGATGGACTCCCTTCTAAAATAAGGGGTTGATTCCAGTGAGCACCCGTAAAGAATAAAAAACCCACTCAGCCTTTGGCTGGGTGGGTTTTTTGGTTAGAGGGTTTTTGTGGAGAAAAGAGTTTTTTCTATTGTTGTAAATCAGTATACAACACTCACATTAAAGGAAGATTAGTAGAGGATTAGAATATTTTAATCTTCTACAACCATGAAAAATCATTAAATATTGAGAGGTTAGGTTTTAAAGGGGAGACAGGATTTGGATGGTTTGATCCCCGATGGTACATTCCGCAGGAAGTCTTCCTACAGCCTCTCCATCTGCGAAAACTTCTCGAGATTCATCGGAGATGATTTTTACTCTCCGGCCAGATTTCATCATGATTCTGGGATGGAAAATATGGGTGCCGTTAAATACTCTCGGAAACGTTTTTAAAAGTTCCCACTTTGAAATCTCTTTCACGATGCAGATATCCAGTAGTTGGTCATCCATCATCGCCATGGGAGCGATCTTCATACCTCCCCCATAATAAGGGCCATTGGCCACCGTGACCATCATGACACGCTCTGTCAGGGGGTGCTCATCGATTGTCATCTCAATTTCAAAAGGTTTGAAATTCTTAAGGGCTTTTAGTACACACACCGTATATCCTAATGTTCCATTAAAATACCCCTTCCCGTCATTCGCTAACATGTTGACCTCTGCATCAAACCCCACATAAGTGCTGCCAATAAAGGGTGCCTTATTGACGGTCGGCAAATCGAATTTAGAAATAGAGGGTTCAGACGGAAGATGACAACTCTTTTTAAGATTCGAAAGAAGGTCAGCATTGCGGACAAGATCATTTCCTCTGCCGCATGGAAGGAAACCGAAAGGAAGGTTGGCACTGGCGATGGCAGGGAGGGCATCGTGGACCGTTCCATCTCCACCAAAGAGGAGGATGGCCTCAACCCCACGTGCAGAGGCGCGAATAATCTCTGAGTGCATCTCCTCCGGGGATTTAGGAATGATGTACAGGAATTCATGAGGAGAGTTAGAGAGCCATTGTTTGACTTTGGGTAAAAGGCGAAGGGTCTTTCCACTTCCGGCGACAGGATTGACGACCACCAGCATCTTCATGGGTATTTAAGGTTACCCATTCAAGGAAAACTGTCAAGTAAAAAGATGAATCGGGGGAACCCTTCAGTTGAGGGGGTTACTTGATCGAAAGGGTCGGGAGGTCCTCCCTCCCAAACCTTTCGGGTTAGCCCTTCAGCTCTCCTTCTTGAGTTTTTTAACGAATTTTGGAATCAAAAAGGAGAGTAAAAAGAGACTTACGGAGAAGAAGACCTTAAAGGAAATGAGCTGGCTCCAATCACCACTGCCCCATACTTCCTTAAGGGTTCCTATAAAAAAAGTAAAAATAAATGTCCCGACTATGATACCCAATCCTGTGCCAAGCCAATAGTCCCAGAACCGAACCTTTGTCAATCCCATTCCAAAGTTCATAGGAGTAAATGGAAAATAAACGAGGCGGAGGTAGAGCACGGTGGCAAACCCGTTTCTCTCGATGGCGTCATCATATTTTTTTAAACGATCTCCGATGAGAGAGGTGGCGAATTCCCTTCCCAACGTTCTTCCGATCCAGAAGGAAGTGCTGGCCCCGACCATAGCGCCCACCCATACATATAGGAAGGCCCAATAGGAGCCAAAGATGGCAGCCCCTAAAGCCGTGAGCAAGGTTCCCGGGACAAAGAGACATACCCCCAGGGCATAGACCAGCATAAAGATAAAGGGAGCCCAGAAGCCCACCCCTTCCAAAAAACGACCCAAAGCTTCCTGGGTAAAAAATTCCTTGATTGAAGTGAAACGGATCACATAAATAGCTACTGCAATGAAGACGAGTAGAATAAGGGCTTTTATCATTGCCTTCGTACGTTTCTTCATAGGATGCAAGGTGGTTTCTTGCATTGATATTTGCTCTCCTTTTACTTACCGCCTCCACGCCAGCCAATGGTCGAACAATTTCTTGATCAGAGGAGTCAGCCGGGTCCGGTTATATGCATCACCGACCTGTTTGATAGCTTCGGCCTGAGTGGGGTAGGTGTGAATCACATTGGAGATGGTTTTCAGGCCGATGTTGCCAACGATCGCCAGGGTGATCTCTCCGAGCATCTCCCCGGCGTGACGAGCGACAATGGTTGCCCCCAAGATCTTATCCGTACCTTTCCGGACATGTATCTTCACAAACCCTTCTTCTTCACCATCGGCAATGGCTCTGTCTACTTCTTTTAGAAGCCTTACGTAGGTTTCTACTTCAATTCCCTTTTCCTTGGCATCTTTCTCATACATCCCAACATGAGCAATTTCTGGATCCGTGTAGGTGCACCAGGGGATCGTCAATGCGCTCACTTTCTTCCTTCCATTGAAAAGGGCATTTTGGATGACGATTCGGGCGGTCGCATCCGCCGTGTGAGTGAACTTGTAGGCCAGACAGATATCTCCTGCAGCATAAATTCTTGGGTTGGTGGTTTGCAACTGGTCGTTTACTTCTATTCCCTCTCTCTTGTCATACTTGACTCCGGCACCTTCAAGATTCAAGCCCTCCACATTGGGAGATCTTCCTGCACCAGCTAGGATTTCATCCACTGCGATTGTCTCTGTATTCCCCCCACAATCAATATGGATGACCTTGCCTTGGTTTTTCTTTTCGACTTTCGTGGTTTTACAGTTGAGGATCAAGCGGATCCCATCGCGAATGAAGGACTGTTGAATGATTTCTGCTGCATCGCTGTCCTCACGGTTCAAGATATGGGCCGCATTATGGAACAGGATTACCTCACAGCCCAGACGTCGAAATGCCTGAGCCAATTCACATCCTATGGGACCTCCACCGATGACGGCCAGACGTCTCGGTCTCTCAGTAAGGGAAAAGACCGTTTCATTCGTGAGAAATCCAACTTCGGCTATTCCTTCTATAGCAGGTTGTACGGGCCTTGTCCCTGTCGCGATGACCGCCTTTTTAAACTTTAAGGTTTTCCCGGCAACTTGCACCGTGTCCGGATCTGAGAACTGGCCTTCTCCTAAAAACAGATCCACGCCTAATTCCTTGAATCGCCGGGCTGAATCATGCTCACTGATCCGGGCTCGGAGACGTCTCAACCGTTCCATGACTACGGGGAAATCAACCTCCATCCCTCCCAGGACACGTACGCCAAATTGGCTGGCATCACAAATGTCAGCCGCCATCCGGGAGGACCGTATCATGCATTTCGAGGGTACACAGCCCACATTGAGGCAATCCCCTCCAAGGAAATGTCGTTCCACAAGGGCGACTTTTGCTCCCAATCCTGCTGCCCCGGCAGCCGTGACCAAGCCCGCCGTCCCTGCTCCGATCACCACTAAGTTATAACTGGGTGCTGGCTCAGGATTTTGCCAGTCGGCCGGATGGACGTTGGAAACCAAAGCTTCATTATAAATGTCCTGAGGTAACATCCTCAATGGCAGAGGCATCTTCATTTCCTCCTTTTACAAAGGCTTTTTTTGATGGGCAGTCTGTAATGAAGGGTTTGAATTCAAACCAGTGCACCCGCGCAGGAGGATCCGAATCCCGCGGTGCATCCAAAACAATGATCTCCTGTAACAATTCGGCGCTTCATCAGAGCCTCCTTGCTAAAGGATTTAATGTGATCCGGAGCCCCATGATTCACCGGAAGTCCGAGGGCCAGGTTGAAGTCACAATCATAAAGCCTTCCGTCCCAGCCGACACTGATCTGGTGGCGACACATCACTGCTTCCACTGTTTTGGGATTAAAGGATTTCCTGAGAAGATCGAGATACCATTTCTCCTGATTTTGTTGAACCAGTTTTCTGCGAAAGCGGCCCAGGGGCATATTCGTGATGGTGAGAAGAGAGGTAAACGTGATACCAAAACGCTGTCCCAGCTCCCGCCGGTAGTCCTCTTCAAGGGCCGACTGAGAAGGAGGGAGAAAGGATCCGCCAGGGTTATAAACCAATTTCAGAGATAAGCCTGATTCGAAGCCATAACCCATGACATTTAATCGTTTGATCGCTTCGACACTTTTATGATAAACACCCTCTCCTCGCTGGGCAGAGACGTTTTCTTCGAGATAACAGGGCAGAGATGCGACGAGTTGAACCTGGTGGTCCCGCAAGAACTCGGGCATGTCTTCCATTTCCGGTTCAAGGAGTACGGTTAAGTTCGTCCGCACCTGCACAGCAAGGCCTTTCAGGCGAAGAGCCTTTACAAAATGACGAAAATGTGGATTGAGTTCCGGTGCTCCTCCGGTCAGATCAACGAGCTGGCAATTAAAACTTTCGGCTGACTCAAGGACAAGTTCCATAGTCGGCCATTCCATTATTTCACTTCGTTCGGGTGATGCCTCCAGATGGCAATGTCCACACTGCTGGTTACATCGAAATCCCAGGTTGACCTGCAGAATATCGATCCTCAGGCTGTACAACCCTTCCTCTTTTTTCCCGGCCACCTGTTTCTCGAAATCGTTCATACGCTTACTCCTGTATGATTTTAACCTCCCAGTTACATAATATTATATGAAAAGGAAGGTGAGTGTGCTGTAAATCCTTTGCAGCGGCACCTCTCAACGTTTTACTCCCCAGTTTTCAAGCAAATCACAAAGATCACCTTGGGTGACATCGTTTGTTACCCATAAAACCTATAAAAATCCGCAATTGCAAAGGGTTGGAAGCACACTTGCCTTCCTTTTCAATGCACCCATTATTATCCTTTTAGGGACCATACTGATAACGTGTTTCAAACGGTCTGGGAGCCGGACTCTTTTTGATCCGATGATCCTCATTGGCTGCTGCATGCTCGAGCAGCTTGAAGATCGTCTCCACTTCCTCCGTTGCTCCAATAGAGGAAGCGATCTCCTCCAGAGTAAAGGCTCTCTCCTTTTCCTTTCGAAGATAGGAAAGGACTTGGGTCTGGAGTTGAATCACTGATTCCGCAGCTTTTTTCCCAGCCTCAACGCCGGGTTGATGGTAAGCGTTTACTTTGATGAGCGACGCATAAAAACCAACTGCCCTTTCATAAAGGGCAATCAGGACTCCCAGGGAATGGGCATTTAACCTCTTTAAAGTGATCGTAATAGATTCTCTCCCTTTTTCGCTCAATGCCTTTCGCGTTCCCTGAAGAAAACCGCTGAGGTAATCTCCACTGGTGACATCGGGATCAATCTGAAAGGAGGGACCTTCTCGGTCCCTGAGCACTTCGATAAAGGTGACGAAAAAATTGTCCACTCCATCGCGAAGTTGCTGAATGTAAGCATGCTGGTCGGTCGAACCTTTGTTGCCATAAACCGAAATCCCTTGATGCACCATCTGACCGTCCAGATCCTTTTCCTTGCCAAGGGACTCCATGACGAGCTGTTGAAGATATTTAGGAAAGAGCTGAAGCCTGTCCTTATAAGGGAGAATGATCATGTCCTTTTTCCCCCGACCTCCAGTCGCGTGATGCCACATCAGTGACAACAAGGCGGCGGGGTTCGATCGGGTCTCTTTCTTTCGAGTGACTTGATCGCAGACTCGGGCTCCCTCCAATAGTGAATCGATATCAATCCCCTGGAGTGCAGCCGGGAGGAGTCCGACGGCTGAGGTCTCTGAGGTGCGGCCTCCCACCCAGTCCCACATTGGGAATCTTGCTAACCATTTTTCATCCTTGGCGATATGGTCCAGGGGGCTCCCTGCTTCGGTAATGGCAACCGCATGTTTTCCGAAAGGAAGCCCCTTTGCCTCATAAGCGGCCTTTGCCTCAAGCATCCCATTTCTTGTCTCAATGGTCTTTCCACTTTTGGAAATGACCAGCGTGAGCGTCTCTGAGAGATGATCTCCGATCTCCCCCAAAACAAGGTCCATCCCGTCTGGATCAGTATTATCAAAAAAGGAGGGTCTCATAAGATCCTTTTGGGTTCCCAGCGCATGGGAAACGAATTGAGGGCTAAGGGCCGATCCTCCGATGCCAATAAGGAGAAATCTCGAAAAGGGTCTGCCAAGGGGAGCTTGAATCTTCCCTGTATGGATCTTCCGGGCAAATTCCTTGACGGATTGAATCATTTCCTTGATTGCTTGGCGAATATCGGGGTTGGGTGTCAAACCGGGATCACGCAACCAGTAGTGGCCCACCATCCGTTTTTCATCAGGATTGGCAATGGCTCCCGATTCAAGGGCATCCATATCCCGGAAGGCCTTCTGAATGAGGGGTTCCATCACATCAAAATAGTCCTCCGGGAAGTTCATCCGGCTGATGTCGATCATCAACCCCAGATCAGGATTAGCATAAAGATACTTTTTATATCGTTTCCAAAGTTCGACGTGATCCATTCGATTCATCCTTCTATTTTATTCAAAAAGTTATTGCTGATCCAAAAGTTCCATGGCGCGGTAAGCGGCACCCATAAGAGCGGTCCGTTCATTCATGATGACTTTGACAGGAATCGTTCCCATCATGTTGGAGTACCGTCCCTTCTCCTTAAAAGCCTTCATAAATGTTCCGTCTCTCAATTTCCAAATGATCTTGGGAGCGATTCCCCCTCCGATGTAGATCCCACCCATGGCCATGACTTGAAGGGCAAGGTTTCCAGCAGCTGCACCATAAATGGAGACAAACATATCCAGTGCCATTACACACAGTCTGTTCTTCTTCTGCTGAGCCATTTCAGAGATCACGGCAGCAGGGTCTTTTTCTATCATTTCCTGAGAAACCCATTCGGGTTCTTTACCATATCGTCGAGTATCCCGGAGAAACTGATAGATATGAAAAAGACCTGTTCCTGATAGGATGCGTTCGTAACTTACATGGCCGAAATGATGGGTCAGATACTGAAACAGCTCGAACTCCAGACCGTTTCTCGGGCCAAACTCGACATGCCCCCCCTCGGACGGGGAGGGGATATGCCGCCTCCCGTCCCAGAAAAGAATTGCCTCCCCGAGACCGGTCCCGGCGGAAATGAGAGCTGCATTTCCCTCTCTTTTCTTGCCGGTGTTCAAACTATGAAAATTCTCATTTCTCAATACCCTAATGCCATAGGCATTGGCAACCAGGTCATTAATTACTCCCACTCTTTGGGTAGAGAGCTTTTTTTGAATAGAATCCAAATGGATCCGCCAGGGGAGATTCGTTGTTCTGATGGTCCTGCTTGTCACTGGCCCGGCCACGCCGAAACAGGCCGAGGCGATCTTCTCCTCGCCACTCAAAAAATCTTTTAAGATCTCTTTCAGTCCATTGTAGTTTTTACTGAGGTAAGTTTTCTCAATTTGGAGTTGAAGGGCTTCTCCAACAATACGAAAAAGTCCAAGCCGTGATTTTGTTCCTCCGATATCTCCTGCCAATACCTGTTGAGGCATATTTGTTTTTAACCCCACACGATTCTTTCTCTCAATATGCCGAACTCTTCCTCACTTTCCCCTCTCCCCACTGCCTGCCTGCCGGTAGGCAGGAGGAGAGGGATAGGGTGAGGGGTGATTTCGCCAAATGTAACAACATTTAATGCGTTTGCATTAGTAAAAATAAATCTCTTTTCTGGGCTATCTCATTTAAAAGGGAAATGAATGAATCGTAAAAAAGCTTCACTCCCTCATGTTCCAACTGGTCTGTCACCTCCTCGATCTCGATGCCAAAGGATCTGAGTTCCTGAAATAGTCTTTCAGCCTCTACCAGGTGTTCTCCAATGGTGACTCCGGGCCGGCCATGGTCCCTGAAGGCTTCGATAGTTGTTTCAGGCAGGGTGTTTATACTGTCCGGTCCAATCAGCTCCTCCACATATTTAATATCGCTGTATTTCGGATTTTTGGTGCCTGTGCTTCCCCATAATAGCCGCTGAAGGTGGCCCCCTTTTTCTTTTAAAGAGAGAAAACGTTTATTTGAGAAAATGGCTCTGTATCTTTGGTAGGCGATTTTTGCATTGGCGACAGCGGCCTTTCCGAGAAGAACAGCCACTTTTTCTGATGTGGCGGAAGCAGAAGAGAGTTGGCTTTCAAGAAGTTTATCAATGAGCGTATCCACTCTGCTCACAAAGAAGCTTGCCACAGAGGCTATATCGTGAATGGGTTCTCCTCTGTCTCTCCTTTTTTCGAGCCCCCTGAGATAAGCCTCTGCCACCTCTTCATAGCGTTTTGTTGAAAATAGAAGCGTGACATTAACGTTCACACCATCGTTAATCAGTTGTTCAATCGCTGGGAGTCCCTGTCGTGTGGCCGGGACTTTAATGAGAATGTTTTTCTTCCCGATCGTACTAAACAGTTGTCTCGCCTCTGCAATAGTCGCATCCGTATCATAGGCGAGGTCTGGAGAGACTTCAATGCTGACAAAACCATCCAGCCCCTGGGTGGTCTCATAAATGGGCCGCAACATTTCTGCTGCATTGGACACGTCTTCAATGGCCAGTCCGAAGAAGAGTTCCTTTTCGCTCCGGATCCCCTGATCGATCATCTTCCGCAAGGAGGCATCGTAATCTGTGCTTCCTGAAATGGCCTTTTGAAAAATTGTTGGGTTGGAAGTAATCCCGCTTAAACCGTCTTCGTCGATCCGTCGTTTCAGTTCTCCTGAACGGATCAGCTTTTTGCTCAGGTTATCAAGCCATATGCTCTGGCCGAGTTCTTTCAAATCCATCAATGAGTTTTTACTCATTCCTCCCTCCAGTCAATTTAATTCCACCTTCATGTGCATTTCGCCTTGTCCTGCAGTCACTCTCCTTGATTATTTCAACCTTTCTTTTTAACCAAAAGGGCCTTTATTTTGTCCAGGATATTTTCAGGGGTGAATCCGAACTCTTTCAAGAGAACCTTCATCGGAGCAGAGGCTCCGAAATGATCAATCCCTATTGCCTCACCCTGCAGCCCGATATATCTGTGCCAGCCCTGGGTGGCTCCTGCTTCAATCGATATCCTTGTTGTCACCTCAGGGGGAATCACTTCATTGCGATACCTTTCAGGCTGCTGTTCAAAAAGTTCCCAGGATGGCATGTTTACAACACGAGCCGAGACACCTTCTCTCTTTAGTTTTTCATAAACGTCCAGAGCGAGGTGGACTTCTGAACCTGTGGCGATCATGAGGACTTCTGGTTTTTCGGAAGGAGAATCGGCCAGGATATAGGCCCCTTTTCTAAGATTAGTGGCCGGGCTGAATCGTGTCCTATCGATCACCGGCACATTCTGTCGGGTCAGAATGATTGCCACAGGCCCCTCCCTGTGCTCCATGGCGATCCTCCAGGCCTCGGCTGTTTCATTGGCGTCCGCCGGTCTGATCACGATCAGCCCTGGAATCGCTCTGAAGTTGGCAAGTTGTTCGATCGGTTGGTGGGTAGGACCATCTTCACCAATAGCAATGGAGTCATGTGTAAAGATATAGATCACGTGGAGTTTCATCAGAGCGGCAAGCCGGATCGCAGGTCTCATGTAATCTGAAAAGATTAGAAACGTACTGCCAAATGGATAGACCCCGCCGTGAAGCGCCATGCCGTTGAGAATACAGCCCATGACATGCTCACGGACTCCAAACGAGATATTGGCTCCTTCATATCCCCAAGGGCCTGAAATAGCTCCCTGGAGGGTTCCATCACCAAAACCTGGACATTGGAAATTGCCTTTGTTTTTTAGAGCGGTATTCGTTGAAGGATTTAAATCGGCTGAGCCTCCAATCAGAGAAGGAAGACGGGAGGCGATGGCATTGATGATTTGACCGCCAGCAGAACGCGTTGGAATACCTTTGGGATCTAAAGGAAAAGAGGGAATGTTCTTATCCCAGTCTTCCGGAAGTTCTGCCTTCATCCATCGGTCCCACTCAGCCCCAAGTTCTGGAAAGGCCTTTTTGTATGACTCCAGCTTTGTCTTCCATTCCTCTTCAAGCTGCGTTCCTCTGATGAGGGTTTCTCTGAAATGGGAAAGGGCCTCGTCCGGTATGTAAAAGGCCGGTTCAAGGGGCCAACCGAGATTTTTCTTTGTGGCGATCACCTCTTCCGGACCCAGGGGGGAACCATGGGCCTCAAACGTATCCTGTTTGCGAGGACTGCCGAAACCGATATGGGTCCTGACCGAGATGAGGGAAGGCCGGGAGGATTCATTTTGGGCGGCTGTGATGGCCTTTGCAATCGCTTCCATATCGTTTCCATCCTCGACGGACAGAACATGCCAGCCATAGGCCTCAAACCGCTTGCATACATCCTCTGTAAAGTTCAATCCTATCTCTCCGGCAAGGGTGATGTGGTTATTATCATAGAGATAGATCAGTTTTCCAAGCCTCAGGTGACCGGCCAACGAAGCAGCCTCTGAAGCGATCCCTTCCATCAAATCTCCATCGCTCACGATCGCATAAGTATAGTGGCTTACGATCTCATGGCCCGGACGGTTGAACCGGGTAGCCAAAAAACGCTCAGCCATAGCCATGCCCACCCCATGTGCAAAGCCCTGGCCCAATGGACCTGCGGTACATTCCACCCCTGGTGTTTCTCCATACTCAGGGTGTCCGGGGGTTTTGCTTCCCCACTGTCTGAAACGTTTGATCTCTTCGATGGAGAGGTCGTATCCGGTCAGATGCAGAAGAGAGTAAAGCAAGGCTGAGCCGTGTCCTGCCGAGAGGACAAAGCGGTCACGATCAGGCCATCCAGGGTGAAGGGGGTGATGTTTAAGAAACCTTGTCCAGAGGACGTAGGCCATGGGAGCTGCGCCCATGGGCATTCCAGGATGCCCAGAGTTGGCCTGCTGGACCATGTCTATGGATAACATCCTGATCGTATTGATACAGAGCTCGTCGCTGTTCATCATCTTGGTTCAGTGGCCTCCAATTCTTTTATTTTATTTTTGAACTGTTTATAATTTTCTTCTGGAACTCCCTTCTGGAAAATCCGGCTTCCGACACAAACAGAGTCAACACCGATATCCTTGAATAATTTTAAATTATCAAGGGAGATACCTCCATCGACAGAGATCCGCTTATGGGGAAAGAGACGTCGGGATTCCTCGACCTTTTTCAGAACTTCGGGTTTGAAAGGACTTCCGTAAGCTCCCGGGTCAACGGCGAGAAAAAGAAGCGTATCCACTCTTTCAGCAATTTCTTTAAATTCGTTGAACTGTGTTCCAGGATTGAGAGCCATTCCCGTTGAGATTCCTCTCTTCTCCATCTGACGAATAAAGTCGAGATGAAGAACATTTGATTCGAAGTGAAAGATTACCTGTTTTAAATGGGGATGTTGGATTCGGGACATCAAAGACTGGGGGTCCTGGACCATGATGTGAACTTCGAAGAAGATGGTCGTTTGGATATCATTGATTGCTTCACCCGAAAAACTCCGGGAGGGGACAAAAAGGCCATCCATTAAATCGATTTGGACATAGCGTGTAAAGGATTCTGCCTGCTTGACCATTTTAAGACAACCTCCAATGTTGTCTGCAAGGATAGCCGGTATGATTTCCATCATGTCAATTGATCCTCCAATGCCAAAGGTGATTTTTCCCGATAGAAATATATTATTGAATTCTATTAAAGTGTGTTTAGAAATGCAATCATAATCAACAAGGCCATTTCTTGCAACTCAGAGAAGACTCCGAAGTTATCATTCGAAAAATGAATCTGTTATAATGCACGTCTGAATCGTTCTAAGGGAAATAATGAATCAGAGAAAGATCGATGCCATTATCATTGGGGCTGGAATGGGAGGGTTGACTGCTGCGGCTCTGATGGCCAAGAAGGGGTGGAAAGTCTTTCTTCTTGAAAAAGAGAGGCAGGTGGGGGGGTACGCCGTCTCCTTCAAAAGGGGTAAATACACCTTCGATGCCACCGGCGCTTTTATTGGAGGATGTCAGGAGGGAGGGGAGTTTCATCAGATTCTGAGAGAGGTTGAAGCTGACAGGGAGATCGAATTCATCCCTGTCCATCACATCAGAAACATCTATCCCGGATTTGAGATCTCTCTCGAAAAGGGAGGGTTTTCATCTTATGCCGATGCCCTGTTGAATCTATTCCCTGAGGAAGGGAAGGGGTTAAAGGATTATCTTTCTCTCATCAAACGGATTGGAGATGAGGTGAAGTCTTATTCCAATCAGAGCCTGATGAGGAGGATTCTCTTCCCCTTCTACTTCAGGAATCTCATCCGGTTTTACCGGACTCCTCATCAAGCGATTCTCGATCGCCTGTTCAGAGGAGGAGAGATCAAGATGGCCCTTCACACCCTCCCTGCGACCGAACCTCCTTCGCGGCTCTCCTTTCTCTTTGTAGCCACTCTCATCAGCAAAGCCTTGATGGAGGGCGTCTTCTATCCCCGAGGCGGCATGGGAAGGGTTTCTCAGACCATGGCCAATTCATTGCTCAATTCTGGGGGAGAGATTTTTTTAAATACCGAAGTGGATCAAGTCCTAATGAAAGATAGAAAGTTAAAAGGAGTTGTGACAAAGGAGGGAAGAGTATTCGAGGCACCCCTGGTCATCTCCAATGTCAACCCGAATCTCCTTCTGAAGATGCTTCCATCGGAATTTCAAAGACCATTATTGAAAAAGATGGGACGCTTCGAATATTCTCTCTCCTGTTTTATCCTCTATGTGGCAACAGATCTGGACTTGAAGGGAATGGGCCTTCCCTATTTTACCTATCTCCGCTCCCTCTCCAACCTGGAAGAGGAATACCGGATGATGCAAAGAAACGAGATTCCGAAAAACCCCACCCTGATCGTATCAATTCCCACGCTTCTGGACCCTTCACTGGCTCCGGAGGGCCAGCACCTGATGAAGGTTCTTGCGATCGCCCCTTATCAGTACAGGGAAGGATGGGGAAAGCGAAGTCCCGGAAGAGGGCAACAGATCAAAGAAGAATTCTCCCGGCAGATTTTCCAACAACTGGAATCGAAGTTGATTCCAGGTTTGAGTCAACACCTCCTTTTTTACGAAGCCGCTACCCCATTGACGCTGGAGCGATATACCGGAAATGAGATGGGGGCCATGTATGGCCTTGCCTCCACGCCGGAGCAGTTCGGAAACTTAAGACCTTCTCATCAAACTCCTGTTTCTGGACTCTTTCAGGTGGGCCACTATACCCGGCCTTCCCACGGAATCGTGGGAGCCAGCCTTTCCGGCCTCTTCGCAGCCCGCGCTATCCTCAAACAAATGGCATAGAACATTGAAGTGGATGGGTGGACCCATCTCAGCCTGGCGAATTGGAAGGAATTTCAAAGACATTAAGAGTCGAAATATGCTGAAGGATTGCCATGAGGCTATATTTTTAGTATAAATAGGTCAATTTCCGGGAGTGATTGAAACAGAGGTTAAAGAATTCGATGCACCGGTTGAAAACCAGCTTTGTAAAGAGCTTTTCAAATCCCTTATGACTTCAGGGCGAGGTCAGAGGTCGCCGTTAATAATCACGAGGATAGATAGACTGCGCCATATTCTTTATGGTAAGATAATATTGCAAAATGAAAACTGGAGGGATTAATATGGCAACCAAAGTGGCTCAGATGACGAAGAGTGAACTCCAGGAAATGATCGAAACCACCGTCGAGCAAAAGCTGCTGGAATTGCTTGGCGACCCTGATGAAGGCTTTCATCTAAAAAAGCTGGTTCGTGATCGTCTCTTTCGACAGAAACAGGCTGTTGCAGCGGGGGAACGCGGTAAGCCTTTCAAGGATGTGGTTCGGAGGCTTGAATTGGAGTAACAGGTATGTACAACATCCGGATCTTAGATGAAGCCTCCCGTGAGTTGGCGCGTTTAGATAAACCTGTTGGCCGTCGCATTGTTGAACGTATCAATTGGTTGTCCGAGAAATTGAATGACATTCGACCGGAACCGTTGAGAGGGGATCTCATTGGGCTCTATAAATTTCGTATTGGTGATTACCGTGTAATTTACGAGATTATTCACAACGAAAAGACAATCGTGATTCATGCGATTGGTCATCGAAGAGAAATTTATCGAAAGCAGTAAAGATTACCGCTTTTGAATTCTCGAGTGTTCTGCGAAACGCTATTTACGCGCCAAAAACCAATCCCCCCGGATGGCAATCTTTTCTTTCAAACTTCTGTTTTCTTCCTCGGTCTTATCCGTTGCTGCTTTCTGCATATTGAAGACTACTTACTGATCACTGAATACTGTTTTTTCCCTGCTGGTTGTCCTCTGAAGCCTCAATGCAGGAGGGTCTTCTGACCATTGATGACTGACCACTGATTACCGATTACTGCTTCCTGCTTACTGATTCCCTCTGAAGCTTCAGCGTAGGAGGGGCTTCCTCATAAGATTGACATAAAATTAAATCCTTGGTATAAATTGGACGATTCCGGAAGTGACCGAAATTGAAATAGAAGAGTCCAAAATCAAGGTTGAAACAATTATTCCTTCTGTCTCTATATTCCCTAAATCCGGTAATAGAGGAGGGTTTTGAGAAGAAGAAACGTGAAAAATTTTAACGACGTTTCCTAAATTCTGAAGGGGCGAATTCAAATGCTCTTTCTCTTGAACCAAAGAGGGATGCTTAAGTCGTATTTGAACCCACCTTTATATTTTGGCAATTTCCGAGCGCACTGAGAAATGGGTATAGTTTAATCATGGGAACTTCTACAACAGCACTAGTCAACCCAACTGTGCTCACCTGGGCAAGGCAAGAGAGCGGGTATCCGCCCGAACCGGTGGCCAAGCGAGTGAATGTAAAACCAGAGCGCCTGCTTGCCTGGGAGCGTGGTGATTTAAAGCCCACAGTCCGGCAAGCTCAGAATCTTGCTAAGTTTTATCGCCGACCGTTCGGTGTTTTCTTCCTCCCTGAGCCTCCAACTCTACCCCCCCTTGCGGCAGAGTACCGTCGGTTGCCGGGTGTGCGTCCTGGCGTTGAATCGCCGGAATTCCGGCTTGCCCTGCGGGTCATGTCGCAGCGACGGGAAGTAGCCCTGGAGTTGAGTGAAGAA
>Ga0299915_10001539_pt1 | contig 17080 bp, 13 predicted proteins | sample RVTome_13_FD_200263 | JGI IMG/M metagenome (GOLD analysis project Ga0299915, IMG submission 200263) | Soil microbial communities from uranium-contaminated site in the Upper Colorado River Basin, Wyoming, United States - RVT92D227 (version 2) ... | reverse complement strand
ATGTTATTTCCGAACAGACCCTAATAGACAAAACCCCTTTTCTGATAGCGCACCTGGCCGCCCGCCATGGTCAGCAGGACCTTATCCCCCATTTGGTGGCAAAGGTCCGGGTTCTTCTCGAGGGACCGGATGTCCGGGATGTCCAGAATGACCAGGTCGGCGCTCTTACCGACTTCCAGGCTGCCGCGCGCCTTTTCATCATAGGTCAGGTATGCACCGTTGATGGTGTATGTCCGCAACGCGTCCGCAATTCCCAGCGTCTCCTCCGGCCCATACACCTTGCCGCTTGTCTGATCTCTGCGGGTGAGCAGCGCGTACAGCCCCATCCAGGGATTGTGGGTGGTCACGCCATAATCCGAACCGGACGTAAGCACAACTCCGGCCTTCATGTAAGAACGAAACGGCTGGGTGCGCGCCATCCGATCGGTTCCGAGATTGTTGGCAAAAGCCGCGCCTTCCTGCCAGTTGAAGACGGGATTGCTGGAAGCGACTATGCCATACTGCGCCATTTCCCTGAGCATCGACGTCTTCGGCTCCATCGGCAGATAGGCGTGAATGACGCTCCAGCGCAGGTCCGCCTCCGGGCGCGCTTTCCGGATCTCGTCGATCAGCTTTTTGTAAAGATCCACAGTCTGGCGCATTGCCTGGTCGCCGCAGGCATGAGTGTGGAGGTCCCAGCCGAACTCCAGCACGGCGCGGTACTGCGCCTCCCGCACCGCATGATCGGCCACCACCGGGTTGCCGAGGTTCGGCGCTCCTTCCAGCTCCATCGAGCGCGCGAATGGTACGGACATCCAGGCGCTGCGCGTCCCGGCCCCGCCGTCGGCGTAAAACTTCGCGCCGCGCCACCGCAGAAATGCATCGCCCAGATTGTTGATCTTGATCTCGTTCATATGCTGGCGGATGGCATCCGGCGTGTTGGCATAAAACGTCCCTTCGTGAACCGCAGCAATCCGCATTTTGAGGTAGCCGCGGTTGTAAGCTTCCTGGTAGACACGCATGTGGTAGCCCATGGCCGACGAGGGATCGACCAGGCTGGTGACACCGAGCCTCAGCATCTCTTCCACGCCATGTCTGATGCTCTGCACGTCGTCTTCAAAATTTGCGCGCGGCATGCGCGCCCGCACCAGCGCCGATGCTTTGGAGCCAACGAATGCCCCCGTCGGGATCTTGATGACCTGCGGCTTGCCATCCACGTTCACGGTGCGCTCGGCGCGAAAAATCTTGTCCTCAAAAGTGAAGTCGCCCGGGTCCTTCAGCCACCAGGCGGGCCAGGTTTCCGCTCTGTCATCTTCAATGCCCATCATCTTGAACACGGCAGTGTTCACACACACGCCGCGATAGACGCGGTTGAGCCGCACCGGATTGTCGGGAGTGATCAGGTCCAACTGCCAGCGCGTGACCATTTCGGGATACTTATACTGATCCCAGCGGTTGCCGATCAGCCATTCGCCGGGCTTGGGCTCCAGGCGCCGCTTCAGGTCCGCTACGGCCTTCACGATTTCCTCGGCGCTGCGCGCATACGTGAGGTCAGCCTGGTATCGGATGTCGCGCCCGAGCTCCAGAAAATGGATGTGGGAGTCCTGCAGGCCGGGGATCACTGTCTTGCCCGCCAGATTGAGAGTACGGGTCGAGGGCCCCGCCAGCGCTCGTACTTGCTGTTCGGAGCCCACGGCGATAATTTTTCCATCCTTTATCGCCAGCCCGCCGTGCAACGAGAAGGCCTTGTCGACGGGAACCACCTGCGCCCCGACAAGAATCATGTCTGCATGTGGCGTCCACGGGTCGGACTGGCTGGTGACGGGAATCGTCGCGGCCGCAATAAGACAGAAGACACCGATCGCAATGGCAGTGCGCATATCGCCTCCCTGGTTGCAGCGCCTTTGTTGGAGCGCGCTGTTATGACTGCGCTTCGTTTTGCCTGGGGCGATTATATTGCAGAATCGCCAAACAAAGCGGCGTTATGCCGCCGCAAGGCGAAACCCTCACGCTCCCGCCGGGCCCTTTATCAGCAATTCTTCTATCCGCGGCAATATCTCTTCCGCAGGACCCAGGATCGACAGGTCCACGAGGCCGGATGCCGGCGTCGCTTCCGGATTGATCTCCACGGTGTAGGCGCCGTTTCGTTTCGCCTCATAGGTCAGGCCGGCCGCCGGATAAACGACGGCCGAGGTCCCGACCGTCATAAACACATCACAGCCGGCGGCCCTCAGCGAACGGTCCATGACAACGGGATCGATGATCTCGCCGAACCAGACCACGCCCGGCCGGATGAGCCCCCGGCAGTACGGGCAGGAAGGAGGGATCTGCGGAAATGGAACCGTATCGTCCCGCCAGCGGTCGGGCGCAGCGGGACAGCGATCCCAGCACAGCACCTCCCAGATGGACCCATGGAACCGCAGCACGTCTTCTGCCCCGGCTCGTTCGTGCAGGCCGTCGACATTTTGCGTGATGAGCTGGAACCCGGGGTAGCGCCGGCTCCAGGCCGCAATCACGTGATGGGCGGCATTCGGCCGGCACTTCGAGATCACCTCGCGGCGCCAGTTGTACCACTCCCACACCAGCCCGGGGTCTCTGCGGAAAGCCTCGGGGGTGGCGAGCTCATGGGCCGAATAATTGCGCCACAGGCCGCCGGCGCCGCGGAAGGTCGGGACGCCGCTGGCCGCGGAGACGCCCGCGCCCGTCAGGACCGTGATGCGGGCGCCGGAATGCATCTTGGCGGCAAGCTCGGCGATCTGTCGCTCTGTGTGCATGCTCGCTGCCGGCCGTTATCGGGTCAGAAACCGGTAGATCGTCACCTGGCGGTAGGTCTGGCCGGGCCGCAGGATGGTCGAGGGAAACTTCGGTTGGTTCACCGAGTCCGGGAAATGCTGGGCCTCGAGGCAGAAGCCGTAATGCTGCTTATAAGCGCCCCCTATGCCTGTCAGCAAGCCGTCGAGGAAATTGCCCGAATAAAACTGCATGCCCGGCTCGGTCGTGAGCACTTCCATGACGCGCCCGCTCCACGGCTCGGCCACGCGCGCCGCCAGGACCGGCGTCGACGCCCCGCCGCTCGTCAGGACATAATTGTGGTCGTAACCGCCTTTCACCTGCTCGATGCGCGCGCCGACCGCCGTCGATTTCGTAAAATCCATCGGCGTCCCCTGCACCGGTGCAATTTCGCCCGTGGGAATCAGGGTGTCGTCGACCGGCGTGTATCGGTCGGCTGCCAGCATCATCTCGTGGTTCAGGATCGTGCCGGCGCCCGGTCCCGCCAGATTGAAAAACGAGTGATGGCTGAGGTTGACCGGCGTGGCCTTGTCGGTTGTCGCCGCATATTCGATCCGCAGCTCGTTGTTGTGCGTTAGCGTATAGACGACCGTGCAGTCGAGGTTCCCGGGGTAGCCCTCCTCTCCATCCGGACTGCGATAGCTGAGCTTCAGCGCCGGGCCGTCGGCCGTCTCCACCGGTTCGGCTTTCCAGACGGCCCTGTCAAAGCCCCTGATACCTCCGTGCAGATGGTTGGGACCGTTGTTGGTCGCCAATCGATGCTCCGCGCCGTCCAGCGTAAACCTGCCGCGCGCAATGCGATTGGCCACGCGGCCCACTGTGGCGCCGAAATAGGTCGGCCTGGGCAAATATGGGGCCAGGTTGTCGAAACCAAGAACAACGTTACCGAGCTTGCCGGCGCGGTCGGGGACATGGAATTGCGTGACAGTTGCGCCGTAGGTCATGATCTTGGCCGTCATGCCCCCGCGGTTTGTCAGTGTGTAAAGGTCTATGGCGACACCCTCGGCAGTCTGGCCGAAAGCTGTTGTCTGGATGCCGGAAGGCGCGCCGGACTGCGTTACGCTGGTGCCGGGATTATGGCTCATAAGGGAAAAAAAGACGGCGGCACATAATACTTGATGAATCATAGGCCACTCCTCTGCCGCGTTTATGGGTTATGGGAACTGAATGGGACGGCGGAAGCTGCACCGCCATCCCACCCTGAAATTGCGCGCTAGGATCCATGCAGCGCTTCGTGGACGTGACCCACCATTTTGGCCGAAGGCTTCAGCGTTTTGTCCCCCTCGTCTTTCCACTTGGACGGGCAGGCTTCGTCCTTCTTTTTGCCGAGGTAGATGTTCGCCTTGAACTTGCGCATGAGCTCGTCGATGTTGCGGCCCATGTTGTAGAAATTGACCTCGGAATTCAGCAGCGTGCCGTCGGGACTGATGATAAAGGCGCCGCGCAGCGCCAGACCGCTGCCTTCATCGTAAACACCGAACATCCTCGAGAGCTTGCCGGTAGGATCGGCGCCCATCGGGTACTTGACGGCCGCCAGTTCCTTCTCGCTCTTCTGCCATGCCAGGTGGACAAACTTGGTGTCGGTGCTGATCGTGATTACTTCGGCGCCGATCTTCTTGAAGCGACTATACTGCTCTGCCAGAGCAGCAAATTCGGTCGCTCAAACGAAGGTGAAGTCCGCGGGGTAAAAGAACAGGATCGTCCACTTCCCCTCAGACTTGAGCTTGTCGAAGCTGATGGCGCCGAAGTCTTCCTTGGGCGGATCATAGATCTCGATCTCGAAAGAGGGCACCTTCTGCCCGATCTTGATTCCCATCGTACTTTCGCACATATCAATCCCTCCTTATCTGAGACTAGAAAGCAACCCCTCAAAAGATAAGCGCCGGCCCCGAGAGTTTCAAAGATTATTTTATATCACCGGGACGGCAAAGTCATTCAACGCGCTGTATAACGCGAACCCCTGCCTCCCGGCCGAAAACATAGCCGATCAAGTCGCCGTTCCGGTCGATTTCGGCGCTCAAAGAAAACGGGCCGGCGTTCTCCCCGTTCAGACTCCGCGTTCGGTTGATTGAGCTATAAAATCTCAGATCTCCGAAAACGACCCGGCTGCCGTTCTTGCCGGCGGCCGTTTCCATAACGGGATATGCCGCAAACCATGCAAAAGTCGTGAAAAACGAGGCGCGCTCCCCAAGCCGTGCGAGCAGCGCCCTGTCCGCCTTGCGGAAGCTTTCGAATTCCAAGGGCTTCCCTGGGCTCCAAAGGCGCAGATCAGACATGCGATAGGTCAGCTCGTCCTCAACGACCACCCTCCATAGAAACGGAGTCAGGATTTCCGGCGAGAGCTCGAGTCGCTGATATGAAACGCTCTCCCGATGCAGACGGTCCCGCAGGTTATTTTCAAGGCCGATCTTGACCGCGAGATTAGCCATCGGATACAGCGCCAGCAGCACCAGGCCAATGACGGCAATGGAGGAACTGCTTTTCCTGCTCCTGCGGGAGCCGATCCATAGGCCGATCAGCAGCAAGGTCAAGATGGGATCGATGATGAAAACGCTCCCGATCGCATAGCGCTTGTTGGTGAACGGGGCGAAAACCTGGGTGCCATAAGAAGTGACCAGGTCCAGGAAAATGTGAACCAGGATGCAGGCATACGCGATCAGCAGCGCGCTCCAGAATGAAATGCCCCGCGAAAAAACTCGGACCAGGCCGGCCAATCCCGCCGCCAGCAGCAGCCCGCCGAAAAAGGAGTGCGTGATCCCCCGGTGATGGATGAGATAGAGCTCCGGATTCCCGATCCCGATGAAATTGTCGATATCCGGCAGCAGGGCGGCCGCAATCGTCAGGAAGGCGATCGCGCGACCGGGGAACTTATCGCGGAGGGCCCGTCCGCCCAGCGCCCCGCTGGCAAAATGCGTCACAGGATCCATAATCCCAAAAATCACACAAAACGGGGTCAGACCCCGTTTTGTGTGATGATAAGCTTTCCGGGCAGATCGTCGGTTTGCTCGCTGCTGGAGATGACCGGCGCTCCGCTGACGAGGACATGAACGATGCCTTGCGGGTATTGCCAGGGCTCGAGATAAGTGGCCTGGTCGGCGATGGTATCCGCATCGAAAACGACGATATCGGCGAACGCGTTCGCCTGGATCCGGCCGCGGTCCCTGAAGCCCAGTTTGTCCGCCGGCATCGAGGTCATCTTGCGTATCATCTCCGGCATGGAGACCAGCCTCTTTTCGCGCACATACTCGCGGATGGCGCGCGGGAAGGTACCGAACGAGCGCGGATGAGGCCGGCCCCCTTCGCGGGCCCGCTCGGCGCTCATAGCCCTGCCGTCGGACGCAATCATGACGTACGGCAGGGATATGATCCGGTCCGTATCCGCTGCGCTCATGGCAAATCCGACGACCGAAATGCCTCCGCCTTCGGATACCAGCATGTCGCAAGCCGCTTCATACGCATCTTTCTTCAGCTCGCGGGCGATCTCGTCGACGCGCCGGCCGACCCAGGCCCGGTTCTGCTCCGCGCGCACGCCCGCGACCATCACCGTTTCCCAGCCGCCGTTGGCGTCGACCTTGGCGAGGGTCTCGCTCTTCATCCTGCGGCGCTGGGAGGGATCGTTCAGGCGGGCGACGAATGCCTCCCGGCCGCCCTCCAGGGCCCATCCGGGGTAGAAGATCGACATACCCGTGCTGTAAGCCAGATACGGGTAGCGGTCGCAATGGACATCCAGCCCTTCGGCGCGCGCTTTTTCGATCAGGCCGATAACCGCGTCCGTCTTATGCCAGTTCGGCTTGCCGGCTGCCTTGAGGTGCGAGATCTGGAGCGACACACCCGACTCCCGGGCCACGCGCAGCGCTTCCTCCACCGCCTCAACCAGTTTCTCGTCCTCGCTCCTCATGTGGGTCGCATACACTCCCCTGTGCTCCGCGACCACCTTGCACAGCGCGATCACTTCTTCGACCGCCGCATACCCGCTCGGCATATATTCCAGGCCGCTCGACAGGCCCACGGCGCCCTGCTCCATCGCCTGCCGCACGAGGTCGCGCATGCGCTCGAGCTCACTCGCATCCGGCGACCGCGCCTCTTCGCCCAGGACCGCCTGCCGGATCGAGCCCTGGCCCGCGAACAGCGCGGCGTTGAGGGCGAAACGGCCGCTGCGGAGGCGCTCCATTTCATCGCCCTGCCCGGAAAAGGGGGAGTCGCCGCAGTTTCCGCCCACATCGAGCGTCACTCCTTGACGGACTTTGCTCTCGGCGCGCGGGTTGCGCAGCAGACCCTCGTCGGTGTGCGAATGGATGTCGACAAAGCCCGGAGCCACGACCAGGCCGCCGGCATCGATCTCGGAGCGAGCCACGGCTTTCGCCAGGCTTCCAACCGCCCGGATGCGATCGGCCGTGATGCCGACATCCCCGGCGAAGAGCGCCGAGCCGAGCCCGTCGGCAATCTGCCCGCCGCGTATGATCACGTCGAACTCGGGCCTGGAGGCGCATGAGACAAATGCCCAGGGCGACAGCACCGTGCCGCAGCCGGCCGCCGCCATGGTCTTGATAAACGATCTTCTGGAATATCGGTGCATCTCTATCCTCTCCCAGTCGTCCCCATGCTAGACCACGGAACACACGAAATCTTTGCGACAGCCATGACTTGCACTGCGCGCCCGGAGTTCTTCAGATGCGGCTATGCCGCTCCAGGTGTTTCATGGTTTAATTGCCTCATGTTGCGGCGAGAATTCGTATTCCCTCTCATCGCTGCGCTGCTTATGATCGCGCCGGGCTGGGCGGCGGTGCAATTCGCGGGCAGAGTTGTCGATGAAAACGGCCTGGCGGTCGCCGGAGCGAGACTGACGCTGGGTGCGGAGAGCGCCACCACCGATGAAGCGGGCCGATTCAGGCTCCCATCGCTGCCCGCCGGCACTTACGAACTGCGCGTTGAAAAGCCCGGATATTACGCATACGTCAACCGCGCTTTCGAGCTGAGCGATCCCCCCCGCCCCATCGAAATCATCCTGAACCACCAGCAGGAATTCGAGGAGACCGTAAACGTCGTCTACTCGGCGCCCGTGATCGACGCGCAGGAGACGGCCGCCCAGAAGACAATCCGCGAAAAGGAAATCGTAGATGTGCCCTATCCGGCCACGCACGACATTCGCGGCGCGCTCCCGCTGCTGGCCGGGGTGGTGAGAGACAATGAGGGACGAATCCACCTGAACGGCGGCGCCGAGAACCAGGCCTACTTCAGCCTCGACGGCTTCAATATTGCCAATCCGGCCAGCGGCGCCATGCAGAACCGGGTTTCAGTCGACGCCATCCGCGCCGTGCGCGTGGAAACCAGCCGCTACTCTGCCGAATTCGGCAAGGGCGCCGCCGGCGTCATGGCGCTGGAAACATCCCGGGGCGACGACCGCCACCGCTTCGCGGCGACGAACTTCCTTCCGTCCTTCGAGTTTCACGACGGACCGGCGCTCAGCGGCTGGACTCCGCGGATCACGCTGTCCGGACCCGTGGTCAGGGGCCGGGCCTGGTTCTTCAACGCCACCGACCTGCAGTACGACTACAACATCATCGACGAGCTCCCCCCCGAGGCCAACAGCAACCGCAACTGGCACGGCGGCAACCTCAGTCGTTTTCAGGTAAACCTGAGCCCCAGCAACCTCCTGACGGCAGGTTTTCTGTTCAACTTCACGAACTCCCTCCGTTTCGGCATCACGCCCCACGATCCCGTTGAAGCCAGCCGCAATATCTATTCCCGCTTCTATTTCTTCAACATCAAGGACCAGCTCTATCTCCAACGGGGATGGGTGATCGAGTTCGGCCTCGCCTCGAACAGTCTCAACTCAGACGAGCGGCCGCTGGGGAACGCGACCTATGTCATCAGCCCTGAGGGCCGGTCCGGCAATTACTTCCGCTCGAGCAAGGAAAATGTCGGCCGCCTCCAGGCGCTCAGCAACGTGCTCGTCCGCCCGCTTTACTGGCGCGGGCGGCACGACTTGAAGTTCGGTCTCGACGCCAATCGCATTCGCTACCGGCAACAGACCATGCGCCGGCCCTTCGAGATCCGCAGGGAGGGAGGAGCGCCGGCGCGCGCCGTCGGCTTTTCCGGCGCGGTGTCGTTTGCGAAGGACAGCTTCGAGTTCAGCGCCTATATCCAGGACCGCTGGGCGCCGGGCGAACGCCTGCTGATCGAAGCCGGCATAAGGCTGGACTGGGACCAGGTGCTCAGGGACGCCCAGGTCTCGCCGCGGCTGGCATTCAGCTATGCCCCTCGCCTGATCCCGGAGTCGAAGTTTGCCGCGGGCATAGGCATTTTCTATGATGCGACTAACCTGGGACTGCTTGCGCGCGCCATGGGCCAGGACCGCACCGATATATTCCTGTCGAAGGACGGTATGTATGTTGCGGACGGCCCGGTAACCAGCCGTTACTTCGCCGACGACAAGGATCTCAGGGGCCCGATCTTTGTGAACTGGAGCCTGGGCTGGGAGCAGAAGCTCCCGGGCCAGATCTACTTCGGATCGAGTTTCATCCGCAGGCACGGCCGCCGCGGATGGACTTATGACCTGGTTGCCGGCAGCCCGGAAACGGGCCCGCGCGTGATTGAGTATGAACTGCGGAGCGACCGCCGTGACAGTTACTACTCCGTGGAGCTGAACGCCAGGCGCATGTTCCGGGAGAAGTACTCGGCTGTGATTTCTTACGCGCGTTCGAGCGCGCGCTCGACAGCCGTCCTCGATTTTTCTCCCGACAATCCGATCTTCAGCCGGCAAGCGGGCGGCCCGGCCGGCTGGGATGCTCCGAATCGCCTCATCTCCTGGGGAATCCTGCCCGCGCCCCGCTTCGAAAGATACACGGTCGCCTACTTTCTCGAATGGCGCAGCGGGCTGCCTTACAGCATCGTGGACGAAGGGCAGCGGCTGATCGGCGCGCCCAACTCCCGCCGGTTTCCGGACTACTTCAGCCTGAACCTGCACCTGGAGAGGCGATTCCGCTTCTGGCGCTGGGAGTGGGCCCTGCGCGCCGGATTCAACAACCTCACCGGTCGCCGGAACCCGGTGGTGGTCAATAACAATATCGATTCGCTTCGCTTCGGCGAATTCGCCGGCGGCCCGGGCCGCGCCTTCACCGGCCGCCTCCGCTTTCTGGGCAGGAAATAATTCCGTATTACTAACGATAAAATCCTTGCCATTCCGCCCTGGATATTGCCAACCGCCCAAACACACGCCATCCCAGGTGATTGATAGCGCCGGGATTGTCGCCCTTCTCGACCTTCACAATGGCGAGCTTGTTCAGCGAATCCGGCGCACCCTGGTACTGATAGCGCAATCCCATATTGAGCGTGAAGGTCGGCCGCACTCGCCACGAATGCCTGGCAAGGAACGCATCCAGATCAGTCCGTTTCGCATATTCTTGAACATACGCGCGCCGCCCGCCCGATTCAAGCCCTCAAAAGCGGAAGAGGTGGGTGAATTTCACGGCGAGGCTGCGGCTTTCGGTGGCGGGGAATCCCGACAGCTCCGTGCTCCGGCCGTCGGTGTATACGAGGTAAAGGTCGCTGCCGGGCTTGTATTCCCAGCGGAAGCGCACGTTGGTGTTGAGCGAATTGTTGCTCGAATTGTACTGGACCAGCGCGCCCAGAAAGACGCGCGGCGAGAACGCGTAGTTGATGCGTGAGCTGAAGAGCCTGGGGTCGTAACTGCCCCAGGGAGTGTCCACCCAGTTGAACGACAGGCTGGGCTCCAGCGAAAACCGGTAGGTCACCTCCAGCCGCGCGCGGATTCCGGCCTCGCGGCGCAGGCCCCCGTAAAAACCGCCGTACTGCAGCGACAGGCTTCCGGAAAGCCTGCGCTGCGGTCCCATCGAGTAGCGCGCGCTGACGGTCTGAAAATCGAATCCGCCCGGCGGAATGATTACTTCGTCCGACAGCTCGAAATCCTCTCGCAGGACCTCGCGCGTGCGCTGATATTCCAAGCTGCACCGGTCTCCGTTTTCGAACTCGATGCCGGAGGACAGCTCAATCTGCCGGCTTTCCAGCCGGCCCTGCATGTCCGTGATGTAGTCGATCTGCCCCTCCCAGCTGAACTTGCGGATCGATTCGATCGACCTGGGGCGCGGGCTGAACCGCGCCTGTCCGGCGCTGCGGCGGAAACTCTCCCGGCGCAGGAAGCCGACTTCGGGATTGAAATTGTCGTCGACCACGAGGTGTTCGGCCTGCAGGCCGTACCGGTCTCCGGAATAGTCGAACGCCGCGCGGTAGCTCCAGTCAGCGCCGGTCAGTCCAGGCGTCCAGCTCTTGGCCAGATATGAGTTAAACTGCAAATTCTCATAAAAGGAAAAATTTGCATCCACGCCGAAAACCTGGGTCGATCCTCCTCCCTCAGCAGTCCGGGAACGGTTGGTGGCAATGAAGCCGATGTTGCTGCGCCGCAGCACGTCGCGTTTGATGCGCACGACTGTAAAGTTGGTAGCCACGGCTTCGGGCGCGTCCCGGGTCTGGATGTTGAGCGCTCCAATTGAGAGGTCGCCGGCCCGGCCCGTCAACCTGGCGCCGGCCAGAATCGGCACCCGATCCTCTTCAGTCATCCCGATCCGGCGGCTGTAAAACATGATGGGGATCAGGCTCGGCGGTCCGCCGAATTCACCTCCGCCGCCGCCCCCGCCGCCTCCGCCGCCACCGCCACCCCTGCCGGCGCGCATCCCGGCGCCGCCGAATGCGAAAATGCCCTGCCCTTCGAGGAAAAAATCGCGCTTCTCCGGGTAGAACAGGCTGAAGCGGGTGAGGTTCACCTGCTGTTCGTCGTTTTCGACCTGCGCGAAGTCGGTGTTGACGGTGAAATCGGCGGTCAGGCCGCGGGTGACGCCGTACTTGCCGTCGAAACCCGCGTCGGCATCCAGCCTGTTCCGATACGGGACATCCGCCTCCAGGTCCGTATTCAGCGTGCCGAGCACGTAGGGCTTCAGTTCCAGGTTCATACCCGAGGAAGGAGCGTCCACCCCTACCAGCGTGCCTGCCGATGATATCTTCTGGATTCCGCGCCCGCCGTAGGACCGCGGGATCGGCGTCAAGTAGTCGAGCTCATTCTTGGAACGGATGATGCGCCGAAAGTTGATGCCCCATACCTGCGGGTTGCCCGGCTTGTAGCGGAGCGACTTGAACGGGATCGCCATTTCGACCGACCACCCCTGCTCGAACCGGTGGGTCCTCGCGTCCCATACGGTATTCCAGTCGCGGTTGCTGTCGCGCTCGTCGGTGATGTACCCGTCGTAGAGGCCGCCCACAGGATTGGTGTAGAACATGAATGCGTTACGGCGATCGTAGAATGTGTCGAGAACAACAGCAAAATTGTCGTTGAGATAAATATTGAAGCTGTCCCGCTGCAGCTCGTTGGCGACCATGTTTTCGGGGTGGCTGTCGTGGCAGCGTGCGGCGACATATATGTTCCGGTCGTCGAAGAAGATCCACGCTTCCGTCTTTTCACTGGCCGGCGCGCCCGGCTTCGGGTCCTGCTGGATGAAATCGCCGATAGCCGGAATGAGCGCGTATGCCTCCTCGTCAAGTCGGCCGTCCAGGCGCAGCGGCTCCGGAATCCGGGTTGCACGCAACGTGGCGTCGCCGGCAGCGTTCCTCGAGATGACGGCCGGCGGGATCGGCGCCGCCGGCCCATCGATCGCCACACCGGCGCCGCTCGACGTCTGCTGTGTCTGCGCGCACAATCCCGCCTGCACGCCAGCCAGGCATGCAAGACCCAAGAAAATGGCAAGAAGCTTATTCATCGAACCTCGCCGAATGTCGTTCTTCGTTAACGCAAACTGCCAATCTTATATGAATGCCGATATTTATCCATTATCTTCTCGGGGTCGAAGCGCCTATAATTCCACGTCCGCTATCATCCTGGCCGAGAGAGAACTATGGAATCCATCACCATTATCGGCGCCGGCGGCTGGGGCACGGCGCTCGCTGTCACGCTCAGCCAGAACGGAAGGCCCATCAAGCTGTGGGCGTTCGAGAGGGAAGTCGTCCAGTCCATACAGGACCGGCGCGAGAATGCAATCTTCCTGCCGGGAGCGAAAGTGCCGGAGAGCGTGCGCCCGACGGGCGACCTGGGCGAAGCGCTCGACGGCGCCCGGATCGTCCTGACCGTCATGCCCTCGCACGTCTGCCGCGCACTCTACGAGCAGATGCTGCCGCACCTGAGCCCGGCAATGATTTTTGTGAGCGCCACCAAGGGCATCGATGAGCGCCTGATGCGCATGAGCGAAGTGATATGCTCCACCGTGGGCCGGCGCTTCGAGCCCCGCCTGTGCGCCCTCTCGGGCCCGAGCTTCGCCAAGGAGGTCGCGCGCGGAGATCCGACGGCCGTAGTCATCGCCTCCGAGAGCCCGGAGGCGGCCGCTTTCATCCAGAGGGAGTTTTCCTCGCCGACGTTTCGCCTCTATGCCTCCACCGACGTGATCGGCGTCGAGCTCGGCGGCGCCGTCAAAAACGTTATCGCCATCGCGGCAGGCGTCATCGAGGGGCTGGGCCTGGGCCACAACCCGACCGCGGCGCTCATTACCAGAGGCCTCGCGGAAATGACGCGGCTCGCCTGCGCCTGCGGCGCTCGGCGCGAGACCATGGCGGGCCTGGCAGGCATCGGGGACCTGACCCTCACCTGCACCGGCGCCCAAAGCCGCAACCGCACCGTGGGCGTCGAGCTGGGCAAGGGCCGCGGGCTGGAGGAAATCATCAGTTCCATGAGAACGGTCGCCGAAGGGGTGAAGACTACCAGGAGCACGGTGGCGCTCGCAGCCCGCCATGGAGTCGAGGTCCCCATCACGTGCCAGGTGGACCGCATCCTCGAGGGCGCCGTATCCCCGCGCGCAGCCATTCGCGAACTCATGGAACGCACCCTCAAACAAGAATAACCCCAAAAACCACACAAAACGGGGTCAGACCCCGTTTTGTGTGTAGGAGAGCACGATGAGACGCTATCTTTGCTTCGCATTTCTATTACTTCCCATAAACACAATCCTGGCACAGACAAGTCCTGCCGTTGCTCCCAAGGTCTGGCGGGCGTTTGAAAACGAGATCTCAGGAGACAATTCGTTCGACATGATCCGGCACCTGACGCTCTATCACGCCCCGAACGGCAGCAACGATGATTTCGAAGCCCAGGCCCGGTGGGTCGCCGACAAGGCGCGCGAGTATGGTCTGGCGGACGTCAAGGTGTTCTGGGTCGGCGGCGCCGAGCGCCCGTGGAATGTGCGTTCGGGAGAAGCCTGGATCATCGAACCGGAAGTCATCAAACTGGGCGACACGCTCGAATCGCCGCTGCGCGTGGCCACCAACAGTCGCAGCGCCGCCATCAGCGCCGAACTGGTCGATGTGGGCGCCGGCACCCGTGAATCCGACTACCAGGGCAAGGACGTGAAAGGCAGGATCGTACTCGCCGGCGGCAACGCGCGCGCCGTACACGAGCTGGCGGTGTGGAAGTTCGGCGCCGCCGGCGTCATCGCCTATGCGCCGCAGCGCCCCTACTTCCCCGACCAGGTGGCGCTTGCCGGCATCCCCTACCAGTCGGACGACGGCCGCGAGGCCGCCTTCGCGTTCATCCTGACGCAGCGCGAAGGCGACGGTCTGCAGGAGCGGCTGGCCGCGCTGACGCGCGCCGGCAAGAGCATGCGCGTGCGCGTCAAGATAGACACCTATTTCAATGAACCGCGCCAGGGCATCACCGAGGGTTGGATCCGCGGCGCTCATCCGCGGAACGACGACATCGTCCTGACTGCCCACATGCAGGAAGAAAAGACGTCGGCGAACGACAACCGGTCGGGTGTCGCCAATCTACTGGAGATCGCGCGCACGATCAACAAGCTCATCGCCGATGGAACGCTGGACCGCCCGCGCCGCAATATCCGCTTCTGGTGGGTGGATGAGATCGGCGCCGAATACCGTTACTTCGCGGACCATCCCGAAGCCGCCAGAACCATGCTGGCCAATCTGAACCAGGACATGGTGGGCGCCAAGCAAAGCGAGGGCTTCCGCGTGCAGTTCATGAGCCGCACGCCGTTTTCGCGCCCGAGCTTTCTCAACGACGTGGTCGAGAGCGTGGTGAATGCCGTGGTCTGGGGCAACACCGCGGTGCCGCTACGGCAGGGGTCCAACAGCAGCGCATTCTCCCGGCCCATGTTCGCGCTCAAGGGAACGCGCGAGCCCTTCCGGGCCATGCCGGTCCCCTTCTACGACTCGACCGACCACATGGTATTCAACGACGGCCGCGTGGGCGTGGCCGGCATATCGCTCACCAACTGGCCGGATACTTACATCCACTCGACCGATGACGATCTGTGGCAGGTGGACGCAACGCAGGTCAAGAGGAACGCTTTCATCGTCGCGACCGCCACCTACACGCTGGCTGCCGCAGGTGAGAACGACATCCCGCGGCTGGCAGCGCTTGTGCTCGGCGGGGCGCAGCAGCGCTTGGGGCGAGACAGCGAAGCGGCCATGAACCGTCTCATGGATGATGCGGCCGGAACCGAGGCAAGCCGCTACAAGGACGCACTCATGCTCCTTGATACGGCCGCCTGGCGGGAGGCGGGTGCGCTCGAATCGCTGCAGGTTGTTGCGGCGGCGGGCGCCGCCGGAACGGGGCTCATCGCGGCGGCGCGCGATCAGGTGCAGATCCTGGCGGCCGCGCTGCGCGCAAACCTTGATGCCTTCTACCAGCAGGCCACCGGGCACAAGCCGGCCCCGGCGCTGACGGATGAAGAGAAGCAGGCCGCCGGGCGCGTGCCCGCATGGAAAGCGTCCCTTCTGGACATCGTGACGGAAAAGGTAAGGCTGCCCCGCGAGACCGATGGCCTGCACTGGCACTATGCCTTCGAAGTCAGCAACCTGATTGACGGCAAACGGTCGGCCCTGGATATCTACCGCATGGTGCGCGCTGCGGCGCTGTCGGCAGGGGAATGGTACTACGGCCCGGTCGAGCTGCCGGCCGTCATCAAGCTGCTGGATGGCGCGGAAAAGGCCGGCGCCATCGCCATCGGGAAGAAATGAGGTTCAGGGCGGGCTGAAGAGCCGCCCCAGCTCATTTCGGCCAAAAGCGCCTCGGCCTGAAAAAACAAAAACCCCAATTTCAGGAAGTGCCCGCCATGGTATCATTCTGCTCCGGAGGCTGGCGTGCCGATATTCGAGTATGAATGTTTGAAGTGCGAGCACACCTTCGAGAAGCTGGTGATGGGGTCCGCATCGGAGGCAAACGTCGTCTGTCCGAAGTGCCGATCGCGAAAGATTGAGAAACTCTTCTCCGGCTTCAGCGGCATGACCCGCAGCAGCGGCGGGCAGGTGAAGTCCCTCTCTTCGGGCTGCTCCGGATGCCGCGCCTCCAGCTGCGCCGGATGCAAATAGCCGGGATGCGGACCCGCTAGGCTGCCCCCGTCATATGGACGCGCGCGACCGGCGCTGCCTCCAGCAGCTCCGCGAGCTGCCGCTCTGCCGTCTCAGCCGCCACGACCAATCCCGGAAGATAGGCCACCAGCCACACGCGGGCCGTCTCCGCCGTCACCTTCACGCGCTCGCCGCCTGTGATCGGGGCATCGCACGGGCCCCGGGCGTCGACCAGCAGCGGCTTCCCTTCCAGATTGAACGGGCCGCGCAGCGACTCATAGCGCTCCCCCGGTCTCCCCGACCGGAACACAAACGGCGGCGCCAGTTTCTCCTCCGCCATCACGCAACACGGCGCGGCGAGGCTGGCCGACAGGCAGTTGTTGAGATCCACCAGAGGGTGAATGCTCGGCATTTCTTCGCCTTTCAGGAGCCGGCGCAACAGCGCCTCGGAGGACGGCCGGTAGCGGCTGGGGTCGCAGCCGGCCGCCTTGAACAGCCTGCGCAGTCCTGCCACGGTCGGGTGAGACGATAGTGTATCGAGCTCCATGGTCCGCCTCACGAGCTCGATAACCTTGCGGGAAGCGGCCTGCAGCAGAGCGGGATCGGAGGGCTGCGATTCCAGCAAGGCCCAGAAAAGCGTCCATCCTTCCAGTTCAACAGTCACATCGAATGGCAGTTTTTGCATAATGTTCGGATCTTACTGGGCCGAGGGCTGAGTTGCTAGAACTACTGCCATACAGACAGCAGCAGAAAACAGGATCGGCTGGGCCAGGGATAGGTCTGCAGACCCACCCCCCATAGGAATGCGCGTTAGGAGCCAACAGGGATTAGGGTCTGCGTCGAAATAACATGTACACTTTGCTGCAGGCCCCCAGGCCCGCTGGCTAGGCGCGAGCGACGAGCATACCCGCTGTACTACTAAGCCCAAATTTCTTGCCGTTTTGGAAAGAAT
>Ga0299915_10001538_pt1 | contig 17084 bp, 14 predicted proteins | sample RVTome_13_FD_200263 | JGI IMG/M metagenome (GOLD analysis project Ga0299915, IMG submission 200263) | Soil microbial communities from uranium-contaminated site in the Upper Colorado River Basin, Wyoming, United States - RVT92D227 (version 2) ... | reverse complement strand
GGGTCATCTTTACACTTGCCCGGTTTCTTCGTTGGCTCAGGCCCCGGTTCCGTCGGCTCCGCCGTGGGGGCCGGCACCGGTGTATCGGTGAAGGCCAGGGTGTCCGGAGTTGCGGTTGGGATCACGGTCGAGCTGGGGATCAGCACCGCTGTACTGGTCGGCTGTGGGGTCGAGGTCGGCCCCCCGGCGGTGGGAGGGGCAGGGCCTGCCTGGCTGCTGTCCCCTGGTTCGCTGGTCGGGGTGGAGGCCAGGCTGGATGCGGCTGGCTCCTGCGGTCCTGAGTCAGGAGCCGGGGAGCCACCATCCAGCCGGGCTGGGGGCGCCGCGGTTGTCTGTTCAACACCCGGGAGGGAGTCCTGGCGGTCGACCACCGGCTGAGTGGTCGTGGACGCCCCCCACAGCAACTCGGGGAGGTCCCTGAGCTGCCAGGCCCCCCGTGCTGAGAACGCAGGCACCGTCACCACCGCACAGAGGCCCGTCAGCAGTGCCGCGATCCACACCAGTCTCAGCCGCCCGCGCCTTTGCTGCCTGTTATCGGCGATGGGCAAGACCGGGTCGTCGGAAGACTGCTGCGGGGCTTGTTCGAGCCCTAAGGCGATCCGGAGGGCGTGGTGCATCTCCTCGAGGGTGTCGAATCGCCGGCGAGGGTCGGCGGCGGTTGCCCGCCGGAGTACTTCCCACAAGGCCACCGGCAGGTTCTCAGGCCTCGCACCCGGATGCGCCGCCCCAGGATGCTTCCCGGCATGCAGCACGGGCAGCGCCTCCTGAGGAGGGTGACCGGTGAACAGCTCAAGCAGGATGACAGCGAGGGAATACTGGTCTGCCCTGGCGGTAAAGATGCCGAGCTTGGCCAGCTCCGGCGCCTGGTAGCCATTGGTTGGGCCGGATATGCGCCCGCCAGGGGAGGCTGCTCGGTGCAGCGCCTGCGCCTCCCCAAGTCCCGCTATCTGTGCCGCCCCGCTCTCGGCGAAAAGCACTTTGGAAGGCTTGAGATCCCCGTGAACCAGGCCTTGCTCGTGCGCGAGGCTCAGCGCCGCGGTGATCTGTTTGGTCAGTTCGCTCAGATCGAGGGCCGATACCAGACCGGAGGCAATCCGGTCCTGCAAGCAGCCGGCGGCCAGGTATGGGAACACGACGAAGGGCTGTCCGCCATGCATCCCGGATCCGCGCGGGGCGGTGATGTTTGGGTGATCGAGCCGTGCCACTTCGCGCAAGCCATCCCGCAGGCTCTTGAGCAGCTCGGGGTCGCGGGCGAATTGGGCCGGGTAAACCCGGATGGCAACAAGCTCCTGATTGCGCGGATCCTGTGCTTTGTAGACAGCGGTGCCGAGTGGACGGTATAAGCCGCTCACCCCTTCCGGAGAAGGAGCGCGATCGGGGTCCGCGGCGCCGGGCAATTGCTCCAGCACTTGATAGCCCCCCAAACGATCACCGGCTCGGATCCTGGCTTCGGTCACGGGTCCATCCTCGAACAGGGCCCCGGGCATCCCGGGCCACGGTGCGATCCTGCCCACGAACGATTCACTGGAACCCTCGCCAGTCTTGGAGTCTGGCGAGAGCTGGGTTGTCTCATCGAATTGGCCAGCCTCTCCTATGAGGAAATCGGGGCAGGTGCGGTATCGTTACAGCAGTTGGGCATGACCTGGATACCACCGACCGCTCACTGGGGGTCCGCTTCTCTGGCATCACGGAGTGAGCCGAGTCAAGCGGGGTCAAGTCCGAGGCTCACCATCTGTCTCCCACACCGGCTCTGCTGTGCCCCGACGCCGCCTGTAACGTTGTGATTCGTGCCTCGTTAGCATGACTGAAGGCCAGGCCACCGAACGCAGTGACGCTGAGTTGATCGCCCTGGCGCAGCGCGGCGAGAGTGAGGCGTTCGGCGAACTGTACCGGCGGTACCTGGATCCGATCTACCGATACATTCGGGTCCGCGTGGGCGAAAATCGACTGGCCGAAGACCTGAGCGAGATGGTATTTCTGCGGTCCTTCGAGTCGCTGGGCAAGTACAAGGAACGGGGCCATCCGTTCTCTGCGTATCTCTACCGGGTGGCGCGCAATCTGCTGGTGGACCACTACCGGTATCGGCGCGAAGAGCTGCCGCTGGAGCAGGAGCCTGAACTGCCCGACGCCGGCGTGGATGTCGACGGAGAAGTCATTCGCAGGGAAAAACTGCGGACTGTCCTGGCCGCGCTGCAGGTTCTACCCCAGGATCACCAGGAGGTGATTCGGCTGCGGGTGGTGTTGGGACTGAGCACGGCCGAAGTAGCGGTCTGGATGGGCCGCAGTGAAGGCGCGGTTCGGGTGCTGCTGCACCGGGCGTTGAAGTCGCTGAGAGAGCAGTTGGCCGATGCGGAAGACTAAGTCGTTGGCGGGGGTTCTCGATCGCTGCCTCGCCCGGGTGCAGTCCGGGGCGGCGACGGTCGAGGATTGCCTGCGAGATTACCCTGAGCTGGCCGACCAGCTTGGCCCGCTGCTGAGAACCGCGCGGCAGGCCGGCGATCTGCTCGCCCCCTCCGGCCCGACCGCAGCCTACCGGGCGGCGTCCGAAGCCCGGCTGCTCAACCGGCTGCGCGCGGCGCAGGTGGTCGACCGAGGTGAGCGCAGTCGGGTCATTGACCGCCCCGCGCGCGGGCGATCCCTCGCCGGGCTCGGCCGCCCGCGCGCCTGGAAGCCGGCCTACGCCGTGGCAGCGCTGGCGCTGGCCCTGGCGCTGATCGGCTCTGGCCTCGGTGTTGCCGGCGCAGCCGCGGCGGCTCTCCCGGGCGACCGCCTGTACGGCGTGAAGCGCGGTTTGGAAGAAATCTCGCTGGCCTTAAGTCCGACGGGCGCCGAGGACGTGGCGTTGTTGCTGGGATTCGCGGAGGGCCGACTGCAGGAAGCGGAGGCGCTGATCGATGCCGGCCGTGAACAAGATCTGCCGGCAGCGCTGGCCGGCTACGAGCGGGAGCTGGACCGTCTACTTGCGCAGCAGGACCAAGATCCAGCCGCGCTGAACGGGCTGGAGGCGGCCATCGAATCCCATCAGCGGATATTGAGCCGGGCCCTGGGGCACGCCTCGCCGCAGGCGCGGCAGGCCATCGAGCGGACGCTGGAGCGGACGAAACGAGGGCAGGACCAGGTCGAGGAAGCGCGCCAAGGCCAAGGGCCAGACCGTGTGCCCCCTGGCCAACTCAAGCGCACGCCTTCGTCCGACGGGCAGGGGGCAGGCCAAGGGCCGGACAGGGAGAAGACCAAGACTCCCGGCCCACCCTCCCACGACCCGAAGGAAAGGGACAAGGACAAGTGAGCCCCCGAGCCAAAGAACCTCAATGAGAACCAGCGAGCCCCCGAACCGGGGGCTCAGTTTTTGTGCGGACCGGGAGGAAGAGTGTCGGCCCGCGCGGGTGACGGTCGGCACTGGGGGATATGCCCGGTGCAGGGCATTCTATATTCCGAATGTGGAATATCGTTCCTCAGGAGAGCAATAGATGCCAGAGACGCAGTTGAGCGCGCGCAATGGGTATCGGGAGGCATCCGGCTTGCTCAAGGCGCTCAGCCACCCCGTCCGGCTGCAGATCCTGCAGGTTCTGGCGGAGCACGGCGAGGCCTGCGTCTGCCATCTGGAGTGCGCCCTGGGGCGCCGACAAGCTTATATCTCCCAGCAACTGTCGCGCCTGCGCGAGACCGGGATCGTGGTCGACCGTCGCGAGGGCCTCAACGTGTTCTACCGCCTGGCGGATCCGGCGATCCCCCCGCTGCTCAAGGCGATCCGGTTGGCCGCAGCAGAAACAGGCCGCCGGCAGGGCCGCAATCTGAGCTTCGAGTTCTCCCCGGCCGTCAATGCGACGTGCAGCTGTCCCCAATGCGCGGTCTCTGTGGCTTTGCCGGCCGGGTGATCGGATCGACCATGGATGTGCTCGGTTGACCGCACGTGTGCGAGCGCCAGACTGGTTGGAAGAAGGGATGAATGTCCGCCAACGTAGCTGAACTGTTGACGAACCTGTTCCAGGGCGGGCTGGCCAACCTGGCTGCCTACCTGGCGGCGCACGTGCTGTTGTGCCTGGTGCCGGCCTTCTACATCGCCGGCGCCATGTCGGCGCTGGTCCCCAAGGAGTCCATCACCCGTTTCCTAGGTCGCTCGGCGCCCAAATTCATCTCGTATCCGGCGGCCGCTTTGGCAGGCTCGGTGCTGGCGGTGTGCTCCTGCACCATCGTGCCACTGTTCGCCGGTATCTACAAAAAGGGCGCCGGGATTGGCCCGGCCATCACCTTCCTGTTCTTCGCGCCGGCGGGCAACATCCTGGCGCTGGCCTACACCGGGGTGGCCATCGGAGCCGACCTGGCCTTCGCCCGGCTCATCCTGTCGCTGGCCTTTGGCATCGGCATCGGGATGATCATGGCGTTGATCTTTCGCCGGTTCGACCAACAGCGGGCGGAGCAGGCCGACCAGACCTTTGCCGGACGCGGCCGCATGCCCCACGGGTCGGCGCTCTTCCTACTGCTGCTGGTGGCGCTGCTGCTCACCGGCACGCTCAAGATCAATTGGCTCTCCACCAGGCTGGCCGAGGCCCACCTGGCCCTGCCCCAGGCCGATGCCTGGCAAGGCGCGCTGGACCGGCTGGTGCCGGCCAACGCGGCCAGCGGCCAGGAAGGGCTGTCGCTGCAGGGGCTGTCGCTGATCGCCCTGCTGGGGCTGATTGGGGTGGCCGCCTGGCGCGGCATGGAGCCAGTGCTGGAACGGCCGAACCACTGGACCTGGACCGCGCTCGGGCTGGTGGCCGCCACGCTGCTGGTGGCGGCCCTCTCGGTGCAGACGTCGGCCGGCGGGCTGACCATCGGCCTGAGCGGCCGGACCGTTCTTGTCGGTCTGGAGCTGATAGCGCTAGGCTGGCTGGGCGCCAAGGGCCTGGGAGAGCATGAGCGGCGGGTCTGGCTGTGGGAGTCCTGGCGCTTCGTCAAGCAGATCTTCCCGCTGCTGATCGTGGGCGTCTTCGCCGTCGGCGTGCTGCGCCAACTGATCCAGCCGGCCTGGATCCAGGCGCTGGCGGGCGAGAACACAGTGCTGGGCAACCTGGCCGGGGTAGTCTTCGGCGTGTTCATGTACTTCCCCACCCTGGTGGAGGTCCCGATCGCCAATATGTTTCTCAGCCTGGGGATGCACCGTGGGCCGCTGCTGGCTTACTTGATGTCCGATCCGGAACTCAGCCTGCAGAGCATCCTGATGATTTCGGTGATCGTCGGCCGGGTCAAGGCCTGGACCTACGTCGCCTGGGTGGCGCTATTCAGCACGTTGGCCGGCTGGTTGTACGGCCGCTGGGTGGATGGCACCAGCGCCTGGCTGGTGGCGGGCTACCTGGCGGTCTTTCTCGGGCTGCTGGCCGGGGGACTGGCGCTGGCCGGCCGAAATCAGAAGCTGCGGAAGACATCCGCAGTCTCGCTGTCGGCCGACTGACCTGCAAGGCTAGTCTGGGGCTGCGTGCCTTACTGAACAAGGAGGTCGTCATGTTGGTTGTCAAGGTTCTCGGATCGGGGTGTCCAAACTGCAAGAAGGTCGAGGAGACCGCTCGCAAGGCTGCCGCCTCCATGGGCATGGAGGCCGAGTTCGAGAAGGTCACGGACTACGCGCAGATCACCGAATACCCGATCCTGTCGACACCCGGGTTGGTCATCAATGAGAAGCTCGTCTGCAGCGGGCGGATCCCGCAGGAAGCCGAGGTGATGACCTGGCTGGCGGACGCGCTAGAATCGGAGTAATCCAGTCCAGATGAGGCTCTCATGACACAACCGGTGCTTGCTGCAGCGCCACCGAAGGGTCAGGTGGCGCGAGGTTTATCGACCCTGGATCGCTATCTCACCCTGTGGATCTTCCTGGCCATGGCGCTCGGGGTGGGGCTGGGCTACCTGTGGCCGGCGGGAGTCGAACGCTTCAATCGGGCCGTCTCGGTGGGCACCACCAACATCCCCATCGCCATCGGCTTGATCCTGATGATGTATCCCCCGCTGGCCAAGGTCCACTATGAGGAGTTGGGGGACGTCTTCCGCAATTGGAAGATCCTGGGCTTCTCGCTGCTGCAGAACTGGCTGATCGGCCCGATCCTGATGTTTGCGCTGGCGGTGGTGTTCCTGCGCGGCTATCCGGACTACATGGCTGGGCTGATCATGATCGGGCTGGCGCGCTGCATCGCCATGGTGATCGTCTGGAACGAGCTGGCCCGGGGCGACAGCGAGTATGCCGCCGGCCTGGTGGCCTTCAACAGCCTCTTCCAGGTCTTCTTTTACAGCCTGTACGCCTACGTATTCATCACGGTGCTGCCGGCCTGGCTCGGTCTGCAGGGCAGCACGGTGCACGTGACGATCGGCGAGATCGCCCAGAGCGTCTTCATCTACCTGGGGATCCCGTTCATCACCGGCTTCCTCACCCGGCTCGTATTGCTGCGGCTCAAGGGCAAGCTCTGGTATGAGACGCGCTTCGTCCCGCGCATCAGCCCGCTCACGCTGATCGCTCTGTTGTTCACCATCGTGGTGATGTTCAGCCTGAAGGGCAACCTGATCGTGAGCATCCCGCTGGACGTGGTGCGCATCGCCATTCCGCTGGCGATCTATTTCGTGGTGATGTTCCTGGTCAGTTTCTGGATGGGCCACCGCATCGGGGCGGACTACTCGCAGACCACCACGTTGGCCTTCACCGCCGCCAGCAACAACTTCGAGCTGGCCATCGCGGTGGCAGTGGCGGTGTTCGGGATCGACTCGGGGGCGGCTTTCGCGGCGGTGATCGGACCGCTGATCGAGGTGCCGGTGATGATCGGGCTGGTGAACGTGGCCTTCGCGCTGCAGCGGCGCTATTACGGCGACCAGGCAAGACCGGCCGCGGCGTAGCGAACCTCTTCGCAGGATTGCCGCCCAACAGGAATACGGGCTGCAGCAGACCGTAGACGTATGGTCCGCCGCGCGCAGACGATGCCGGCGGGCAGGACAGAGGGAAGGCGATGCTCATCGGCTCCTACGAACTCGAGATCTTCACCCCGCCCTGCGAGCCGGGGGCCGAGCGCTATGTGGCTCGGGCGCGCATCGCGGTGGATATCGCGGAGGTGCTGCCCTATCTGAATGCCACGCTGCGCGGAGCGGTCTACTACCGCGAGGCCCAGGCACTGACCTGGAAGAAGGCTGGCCACAACGTCGCCTTCCATGCCCATGAAATTGCGGTCAGCAACGTCGAGGACCGCCAAGCGGCCGCCAAGGAACTGGAGGGGCTGATCGCGCTGGTCAATCGCACCTGGGACAAGCGGGGGGAGATCGTGCCGGACCACATAACCCGCCGACGGCCCCCACCTATGCAGGTCTACAACCAGCTGCCCCGAACGAACTGCCGGCGCTGCGGTGAGCCCACCTGTCATGTGTTCGGGCTCAAGTTGGTGGCCGGTCAGCGCGAGGTCGAGGACTGTCCCGAGTTGCTCACTCCCGAGCGAGCCGAACAGCTCGCGACTTTGCAGCAACTGCTCGCCGGCTTCCCAGCTATTGGGCCGCGAGCCGCCCCCCACCCCGCTCCCTGATTCAGGTCTACCCCGGAGTGCACGGGCCTGCCCTGGCCTCGTCCCATTCAGCTGGGGGATCAGCGGTAACCAACTGGACAAGCCGGATTTCTCCATCGAGTACAATCGCAACGGAGATCGGCCGCGGGAGGGTCGATGACCGACAAGCTGCGGGTGCTGGTGCTGTGCACCGGCAACTCCGCCCGATCGCAGATGGCCGAAGGCTGGTTGCGCCAGCTGGGCGGCGGCCGGGTGGAAGCCTTCAGCGCCGGCACCCATCCGGCGCCTGCCGTGAACCCGCTGGCCGTTCGGGTCATGGGCGAGGTCGGGATCGATTTGGCCGGACAGCGGCCCAAGTCGGTGGAGGGCTTTCTGGGTCGGCCGCTGGACTACGTCATCACCGTCTGCGATGACGCCGCCGAGGCCTGCCCGGTATTCCCCGGGCCGGTCCAACGGATCCACTGGTCCTTTCAAGACCCGGCCAAAGTCGAGGGGGGCGAAGACGCCAGGCTGGCCGCATTCCGGCAGGTCCGGGATGGGTTGCGGGATCGCCTCGAGGGATTCCTTTCCGGGGCGCCTGCGGGCAAAGCGGACACATGAGCGCGCGACGGTATCGGACCTGGTCACGCCGCGGCTGAGCGAGCAGCCGCGGCGCGTCCGATCTCTTGGCAGCCTCACCCCTCTACTGCCGCCTACCGCCTAATCGTCATCCCGATCGTCGTCATCATCATCATCATCATCGTCCGTCAACCGATCGATCAGGACATTCACCCGGTGCATCAGATCCGCCGCGGCGGTCCGGGTTATCTCCTTGCCGCTCTGCGCTCTGATCTGGTGGACCAGGGATTCCAGCTTGTGGGCCGCGGCCTGCTCGCGTCCATGCTGGATGAAGTAGCGCGCGCTCCGAACCCTGGCCAACAGGCTCCGTTCGAGCCGCTCGCTCATCTTCTCGTCTTCCTCGTAGTCCTTGATCCTCTCCCTCAGTCTGTCGATCGCTTGCAGCAGGCTGACAGTTCCGACCGGAGTGGGTGTGCGAGTGGGCCGGGGAGTACGGGTGGCCGTGGGGGACGGCGTAAACGTGTTGGTCGGTGTGGGGGTGGGGGTGTCCGTCGGCGTGAACGTGGGCGTGTCGGTCGGGGTGGGCGTGTCGGTCGGAGTGGGCGTGTCGGTCGGAGTGGGCGTGTCCGTCAAGATGGGGCCGTCGGTGGGTGTCGGGGTGATTTCCTGGCTGGGGTCGACCTCAAGACCGACCTCGTCGCCCACGATCACGTTCCCAGTGATGATCCCCAGCGTAGTGAGGCCGTCAGGGCCCAGCCGGTAAGCGGAGAGGACGAACTCAGCATCGCCAAAGGCTACCCCATCAAACTGATACTTTCCCAACTCCGAGTTGGGCATGATGATGAACTGGCCTTCCGCGCCGGAGGCGGCGTAGATCGCGCCTTCGACCTCGAACAGGGAGCCCCCCGTGTCCGGATCGAAACCCACACGGCGACTCTGCGGGTCGGTCACCGTTAGATTGACCGGACAGTTGGCCACGAAGACCAGCAGATCCAAGGTCACGGGGATCGGGTTGGGCGAGTACTCTTCGGGAGCAAAGCCGGCGGTGCCGGTGAGGAAACTCGGCACGTGCCACATCATGACATCCGGGTTGTACATGATTTCCTTATGGCGAGCTTCCGGCCCGCTGAGTTCGACGACATTCTGGGCCGGGATGTTCGGCATGAGCAGGCTGAGGTTGGCGCTGTAAGTGGGGATCAGGTCGTCGCCGTCCGTGGGTATCGAGATCGCCGGCTCCCCATGGGCCCACAGCGGGGGCTCGGCGTGGCGCACGAAGTACCCCTTGTCGGTTATGGTGCCGCTTCCGAAGATCACATAGATGTTCTGCGGACCCCCCAACCGATCTGCCAGGGCCTGGAGCCGATAGTCGGCATTCAGCCCGTCGGCGCCGTCGAGCAAGGGGTTGGGTTCCCGTCCGAAGGGATATTCCGACAAGGGGTCGCACCCGGCGCCGGGGAGCACGTCACACAGCAGATAGGGCTCCGCAGTGTCGTCCGGCAGCATCTCGAGCAAGGACAGGGCGCCCAGTGACGGGTCGTGCGACCAGTTGTATAGAGCCTCGGACGAGCAGAAGATGTAAGGGAGCTTCCAATTGGCACCGGAGCCGCAGCCAGCGATTTGCTTCTCCTCTTCCGACGGCCCATAGCGCTTGCCGATCATGGTCGGCCAGAGGAGCCCGTCCATGGCGATGCCCAGCGCGGCCTGGTAGCCCTCGTACAGGAACGAATCCCAGGTCAGGCCTTCCCAGGTTCGGTAGGCCTCCGGAAAGCCGCGGTGCGGCGAGGCGATGAAGATCACCTTGCCGACATTGTCCTGGTAGTTGCCCCCCTCCACGTACCTACGAGTGATCAGGCCGCCCATGCTGTGCACCACCAGGTCGATCCTGGTGGCGGGCCAGCCGGAGGCCGGTTCGCCGACGTAGCCCAACTGGTTGGCGGTCTGCAAAAACCCGGGGATGGAATTGGCCAGCTCATCCGCCGCGACCACAATGCTGCCACGCCAATCCACCGGCATGGGGAACAGGCTCCGGTTGAGCTCGTATCCCGTCTTCTGCAGGTGGATCAGCAAGGGGTCGTAGATGCCGAGGATTGGGTCCATAGCACCCTCGGCCGCGAAGGTCGGAGGCATGGTCCCCAGGATGCCGGGGATGAAGACCAGCGGGCGGACGCGCATCTGCTCCATGGCGATTTCGAACTGATTGGTTCCGCCATAGGTAGCTTCGACAAATATCGTCGACGCCGGGGAGGGCTGTATCCACAGCGACCAGAAGAGTCTCCGCTGTGTGCCGGCAGGCACGAACACCCCGTTGGAAAACCCGCTATAGCTGCGCAGTGAATACGGGCCGCTCTCCTCAACCACCTCGGCACACCCGCAATCCGGTTCATCCGGCGTGGCGTACAGCCAGAAGCGGCCGCCGTCGTCGGAATAGATCCTGATGGTCAGCGGGTCCGTGCAGGGCGGGCGATTGGGGGGACAGGTCAGGGTCAGCTGCATGATCAGGGGATTGAAATCGGGCCAGCCGTCCTCATTGGGTGAAATGACCAGATCGGCCGCAGCTGGCTGTGCTTCCGCCGCCGAGGCCCGAGCCGGCAGTTCACCCGAGGGCGAAACGAACTGCATCTCCACCGTCGCTTCGGAGCCGGATTCCGGGGCGGGCGTGCTGGTCTCGCCGGGCTGCCCAACGACGGTGGCAGTGTCCTCAGTCAAGGTTGCGGTAGGCGTGCTGGTCTCGCCGGGCTGCTCAACGGCGGGCCCATCGGGTGTAGGGGTCGGCGTGGACGGCACAAGGGCGAAAACGATGAGCGCTCCGAGTGGGAGCATCCTGAGCGGGTTGCTTCGGTTGTGCACGGGCGAGTCCTTTCTCAGCCTATTCAGGCTGCCTTCCTCGGTGAGGCGAACGCCAGCCGTGGCCGGATGCCTGAAGGCAGGCCTCGGACTGCGTCATCGGGATGCTGGGACGGGCCTCATGGGCGCTCCGGCCGACTGGGTCCTCTTCGACCGGGTGGGCCTTGCCGCGAGGAGTGGGGAAATTGGAGATAAGACCGAAAACTACTACGAAGGAACCCGTCTCCTCGACGGATGGGGCTCGCCAAGAACGATCTTAGCAAACCACCCGCTGCACCCCGGCCTCAGGGCCGCTGCAGGACGGTGTCAAAGCAGGGCAGGTTGGCTTGAACTCAGACGGAGGCGATGGATCTCAGGAAGAGCGAGGGGCTGCACTCACGGAGACCAGGATGTGGCCGGCAACCTCCCGGCCCAGGGCGTGTTCCGCCTTGCCCACCCGCACGGTGACCGGACCTTCGAAGGGCGCGGCGGAGACCACCTTGACTTCTGCCCGCGGATACAGACCCATATCACCCAGGTAACGCAGCAATGCGGGGTCGTGGTCGCTGACCTCGGCCACTACGGCGGTCTCGCCGGGCGGCACATCCACCAGCCGCCGGAACTCGCCCGGAGGCAAACTGCCGTCCCGGGCCGGGATGGGCGCCCCGTGGGGATCGGTGGTGGGATGGCCCAGCAGGGCGTCGATGCGGTCCTCCATGTCCTCGGAGAGGACATGCTCCCACTTGTCCGCCTCGGCGTGCACCTGATCCCAGGGCACCCCCAGCGCCTCCGAAAGGTAGCTCTCCACCAGGCGGTGGTGGCGGACGACTTCCAGGGCGATCTTCTCGCCGGCCGGCTTGAGCGTGACCCCCTGGTAGGGCTGATGGTCGACCAGCTTCATGGCCGCCAGCTTCTTGACCATGCCGGTCACCGAAGCCGGCGCCACGGCCAGCCGCTCGGACAGCGCGGTCGTAGAGACCTGCTTCTGCCCGGCCTGCAGTTCGTATATCGCCTTCAGGTAGTCTTCAACCGCCTGGGTCTGCACGCCCGCCCGCCTCGAAAATTAGGTTCACCTAAATCCTTAAGGATGGTATACCGCCGATCTGAGGTGGCGTCAAGCTTCGGCCGGTCGCGGGATGCGGTTACATCCCGCGGATCAAGCCGCCCGGCTGGCAAGTGCGGCAGAAGTTGGTGATGCGCTGGCGGGCGCGGATGTTGGAGATGCGCGTTCCGCAGCGCAGGCAGGGTTCTCCACCGCGCATGTGCACGGCGAAGAAGTCGCGCGGCTTGAGGTGCACGTCCTCGCCCATAGCCTCCCGCACCTTGTCGATGGATTCGAGCAGGGTGGTGCGTATGGCCTGGTACAGCGCCTCGATTTCGGCCGAGGTCAGTGAAGCCGACTTGCGGTAGGGGTGGATGCGCGCCTGCCACAGGATCTCGTCGGCGTAGGCGTTGCCGATCCCGGCCAGGAACTGCTCGCGCGACAACACCCCCTTGATTTCGCCGCGGAAGCGCCGCAGCCGCTTGCCGAAGTCATCTGGCGAGACATCCAACGGTTCCGGCCCCAACTGGTCGAAGGTCGGCACCTTGCTCAAATCGTCGGTTAGATACAGCTGGCCCATGCGTTTCTGATCGACATAGCGCAGCTCCCGCTCGTCCCCTTCCAGGTGCAGGGTGACGTGAACCGGGCCGGCCCTCTTGCCGCCGGGCGGGGAGAGCTGCAGCCGGCCGGTGAGCTTGGGGTTGACCACCAGGGAGCGCGGCTGGGGGTCGAGGCCGAAGAGCAGGAACTTGCCCCGCCGCTCGATCGCCTGAATGACCGCTCCCTGCAGCCCCTCCCGAAACCCGGCGCCGATCAGATCGCGGGCCACGATCGGGCCTCCCTTGCCGGAGAAGCTGACCTGCCGGATGCGGCAACCGATTACCAGGCGCCGCAGCACTTCCTTCACGATCTCCAGCTCAGGAAGCTCAGGCATGCCGGTCTGCCGAGGCCAGGCTCACGGGCGCTTCAGCTCGAGGGAGGCCACTGCGTAGGAGCTGTCGACATAGAGCCACCGCAGCCCGGGGCAGTCGAGCCCCAGCAGGTCATCGTCGAGCACGAGGTGGGTCACCCCGTACTCCCGGGCCGCATCCCCCAACCGCTCGCAGTTGACCTGCTCGATCCGGTCGCGATAGACCAAGTCCGCCAGGCGCAGGCGATCGTACCATTCCAACACCTGGTCGCCCCGGTAAGGGATGGACTTGAAATCCACCATGGCCGGCGCCCCGGTGACCAGGCGGAAGTCCTGCAGCCGGGGCGGGATGAGGTAGACCTGCCCGGGCTCCCGCTGCAGCTCCACAAAGGCCAGAACGCGGCGGGCGGGGTCGGCCTGCTGCTGGGCGAACTGCAGCGCCGACCAGGCCAGCCCGCTGACCACGGAGAGCGCCATGGCGGCCAGGCCCAGGGCGCGGGCGCCCCGGGGAACGTTGGGGTCGGCCCACCCCGTCCCCAAGCCGGCCGGCTGGAGAGAGCGATGGCCACGGGCCAGCCAATCCGCCGCGGTCCGGGCGCCCCACCCGGCCAAGACCGACGAGGCCAGGGGCACCAGGTAGGTCGTGATCCTCCAGGGGAAGAGCAGGGAGAGGGAATGGCTGCCGGTGAGGAGCTGGACGGCGGTGAGCAACAGCGCCGCGCCCGTGCCGACCGCCAAGATTCCGGACAACGGACTGCCGCGCACGAGGTAGATGGCCAACAGGATCATGGCCAGCTTCACCGCCGCGGCCGGTTCGATCCACTCGGCCACGACAGCGTGTTCCGGCACGCGGACCTGTGCCAGGATCTGCAGGGCCGCGGGGGAGGCGGGCAGGAACGTACGGGCGTTGTAGATCAGTGCGGGCAGCACCAGAGCCAGTGCCAACCCGCCGACCCGCAGCGGCAGCCTCAGATTGCGCTCCCGCCGGTAGAGCAGCCATACCATCGAGCTCACCAGGACCGCCGCGCCAAGCAGGTAGGTAGGGTGCAGCAGGGCTGCCGCCGCGGCGGCGGCAGCCGACCGATAGGGCCGCCCACGCAGGAACTGGTCCACCGCCAGCAGCAGCAGCACCCCAAAGGTGGAGGGCTGCAGCACCGTCCCCAGCATGCGTTGCCCGGCTACCCCTCCGTCGAAGAGGTATTCCCAGCCTCCGCCGGCGAAGCGCCCGAGGGCAATGCGCAAGCCGGCCGAGTGCAGGGCAAAGAAGGTGGCCAGGAAGAGCACGCTGCGCCCGCGCGAGGAGCTCAAGCCAAACAACCGATCGGCGATCCCCCACAGGCTGTGAAGGTAAACCGCCGCCAGGAGCAGGAAGTACAGGTAGAAGAGGCGCTCGTCCAGCAGGCCGGCGGTCAGCCGCACTAGGCCGGTGAAAAGCGGCGTCGGGTCGGCGGTGTTGGCCAGCCAATCCTGTCCCAGATTCCCCCGGCCGGCTTGAGCCAGCCCGTGCAGGAAGTACTGGTTCTGGTTGGAGGTGTACAGCGGGGCCTGGGCATAGGCCAGCCCGAAGAGAGCTCCCCAGGCCAAGCTGGAGAGGGCCGCAAGATCGAAGCTGCGCCGGCCCAGGTCCGCAGCGCGCATGCCCCCACTATGACCCAACTGCGGCCGCCTGACAAGGCGCGGGCTCTTCCGGGGAGCGCCCGGACTCTGTGCGGGTGTGCCGGGTTACGGCGTCGGGGGAACCCTGAAGAGCAGCCCCACCACGTAGCCCACCAACGCGCTCACGGTCCCGATCAGTGCCATCTCCATTCCGCTGCGGGCCGGAACTCCCACGGTGCGGGCCGCTTTGTACGCCCCGACCCCGAACAGGGAGGCGGCGGCGATGACGATGGAAACCAGCATGGCGGGTACCACGGGGAGAACGACAAAAGGGGAGAGGGGAATTAGCGAGCCGACCACGGCCGCCAGGCCGACGATCAGGCCCGACCTGGCCGCACCGCGCCGGTCGGTTGGCGTGAGCCGGAGTTCCTCGGCCATCATGACGCCGACCCAGACGTCTTCGTCGGAGGTGATGGTGTCGACGATATGGTCGAGGGCCTCTCCGCGGAATCCCTTCTCGGAGTAGATGGCCCGGATCTCCTCGCGCTCGACTGCCGGGACCAGCCGCAGGTGTCGATACTCGCGGGCGCGTTCGCTCTCGTAGTAGTCCTGGTCGGCCCGCCGCGAGGTGTAGGCCACGGCCGCCATGGAAACCGATTCGGCGAAGGTCGCCGCCATCCCGGCCGCCAGGATGATGTGCGAGTCCTGGGTGGCCGCAGCGACCCCCAGCGCGACGCCCAGCACGTTGACCAGGCCATCCTGTCCCCCCAGGATGATGTCGGACAAGCCCGAGGCCTGTCGATGCGGATCGTGCTTGGTATGCAGCTCGATCTCGTGTGTGGCCGGGGTGGGATGCAGAGCGGAGCGCGTTCCGCCGATCGATGAGGGCTGGTCCGTCATGGCAAGCGGTCTCCTGCCTGGGAAGGGGCGGGGTTCACCTGGGATCCCGACGAGGCGCCGATCGCCTCCAGGAACCGGCGTTCCTCCGCAGGAAGCGACGCCAGCGGGTCCGGGGCGCCGCTGGCGTTCAGCCGCTGCGTCAGCAGTTCCATCCATACGAACTGCCGGGCGATCAACACCATGTGCGAGTTGGCCGTCAGCGTGGAGCTGATCTCGCCGCGCAGGTCGGCGATCAATACCTGATTGCCGTCGGCGACGATCAGCAGGAGCCGGTCCAGCTGTTGTATCTCGCTCTCGAGTCGGGGATGCCGGACGCCCAGCCCGCACGGCACAGCCAGATCCCCGGTGAAAATGGCCGCCATACGCACCCCGCGGGCGGTGGCCGCTCCCAGGCCTTCGGCAAAAAGCTCGACCTCGGGATCCGCCAGGACTACCAGGAGTTCCCGCTCGGCCGTCTCCAGGAGCTGGTGGGCCAGTCCGTAGGCCAACTTGCGCCCCCGGCCGCTCCAGAATCGATCGTCGTCCTGTACCTGTACACGGCCGCCCAGGTCCTTGCGCAGCGCGACCACTCTCTGATGGAAACTCTGCTCGAGGTGGTCGAGCAGCGCCTCGGGCGGAACCGGGCGGTACAGGGAGCCGCGACGGTCGCCGGCGCGTAGAACCGCACCACGGCTCTCCAGCCGGCCCAAGGCCTCGTATACCATCGAGCGCGGGATTCCGGCCCGCACGCTGACCTGATAGCCAGTCGTCGGAGGCGAGGCGAGCAGCGTCAGGTAGACGCGGCTCTCGTATTCCGTGAAACCGAGATCCTGGAGAGCTGCCAGCGTATCAGTGGCCATAGTAGTTTGAAATCGAACGACTATCTGGCCGATTGTGACACGCCTCGGCTCCGCTGTCAAGCCCGATCGTCCGGGTATGGCCCGCTTGAGCCGCAGGGTGTCTTTTTAGGGGTCTGGGTGATCTAAGACGTCGCGAGCCGTTGAGGCTCGCGGTTCCCCCCTACGCATGCCCGGCCGGGGGTTACCAGTCCAGCGGGCGGGAAGGCCCCACCTGCTGGCGCACATAGCAGGCGCGGCGCGGCTCGGTCCAGCGAATCGGGACCAGGGCGCCGTTTCTGAGCTCCAGGCCGGTGATGATGCCGGGCACGATGCCGCTGCCGGTGTTGAAGTAGGCCGGCCCCCCGTTCTGGGGGAACGCCTGCCGGTGGGTGTGGCCGCAGATGATCATCTGATGGCAGACCGACACCCAGTCCATGAGGCGCTGCTCGAGCTTTCCCATCTTGATCTTGGGCTCGCCGTGGCCGGAGCAGCACAGGTGCTGCAGCCGCTCGCGCACGTGGTAGCTGAAGCGCACGGCCCGGTGGGCGATGAAGTACAGATAGTCGTTGGTGATGTCGGCCTGATGCCCATGCACGACGAACAGCTGCTTGCCGGAGGGCTCGTGCTTCAACACCAGGCCTTCGTTGGCTGAAAGGCCGTCCTTCTCGGTCCGTAGGTTGGTCTTGCGCTTCAGGTCGTGATTGCCCAGGACGAGGTGCAGCCGCTGTTCGAGATCCATCTGGTGCAGCAGGTCGAACAGACGCCGGTGGGCCTGGCGGATCGCCTCGATGGGCCAGCCCTTCCAGAGCTCATCGCCATCGCCCACCTCGACGTAGCTGAAACCGTTGCGTTCGTAGTGGGTCAATGCGTGCAGGAAGAGCCGGGCATTGGGCAGGAAGGAGTCTGACCGGCTGCCGTTTCCCCGGTGC
>Ga0299915_10001537_pt1 | contig 17111 bp, 11 predicted proteins | sample RVTome_13_FD_200263 | JGI IMG/M metagenome (GOLD analysis project Ga0299915, IMG submission 200263) | Soil microbial communities from uranium-contaminated site in the Upper Colorado River Basin, Wyoming, United States - RVT92D227 (version 2) ... | reverse complement strand
GACATCTCCACCGAGGGAGAAGTGGTCTGCAACGACCCGATCGCGCCGTCCACATCTCAGGCGCCGGACTCTGCAGGCCGTCCTGACCGGACCAAGACTTGTTCTCACGACCGCATCGCCGCTTCAATCCGTTGACGGGTGAATGGGTCCTCGTCTCTCCTCACCGCACTGAGCGTCCCTGGCGTGGACAGGAAGAGCCGGGTCCTTCCGAAACCCTCCCCGCCTATGATCCCGAATGCTACTTATGTCCGGGGAACGCGCGCGCCGGGGGGGCGCGGAATCCGGAGTACAAACACGTCTTCGTTTTTGACAACGACTTCTCGGCCCTGCTCGGCGATACGCCGGCGGCCGAGTTCGGCCGGGAGGATCTCCTCCTTGCCCGATCGGAGCGCGGCACTTGCCGCGTGGTTTGCTTCTCTCCCCGCCATGATCTCACCCTCCCCGAACTCGATTTGGCCAGCCTGCGCAAGGTGATCGAGGTCTTCACCGATCAATACCTCGAATTGGGTCAGCTGCCCTGGATCAACCACGTCCAGATCTTCGAGAATCGCGGAGCGATCATGGGGGCCAGCAACCCGCATCCGCACGGGCAGATTTGGGCGAACGAAACCGTGCCCGAACAGCCGGCCAAAGAACTGGAGGCCTGCCTGCGCTATTCAGAAGAGAAGGGATCTTGCCTGCTGTGCGACTACCTGGCGGTTGAGCGAGCGGAGAAGGCCCGCCTCGTGTGCGAGAACGAACACTTCGTGGCGCTCGTCCCCTTCTGGGCCGTCTGGCCCTTCGAGGTGATGCTGCTTTCGAAGCGACATCTGAATGCGCTTCCTGATCTCAACCTTGTTGAGCAGGATGGTTTGGCCGATATTCTCAAACGGCTCACCACGCGCTTCGACAACCTCTTTCTCACATCATTCCCCTACTCGATGGGCTTCCACCAGCGTCCGACCGACGGGAGGGACTACCCTGCCCTGCACTTCCACGCCCATTTCTATCCCCCGCTCCTCCGTTCTGCTTCCGTTCGCAAGTTCATGGTCGGCTATGAGATGCTGGCCGAGCCCCAGCGCGACCTCACGCCTGAGAGTGCCGCCGAACGGTTGCGAGACCTTTCCGAAGTCCACTACAAGATGAAAGGCGAGTAGCCCGCCTGACGATCGCCGTGTATGACGGGCATCACCATCGGTCGCGCACCAGCGGCCGGATGTGCGCGTCATAAATGGACCTCACCTGGCGCATGCTCTCGGGGCTCAGAGGAGGCAGCTCCGCCGCCTGGGCATTCTCAGCCGCTTGCCGGGCGTTCTTGGCGCCCGGGATGGTGCAAGTCACTTCATCGAACATCAGGATCCACCGCAAAGCGAATTGGGCCAGGGTGGCTCCTTCGGGCACAAAGCGACGCAGCTCCTCCACCGCCGCCAGCCCCGTCTCGAAATCCACTCCCGAGAACGTCTCGCCCACGTCGAACGACTCGCCGTGCCGGTTGAAGTTGCGGTGGTCGTCATCGGGAAAGACGCGGTCGGCCTTCATCTTCCCACTCAGAAGCCCGCTGGCCAACGGGACACGAGCCAAGATGCCCACCTGACGCTGGCGGGCCAGGCCGAAGAACGACTCGGCCGGCCGCTGGCGGAAGATGTTGAAGATGATCTGCACGGTCCGGACATTCGGATAGCCCAGCGCCTGGACGGCCTCCTCTACCTGCTCGACGCTGACCCCGTAATGGCGGACCTTGCCGTCACGCGCGAGATCATCGAGGATGCCAAACACCTCCGGCATGGCATAGACGGCGGGGGGTGGGCAATGGAGTTGGAGAAGGTCGAGCGAATCGGTTTCCAGGTTCTTCAGACTGCGCTCAACGAACCCCGTCAGGTTCTGCCGGTTGTAACCCTCGGCGTTGTGCGGATCGAGGCGTCGCCCGATCTTGGTGGCGACGTAGACCGGCTCGGTGCGCCCTTTGAGCGCCCTGGCGATCAGGCGCTCGCTGCGTCCGTCGCCGTAAGAATCCGCAGTGTCGATGAAGTTGACCCCACGGTCGAAAGCGGCCCACAAGGCCTCCAGGGCCTCCGACTCACTGACCCCTCCCCATCCAGCGCCGATCGCCCAGGCCCCAAAGCTCACCTCCGAAACCTGCCATCCGGTCCGACCCAGCGATCTGTAGTTCATAGTGCCTCCTGCCGAGCTCGAAATGCCTCATTTGTCCAGACCCGTGGGGGTGGGGGGGCTTTTGCATCCCCGACCTCCAACGAAACAGGCCGGATGCCTCGATCGCATGCCGGCCCGGGTCGATTGAGCACGAACTGGACGCCTGTGGTCCCGGCGTCTCGGGAGCAAGATGCTCTCGCGGATTGGGATTGGGGTGGACAAGTGACCCACTCAGGACTCGAACCTGAAACCAACTGATTAAGAGTCAGCTGCTCTACCGAGTTGAGCTAGTGGGCCAACGTCTCGTATTCTACCTGAACGAGGCGCTCTGTCAATGAAGTCGCGCGATGTCACGCGTGCGAACACGATTGTCCCGCCAGCCCAAAGACATCACGGGCCCTACTGCCCGAACATCTCAAGCAGTACCGGGTTGATCTGCGACCAATCCGGCGCCAGGACCTGTGCCCCTCCGGTGGTCGTAAACCCGTGGGCCATCTCGCGCGTGATCACCCGGCCGTCGATCCCTCCCGGGCCTGCCCGCAGAAAGGCCAACCCCAGCCGCGGCCATAGCCAGATGGGGATGTCGGTGTCGATCGATCCCAAGAGTACCGGGACGGCAACGATCAGCCGCGGCCACTTGATCGGCTGGGCGATCGTCGTGAGAACCCCCTTAAGGAATAGCTGGCCGCGCCCCATGCGAGCAAAGTCATCGCTGTCGGCTCGATCCCGGACAAAGGCCAGGGCCCGCGTGCCATCCAGGACCTGGCTTCCCGCTTCGTACCCCGACATCGCTTCCGGTAGGACGATCTCTAGCCCGCCCAGAGTGTCCACGAAATGTACAAGCCCATCGAACCGGAGCCTGACAAAGTAGTCGACGCCGACACCGAAGTTCGTCCGCACGACGTCCATGGCTGCCCGCGGACCGCTTCCGGGTTCGGAAGCTTCGGCAAAGAAATGGGCGGTGTTGATCCGATTCTCACCTTGGCCGGGGATCGAGACCCACAGGTCACGCGGTATGGACAACATCCCTACGTACGGCCTGGCGGGAATAATGGTCGTGAGGACCATGGTGTCCGTTCGAGCCGCAGCGCTCTCGGCCGGCGCCCGGTCGATTCCCAGGAGGAGCACGTTTGTGCGGAACGGCGCCAGCAGATACAGGCTGAGAAGGAGGCCAAGCAGGATGCCTGGGACGAGCACCGAAGCGCAGCCGCCCCGCCGACGCTCTTTGCGCGGCTGCTCGTGGGGGCGAGTTGCCTCCAATTCGGATTCCGGTCCAAGATGAGGCCGGGTTTCTTCGAGAGGATCGAGGTTCACAAGTTGATGATTTTACTACGGCCTGCCGGGAGCTCCGTACGCCTCTCGCGAGATCGAGGGTGAACGATCTGGCGGCCGCTTGTCCCGGCCCACTTCCGGTTCAAGATGGGCCTAGATGGCCTGCTAGTCAGAAGAATGGAGAAGATGCGGGAGCGGATCGCGGATTGATCGAATGAGCCCACAGTGATAATCTTCTGGCGCCGGGACGCCGCGACCGGATTCCCATGAGCCAGTCTTCGGCCTGAGGAAGGTGATGAGCACCTCGAAAGATTTCGTTGGCCGTGAACGTGAGCTGGAGCGCCTCGACCGCTTGCTCGACCTCGCATTGACCGGGCAGGGTCAAGTGTGTTTCCTGGCCGGCGAGGCCGGCTCCGGCAAGACCGCCCTCATCCGGGAATTCACTCAGCGGGCACAGCAGAAGCACCCCGATCTTGTCGTGGCGGGTGGAGAGTGCAACGATCTTGACGGCCAGGGGGATCCTTACCTTCCCTTCCGGGAAGTGCTGGGGCAGCTCACCGGCGATGTCGAGACCGGTCTTGCACAGGGTTCCATCACCCCTCAAACCGCGAATCGTTTGCGGAGTCTGATCGCCAAAACGGGCCAGGTTCTGGTCGACATCGCTCCCGACCTGATCAACGTCGTTATCCCCGGATCACGTGTCCTGGCCATGGCCGGGAAGGCTGTCGCCTCCAGGGTTGGTTGGCTGGAGAAGTTGGATCACCTCGCCAAGAAGAAGCGGCCCGAGTCGACCCTCGGCGAACCGACGCTTCAGCCGGACCGGGTGTTCGAGGAATACACCGCCTTCTTGCGGCGAGTCTCTGAGATCCACCCGCTGGTCATTACGCTTGACGACTTGCATTGGCTGGACAAGGCCTCGGCCGGTTTGCTCTTCCACCTGGGTCGCCGAATCTCCGATGTACGAATCCTCCTGGTCGGCGCCTACAGGCAGAACGTCGTCGCAGCCAGCCGTGACGGAGAGCGGCATCCTCTCGACCCCATCGTCCGCGAGTTTATGCGTTACGCGGGGCAGGTCGAACTCGAGCTGACACCGGGCTCGCCGGCTGAAGCCCAGGCCTTCGTCGACGCGGTGCTCGACCTCGAACCCAATCGGCTGGATGAAGCGTTCCGGCAAGCCCTCTTTCGTCACACCGAAGGTCACCCTCTCTTCATAGCCGAACTAGTGCAAGCGTTGCGGGAACGCGGCGATCTCTTTCAAGAAGAAGGAGGCCGCTGGGTAGCCCGATCCACGATCGACTGGGATTCCCTACCCCATCGGGTGGAGGGCGTGGTGGGCGAACGGATCGCCCGACTCGAGCAGAGCGAACAGCTGCTCCTTCAGGCAGCCAGTGTCGAGGGCGATACATTCACGGCGGAGGTCGTGGCGCGCGTCTTGAGCGAGGAGCCGCGGCAGGTCGTCGGCGCGTTGAGTGGGAACCTCGGCCGTGAGCAGGGTCTGGTTTCCGGGACCGGGAGCCGTCGCGTCGGCCAGCAACGACTGTCTTTTTACGCCTTCCGTCACCACCTGGTCCAGCAGTATCTCTATCAATCGATGGACGCGGCCCAGCGAGCTTACTACCACGAAGATGTGGCCAAGGCCCTTGTAGAAATGTATGGCGAACAAGCCGGAGATATCGTCGGGCAGCTCGCCTGGCACTATCGAGAAGCGGAAGTGGCGGACCTGGCGTTCAAGTACTCCGTCATCGCAGGCGACCGGGCGAGCAGCCTCTCTGCCAATGCCGACGCCCTCACGCACTACACCAGCGCGCATGAGCTCCTTACCTTGTACGAAGCCGGCAGCGATGAGTTGATTCATCTCTTCGGGCAAAGGGGCCGCGCCCTGGAGTTGTCCGGGCAGCCCCGCCAGGCTCTGGAAAACTACAGTGAGATGGAAGATATTGGTCGCCGACGTCCCGACCCGCGCCTCGTTCTGGCGTCGCTGACGGCGCAAAGCGTCCTCTTCGCCGTTCCCACTGTCATCCAGAACCCGGATGAGAGTCGTAGGCTTGCCGAACAGGCCCTCGGCCTTGCCCGTGACGCCGGAGATCGGGCAACAGAGGCCAGGCTCCTCTGGGTCCTGCTCATGATCCAGCGCTTCACTGGCCATCCCCGCGAAGCCGTTACCTATGGCGAAGAATCGCTGGCACGCGCTCGTGAGCTCGAATCGCGAGAACAACTCGCTTACACACTCCATGATCTGTCTATGGCTTATTTGATGCTTGGGGAGACGGAGCAGGCGAGATCGGCAGTCGAGGAGGCGAGCCATCTCTGGGGAGAGTTGGGGAACCAGCCGATGCTGGCCAACGCACTCGGCAACAACGCCAGACACCGCTTCTTCGCGGGTGAGTTCGACGAGGCGAAGGGGTTGGCCGAAGAAAGCCTGCAGGTCAGCCGGAGAATCGGCAACTTATCGGGCGTGTCTTTCGGTCAGATCGTCCTGGGCCAGATCCTGCTCGAGCAAGGAAACATCGACCAGGCAATAGAGGCGATAAGAGAATCAGTTGAGGCCGGGGAACAGGCCGGTAACGCCTATGCCATCACCGGGATCCGGGCAGAGTTGGCCTGGGCGCTTGGCTGTGTTGGTGCCTTCGACGAGGCACGATCCTTGGCGAAGCAGGCTCTTGACGAGGCGGAACGAAGTTCCCCGACAAACCGTGATTGGAGCGCGGCGTTGCTGGCGAGAATCCACATGTTGGCCGGGGATCCCCCTTCGACCTGGTCGTCAATCCCGCAGACGGACCTCGGCGTGACCGACGAGCAGATCAACCACCCGACCATGTTCGGCGGACCTGCAATCGCTTTGGCCGCAGGCGAGCGGGCGCTCCTACGAGGGGATCCGACCCAGGCTCTGGAGTCCGTGGAGAAGCTGATCGCGCACCTGGGGAAGATGCGGAGCCGCCTTCATTTGGCCGATGCCCTGCAAATTCGAGGGAAGGCCCTGCAGGCGCAGGGGAAGACCGAAGAAGCCCGTCGAGCCCTTCAAGAGGCCCGGGAGGTAGCCGAGGCGATCGGCTCACGCCGAGTCTTGTGGTCCATTTGCGACAACCTTGCTGACCTTGAGGCGACTGACGCGGATGACTCAATCAACGCAAATCTCCGAAAGCAGTCTCGCGAGGCGGTCGAGTACATCGCCAATCACATGGACGATCCGGAGCGGAGGTCCGTCTTCCTGCACCTGTCCAGTGTCGAGGCCGTCCTCGCCAAGGATTCAGGGAACGGTTAGGCTCCCGGAGCCTTGAAGGCTCCGGGAGCCTTATCGCGCGCTTATCGCTTATCGCGGCCCCGCCTCAGGCAAGGTTCAAGAGCCCCTTCACCAGACTCACAGCCTGGCTGGCGTCGGGGGCATATCCATCGGCTCCGATCTCCTCGGCGAAGGCGCCGTTCAGAGGTGCCCCACCGATGATCACCTTGACCTGCTGTCGCAAGCCGGCCTCGGTAAGCGCCTGAATCACGAGCCGCATGTTCATCATCGTGGTCGTGAGCAGAGCGGACATCCCGACGACTTGAGCCCCGCCACGTACCGCCTCGACGAATCGCTCAGGTGACGTGTCGATGCCAAGATCGACGACCTCGAGCCCGGCCCCCTCCATCATCATTCCGACAAGGTTCTTGCCGATATCGTGCAAATCCCCACGGACGGTGCCAATAGCCACCTTGGCCATGGGCTTGAAGTTGCGTTCGACCAACAGTGGACGAAGCACGCTGAGACCCGCCTGCATGGCGCGTGCGGCCACCAGCATCTCCGGGACGTAGTACTCCTGACGTTCGAAGCGGGCGCCCACCTCTCTCATCGCCGGTATCAAGGCCTCGCCAAGAAGACTCTCAGGGTTCAGCCCTTCCCGGATGCCTTGCTCGGTCAGAAGGCGGCACGACTCGGCATCCCCCTCCAGCACGGCCTCGAACACAGCTTCAAGCGTCGTCATCGATTCCTCCCTGAATTAGGAGAAGTACATTGGGGATGGTTGGGGGTTTGCCCCGAGCACCCCAAGTCCGAATTCTCTTTCCGCCGCAGATACCGGCTTCGCCAAACATCTGCATGTTGCTCTGGGTCCGACACCCCTTGGCAATCAACCGACGGACCAAACCACGGTCAAGCCGCGGCCGGCGATGGCGTCTCAACCAATTCCACCAGATCATCGAGCAGGCGGGCGGCGGCGGCGCCGTCGAGAACGCGGTGGTCCACAGACAACACGAGATTCATCGTGGGCGCAATAGCAAGCTGACCATCGATAGCGACGGGCCGATCTTTGATCCGTCCGACTGCCAGGATAGCCGCTTGAGGCGGATTGAGGATCGCCTCGAAAGAGTCGACACGGAACATGCCTAGATTCGTCAAGGTGAAGGCACCGTGCTCGAAGTCCTGTAACGTCGATTTCCCGGCGCGGGCCCGATCAACCAGTTCGGTCCGTCTGCTTGCGATCTCGGCCAGACCGAGTCGATCGACATCGTGAATCACCGGCACCAGCAGGCCCCCGGGCGTGTCTGTGGCCACCCCGATGTTCACACCACCAGCCGACCTGAGTCCGTCGGGGGTCCATTGGGCCAGAGCCAACGGATGCTTGACGAGCGCCAGCGCGCATAGGCGGATGAGGATATCGGTCATTGTCAGGCGAACATGCGCCTCGGCTTCAACGGCGGGAAGGAGTTCTTGGCGCAATGTCAGGAGCGCACGGGCGTTGACCTCCACATGCAGGTAGAAATGTGGGGCCGAAGTGAAGCTGGCGGTCATCCGTTCAGCCATGAGGCGCTGCGTCCGTGTGAGCGGCTGGAGCTCAGGGGCGGCTGTCTTGGGTGCGCGGGCGGCCCTCTCGACATCCTGGCGCGTGATCAGGCCGGAGCGACCGGTGCCGACAACCCCGGCCAGATCGACGCCGAGCTCACGCGCCACACGCTCGGCGATCGGCGTCGACCGCGCTTCCGATACGACGAGGGCACTCAGGACATCCCGCTCAACGATGCGGCCGGCGCTGCCACTGGGTCGGAGACGGGACAGGTCGAGGCCGCGCTCTCGCGCGGCACGCCGGGCCCGCGGACTGGCGAAGACCCTACCGGAATGTTCAATCAGCGCGCTCTCGCGCAAGGCGCCTGCACCAGCACGCTCGGTCGGAGGGGCCGGAGTGGATCCTGCGGGGGCGACGCCCGACGCGTCTGGCACAGGCTCATCCATCGTCTCAGCGATCCAGCCGATCACCGCCAGCACTGGCACCGCTGTCCCGGCAGGAGCCAGGATCTTGCGCAGAACCCCGGAGGCCGGCGCTTCGACCTCCAGCGTGGCCTTGTCGGACTCGACCGTGAAGAGGACCTCCCCTTGACGCACAGCCTCGCCTTCCACCTTCTGCCAGGACACGATGGTCCCCTCGTTCATCGTCTCGCCCAGCATGGGCAGGATGACTTCGTTGGCCATGACTCTCTCTACCGCAGCGCCTGGCGGACGCCGGCGATGATCCGCTGGACGTTGGGAATGGCGGCGTCCTCGAGAGGCTCGCTCATCGGGACCGGGACGTCGGCGGCGCACACGCGTACGATCGGCGCGTCAAGCCAGTCAAAGAGCTCCTCCTGGATCCGCATTGCAAGCTCGCTGACGAACGATCCCGTCTTGCAGGCCTCGGTCAACCCGACGACGCGCCCGGTCTTCTTGACGGAGACCGCGATCGTCTCCATGTCGAGAGGCTTGAGCGTGCGCAGGTCGATGACCTCGACACTCACCCCCTCCTTGGCCAGCATCTCGGCGGCCTCTAGGGCGCGCAGTACCATACGCGAGTAGCTGATCAGAGTGACATCCGTGCCCTCGCGCTTCACATCGGCGACGCCGTAGGGAATGATGTAGTCTTCCTCGGGGACGAGCCCTTCAGTGCTGTACAGCATCTTGTGCTCGATGAACATCACCGGGTTGTCGTCGCGGATAGCCGCTTTGAGCAGACCCTTGGCGTCATATGGGGTGCTGGGCATGACGACGTATATCCCCGGAAAGTGAGTCCACAAGGCCTCGAGTGATTGCGAATGGTGAGCGGCGATGTTGCGCCCCGCCCCGCCCTCGGTCCGGATGACCATTGGCACGATCGTCTTTCCTCCGAACATGTAACGGTTCTTCGCCCCCTGGTTAGCGATCTGGTCCATCGCTAGCGGCGTGAAGTCGACGTACATGATCTCCGCCACCGGCCGCAGTCCGGCCATGGCGGCGCCGACCGCCGCGCCCCCGATAGTGGCTTCGGAAATCGGGGTGTCGCGAACGCGCTCCTCGCCGAACTCCTCGAACAAACCTCGCGTGGCCCCGTACGCGCCGCCATACAGGCCGACGTCCTCACCCATGACGAACACCCTCGGGTCGCGGATCATCTCCTCCCGCAAGGCCTCCTGGATGGCCTGCCAATAGCGGATCTTGCGTGTCCCTTTTCCGCCTGTCCGGACGAGCCGGCGCAGCTCGTGTTCACGATCGATCTCGCTCCGAGTCCATTGGAATGGCGCGAACACGTTGAGCTCGAGCTCCTCCACCGGCGGATTCGGAGAGGCGAAGGCAAAAGCTGTCGCCTCTTCGATCGCCCTTCTGGCTTGGGCTTCGACGGCATCGAGTTCCTCACGACTTGCGACGCCGGCCTCGAGCAAGCCAGCCGCGTAGCTGGGGATCGGGTCGCGCGCCTTCCAGGCCGCCTCCTCGTCCTTGGTCCGATACGTGCGCGGATCCGAACGAGAGTGCCCGTACCAGCGATAGGTCAGGCACTCAACCAGCGACGGGCCTTCGCCCTGGCGGGCCCGCTTCACGGCCTCGGCTACCGCTCGACGTACGGCCAGAACGTCCATGCCATCCACGACCTCACCGGGAATGCCATAAGCCACGCCACGATCGGCGATATCCAACCGGGCGGTCGACCTGCCCACCGGGACTGACATGCCGTAGAGGTTGTTCTCGACGATGTAAACCACAGGCAGCGCCCACAACGCGGCCATGTTCAGCGACTCATGGAAGTTGCCGGTATTGGACGCTCCTTCGCCGAAGAAGCACAAGACAGTGCTTTCCTTCCCCGCTAGCTTGCAGGCCAGGCCGGCTCCCGTGGCGACGGGAATGTTGCCCCCGACGATACCGGTCGCGCCCAGGTTGCCCTTCTCCACATCGGCGATATGCATCGACCCGCCGCGTCCCAAGCAGTAACCCGTGGCCCGGCCACAGAGCTCGGCCATCATCTTGTTGTAGTGGGCCGTCCGCTCTGCCTCGGTTTTCGCCATCGAGGCTCCGCGCGCGTGGCAGTGGCCATGCCCGCGGTGGGCGCTTGTGATCAGGTCGTCATCACGCAAGACCGAAATGGCGCCCACGGCCACGGCCTCTTGTCCGGCGTACAGGTGCGAGGCGCCCTTGATCTGGTTTCTCCCCAGCAGGTCATACACCCGCTCCTCGAAGAGCCTGATCTCCCACATCTGTCGAAGGAGATCGAAGGCCTGTGCTACGCTCAGGCCTTCGGCCTGGAGGTCCAACGTCGCAGCCCTCGTTTCTTCCACCGGTTTTTCTCGAGAAGCCATTCTCACCTTCCAACCTTCCGCCATAAGCGGATCAGATTCCTGTATTAGCCATTTGTTCACCTGGGCCGCGGCCGGGCGTCCACATCGCACCGGATTCCTCAATCACGGCTAGGGCCGCCGATCGTGCAATCGGATTTCTTCGGCCTCACGCGGGCCCGGCCGTCAGTTCCTTCTCCGCCGCCCGAAGGATCTCTTCGATGGCCCGTTTCTGGGTTGTGTCCGCCTCATACAGATTCGCCCGAGAAGACACCTCGCGCACCTTCCTGGCTGCCGTCTCCAGCATGTCCGCAGCCCGATCTCGGTCGATCTCGCCCCCCAGGGATCGGTCCATCAGCTGCGGATACCAGATGTTCTTACGCATGTTCTGGATCGTGTGTTCTTCTTGCATCGAGTGACCGCCAATGCCCACGCGGCGGATCTGCTCGAGGCAGAGAGTGTCTGTCGTCACCTCGATACCCTTCCCGGATTCCACGATCCAGCGCTCGATTTCGATCTCGACCAGCGCCTGCTCGGCCGAGAACCGTTTCCCTCCGTTCAGCAGGCCGACCGGAACGTTGAACCGGCCGGTTTGAGCCAGGAAGAGGAAGCGCCCCATCGCCTCGATGGCGATCTGTTCTCCGGGGAGCTTGGCATCGGTATAGCCACCGATCCCGAAATCGAAACCATAGAGGGTCTCTTGAATCTGCGCCAGGCCGACATCTTGCAGCACGGCCTCGGGCGCTCCGAAAACGGCAGCTCCAAACCGCATGTCCAGTACGCCGCTGATGATCCCTCCGACACAGTTTGCCGAGGGGCAAGCGGCCCTCAGCGCGCAGAACGTTCCGAGGATCTCAGCGTTGCCCAGAGCGATGTTCGACGCCAGCGTGAGCGGACTGGAGCCTCCGGTGATAGGCATGGGGATGATGGTGCAAGGCAGTTGGTTTTCCGCGAGGAGTAGAAGCACGTCCCCGGCTGCCTCATCCAGGATCAAGGGGGCGATGGTTTCCTTTGCTGTGATGAAACATGGGTTGGCCAGATAGGCTTCACGGCTACCGCGAACGATCTCGCCCAGCTCCATAAGATACTTGAGCTCCGCCGCGTTCCAGACCTCCGTCGAGCCCGCCTTAGTCGTAAACTGGGCGATCAACGCCGCAGTCTTCACGCGCTGCATCCGCGGATCGACGGAGCAGCCGTCATCCTCCCGGAGGTACATCACCGGGTTCCCGACCGTGACGACCTCCGGCAGGGCCTCTCCAAGTTGGACCAGGCGGGCGAGGTCGGAGCGGGTCGGCGCTCGAACGCCTTGCACCTGCCAGTCGAGGACCTCTATGCAAGCACCGCCGAATTTGACCCCCATCGCCCTGGGTGACCGTGAAGCAACGACACCATTCAGCACTAACTGCGGCGTTCCGCCCAGGACCTGGGATCGCATGCCTGCGAGCGTATCCTCCACAAGCCGAGCCGGGAAGCGGACTACCTGGTGCGGTTCGTCGATTTCCGCTCCCGCCTGCCCCAGCGCGCCACGCAGGCGTGCCGACCGAATCCTCATCCCGGGGTTCTCCAGGATCTGGAGAGACGTCTCGTGGAGACGCTGGAGTTCCTCGGCTGAAAAGAGCGCCATGCTGGGCTGCGATTGGCTCATCGTGCTTCGACTCCGTGAGGGCCATCCCGGGTTCTCAGACGGCACAGGTGGCCTGATCCTGGTCGGTTTTCTCGTGGTTACGATTCATGTTCTTCCGCTGGCAAGGGCCCTGCGCCGATGCGCAAGGCCCTTGCCGAACGTGTATGAATCACTCGGACTACTCGGGTGGCAACTCCCTGAACACGTCTCTCAGGTCAATGCCTTGCGACTTTCGCACGGCGCTGGCCACGTAGTACACAACGACGGCGGACAGTGTGACACCGCCCACGACGATCAGGCCCAGTGTTTGAAAGGCCGGCGGCAGGATCCCGTACTTGAAGACAACATAGCCGTAGAGGATCTCTGCGACGACAGCCACCACGCCCGCGATCGCGACCAGGGGCACGCCGAGGACTTCCACCTTGGCCGGGGAGGCGTTATAGAGCTCCTTCATCTTCCAGGGGAAGACGATGGCCGAGATGCCGGTCAGGAGGATCGGCGGGATGCCGAACAGGCCGGCGATGACGATGACCGTCATGAACGTCGGCGAGAAGACGGCCCATGCCAGGCAGATCAACCCGATCACGCCGCAGACGATCAAGGCCGTGACCGGGGCGTGCGTTCGCTCATCCACATCGCCAAGTTTCGCCGGGAATACCCGGTCGAAGGATATGGCGAAGAAGGCACGGATGGCGATGAGAAACTGGATGAAGTGGACGAGGGGGAGCCAGGCCAGGAAGGTCACCGTGATGATCAACGGGATGAGCAGCCCTCCGGGGATCACGCTCGTCAGGAGTGTGATGATCGGCGGCGCCGGAAGCATGTAGACTGCGGCGTTGCTGCCTAAGAACGTGATCGAGGCGATGAACTGCTCGCCGATCGTCTTGTACAACAGTACGATCATCACAAAGAAGATCACATATTGGATCACCGCCGCCCAGACCATCGACCAGGCATGGCGGCGGGTCGCGGCGCCCTTGATCTCACCCGCGATGTACGACGAGATCCAGGTCCACATGCCGAACGTCAGGAACGCACCGACGGCGGCCAGAGTCGGGCCGAGGGCATGTGTCCCGGTCCACGATAGCCCGTTATCCACAGCGGCCTTGATGTAGTAGTTGTACGAGTCCGCCTGGGCTGTGTATTGGCCGGCAAAGGCGTTGAAGCGCGTCACGAAGGTCTCGCGACTGGTGGTCAGCAGGATGATGGCCATCAGGGCCAGGCCAACGTTGGCGATCCAGAACGCCCAGTTCTGGAAGTTCATCGTCACGCGCAGGCCACGACCAAGCAGGTATGAGATGGCCAGGATACTGATGACGCCGATGACCAAGACCCAGACTGGCTGGCCCACCGTCCCACTCAAGCTGATCAAAGCTGTGTTGCCGGTGATGGCCCCGAGGATCGCCAGCCCCGGGCCGAGCCCGAAGAACACCCACGCCCACGCCCAGTAGCCGATCGACAACAGGCTCGAGCTGGTCATGCCGAAGGTGCTGATCAGGCCAAGCACGGGGTGCAGCGTACGGCTGACTATGATGTAGTCACCACCGGTGCGGGGCATCGCCACCGCCATGAGCCCGAAGGCAACAGCGATCCCTACAGCGAAGAAACCGGCGATGACCGTTCCCCAGAGCATATCGACGCCGGGGAAGGCGCCCAGGATCCAGAACATAGCCCAGGCCAGGATCAGGCCCGGGACGGCGGCCAGGATATTGAAGATGATCGTCTCCCCCATGCCAACTTCACGAACGAGTCCAGTTGCTTTTCGCAGGTACAACCCTGCGGCAGCCGGCTGCGACTTTGCTGCGGTTGCCATGTGATTTCCTCCAATCGGATGTCGCCGGCGCCCCTCGGCTTCTTGTGTGTTGCCGACCTTCACTGCATAGGCGCCGCTCCCCCCTCTCACAAGTGATGCAAGGCTCTCGGCGTGCCCTCCTTTCCCCCCATGCCCGGGGGTCCTCACCCGCGGACTAGTTGGTAACTCGCGACCCGATCCTTCTTGAGTCCCACGATCGCACCGGTCAGAATACCCTCTGAGTACAGGCTGCCGGGATTGATGCACAACGTCCTGCCCAGCTTGGCGATACACGGCGACTCGTGGATATGCCCATGCAGCCCGAGCAGGGGTTGGTGGCTATCGATAAATCGGCGAGTCGCTTTGCTGCCAACCGGGGTCACGATCGGCTGCCCCATGGAAGTCTGGATCTTCAGGTCGGCCGAGAGTTGAGGGGCCGTGTCGAGCCCGCTGTCGTGCGGCGGCGCGTGGAAATTCACGACAAGCTGCTCGGGCTGCGTAACCCTGGTCATCATATTCTCCATGCGGCTCAGAAGTTCCTCTTCGGGCAACTCGCGCTCGGTGTTCCAGGGGGTGGGATTCGAATACCCCAGGCTGATCATCTCGTGATGGTCGTCCAGCGATAAGCACTCGCCTTCCGGATTGTGGACTGCATCACATCCGCCGATGAGCTCGGCCACCATCGACGGGTCGTCATTGCCCGGCATCATGTAGCAGCGAATGCCGGTGCCTTGCAGTTTGTCCACAGCCTTCTGCAGCCACCGCGTAACCGACTCGGTCAGCACCTCTCGCAGCACCTGCTCCCGATACGAGAGATCACACTCGAGCCGGGGGATGTCCTCCGGGTCCATGCACCGGGTGTACATCCCGTTGTAGTTGATCATCTTCGCCAGCTCACCGATCTCCGCCTGGGTGGAAGCCGTGTACTCCCTCCCCATGAAGGAGCAAGTGAAACCGCCGTTTCGTTTGACCAGGGGGATGAGAGCCTTCCCGGTTAGATCGCCTCCCATCACGAGCACACTGACCCGGTAGGCCTTGCCGGCATTGAGGAACTTGCCCATCATCCGCTCTGAGCCGTGAATGTCACTCGTGTAGAACAGGCGGGTCACCGACTCTCGTTTGAAGACCATCGCCGACTCTCTCCTTCAGGCCCTTCGAACTTCTTCGGGCTCTTCATACCAGCGGATCCGCCCACCTACGATCGAGCGCAGCCGCCACGCCACCGACTTGTGGGCGGCCGCGAGAAATGCCAGGAGGACATCGAGCTGCGACACTAGGGGGAGGCCTCCGACACCGTCGAAGTCCCCGGCCGCCTCCCGCACCAGATCCAGATTCTGCGTGACGGTCGTGAACAGCCCCCAACTGTTGGCCGCCAGGCGGGCAATGTACTCGCCGTTGATCGTCTCCCCATCCTGGTTTCCGATCGGATGATCGACAAGCATGGCCACGATGTCGATCAAGTCCTTCTTGTTCATCTGGACGATCTGAAGCTTTGTGAGAAGAAGATCGGCCAGTGAAAGCGTGTGCGGATCGACCTCGAGGCGGGTGCGGAACTCGAGCCGGTGACACATGTTCATCCGGTCAAGGAAGACGTCCGCCTGGCGATCGTTCGTCTCATCCCAGAAGAGCAGGCGTGCCCGGCCGTGAAGCTTGTTGAACCAGCGATCCGGCTTGTATCCCAACTCCTCGAAGAAGCGGCTGATCTCAACCGTGTACGAGCTGAGGCCCACGAAATCCAGATCCGCGTAGGTGCGACGTAGCCTGGATACTCGAGCACTGGGACAGCGCAAGTAGATCGCCCCTCCCCCTATCAGACGCAGGGGAACGTTCGTCCGCGCCATCGCCGCGGCGATCCGCCCCGCCTCCTCATTCACGCCTGCCTGGGGCCGCGCCTCGACTTCGCTCACGCTAGCTCCCGTGTTCGTGACGTCATTTCCTCGATGATGGCGCTCTCCTTGAACAGATCTTTCAGACGATCGTAAAGTGAGACATAAAGCGCGTATGTCGCCTCATACACCTCTCGGCTGTCTGGGCTTGCCTCGAGCCGTTCCCCGCCACGAACCATGCCCTTGACGGCCGCAGGGATGTCCCGGTGCAGTCCGCTCCCGACGGCGGCCAACATCGCCGCTCCGAGCACTGCCGCCTCTCCGTGGCTCGGCATGACGACCGGCATCTGGCAGACATCGGCCTTGATCTGCGACCACAGGCGGCTCTTCGCCCCTCCACCCAGAACCCGGAGTTCCTTGGCGCCGACCCCCAGCCGGTTGATCCCTTCGAGGTCACGCCTGATCATGAAGGCCACAGCCTCCATGATTGCCCGGGTGAAATGCGCCTTACCGTGCCCCAGCCTGAAGCCGAAGAAAACGGCCCTCGCTTGCGGGTCGAACTCGGGGAAGAAGGCCCCTTCGAGGTGAGGCAACATGATCAAACCGTCGCTGCCCGCGGGAATCTTCCCGGCTTCGTCGGTCAGCTGTTCGTACACGTCTCGGCCTTCGGCCCGCGCCTCGTCGGCCTGCTTCTCCGCAAACCGGTCTTTGAACCACTTCAGAGCCAGGCCGCCCGTAGGGTTCCAGGGGAGCATGCAATACAGCCCTGGAACCGCATGGATGTGGCAGGGGACTTTGGTTTCGAGATCGAAGATCGGCTCGGCGATGGTCGCGACCAGGGCCAGGACTGAACCGGTGCTCTCGGTGACGATCCCCGGCTTCACGTTCCCGGCTGCGATCGCGGCGCAAGTTTGGTCGAGGGCGCCGGCGACGACGCGGG
>Ga0299915_10001536_pt1 | contig 17111 bp, 15 predicted proteins | sample RVTome_13_FD_200263 | JGI IMG/M metagenome (GOLD analysis project Ga0299915, IMG submission 200263) | Soil microbial communities from uranium-contaminated site in the Upper Colorado River Basin, Wyoming, United States - RVT92D227 (version 2) ... | reverse complement strand
GTCGCAGTGCAGCCGCAAGCCCTGGCCGACTGCCCCGACCAGGTGGACTTCGCAATTGCCTACGGGGCAGCTTTATCACATCTGGAAAGGGCAGAAACAGTAGATTTCCGCAGCGATTTCATGCCCTATCAGGGCAAGAAACTCCGCCTGCAAAAAACGCTGAAGTACCTGAGTGTATCTGTCACGCTTCTATTGCTTGCCGTCGGCCTGTACAGCCAGGCGGAGCTATTCAAGCAAAACAAATACCGCAACCGGCTGAGGAAGAACCTGGAGCGCGAGTACACGGCTGCTATGCTCGGGAAAAAGCCAGCACCCGGAATCAACGTGACAGAAAAACTCGCTGGCGAAGTGAAACGTATCAGGGACGTCAAGAGCGGCCAACTGAGTGTCACGGGCGAAGAATCCATTGCTTCAAAGCTGGCTCTGGTGCTGGAGGCGTTCAATAAGTGCGCGGCAGAAACGAACCTTAACATCGATGTGCTCACCGTCAGCCTGAGAAATGCTACCATCTCAGGCGATACGTCCAGTCGGGCAAACACGCTTAAATTCTTCGAGGCAATCAGACAGAGTAAGCTGGATATTGTAGAGCATAGCTACGGGCTGAAGGGCGCGCGCGATACTTTCAGCGTGACCGTCAAGCCACAAAGGTAGTCGGGGATCGCTCCAATGAAGGACATATACAAGAATCCGACGCTGTATTATATTCTGGTTCCCGTTGTGGCCGGGTTGTGGCCGCTGCTAATATGGGCTGTTTACCTGCCGAACGCAGAAAGAAGCTGGGCTTCCGGCGTCGAACAGTATAAGAAAGCCCAAAACCTCATCGCAGAGATTCTGACCCTTGACCGTGACCGCTTGGCCCTGGCTGAGGCGGCTGACTCTAAGGACGAATTTGACTATGCCAGAGGGGTTGCCATCGTGGCTGCCCAATGTAACATACCTGCCGGCAATTACAGTCAGGACTCAGGGGCGGTCATAGAATCCAGCGGGCAGAAAAGCCAGAGCGCCAAGGTGATGCTAAAAGACATTGACATCGCCAGATTTGCCCGATTCCTCTCCACAATCCAGCTTCGCTGGGCAAATCTGCAGTGCACGCAGGTCAAACTGACCAAAAAGAAGGGTGTACCCGACATCTGGGTTGCGGACCTCGATTTCAAGTATTACTACTGAGAACCAGCTAACCGCAAGGCTGGCAGAGCCAATGTTGGGATTCCAACCCACTGCTCCAAAGGAATGTGGCTATCACTACATATAGTATATTGCCTAACTTGCCTATATCGACTTCGGCAGCGGTTACGGGTTAGGCTTCAGGTATTCGGGTGGCTTATTTCGGGCACGGTTTTCAATACTGGCAGGCTGAATTTGGCGCCCAAGTTGAAGCATCTAAAGCCTTTGTGCTTGGTCGGACAAGTGTGAAAGTTTTCTAAAGTTTTGCAGCCACTTCTGTCGATATCAGTACTGCAAGTTTGTTTCAGGCCTCGAAAGGGATTTTGGCGGCATACAATATATAGTGGTTGCAGGGCTTCAAGCGAAAACATGGATGCTTCGTTTGGAACAGGTCCAGCAAGGTAGCTCAGATGCGAGACTTTGATTTGGCCAGCTTCTGGGAGCACGAGCAGCAGAGCGATTGTTTGAGCGAGGACCTGGCTGCAGAAAACGACCTAATCATGGAGCAGATACTTGAAAACCTCAATGCCACGCCCCTTGGGCAGGTGCTGAAGAACATTGCCTCGTTGCCGGAAATCCGCCAGCAGAAAATCCTTGATGTCCGCCGGCAGCTTACCGAAGGCAAATATGACCTGAATGAGCGATTGGAAATTGCTCTGGATAGAGTCCTCGAGGACCTTACCGCTTAAGTAGACTACTAAACTACCTCCGGGACATCGTCGTCCGGCTCATCCATTTCGACGGGCTTATAGCCCGGCTGCCTGGATTTCTCCACCTCCTCCTTGTAGGCCGCGAGAACTGTTTCCTGAATTCTTTGCCTGCACTCCACATTGATCGGATGGGCGATATCCGCGTGCAGTTTCATTCTGCCTTTGTAATTTTTCCTGGCTCGGCTGTCGGGAAGTGCCGCTCCACAATTGTTACAGAACTTGGCCCTAAGGTGATTTTTGCCTCCGCACTTGTCGCAATGGTCGGTCATTTTTCTCGAAGGCATAGCCACGAAAGGAACGCTGCCACCCTGGATTATCTTGATGTCTCGCACCACAAACTCATTATCAATGGTAATTGAGCAGAAGGCTTTCAACCTCTCGTCCTTGTTGCTTATCAATTTGACTCTGACCTCGGTGATTTTCATTTTCTTTGCCTCGCCATAAAGTTCACCATCCATTGTTACTCACGATAATGCTTTTGCAGCCGACGTCTTCTTTGAGTTTGCGACCGTATGTTGTCGCTGTTTGCAAATCGCAATCAGGGACAAGGCAATACATACCTGTACCACTACCGCTAAGGCACACAGGCCCGATACCTAACGATTCAACCTTCGCTTTAAGTTCAGCCAGCTCTTTCAACAAGCTGAAACAACTTGTCTGGAGCATATTTGCGCACATTTTCGAGGCTAAATCAATCCTGTTCTTTTCGATATATCCGTTTATTCGTCTTCTAAGTCTTTGGTACAGTGCCGGGTCGCGCCGGTAATTGGCGTAAACTGTTTCTGTGGAAATAGTTACGTCTGCAAGTATTAAAAGAGCCAGAAAGTTAAAATTCTGGTCCAGTTTTTCGATTTTTTCGCCCTTTCCGCTGCACAGTGCCAGCGGCCCATCCAAGAAAAACGCCACATCGCTGCCTAACTGAGCCGCCAGGTCCGCAAGTCGGCTGGGGGCCAATCGCAAGTTAAAGTATTTATTCAGCCCGATAAGGGTGGCCGCTGCATCACTGCTGGCTGAGCCAAGTCCTGTCCCGGCAGGGATATTCTTTGTCAGCTTAATCTTGATGTCTGCTCGCTGGCCGCAACTTTTCATCAGCAGTTCGGCTGCCCGATAGACCAGGTTTTCCGCTCCGGCTGGCGACCACTGTGGACCTTCGCAGATAAGTTCCAGGCCCGCTTTTGGATTTGGCTCGATGAGGATTTCATCATACCACGTGACTTTGGCCATTATGGTTTCTATTTCGTGAAAACCGTCGGCACGCTTGCCGGCTACGAGCAGCGATAGGTTTATCTTCGCCGGTGCCCGCACCAGAAGGCTGTTGGCCGTGGTCTCAAATTGTTCAGCGTTCGTCGTTAACTGTTTGTTGTTCATTGTTCGGTGTTCGAGTGGAATACCGCTTTACTCGTTGACATTATAGCAGGTCGGCCTTATGCTGAACACGAAAATTAACGGCGAGATATGGCGTATCTATCTCGCATAAATTCGAAATTCTAATATCGAAATACGAAACAAACTCGAATATCCAGATATGAAATTCAAAACGAGATTGTTTCTGTAGAGGTTTACGCGAAATGGCGACAGCGTTTAGCCGTCGCCGGCACGGCGACGGGTAGTTCAGATATTCACAGTCAGTGATGGACTTTGCACGACATCGGAAGTGAATCGGATATGACAAGATATTCCCAAAATGGAAAAGGCCACAGAGAGCAGAAGACAGAGGGCAGAGGACAGAAGACAGAAGACGGAGAACAGAGGACAGAGGACAAAGGACAAAGGACGGAAGACGAAGGTAATATCCAGCAAGGAATAACGAATATCGAACTCCGAAACAGACTCAAATGACCGAATTCCAAATGTCCAAAACGAGCTCCATTGTCCTCATCTCCGGATGACTTGAAGAATATCGAACAAGGAATATTGAATGTCGAACAGTGAAGCGAGCCACGAGCCACGAGTCACGCCTGCCCCGAGCGGAGTCGAGGGGAGAGGCGAAGGCGTTATCTGGTGGCACTGGCACAGGCGTCTTTATAACTGGGTGATTCACTGGGCAGATACCAAGCACGCCCAGGTCGCGCTATTCATGCTCGCCTTTGCCGAATCCAGCTTCTTCCCAGTTCCCCCGGATGTCCTGCTGGCGGCGATGTCTCTTGGAGCGCCGAAGAAATGGCTCAGGTTCGCCCTTCTATGCTCAGTGGCCTCTGTGGTCGGCGGCATCTTCGGCTATATAATCGGGATGTTTCTTTGGTCTGTGATTGGCCAATGGGTTTATGCCCATCTGGGGTTCATCGGGCTGACAGAGGCGAATTTTGCCAAATTCCAAGCCTGGTACGGTAAGTACGATTTCTGGATAGTTTTTACCTGCGGATTTACGCCCATTCCATATAAGGCCTGCACTATATCCGCCGGTCTGGCGAGCATAAACTTTGGCGGTTTTTGCCTGGCATCGGCGATGAGCCGGTCGGCAAGGTTCTTCATCGTGGCTGGCCTGCTCGGGTGGAAAGGCGAAAAAATCCGAACCATCATTGAAAGATACTTCAACTGGTTTTCGCTGGCGTTTGTGGCACTATTGATTGGCGGATTCCTTGTGATAAAATTGCTGCATTGAATTAACCCCCGGTGAAACCGGGGGCTAAATAAGGGTATCGTGATGAATGATACTCAAAAACAAACGCTTCTTAAAGTGGCACGCGATACCGTAAAGGCGATTGTCACCGGCGGGCCAGTGCCCGAACCCAAATCGGACGACCCGGAATTGAACGCCCATTGCGGGTGCTTTGTAACGCTGAAAAACAAAGGCCGACTGCGAGGCTGTATCGGGCAATTCACCGCTGACAAGCCTCTTATCGAGCTTGTCGCCGAAATGGCACAGGCCTCAGCTACCAGCGACCCACGCTTTTTCGCCAATCCAATCACTCCCAGAGAACTGAAAGGCCTGGACATCGAGATATCTGTTTTGTCGCCGTTGCAGCGAACGGATGACCCGTTGAGCCTGCGGCTGGGAGTTGACGGCATCTACATAAAAAAGGGACGCGCCTCAGGCTGTTTTCTGCCTCAGGTCGCTGCCGAGACCGGCTGGGGCAAAGAGGAATTTCTCTCGTACTGCTGCGCACATAAGGCTGGTCTTGCCGCCGACGCCTGGAAAGATCCGAAAACGGAAGTCTATCTTTTCACAGCCGATGTATTCGGCGAGGACTTTGCAAAGATATGAAAATAATCACCATTTGTACCTGATACCTTATTATTCTCTCGACAATAAACAGTTGAAAAAGACACAATATGAAACAATGGTATGAAGAGCTGTTTGAAAACTACGGGATAAAATATGATAGCGAAAGTTACGTGCAGGGGACCATCGGAGAGTCTGATTTTATTGAAAAAGAAATCGAATATGACAAATCTGCACAAATTCTGGATATAGGATGCGGCACCGGCAGACATTCCATTGAATTAGCCAAAAGAGGATATACTGTTGTCGGAATTGATTTATCAGAATCGCAGTTAAAAAGGGCAAAAGAAAAAGCATCCGAACAAAAGCTGCAAATCGTTTTCCAAAAACATGATGCGAGAAACCTCCCTTTTCTGCATGAGTTCAATCTGGTTATCATGATATGCGAAGGCGCATTCCCGTTAATGGAAACTGACGAAATGAATTTTAAGATTCTCCAAAATGCCGCCAATGCCCTGCTGCCAAAAGGGAAATTGATATTTACTACCTTAAATGGTTTGTTTCCTCTGTATCATTGCGTCAAAGATTTTCTTGATTCAAAAACAAAAGAAGGGAATGCGAAATGCGAGAGTCTTTCATTTGATCTGATTACTTTTCGAGAGCATAGCACTATTAATGTTGAAGATGATCTCGGGAATAAAAAAGAACTGCAATGCAGCGAAAGGTATTATATGCCATCCGAAATAACCTGGCTGTTAAAGACTCTGAATTTCAAAACTGTCGATATTTATGGAGGGAAGCTTGGCGCGTTCAGTCGAAACGATAAATTATCAACCGAAGATTTTGAAATGCTGATAATAGCGGAAAAACAATGAATCGCTAACCAGCGACTTGAGCAGATGGCGAGATAAGCCCGCTGCTTGCCCTCATCGTTGGAAAAATCGTGAAGGAATACTAAGGGCAGCTACCGATAAAAATCGGCACATTAACCTTCGAAGTGTAACACCTAAAATCGGAAGCCAGACTCCGTCTGGTTTTCTACTGTTGCTCACACAGAGCCGTCCTCGCACCGGATGTCTTGAGAGACCCGGAAACAGAGGTAAGCCTATTTACCGCCGATGTATTCGGTGCGGACTTCAAAGATATATAGTCTCCAGCAGAACATCCGGTCTTGAAATAAGACGGCCCGGGGACCGCTCGGTCCCGCGGGCCGATTTTAATAGACCCCTCGGCCTTGCTCGGGGTGACAATAGCCGCCAACTGTTTTGCCCTACCGTCCGCCCGCCTCTGCCGCCGGCAGGAAGTTCTCCATCACCCAGTACTGATACTCCTCATGGACAACTCTAAAGATAATCTCATCACCTTTCGGCGACCATTCTGGCCACCACGCAAAGACTCCTTTTCCCTCTCCGAGATTAGATATATCAGCGATTCGAAACGGCTCGCCGCCATCGGTCGCAGCGCACCAAATCTCCTTGTTGCCGGGCGTGAACACGATATAACGGCCGTCCGGAGACCAATCGAAGACATTAATCTCCTTTTTGAAGTTGAGAATCTCTCTGGTTTCCTTGCCGTCTATAGTCGTCGCCAATATTCTTCGACCATCTATATATGCGACTGAACGGCCATCCGGTGCAAAGACCGGACGGATGAAAAACTGGGTTCTTTTGCCTTTTTCCTGCTCCGTCGGCGAAGTTAGCCTTCGCGGTTTTCCATCTTCGATGTTCACGACGTAAACATCGCCGTCATACCCATTGAAACAAGCGATGGTTTTACCATCCGGCGACCACGTGGGATTTTGTACTGGGTGTCCTTCTTTCAGCGACACCAGTAGTTTTAGTTCACCAGTCTCTACCGTAATTAGAAACAAACCACCTCTTTTCTGTTTGTCCATACATCCACGTGCAATCAGTCTGCCGTCCGGTGACCAGGACATTCCACGACCTGAACCTTCGATCTCAGCTACTGATAAACTTCGCATCTTCTCGCCGCTACTGGCAGATACGAAACTTAATTCAAGCTCGTCTTGTTGCCACACAGCAATTTGTTTTCCATCCGGCGACCAGCAATAGCACTGTCTTATGCCGCCTACCCGCGTTAATTGCCGCGGCGCTCTGGTAGCTTTGCCTGTTTGCAGGTCCACCGGCAAGGTGAATATTCCGCCAAGCTCAAAACCCTTCCGGTAGGCCAATTGTCCGTTTCGCGACCAGTTGTAGAATTGCATCTTTCCAACGTCTGGAACCACCGGCAAAGGCGCCCCGATAAAACGGCTGCCCTCGACCCGCAATGCCCACAAATCTTTGTACTGCTGGTCGAGTCCTGTTTGAGTCCCCGCGAAGACAACGTAAGCACCATCGGGAGACCACATAGGCTGGCTGATTTCGCCCGGAAAATCCGAATACTCAACATGGCTTGTCCCATCAATTTTCTGCAGGTGCAAAATGGACCGGCCGCCCTCTTTGGCGACATAGCTGACCCAGTTTCCCTTCGGAGAAAAACGAGGAGAAGGCGAATCTCCGGTATCCTCGGCCAGGACCGTTTTTTCCTTGCTTTCCAGATTGACCATAACCGCCGAACGAACACCTGGTTTGGGCATCCCTTCACCCAAAATGAGTTTTCCATCAGGCGACCAATCCTCGAGCCAGGGCGGATCTTCCATCAGGATTCGTGTTTCCCCCGTTTTCAACGAAAGAGCGAGAATTGTCCTCTTTGCCCCACTGTCACTTACGAAGGCGATTTCACTTCCATCGCCAGACCAGACACTGGGACCGGAACAATTCTCAGCGAGCTTCCGTTGCTGCCCGGTCGAGGTATCAATGACAAACAATTCATAATCCCATGTGGTACCGGCAAAGTGTTTCCCATCCGGAGAAAGCGCGCCACCGAAAGGCAAATCCACCTTGATGGCAGAGAGCTGGGAGATGGCGAAAAAACGTCTTACTAACTTAGTGGCACCATAGCTCAAAGGCAGCAGAACCATAATGGCGATGGCAGCCGCCACGCGCCACCGAGAGATTGCTCCGCCCGTGGGAGCGAACCATCTACGTACAACGCCGACATGCGTATTGATCTCTCTAACTGCGACGTCCGCTCGCAACCTATCCAGCAAGCCGTCCGGAGCTGGAAACTTGGGCGCCGCTCTTAGACAATTCTCGATTTTACCTTGCATAGTCATGTTCTCTCTCCTTGCGGAACTGGAATTACTTTTCTGTCAATTTCATTTTCTTCAACATCAATTTTTGCCCTGAGAATCTTTAAGACTTCGCGAAGTCTGTACTTGACGGTACTTGTTGCGATGCCCACGACTTGGGCAGTCTCACGGAGCGATAGGCCCTGGTAGTAGTGCAGGTGCACAACCTGCTTTCTATCCTCATCCAGCCGGTCAACCACCTCGTAAAGCCGTTGGGCCAATTGGCGGTTAGCGGCGTTAGCGAGCGGGCCGGGGTTTGTATCAGCGCACGCTTGCCACCAGTGGTCGGCTTGAGATTGGATGGGCCCCCTATTTCTCCGCTGCCAGTCCACGTAGGTATTATAAGCTATTCTGTACAGCCACGTAGAAAACCGACTTCGGCCTGCAAAGCCGTCCAGTGAGGCCCAGACTTTCATAAATGTTTGCTGTGTCAAGTCTTCGGCATCGTGCCTGCTGCCGCACAAACGCCGTAAATAGGCAAAAACATCCGTGTAGGAAGTCTCCAGCAACCGGCAAGCGGCCTCTTTATCGCCCCTGCTTGCTCGTTTACATAGGCTTTTTGTGTGATGATCCATACACTGCCCTGGTCATATCTGCCGTATTCACCGGACACCAGTTTAGACGAGAAATACTACTTGGGTGGACAAAACATAATAGATATTCTGGTGCTGGCAGGCGACAGTTTTTATTATCTGCACTTTCAGCACACAAATATGGTCTCTTGCTTATCTCAGCGGAATTCTCCATTGTATCTGAAATATTGACCAAATGTAGTTTTAGACAAAATTTTTCTTGCAAAAAGCACATTGTGGGATATCTTTACAGGAACAAAGGATTGTGTCATAGCCAAGTTTTTCAGGACGTTAATGGAATGTCCAGCGCAGTTGGCTCAATCCTGGCAAAATCTTCGAATCTTGGCCTACGGATGGCCGATATTTATGCAGGGAGGCGACTATGGTTGGAAGGTGCACGCCAGTTTGGATGATTACGATTGTGTGTTTGGCCGGCTGCTCGCAGTCCTATAAAACAGCCACTAACAGTATTGAAAATGACCAAAAACTTGGTGACTGCAAAGTCATTATAGAAACTTTGCGGAGTGAAAATCTGCCGGGCCTGGAATCGACCGACACCTGGCACGGCAAGTATGGGCCAGGGCTAAGGCTTACCACACCTCACTATGAGATTTATACCACGCTTTTGGAGCCTTTGATGCTCCGTCAGGTTCCCGGATTTATGGAGTCTGCTTACCACGCCTACAATCGTTTAGTGCCACAGCCCATTGAAACGACAGGCAAGCTGAGGATTTATCTTTTCGCGGACCGCCGGCAGTGGGAGGATTTTACAAAGACCTTTGCGGCCGAACGCGCCGAGGTATTCTATAAAATAAAGGCCGGGGCGTATTATCTAAACGGCGCCTGTGTAACATATTACATCGGCACCCGGCGGACGCTCTCGGCTCTGGGACACGAGGGTTGGCACCAATTTAGCAACAGGCACTTTCGGTTTTGCCTGCCCAGTTGGCTTGACGAAGGCATCGCCATGCTTTTTGAGACGACCCGATATGAGGGTGGGATCTTCTATTTTGAGCCGAACCAGAATGCGTATCGATTGGAGGGGCTGAAAGAAACGCTGATAAGCAGCCAGCAAATTCCGCTGAGCGAATTAGTGGCGATGAACCCCGGCGAAGTGCTTGCCATAGACCAGGCCGAGGCGGTAAGAGCTTTTTACAGCCAGGCGTACGCGCTGATAAGATTCTTGCAGGAAGCCGGCTCCGGCAAACACGCCGACAAATTCCGCCGGCTAATGGCGGATGGGCTGACGGGCGACTGGCCGCTCAGCAGGAGCAGCAAGAAAATAGCCGCCGATAGAAACGTGCCGCGAACCGTAGAGTGGAACCGAATTGTTGGGCCGCAACTATTCAGACAGTATATCAGCGTCGACATCGACCGGCTCGAAACCGAATACTTTGCTTTTTGCAGACAGATAGCTGGGCGTGTACCGCTGATGGCGCAGAGTCAAACCGAAGGCTTTCATACGACGGTACGTTTTACCCTGAGTGAGCCGGATGGTCTATTGCCGTGTACAGACCAGGCAAGCGATGCGCGATAGGAACGAATGAGCAAGCAGCGTGCAGTCCGGATCATTTTGGCTTCGGCATCTCCACGCCGCAGAGAGCTTTTAGCCGAGGCCGGCTACAAATTCACTGCCATCACTCCTGATATCGATGAGTCAGCCTTTTCGACTGCCGGTGTGCGGGCTGATGAATACGCAAAGAAACTGGCCTTGGCCAAGGCAAAAATTGTCGCTGAAAAGTATCCTGATAGTCTGATTATTGGAGCGGATACGGTGGTCGATTTTAACGGCGAAATCATCGGCAAACCTGCGGACGCAAGAGAAGCGGAGCAGATTACCAGAAAGCTCTTCAGTGCCCCTCATAAAGTAATAACCGCTGTTGCCCTTGTCAGGCTGAGCGACGGCATCGAACTATGTGAAAGTGACACTACCACTGTTTATCCAAAAAGTCTGACTGATAAGCAAATCGCTGAGCATATAAGAAGCGGCTCGTGGCAGGATAAGGCCGGCGCTTACGCCATTAAAGAAACGGGCGATGAATTCGTCGAGAAAATCCAAGGCAGCCTGACCAACGTAATGGGCCTGCCAATGGAGCTTCTGCAGCGCTTGCTGGGCGGAATAACCCCCCAATAAATTGGGGGGCTAAATACGGGCGAATTTTACCACGCGAAGCAGCAGCTATAGTGGCGGTAGAACAGGCCTATCGAACGCATCGCAATTATGGCGACAACCTGCATAGCGAGATTAAGCAATAAATGAACGACGGCTATCGGCACATCCTGGCCCGTGTACTGCTGCGTTTGCATCTCAACAGCGACGGCAGCAATGAGCAGTCCGGCTACAACCAGATAGGGCCTAAACGCGCAAACTATAGGGGCCAGAACATAGTCCGGCCGAAGCAAAGTGAAGTCCTTGCCCACCGCCATAGTTAATATCGCCACCGGGAAAAGGAACAGGCCAAAGACGAATAGTGCCCGAAGCACAATTTCCGCTCGCCAGGTATCCTGGCCTGCCAGGTCCGGACTTTTCAAGATGGCAAGCGCGATGATGAACGGAAGCTGCACAACGGCCATACTGAACAGAAAGACAGCAAGGGGCTTGATGATGTACCATATAAAGGTAATGCTTGTTCCAAGGTAAATGGCCGGCAGGTCATCTATATCGTAGGCCGTCTCGTAAATAATGTTCAGGTAAAATCCTAACAGCCAGCCCCAGACGACGACAAACGAGAGATGGTTCATGCAGCATATCCCTGTGCCCAGAAAGAACTTGAAACAAACCACGGCAACTACAAAGGCCAATGATGCTGAATTCTGCGGCCCGACCAAGAGCCTCCAGCTATCAACAAGCACTGCCCGGTAGAAGCCGGGCACAGGCTCCGCCTTTTGAATCTTGGGCTGAATTCTTTGCGGCTTTTCGCCCTCCCTGGCCGGTATTATGAAAAGCTCACCGCAGGTTAGGCACCGGGCCCGTTTTTCAGCGTGCTTGTCTGTGAAGGCAATCAGCGCATCGCACTTAGGGCAGTTGAACTGAATGGTCATCTAGTCCTGGCGCATGCAATCTACGAAGACATTGATATTGTTGGCCCACTTTTTGGCCTCCAGCAGGTCCACCTTGTCCTGTTTTACAAGCACTGACAGATGTTTTTCCATCGTCATCATTTTTTCATCGGGCTTATCCCGAGTCTTGGTTTGCAATTGTGAATATAATTGCTCTACTTTGCCGGTACGTATCAGGTTTGCGCAGGCATAGTTGTTGTTGAGTATTTCCATCGCTGCAACTCTGCCGGTGCCATCTTTTTTGGGCACCAGTTTCTGGCTGATGATGTAAGCCACTCCGAGCGAGAGCTGGTTCCGCACTTCGGTTTGTCTGCCGGCAGGAAAATAATCCAGGATTCGTGTCACTGTGCCGGTGGTGTCTCGGGTGTGCAGTGTGGAGAAAACCAGATGCCCGGTTTCAGAGGCCATAAGCGTCATGGCTATCGTCTCCGGGTCGCGCATTTCTCCTACGAATATTATGTCGGGGTCTTCCCGCATCATTTCTTTCAAGCCTGCATGAAAAGATTTGACGTCCCTTCCCACCTCGCGCTGCGAGACGATCGAGTATTTCTGCTGGAAGATGTATTCTATGGGGTCCTCTACGGTAATAATTCGGCAGGCCTTTTTTTCGCTGATTCTGCCGATAAGCGAGGCAATGGTGGTAGATTTGCCGGCGCCGGTAATGCCGGTCAGAAGCACCAGGCCGTGCTTGCGATTGACAATATCCTCCCAGATATTGTTGGGAAAGCCAATTTCCTCTATCTGCGGGACATCCAGCGACAATGCCCGGATTGCTGCGGCTATACCGTCGTTTTCCTTAAATACATTGATGCGAAACTGCAGCGACTTGTATCGATAGGAGCAATCGACGCTGTGCTGGTCCTGGAATTTACGCCTATTGTCCTCGCTAAGCAGAGGGTAGATCAGCAGCTTTGCCACCTCCGGCGTTACTGTTGAGCCTTTGAGCTTGACCAGGTCGCCGTCAATACGATAGGTGGGCGGTGCGCCGACTTTGAGGTGCAGGTCCGAGACCCGCATCGCCCCGTGCTCCTCGAAGTACTGCAACATGTCGAGAATGCTGAGCTGGCCAAGATTTTCGGTTGAGTATACCTTTGCAGTTTCGGAATATGCTTCAGCCATATTTGTCTCCACGGGCGGTAAATAACAAACCGCTTTTGCTATTTCTTCTTGTAGGCTAACCAATCCTGGAGGTTTTTGGCTAATATCTCCACGTCTTTTTTCTTCATAATATGGTCGATGATTGCCGGCGGCACCTTCAGCTTTACCATTGCCTTGTGGGCCCTTTGCCAGAGGCGATCCTGCTTGGGCAGCGTATCGGCTAAGTACAAATCGCTTACCAGCTCGCCAAGTTTCTGGAGCATTATTATATCAAGGTTGTCGTAATAACCTGATATAACCGCCTTCTGGTATTCTGAGAACTTATTCTTGGCCATATCAGCCTTTCTTGTGCTTAGGGGACTCTTGCCGGATATTCTTTTACAACAAAGGCTCTGATAAATCAAGTTGTCAGCGTTGCAGGAGCGGTTTTTGCTGGCTTTGGCAGGACGAGCCGCTATAATCACGTGGCGCGAAAGCCTCTTCGGTGATCCGGAGTTGAATTGCGATGCTGAATAGGGTTGTACTCATTTTAGGCTTGTTGGTCCTGGTGGTAGAGCCGGCGGCGCCCGCTGGGCAAAGCCCATCCACCTGGATTGCCGACAATTTGCACCTGGCGGGGCAGGAGCTTGTCAGCTTTCAGGGCGGCCCCGACAGACAGGTTATGGTTTTCCGAGGCGGCTTTGCGATGTCGGTCGCCCAGAACCAGTTATCCAGCGACCAGGCGGTTGTCTGGCTGCAAAGGTCACCCCTGCTTTCGCAGGGGCAAGACCGCCGAGTAGGCTCAAGGATTCTGGCATATCTGAAGGGCAACGTATTGGTCAAAAAAACCACAGGCGCTAAGACCCCGGATTTGAGCCAGACAGTGATTCAAGACAGCGGAGCGATCGTGGTTCGGTTCGATGTTAGCGGCGAAGTCTTCATTACCGCGGACAAAAAAGATCCCAACTCAATCGGGGCTGTCAGCTCAGGGTTTTATGCGGAGGCATTTGCAGCAGTTGCGCCTTTTGAGCCGCAGTTGCAGCCGAAGCCGCAGCGGCCCCAAAAAGGTTCGACATTCGATATTCGAGATTCGAAATTCGCCGCGTATCCGCTCAATATAGCGCAACTGGGCGAAGTCGCACCTAAGCTGGAGTGGGACGAGCAAACCAGAACGGGCATGGTGATAGGCAGATTCTATATATGGCAAAAACTGGATGAAAAAGGAGGTCTGCTCGAACTGCAGGCGGATAACGCCGTAGTATTTGCTTCGGATCGGCAGCTTCCATCAGGCCAGCGGATATCAGGACTCCAGGACATTTTGTCCAGCGGCGCCACCGGAGCAATCTACCTGGCCGGCGATGTAATAATGACCGAAGGCCAGCGAACAATTCGAGCCGACCAGATATACTACGATTTTGAAGAAAAGAAAGCGCTGGCGTTAAATGCAGTGATGAGAACTTTCGATGTTAACCGAGGTATCCCGATCTATGTCAGGGCGGCCAGGTTGAGGCAGGTGGCGGAAAACAGGTTTGCCGCTGAGAATATCACCTTAACCACCAGCGAATTTTTCCTGCCTCAGATTTCGCTCAGTGCTTCAAAGATAATTGTCGCAGATACAACCTCCGTCGACCTGCTGCAGGACACGCTCTCAGACAACAGTTTCGATGCGCAGATTCAAGATGTGCGGTTCAAGATGTACGACCGGACATATTTTTACTGGCCGTCGGTGCGAGGCAGTATGCTGCGGCCCGATGTGCCGCTTAAGAGTGTGCGTGCCGGCCACGATAGTTCTTTTGGCACCTCGGTTGAGACGCAGTGGTATTTGGCCCGGCTGCTTGGATTGCAGGAGCCAAACGGCACTGAAAGCACTATGGGAGTTGATTACTACGACAAACGCGGTCTGGGCAGCGGAGTAGAGATCAATTACGTAAGAGAAAAGTATTTCGGCAGGCTTTTGGGCTACATAATCGATGACCACGGAGAAGATAGACTCGGCAGAATCGACAGCCGCAAGAACCTTGAGCCGCCGCACGAGCTTCGCGGGCGATTTAAGTTCCAGCATCGGCAATTTCTGCCTTACAACTGGCAGCTCACGACCGAGGCCGGCTACACCTCCGACAGGAACTTTTTAGAGCAGTATTATCGCAGGGAATTCAACGCCGATAAGGAGCAGGAAACGATTGTCCACGCCAAGCGTCTGGAGGACAACTGGGCGATTTCTTTGCTGGGCAAATGGCGGCTGAACGACTTCGCTGACACGCTGGAAGAATTGCCCAGCGCTGAGTTTCACTGGACGGGCCAGTCACTCTGGGATGACAGGCTGACGCTGTATAGTGACAACCAGGTGAGCCGATTCCGCCAGCGTCTGGATTCCGATGATTCTGCGCCCATCCTGCAGGATTTCTTCACGTTTGCCTCCACCAGAAATGAGCTGGATATGCCGATGGCGGTCGGCCAATCAAAGGTCGTGCCTTTTGTGGCGGGCACGTTAGGCTATGAGGACGGCAGCGGCTTCCGCACGGAAATTGACGGCGGCCCGGCAAGCCCAGAAGACGAAGTCTGGCTCGCTGAGGCCGGCGTGCGAGTGTCAACGCCCGCCTATTGGAGGGTTTATCCGGACGTCGAGTCGCAGCTTTGGGATTTGAATAGGTTGCGGCACGTCATTCAGCCTCGGCTGACGGCGGTTGCTTATACGCAGGGCGATGCTGTTGTAGAGCAACGCGACGTCTTGAATTTGGGCCTCTCTCAGCGACTGCAGACAAAACGAGGCCCTGCAGATAAGCTGCGGACAGTCGACTGGATGCGCCTGGATGTAGACGTCACGTGGGTAAATGATTCGGGCGACACATCGGCAGGACCGGATCGCTTCATCTGGAATAGACCGTATATACCGCTGGCCAATACCTACGGCAGGAGATTTGGCCAGGTCCTGTTGCCGCCGCAAGATAGGCGAAGCAGTAACATATTCGGCCCCACGCGAAATTACATCGGTGCAGACTACCTCTGGCAGTTGAGCGATACCACGGCGGTACTTGCCGATTTGAATTTCGATATGCAGAGCGGCGTAGTTCAGCAATTTGATATCGGTTTTTCGCGCCGCTGTTGGCCCAACTTGAGTTATTATATAGGGAGTAGATACCTTAGGCGCCTTGACAATGGCTTGGGCGAGAAAGGCTCTAACGCGCTTACTTTCGCCGCGACGTATGAGCTTGATCCGCGGTATACTTTGGTCTTTTCGCAGCAGATGGATCTTGACTACGGCCTGAATGTACGAAGTGATATAACGGTGATAAGGCGTTATCACCGGCTGTATTTCGCGCTGACCTACAGCGCCGATGAATCGCTGAACCAGCACGCGGTGGTATTCAGCATCTGGCCGCAGGGCGTGCCGGAGATGGCGATCGGGCCCAGCAGATATATGGCCCTTGGAACAACGAACTGAAAACTCAAAACTAAAAAGGAGAATTCCATGGCATTGGTCAATACCAAGAAGATGTTTGAGATGGCCTACAAAAACGGCTATGCAGTCGGTGCGTTCAATGTGAACAATATGGAAATCACCCAGGGTATTATTGCCGCCATTGCCGAGGAGAAGGCGCCGCTGATTTTGCAGGTCTCCAGAGGCGCGCGCGAGTACGCCAGCATCAGCTACCTCAATGCAATTATCAACGTGGCTGTCGAAGAAAACCCGGACATCCCCATCGCCACAAATCTGGACCACGGCGACAATTTTGAGACCTGCAAACAGTTTGTCGATGACGGCTTTACTTCTGTTATGATTGACGCGTCAAAACTGCCGCTTGAGGAAAACATTGCCGTAACCAAGAAGGTTGTCCAGTACGCGCATCCCAGAGACGTCTGCGTTGAAGCCGAACTGGGCCAACTGGGCGGAATCGAAGATGATGTGGTCGGAGTTGATGATGTAAGAAAGCACCTTGCTGACCCCGACCAAGTGGTGGAGTTTGTGGAAAAGAGCGGCTGCGATTCGCTGGCGGTGGCTTGCGGAACCAGCCACGGCGCTTACAAGTTCAAGACTGAGCCTAAGCTGGCTTTCGACGTTATACAGGAGATAGCAGAGAGGCTGCCCGGGTTTCCGCTGGTGATGCACGGCTCAAGCAGCGTGCTGAGAGAGTTCGTCGATCTTATAAATAAATACGGCGGCAATATGCCGAACG
>Ga0299915_10001534_pt1 | contig 17117 bp, 18 predicted proteins | sample RVTome_13_FD_200263 | JGI IMG/M metagenome (GOLD analysis project Ga0299915, IMG submission 200263) | Soil microbial communities from uranium-contaminated site in the Upper Colorado River Basin, Wyoming, United States - RVT92D227 (version 2) ... | reverse complement strand
CCTTCGTGTTCAGATAGATCAGAGCCCCGAACAGAAAACAGACTGCGATCCGCTGGAGAACGCCGGGAATCCGCATCGTCGAGAAGTGAAAGCGCGGGAAGAGATGCAAAAAAAGGCCGATGGCAAAGATCGTGGCTGACCTTTGAAAAACTTTGCCGTAAAGGCTGCTGACGGAGCGCCCTTCCTCTTTCCGGCGCGAAAACGAGAGCGCTAGCGAGATCCCGACGATGAACAGGAAAAACGGAAAGACAAAGTCCGTCGGCGTCCAGCCGTGCCACTCGGCATGCCGCAATGGTGGATAGACGAACGACCAGCTCCCCGGGTTGTTGACCAGGATCATGGACGCGATCGTCAATCCCCGGAACGCATCGACGGATATCAAGCGCTCTTTTGGCATCATGACATTTTTTTGAGGATGAAAGCCGCTCCCGCCCTTCCCTCAAGGATTCAGCAAAATGTTATGTTTTAACGCCTGAAAAGTCAAGGAGTTGGCTCTGTTTTTCAGGGATCATGGAAACGAACGAAATAATCGGCCAAAGATGCGCTGGTTAGATATGCCGGAGGAGGGGATCGAACCCACACCCCTGTTTCCAGGGACTGGATTTTGAGTCCAGCGCGTCTGCCAGTTCCGCTTTGCAAAAGCCCCGCTGTACATTCTTCACCCATGTAAGGACATTGGTCGAAGGCTAATAGATACCGAGAATTGAAAGCTTAACATACGAGAAATAATATTCTATTCTTAAAGAACTTATCTATTGTAAATCGGGCATGATTTTTATCCCACTGATACTGAGATTCTAGTTGTATATTTTGTTTTCAATAATAATTTCCTCTTTGTTGCAGTGCCACGCCGTGCTATTACGTCGTTTTGCCGACGATTGGGTATGAAGGGTATTTTGAGAAGAAGGATGTAATTTTAAAGAATTTGTCTAATAAACCGCCTTGACTTTTCACCATATATTGTATATAATATTGTGAGGAAATACAAGATATTGTATTTCCTGAGGCAACAGGTTGTTTTGCCTCCAAGTTCTTTGAAAAAATAAGCTCGACTGGTTTTTAAACGCCTTCTTTCTCCTATCAGATAAACGTTCTGGTAGTAAAATCGAATTTCATAATAGTCCTCAAATTGAAGTTGTGCTTGCGTTGCTCTCTTTCGAGTTTCGATACATATACATCTCAACGATGCGGAAATTTCCAGACTCGTTCAAACAGTTCTGTTATGACAATTCGTCACAATAGGCAGGACAGAACCTTATTGTTGATGAGGAAAATGAAACTCAAACAAATTCAAAGAGAATTCATTTTCTGGCTTTGTTCAACTCTTTATCAATAGAAATATTGATGACGGGCTAATTCTACTAAGGAAGGAGGTGAATAAGATGTATAGGACAAAGTTCCTAACCAGCCGGGCTAAAAAGCCTCGTTTTCAACGCGCTGTTGAAGTCATTCAATCAGTGCGCGAAGAACGAAGCAAAAGAGCCCGCGGAGATTTCCTCTTACACCAAGCTCAACTTTCTCTAAGCTCTCATGACATTGATTCCGCCAAGTCTTATCTCGAAATGTTCCAGATGGCTGCTCCAAATGTTAGCGCTGAACATCACGCCGCTGTTAATGTCGTACTAACGAGACTCCTCGCTCATCGGAAACTGAAGATCCCAGGCGCGGTTTTCAATTTGTTGGATCTTCTTTTGGGAATTTTGAAGCTAGTGGGTAGAAATCTCCTTAGTTGTCAACCACTCGGAATTTTATTCCGGTTTATATAGATAAATGGATAAGACTGTTGATCTCACAAGTGAAAAGATATCTTCGATTTTAGGCATTCCGATCGATGTTATTCTTGAATTAGCCAAAGATGCTCCATTTCTATATCGTAAAGTAAAAATACCTAAGAATGAAAAAGAATTTCGTGAACTAGAAATTCCACATCAAATATTAAAAGATTTTCAGAGAAGACTGCTCCACGAGGTCTTCGATAATTTTCAAATCCATCGATTTCTTTATGGAGGACCTGGAAGTTCTACGAAAAAGGCAGTATATACGCATATAAAAAAGCCCATTGTTATTACCATGGACATCAGCAATTTTTTCCCTAGCGTAAAAAAGCGGATGGTAATTAATGCTTTTAACGCCTTTGGCATAAAAAATGACTTGTCTATTATTCTTGCAAGACTCGTTACGTGTCGTAATCATCTCCCCCAAGGAGCTCCGACCAGTCCCTGTGTAGGCCGCATAGTGCTGAACCAATTTGCATTCGAACTCAATAAAATGCTCAGAGGAATTCATATAAATGCAGCATTTTCGATTTACGTAGATGACATAACCATAAGTGGTCCTGAGGGAATAAAAAGAATCATTCCGACCGTTGAAAAAATGTTATTTCGGCATGGGTATAAAATAAACAAGGAAAAAACTCAAATAATGCACAAAAGTGATGAACAGATTTCTTTGAACATACGGCTTAATAAAAGAATTGAGGCGACATGTAAATATCTGTCGGAGATTGAAGAATTGGAAAAACGCTTACCTCCCTGGGATCAAGAAATAATTGGGAAGAAAGCTTATATCAAGTATCTATCGAAGCCAATTTCTTAATTCGCTCATTTCAGAAACTAATATTTTCCCCTTTACGTCTGGAGTGCTTTTAATTCGTATTGCAAATCCCATTTGCTCCTAGAATTTTGTACACAGCTATTGTTGCAGCGCGACTCTCTGTTATTTTGTGGTTTTTCCCGGGATTGGGTATGAGGGGTATTTTGAGAAGAAAGATGTTAAAGCTGAATCTTGCCAATGTTCGCTTTTTCCGAGATAATTCATGTAACGCTTATTAAGGAGAGGGCTATGATGAAAATATCATTTGATTTAAAGGGATTAGAGAATCTTCAACGTAACATAGAAAAACTCTCGGGAGAACAGAAAGTAACATTTGACATACTATTCCCGACTTCATTCATGAGGAAGCATACTCAATTTGACTCTATAAATGACATGGTAAATAAAAGCGCATTTAAAGTAGAAAGCGAAGAAGATTTCAAGAATATTCCAGACAAAGAATGGGATGATTACGTTAGGGAAAAAACTTCTTTTCAAAGCTGGAATGAAATGCTTTCTAAAGCTGGAGAAGAATACCTAGGAAAGCAGGTTCAAGAAGCGATGAAGAAGCTTTAGATTAAGCTTAGAGTAAAGTCGCTACGTAACGGCTGGTCGCGACAAATTTAGAAACAAAAGAAATGAGTTTTATGCAGAAACCCGATTGAAAAAGCAGTTACCACTAATACGACTAAGAACACTAACAGATAAAGGGGCCAAATCGTTCTAGACCAAGCTACGCAAAACCAACTCGCAACGTCTTTCTCGAAATCCTTAGTTTTCATGCTGAAAAGCGGGAGAGTACGACCCGAAAGGGGAAGATCAAGTTCACCTATTGCTTTGTTGTAAAGTGCACGGAATAACCGTTCCTGGCGGAGGTAATAGCTATCTAATATCCAAAAAACTAATACTGCCAAAAACGCTGCTGCCGAAAACCAGGGTTTAGTGTCTTTTACATTAAGCGCAAGTATTGCCGCCACAATTGTAATGCACCAGCCTTTAATAAGAAAAGAGCAACGAGCCATCCGATCGATAATGGCTTGAATCATTTTAAGATAATCGCGCTCAGCTTCGTTAGCTTCTCGCCGCGCCATTCTATTTCCTATTTGTTAAGCTTTCTATTGGCAACGCCTTTAATTTTCTTTAGCGTAAGCGCCAGGCTTCCGCTCTCTTACCAGCCGCTTCAATTTCACGCCGAAACTTGTCTAAATCCTTATCCCAATCGTAAGCCGGAAACTCTACATAAGAGGGGACTGATGGTTTTGGTCCACGTGCGCTTATGTTGCCATCTTCATCTTTCAAATGATGAATGTGAATGCCGAGGAAACCATTTTTGCGTTTAATTGACTCTTCTATCTCAAATTTGACCCAAGGACGATAAGCGGTTTGGTTGCCAATAAGTACTACTGTGACAGTTGTGTTTTCGAGATGTTTACGGATCATCCTCCGGATTCCATCATCCCCTTGCTTTTTTGCATCCTGATATTCTGAATGATCAAAAAAACCGGCGAGATCAGGCCCTGCAACTACGTTTGCATTTCTAACTTGATTAGCGCGCCAAATATCGTCATCATAGTGAAAGCCAAAAAAAACTCGTCTTGCCATTGTTTCCTCCTCTGCTTACAAAGGTATTATAACATTCGCTCGAATCTAGTCAACCTATTGCCAATGATGTATCTTTGCTAGTCTTAAGTCTGATACCGCCTAGATAGATTGGTTGGGAGTTGGGCTTCAGCCAACTCATGATTTCATGCTCCGAGATGACGTAGTGGAGAAACGATAAAACTGGGTGATTCCTTTTTTGGGGGGTGATATTTTCTGCTAGTATTTCTTCCCAACAAGCTACGAATTGAAATCCACTGGCTATTGACAAATGACGTCTGGACGTCTAAACTTAAATCATGAAAGAAGAAATAAACAGAAATGCACCTGGACGCGTTCGCGATGCGATTGTTCAAGTGCTCTCTCTAGAATCAAACGCATTATCCGTTAAAGAGATAGAGGATAGAGTATGCCGAACAATTGGTCCGACTCCTACATCTTCCGTTAGATCGTATCTCAGATTGAATACTCCTGGACTTTTTCTCCGAGAAACGCGCGGTTTCTACCGCGCACGCCAGAATGAACCTGCTTGGATCCAGCGAGAATTGATACAGGCACAGACTTGGCGAGAGCCTTTTTTCATAGGACAAGCTAAGCTGTTTCATGCTGACTGCTTCGATTGGATTGAAATGCAAAAGGACAACAGCATCCATGCTGTCGTGACAGATCCGCCTTACGGTCTACATGAATACACACCAGAACAACAGATGAAACTCCGTAACGGAAAAGGCGGGGTTTGGAGGATTCCTCCTTCCTATGACGGGCATATCCGTTCCCCCCTTCCTAGATTTACAACTTTGACAACTGAACAGCTCAAAAATCTTCGCAAGTTCTTCTTCATGTGGGCAAAGCTACTGTTTCCCAAGCTAGTGCCAGGGGCTCATTTAGTTATTGCATCAAATTCTCTAGTATCCTATATCGTTTCCGGGGCGTTAGCCGATGCGGGACTTGAGAGGCGCGGCGAAATCATACGCCTAACTATGACAATGCGGGGTGGGGATCGTCCAAAAGCTGCTCATCGAGAGTTTAATGAAGTCAGTGTAATGCCTCGTTCTATGTGGGAACCTTGGATCGTTTTCAGAAAAGCAATTGAAGGCAGAGTTCAAGATAACCTCCGAAAATGGAAAACGGGAGGATTCCGTCGCCCTGGCGAGGATAAACCTTTCGGGGATGTCATTGCTTCGGCGCCCACACGGACGAATGAACGAGCCTTGGCTCCTCATCCAAGTTTGAAACCTCAGGCATTTTTAAGACAAGTTGTCCGGGCGGTTCTTCCATTAAGCGAGGGCATCGTATTGGATCCTTTCGCGGGCGCCGGGTCAACCTTAGCTGCCGCGGAGGCTGTTGGCTATTCAAGTATTGGTGTCGAGAAAGATGAATATTATTTTGATATGGCTTGTGGAGCGATTCCAAAATTAATAAGATACCAACCCAAAAGCAAACTTAAAGTTTATAGATCCAATTCTCTCTAAGCTTCTTGATACCGTCCTTATGAAGCGTTGCAGTGCGAGTCCCAAGCTCGCTTCGAGGATTCCTTCGGAAATCCTCAATCGTTACCTTCCCAAGATAGACTTCGGTAAAAGTCATGGGACTTCGGCGAGCGGCTGGTTCGGTATCAGTATCTACATCATACACGAATACACACATCCATTGTTCTCTTGCGCCGTGAGTATCCACAGCCCCGCCTGGTTTTCTTGTAGTTTTAACTTCTACTCCATCAGATCCAGCTTTAACTGCATTATCAGGGTAAATGCCTTGAACGATAAGATCAGGATGCCCATTGAAATATCGGTTTTCAGTGAGAGCACGGGAGTGTTTTGCGAGACTGGCGGTGAGCATGTCGGACAAAACACCAGACATTATAGCCGGGCGAAGCATATCATCAAGGCGTTGAAGTCCTTTTTTGGAAAGGAGATAGTTTACATCATAGAAGAAATCATACACATCTTGCATTGCCATCTGGAAATCCGCAAGTCTAAGTTCATAGGGCAGTTCAGCATTTTTATTGAAACTTGTTGTATTGACGATATTCCGGTGTATCAAGGAAAAAGCCTTTCCTTTTTTGGATGGCAAAATATTTCTCCTCTTTGAGCTCTGTACCCAGAAAAATATATCGTCAGACGAAGGCAAATGTCAAGGAAACAACTATTAGTGCCAACAACAAACAATAATAAGCAAGATCTTGACAATGCTTGTTCTTGAACCTAACATTCAATTCCTACAATGATATGAGGAGTATATGTTTTCAAGACGGCGCTATTTAGATCGAAGAAGAAAATACTCGAAAGATTTTTTCTTAAGTTTATTGCAGAGATTATCGGAAGCCGGATTTGAAGACATTTCTGTTGTCCTTCCGCATAATTATGAAACCGTTGATCCGCGAAATTCGGAGGTTTCCGTTCAAGACTTCTTAGATAGAGAACGGAATTATGCCGCAACAATATTAATAGCAAAATCGAAAGAACGAAACGAGTTGATGAAAATTCTCTTTGTCAATTCAAGTGCAAAGGCTTTATTCATAGACGATACGTTTCCTAGCGCCGCAAGCGAACCACCTGCTTTATATTTTCAGTCTCCTGATCCGGCAAGAACATACGCCTTGTTTGAATATTTTTTCGATTTGTTAAACCAAGGCTCAATAAGACAATTTGTTCTGTTTTCTATAGTTCAATTGATAGCCTCAGTATTTATTTTCATGGAAGCCTTCTCGTTATTGGGGAAAAAAGGATTTTTTATATCGAAACGATTTCATCTGCCCATTTACATAGATTTAATCGCAGCAATATTATCTATTTCTGTTGTCTATCGATTTTTTTCTCAACCTTCTGGACTCTGGATAAAACCAAAAAGAGAAACGCAAGTATTTTCGTTTTTAAAAATGGCTATTCGAGGTGAAGTAAGGGATAATCCGCTTATTCAGCTTTTAATTACGGTCATAGGGGGATTAATAGTCGCTGTACTAGCCAAGCTATTTGGCCTTTTTTGATATCTCATAGAAACAAAGGAAATAATCGGTCAAAGATGCGCTGGTTAGATATGCCGGAGGAGGGAATCGAACCCACACCCGAGTCGCCCGCACAGCTCTTTGGCAATATGACTCCAGAAGAATTTGCGGCAAGAGGAGAGAATCCCGAACCTCTTCCAGAGACGGTTTTGGAGACCAGCAAAAATGACTCACAAAATATTTTTCTAACCTAAAAAATGGACCTAATCAGGGGCAGGTCACGTATTGGGTCATGTCAAATTCTGTTCGCAATTTAAGAGCCATCATAACCCTCTTCAGTTTGCCGCCTGAGCCATCAGGAAGGTATGGTTGCGCTCCATGGCCTCCTGGATTTTCTCCTTCTTGATATAGCTTCGATCGATTCCCCAATCTTCAGAGTATTCGACTAGATAGCAGGTGACCAACCTCACCCAGGAATCGACTGTCGGGAACACGCCGATCACTCGGCTCCGCCGCCTCACTTCCCGGCTGGTCCGCTCCGGCATATTCGTCGATGAGATCTTTTTATCATCGATTTCCGGGAAGCCAAAGAACTGCAGCGAGTCCTCAAGTCCCTCTTCCAGACAGCGCACGGCCTCCGGGAAGCGCTTCTCGTAGTCCTGGCATAGGAGATCGGCTGCCCGTCGGGCACTTTTCTTATCCGGCTGCAACCAGATCTGTTTTAAATGTGCCGCAAAGCGGCCTTTCTCCTTATGAGGCACTTTGGCCAAGATATTCCGCATGAAGTGGACCTTACACCGTTGCCAGCTTGTCCCCACAAGCTCCTTCTTGACCGCGGCCTGGATGCCGGCATGGGCGTCGGAGATGCACAGACAGACTCTTTTCAAGCCTCTCTGCTTCAGCTTGCGCAAAAACGCCCTCCAGCTGTCCTCCGACTCGTCAAACATCGGTTCGACTGCCAGGATCTCCCGGTTGCCGGAGCTCGACACCCCATGAGCAATCATCAGCGCCAGAGTCACCACTCTGTCCTCTACCCGGACCTTGTCATACACAGCGTCGATCCAGAGGAATGGGTATTCCTCCTCAAGGGGGCGAGTCCGGAAGGATGTCACTTGGTCCTCGAGTCCTTGGTAATCTCCGAGACCTGCGCCGCCGAGATATTCTCTATGCCGATCGCCTTGGCCAACCGTTCAATCCTCCGAGTCGAAACGCCGTTGATGAACGCCTCCTGGATCAACGTCATCAGCGCCAGCTCCGACCGTTTCCTCTCCGTGATGAAGAACGGGATATAGCCGCCCTTGCGCAGTTTGGGGATGTACAAGTATAACGTCCCCAACCGCGTGTCCATGCGCCGGACCCTGGCCCCGGAGAAGTACGTCTTCCGGTCTTTTGTATGTTTCCCTTTTTTTGCTCCAACTCTGGACTCGGCTTCAATCTGCATCATCATCTGAGCCACCCATTCCAGCATGGCCAGGACAGGGTCCTGTTCGCTGATGAATCCCAATAGCACTTTCCTTAGGAGCGTCTTATAATGTGTTTGGGCCATCGTAGTAAAAATCCTCCTCTCATTCGATGTAGCGATCGAAGAGAGTTTACGATGGCTCACCTCCTAAGTAAAATTGCGAACTTCACTGTACACTAGTCCCGATGGCCTCCCTCGCGGCCATTTTCGCGTCGTTGACATCGATTAGCACTCGGTTTTATCCTTTTTTCATGAAGGGCGATGCTGATTCCGATCTTGATGGGAGGGAGAGTCGCGTAACGCGAAAAAGCAAATTCCTATCTGAAATATAGATAGGGGTGCCATACGCTTGACGATGTCACCACATAAGGCCACGGCATCGGAGCCGCCCCGATTCTGTGGGACGCCCGAGTGGAGTAGCGCTCAATTGAGAGGCGGAAGAGGGATGATGGAATTCTCACTTTTGCTGAGTTTTTTTATGACACCCGGACAGATTTTTTGGAGGCAGGTTGATAAGCTTCCGACGACGGCTGATGCTTGAAAATCTCACTTCAGAGGTGATATATTGATGAGGGGTAGGTTTTGCTATCCATATATCCTCTGTCTCAGAAAATGGGCAATACAATAACTCGCTTAATTATTCCTGATCTTTTGGCGATTGACATCTTGATCCTTGAGAAATACATCTTAGAAAACACATAAGATATGGGGGAGAATTATGCCATATAAAATCGAGATCCCAGATCCTGTCGAATTTATTAATAATGTTGCGTTTCTATATCAAAGTGCCCCACGAATATTTATGGAATATGTTGATAATTCATTTGATGATGCCGAGATGCTATATCTATCAAATAACAATCATTATCCCTACCCTATTGAAATCGACATTTTCGTTGATCCGGTACAGAGAAAACTAACCTTTATCGATAATTGCCGCGGTATGGACAAGCCTACTCTCCTAAGAATTATAAGTAAAATTGGACAGTCAAATAAAAAAGGGCAGCCATGGACTAATGGCCAATTTGGCTTTGGAATTCAATCTTTCCGGGCATGCGCGGAGAAAATGTGTGTAATTTCGAAAACAAAAGAAATGCGCATGCCTTTAAAAATAGAAATAGATCGGCAAAAAAACGAAGCTCCAGACGAAAAAGAGGTAAGTGTGTCCGAATTTCCGCATAATTCTGGAACTAAGGTTGTCCTGTCAGATTTCGATAAAGACTGGTGGCTTGAAGTAAATATCGAGAGCATTAAGAACGAAATTGAGAATCATTTTGAAGGATTATTGACTAGGGCTAATTTGGAGGTACGATTACATCAGGCTCAAGAAAAGAAAAAGTGCTGCTCGCTGGATTACAGAAGGTTATCCGGGAAAGGGATTGATAAAGAAGTCACTGGAATAGGCATTGATGCTGATAAATCATCGAAGATTACGTTCGGGCTACCAATTAAAATTTATCTAAAGGTAACAGACCAGATTTTACCTAATAAAAGGCCAATATTCTTAAACAAGGGACGGCGTATAGAGGAAATTAAGAACATTAAATCTTTCATGAATAAATCTAAGTATAGAACAAGCTTATGGGGGCACAGCAATTTAACGGGATATATCGAGGTTAACGACAACATAGAACCTACAATAGAAAGAAACGAATTCAAAAAGAATAAACTTAGGCAACTTATATATGATTCATTAGTTGAGTTGGAAGACAGTATAAATGATGTCTTAAAAGAGAAATATAGAGCTTCAGAAGAAGCCAGCCTTAAAAAACTTGAGGATATTTTGTCAACTGCTTTATCTAAGCTGGCAAAATTCGACTTGCTTAAGTTCCGCACAGTCTCGATAAAGGGTTCTGATATTCACCTAAAATCGGGAGGGGGAGGAGAATTTTCTGAAAATGCTTCGGGGGGACCCTCAGGCGATACCGGAGGAGGCGGAGGCACAGGAGGAAGTGGTGAAGGTGAGGGAGCCGGTGTAATACCTGGAAACGGTTTATATCCAGAAAAAGGGAGTGGGACTGGACCTCGACCTGAGGAAACCGATGATAATACGGGATTTTCTGGAAGTATGCGAAAAAAGAGTGGTTTTAATGTTAAAATTTCTGACCTTGATCCTCCAGAGATTGAAGGAACATCCAAGAAATTGCGTTCACAATATCTCGACGGTTCAATATATATATATAAGAACCACCCTGACTTTTTGGCTAGGATGACGATAACGATGCAGGGGGACCCAAAATTAAACCAAAGATTAATTATGTACTTAGCTTCAGAAATATCAGTGCATTATAAAAATGTTTTTTATGAGAGGAAAAAACTCCAGCCTGATGTTCAGAAAATCCTAAATAGCAGAGAAGAACTATTTAAGAGTCAGATTGAATTTATCTATGAGTTTGAAAATCTACTGCAACCACTGGTAAACGTGAATCTCCTTACTCTTGAAGTTCTGGAAAGTCAGGATGGCAAGTAATGCTAGATAAACAAATACCTATTCTTATAGAAGAAATCACTCCATTAAATAATATATATAGAACAGGCATAAAGGATAATTGGGATGGCATAAAGATTCTAAAGATTATGTGGGATGTTGGTGATATCCTATTCAACCACGGAATAACAAAAATCCATCCAATAGCCTGGAAAATATATGGCAAAGAAAAAGGAATTAGGCGTAGTTACATTACGCGCGATTTCATAAGCTATTGCTTCAGAATAAGGAAATATTTTGAGAATAAAAAAAATATTGAAAACGAGTTTCCCTCGCTTCAGAGGTATTCTCTTTTCAGAGAGGCTTTTCCTCTTCTAGAAAATCCAAAATATAAGCTTGATGGCCAAGAAAAAGCAGATCTTATAAAGTTGCTGAATTCTAGGCGGCCTTTTCCAGCCATTAAGATGGCAATTACACGACTTAAAAAAGAAAAAATTCAAATTAATAATGATAGAAGACAAAGATTAGCTGAAATGGCCCCGCTTAAGGATAATTTTATTGATATATCTAGGGAATTGTCCGACTTAATTAAAGAGCACGAACTTCAAAAGGTCAGATCATTTCGTAATAAGATTGGGATAGAAGCCTTGCAAGAACTTTCGCAACTGTGTTTGAGTCTGACCCAAGAAGGATTATCTATTTCAAAGATAACTCAACTGCAAATGGTGAATTCAGATGAAGAATGGATAACATTCGGATTGAATTTAATTAGGATTTCTAATTCTGACCTTGAAATGAGGAACCGATATAGAAGGGTAATATCCGCATCGAGATTAATGGAGATGGCAGAAATGTTGAATGCGCTTTGCACCGACGAGGGATATTCCATTTATATAACTAAAAAAGAAATCCCACTAAAACAATAGAGGGAATTAGCTACGCTGCTCACCTTCCCACCTGCGAAGTGAAAGTTCTAGGCTTCAAAACCGCTGGAGTTGGCGGCCAATAACCATAAGAACTATGAGGTCATGCCGTGAGGAACGTGGTCGTGTCAACTTCTGTTCGCAAATTGAGAGCCACCATAAACTCCCTCAGTTAGCTCCTTGAGCCGCTAAGAGCTCCCGGCTCTGTTCCAATGCCGCGAGGATCTTCTCCTGCTTGATATAGCTTCGATCACTCCCCCAGTCTTCTGAGTATTCAACGAGGTAACAAGTGACCAGCCGGACATAGGAATCGACTGTGGGAAAAACGCCGATTACCCGGCTGCGGCGCCGGATCTCCCGGATGATCCCTTCCACCACGTTCGTGGAGGAGATCCGTTTCTTATCGATCTCCGGGAAGTGATAAAACTGAAGCGAGTTCTCCAGCCCTTCTTCCAGGCAGTGGATCGCCTCCGGGAACCGCTTCTCATACTCTTCGCTAAGTAGGGAAGCCATCCGCTTGGCGCTCCGTTTATCCGGCTGCAGCCAGATCTGTTTTAATCGCTCGGCAAAGCGGGCATTTTCCTTATGCGGGACCTTGGCCAGGATATTGCGCATGAAGTGAACCTTGCACCGCTGCCAGCTCGTTCCCAGCCATTCCTTCCTGACCGCAGCCTGGATCCCGGCATGGGCATCGGAGATGCACAGAGAGAGCCGTTTCAGTCCCCGGCCCTTGAGCTTTCGGAAAAACGCCCGCCAGCTGTCTTCTGTCTCATCAAACATCGGCTCTATGGCCAAGATCTCCCGTTCACCGGCTTTATTGACGCCGTGGGCGATCATTAAGGCCAAAGAGACAACTCGGTCCTCTATCCGGCCCTTGTCGTACAGGGCGTCGATCCACAGGAACGGATATTCCTCCTCCAGGGGGCGAGTCCGGAAGGCTATGACCTGCTCCTCGAGACCTTTGGTGATCTCGGAGACTTGGGCCGCCGAGATGTTCTCGATGCCGATCGCCTTGGCCAGCCGCTCGATCCTGCGCGTGGAGACCCCATTGATGAACGCCTCCTGGATCAGCGTCATCAGCGCCAGCTCCGACCGTTTCCTCTCCGTGATGAAGAACGGAATATAGCCCCCCTTGCGCAGTTTGGGGATGTACAGGTATAACGTCCCCAACCGCGTATCCATCGCCTGACCCTGGCTCCGGAGAAGTACGTCTTCCGGTCTTTCGTGTGTTTCCCTTTTTCCGCACCAACCTTAGACTCGGCTTCAATCTGCATCATCATCTGGGCCACCCATTCCAGCATCGCCAGGATGGGGTCCTGTTCGGTGATCAACCCCAATAGCACTTTCCTGAAGAGCGTCTTATAATGAGTCTGAGCCATCGTAGTAAAAATCCTCCTCTCATTCGATTTCCCGATCGAAGAGAGTTTACGATGGCTCACCTCCTAAGTGAAATTGCGAATGTCAGTGTACACTAACAGGAACGTCCAAGAGAAGCTTCTCCTTATCTCTTAGCCCTTAGGAGATACGAGGACTGCCCTTTTTTGGGTGGGCAATCATCAATCCGAGCCCCACAATTCCCTTCCCTCCTCCCTCCGCCACGCCTGGAGATCGATAATTAACTAACTCTTAACGAATTGTTTACAAACTCATGACATCTTTCCTCCCGCCGAGCGCTATTTTCAAGTTGACCATGACAAAGCACCGTGAGGAGGCCAAAATGAAAAAGACATCGATCGGCTTTCTGGTGGTGATTGCGCTCTGGATCGGCGTTGGGTCGCTGGCCTATGGTTGCGTCATCTCTTCCGAGCGCGTCGGCCTAGAATATCCCGCTTGGACTGAGGACGAAGATGCCACAGCGAAGGACGGCGGAAAAGCGTCCCAAGTCGGTGTGGCAAATCCCAGGCAGTGGAGGGGCATGGAGGCGAACCTCGTTATACGGCCTTGGACAGCGGCATTTAAAGTCGTGACCTTGAACCTCAGCCTTTCGGCGATTAACCGTTATGTTTTCAAGTATTCCTGGGCGAACATTAGCTTGAGGACGATCCAGAAAAATTTCGAAACGGGGCCGGTTTGGGACAACGACTACTTTATGATGAACTGCATAGCCCATCCATTTCATGGATCGACATATTTCAATTTCGCTAGGTCCAGCGGCTTGTCGTTTTGGGAATCGGTTCCCTTAGCCTTAGGGGGGTCGAGCATGTGGGAAGCCTTTATGGAAAAAGATCCTCCCAGCTTCAATGATTTAATTTTCACGACGGTCGGCGGGACATACCTCGGCGAAACTCTTTTCCGGATCTCGTCCCGGATTCTGGACGACCGGGCACGCGGGCTGGAGCGGGCCGGGCGTGAACTCGTCGGCTTTGTCCTCAACCCGGCAGGAGGCCTGACTCGGCTTTTGAGCGGCCAGATTTTCCGCTACCAGAGTTCGCCGGATCAGACAAGCGAGCCTTTCGAGACGACCTTCGTCATCGGCCGGACCAAAGCCGCCACTCCCTGGGGGATACTCCAGTCGGGCGGAGATCCGTTCTTATCCATGACTTTCCGTGTTGGCGATCCGTTCATCGGCGAAGCCGATCCGAGATCGTTCGATTTCTTCGTCCACCGCAGCCGGTTTCAGTTCGGGAAAAAACTCGGCATAACTCAATCAGGCTATGGATATCTCGCCGGCGGCCGATTCGGTGCTGAAGACGGCACCGGCCATATTCTCGGCCTCTTCCTTCACTTCGATTTTCGCGTGACTGAGGCGGTCCGCCTGGCTGGCCCGTCACTCACCGGAGGCTGGATTTCCCGCTTCCATCTGGGGGCCAAGGCAGAACTCCAAACCGCGGTCCACCTCGGGGCAATGCTCCTCGGCACATGCAATAATCCGTATGTCCGAAAGGCCGGGTGGATGGAGCGGGACTATGACCTCGGCAGCGGCCCGGTCGCCAAGGGCGAGGCGAAGCTGTCCCTGGGGAAATGGGGCACGTTCGAGCTGAACGCCGCGCATCATCTTCTCGCCGTTTTCAAGGGCTCGTCCGGAGCGGATCGGGCGACCTTCCTCGAAGCGAGCTATGATATCCCGGTCTATAAATCGTGGAGCGTCGGCCTCGAGTATGTCAACGCCCGGCGCGATTCGAACTATCGGGATGTTCCCGACGTCCGGATAAACACTAGCGATTTCAGATTGATCGGCGCGGTCGGATTCTGATGAGGCCGTCCGGCCGAATCATCGTGTCGGATGACTATGACATCCTCCCAAAGACACGAGACCTCTCTCCTCCGTTCTAAAAACGAATCGACAGTCCTTTCTCGGGCATTTCGAGGCGACATCTCTTGGCGAAATGACTTCCGGCGCTCGAAATTTCAATATGCGGCGGGAGCGATATAGACCGCGATGGAAATGAAATGCACAAGCGCGCCGAGAGTATAGATGACGCCTCCGATTCCGAGTCCTGTCAGAGCGCCGGCCGGAAGCATTCGCAACATTTCCCTGATGGAAAGGAGCGAAAGCCAGCCCATGACCACATAGATTCCGGCCGTCAGCCAGCGCGGCGCGCTCATCATGAACATTTTCACGATCATGCCGATCAGGGCCAAAGACCAGACGATCGCCAGAATTCCCCATCTCCAAAAACCGGTGAACATGATCGCGCAGATGGGCGTGTAGGTCCCGGCTATCAATAAAAAGATCGCTGCATGATCGAGCTTGCGCAGGTTGGCGATGGTCTTCGGCCCCGCTTTGACCCAATGATACGCGGCGCTTGTCGCAAAGAGCAGGATAAGGCTGGCGCCGTACACGCCAAATGCAACCGTTTTGATAAGGCTGTTCCGGCCAATGTATATCAGAATGCCGGATCCGATAACGGCACCAATGGCCGCAAAGAAATGAGTGAATCCGTTCACGGGCTCGCGAATTTTCTTGATCATTTAAAAACAGGATTTTCCTTTTTCCGCAGCGCGGTGAATTTCCGCTCTGGGCGATGAATCTCCCCTCTTAACCATGCTTGTAAGATACTTCCGGGCGCGCAACGCCAATTTCTTATAATCTGAATCAATATCTATATTTATTTAATTGGTTCTTTGCCTTCTTAATAAATTTCCCGAATTTACGATCTTTTTCCTTTTTTTCAGTTTTTGTCATTTCGTAATGTTCAGCTTCCTTTTTCAGGTTAATGTAATTCAAATATTTATTTTTATCCAACCTACCAGAGTTTAAAGCAATCAACACTCCACACCCGGGTTCATGAACATGAGTACAATCAGTATATTTACAATTCCTTGCCAATAATGTTATTTCGTCAAATAAATTATCTATGCCAACGCCCACATCTGTTATTCCAACCTCTCTCATTCCCGGGTTGTCTATTACAATGCCTCCATTCTCCAGAAAATACATTTCCCTATTTGTGGTAACATGCTTCCCCCTATTTGTGCGAGAACCTATACTTTCGGTTTTTATAATATTTTTTCCGAGGAGTATGTTTATCAAAGAGGACTTCCCAACCCCAGACGAACCGAGAAAACAATATGTTTTTCCTCTTATTATGTATTTTCTTAATTCATTTAATCCTTCGTCGGTTATTGTACTGGTAAAAATAAAATCAATATCGTGAAATCTATTTTTTATTTGAGTTAATTTTAGATCTAATTCTTTTTTAGAAATCAGATCTATTTTATTTAATATGATTGCTGATTTTACACCGCCATCGGCTGCTATGGAAAAATATCTTTCAAAACGATTTAAATTATAGTCTCGGTCAACCGATTCTACGATGAATGCTGTATCAATGTTTGTCGCTACGATTTGAGTTTCGTTTTTACCGCTGTATTTCTTTTTAATTATTGTTTTTCTTGGCAATATCCCCTGAATCACTGCTCGTTCTTTGTCTGCCTTGCTAATTGCAACCCAGTCGCCTACAGCAGGATAATCTTCCCTTGATAGGGCATTATACATCTGTTTTCCGGTTATTTTTGCTAACAATTCATCTTCTGCATTTTTAACTTTATATACCCCCTTATATTCAACCACGACTCGTGCAATTGAAAAATTGTCTAATTTTAATTTTTTACGATTAGATTCAAAAAGGGCACCATAGCCCAAATCTTCAATTTTTGTAATTTTAGAAATCATTTTATTTTTATTTTTATTCTATAAAAAAATCGCCTTAATTAAAAGACGATTTT
>Ga0299915_10001533_pt1 | contig 17121 bp, 16 predicted proteins | sample RVTome_13_FD_200263 | JGI IMG/M metagenome (GOLD analysis project Ga0299915, IMG submission 200263) | Soil microbial communities from uranium-contaminated site in the Upper Colorado River Basin, Wyoming, United States - RVT92D227 (version 2) ... | reverse complement strand
TTATCCTTCACCCAATTGCGACACAGTCTCCTAAGGGGGAGGGGAATGACAGTATGAACACGAGTCCATCCTTGACACCTATCCCTATTTAATAGAAGAATAGATAGATATAGATATGGATGATTGGGCAAAAGGAAATGTTTCTTCTATTGATTCGTGGTTCACCTCAGAACCACGGAGGAAATGGAAACGGATTGGATTGACCAGTCTTGTAGGTTCTTCCAAGGCCTACCTTTTATCTCATTGGAGAGAAAAGGTGAGGGGGCCCCTGCTGGTCATCGTCCCCCACCTGCGCAACGCCGAGGCCCTCCTCGAGGATCTTCGATTTTTTATGAAAGAGTCAGAAATTCCTACCTTTCTCTTCCCTCAATGGGAAACCCTTCCTTATGATGAAATTCCTCCCCATCCTGAAATTGTCAGGGAACGGGTGAGAGTCCTTTTTTCCCTTCTAAAAGGGGAAGAGGGGGTGATCGTCTCTACTGTCAAAGCTCTGATGCAGAAGGTTCTGGCTCCAGATGATTTAAAAGAATCCGTTTTTTCTCTCTCTGTGGGAGAAGAGATAGAACGCGACCGATTGATCCATTTTCTTCATGAAGGAGGATATACTTCAGCGAGGATTGTGGAGGAGAGAGGAGATTTTAGCGTCCGGGGGGCAATCATCGATCTCTATACTCCATTTTATGAAGACCCCCTTCGATTGGAATTTGATGGAGACCGATTAGAGTCCATCCGAAGCTTTGAGACAGAGACTCAGCGTTCTCTTCTGAAGGGGATGATGGAAAATGCCATTCTTCTTCCAGCAAGAGATATTTCGAGAGATTCTTCTGCTCAACCCCTGAAGACTCTTTTGGATTACCTGAAAGGAAAAGAAATTATCTTTATTGAAGAGGGCGACGAAGTTGAAAAGGAAGCAGAGGCCTTTTCTCATCTGATCAAAGAACATTATGAAAAGGCCTTGTTAAAAAAGAGGTCTGCGCCTCCGCCAGAGGCCACTTATCTCAGTGACAAGGAGGTCTCGCTTTGTTTGGAAAGATTTCAAACGGTCTACCTCCAGGGAGGGCCCCTTGCTCCTCCTCCATGCCTACAAGTTTTTTCTTTTGAGACGGAGACCAACGAGAATCTCCAGAGGGAGATGAGAGCCATCCTCTCAGCAAAAACCGGTTCTCTTGAAACCTCTCCCTTTTCGATTCTTATTAAGAACCTTCGTGATTGGCAGGAAAAAGGGATGGGTGTCTTCATCGTTTCCCATACCCAGGGTCAAGCTGAGCGGTTGAAGGATCTTCTCTTCCGATATGGAGTGGAACCACGACTGGAAAAAACGAAAAATTTCAGGGAAGCCCTTGGGCAATCCGAGGAAGGTCTTACTCTCTTTGTTGGCTCTCTCTCCACAGGTTTTCGAAACCCTCGGGAGGGGTGGGTGATTCTGACCGAAGAGGAAATCTTTGGTGAGAGAAGAAGGCTTCCTGAAGGAAAGATTCGGACTTCTCTCACCCCTGCTTCATGGCAGAGAGGGAGTCCAACTCTCTCTTCATACCGTGAGCTTCGAGAAGACGATTTCATCGTCCACATCGATTACGGAATAGGTCGTTACAGAGGACTGAAACATTTGAAGATTTGGGGAGTCTCGAACGACTATCTCCTCTTAGAATATCAGGATGGGGATAAACTCTACCTTCCGGTGGACCGGCTCAATTTAATTCAACGCTATATCGGAGGGGATGGTAAATCCCCCAGATTGGATAAACTGGGAAGTCATTCATGGGAGAGGGCGAAGAAGAGGGCGAGGGCTGCTGTTTCAGAGATGGTGAAAGAACTCCTCGACCTCTATGCAACCCGACAGGTTTTTGAGGGTTTCAAGTTTCCTCCTTTAGATCAGTTCTATAATGAGTTTGAAGCTACTTTTGAATATGAAGGAACTCCGGATCAGTTGCAAGCGATTGAAGAGGTGATGAAGGACATGGGCAACACCAAACCCATGGATCGCTTGATCTGTGGGGATGTTGGATATGGTAAGACAGAAGTTGCCATCCGAGCTGCCTACCGTGCCGTGATGAACGGGAAACAGGTTGCTATTTTAGTGCCCACTACAGTTCTGGCCCAACAACACCATCAGACCTTCTGTGAACGATTCAAGATTTATCCGGTGGTGATCGAGGTATTGAGCCGGTTCAAAAGTCCCCGAGAGCAGAAGGAGATCCTTCAAAGGCTGAAGGAAGGAAAGGTGGATATCGTGATCGGGACACACCGACTTCTACAGAAGGATATATCTTTCCGAGATTTGGGGCTCGTAGTGATTGATGAGGAGCATCGATTTGGCGTCTCCCATAAAGAGAAATTGAAGCAGATGAGAAAATTAGTGGATGTCATCACGCTTACAGCGACCCCTATTCCGAGAACGCTCCAGATGGCTGTCTCTGGAATCCGGGATCTCAGTCTCATCCAGACCCCTCCTGAAAATCGCCTATCGATTCGGACTTTCGTGATCCGTTATGATGATGAAGTGATCCGAGAAGCCGTCCAGAGGGAGTTCGATCGAGGAGGACAAGTCTTCTTTGTGCATCATCGCGTCCAAAACATCCATACGGTGGCCAACCATTTGAAGCGGCTTATTCCAGAGGCCTCCCTGGCCATTGCCCACGGCCAGATGAGAGAAAAGGAGTTGGAGAAGGTGATGCTCCAATTCGTCAGGAAGGAGATTGATCTTCTCGTTTGCACCAGTATCATTGAATCCGGTTTGGACATCCCGACTGCCAACACCATCCTGATCAATCACGCAGAGCGTTTTGGCCTGGCAGACCTCTATCAAATCCGTGGCCGAGTAGGCCGCGGAAGCCATCAAGCCTATGCTTACCTCATCATTCCCGGAGATCTCACTCTTTCCCAGGATGCCATGAGAAGGCTCCGAGCTATTCAGGAACTCAGTGAGCTGGGATCTGGATTCAAACTCGCGATTCAGGACCTGGAGATTCGTGGAGCGGGAAACCTCCTCGGACCCTCTCAATCCGGGCACATCGCTGCGGTGGGGTTTGAATTCTACACACAATTGATGGGAAAAGCCGTCAGGGAGTTAAAAGGTGAAGAAGTGATCGAAGAGATTACTCCAGAGATTCACTTCCATCTTCCCGCCTTCATTCCAGAGGCCTATGTGGAGGATCCAGGAGAACGATTGAGTCTTTATCGAAGGCTTTCCCTTTCTCGTTCTGATGAGGAAGTAGAGATGATTCGAGAGGAACTGATCGACCGATTTGGAAAGATTCCCAAAGAGGTGGATCATCTTCTGGAGGTAATCAGGGTGAAGATTCTCCTGACGAGATTGTCGATTAAAAAGCTCGAAGAGACTCCCTCTCAAATTGTCCTCACTTTTGATGAGACTACCCGGGTGTCCCCCCAAAGGGTAGTGGATTTTATCCATCGAAGAGAGGGCAAATCCCGATTGACTCCAGACTCCAAATTAATCATCGAGGGATGGCCCGATATGAGGAGGGATCCCTTTGGAGGGGCCAAAAAGCTATTGCAAGCCTTGGCTTGATATGATAGATTTCATTCTGCCCCTTTTAACAAAGAGGGGGAGTCGGTGAGTCCACAGATAGACCTACGGGGGAGAAGATGATGAAAAGATGGATCTTCTTAGGGACCTTGCTCTTCCTGTCTTTCTTGTTTTCAGGCTGTCAGAAATCAGGAGAAAACGGGTTGGGAGAAAAAGATCTGGTTAGGATCAACGATGTTTCCATTTCCATGGGAGAATTTCAGCAGATGTTGGAAAAGCAACCCTTGGAAGGAAAGATGAAGTTGTTAAGCGAAAAAGGGACAAGAGATTTTCTTGAAAATTATGTGATTCCACGAGAGGTGTTCTATCAGGAAGCCAAGAAGAAAGGTTTGGATAAGAATAAAGAGATCTTAGCGAAGATCGAGGATGCAAGAAGGGCCATTCTCATCGAAGCCCTTCTCGAAGAGGTATTGAGAGGAAGAGGTGAAGTCTCAGAAGAGGAGATCCAGCGATACTATAAAGAGAACCAAACCCTTTTTACAGAACCCCAGGAGATAAAGATTCGTCACATTGTTGTCAACTCGGAACCAGCCCTGAAGGAGGTGGTGACGAAACTCTCGCAGGGTGAAAGTTTTGAGAAGTTAGCCTCCACCTACAATATTGGTAAATTCAAAGAAGATGGTGGAAATCTCGGCTATATTCGGAGAGGACAATTGGCACCTCCCTTCGCTCAGTTTGAAGAAGCGGCTTTTTCCCTGAGGAAGAGGGGGGAGATCAGCGAGGTCGTCAGCACGCCCTATGGGTTCCATATACTCCGATTGGAAGATATGCGGGGGACTACCGTGAAGCTCCTCAATCAAGTCAAAGAAAGGATCCGCTTTTTCCTCCAGCCAAAGAAAAAGCAAGATGCCTATCTTGAATATGTGAAAGAAGCGAAATCTAAAGCCAAAATTTTGATTAATGAAAAGTTGTGGGCGGAAGAAGAAAAGAAAGAGGTGAAGCCAAAAGAAGAAAGAAAATGAAGAAACCTCCGCCCTTCCTCATCTTAATTCTCCTCTTATTTTTCCTGTGGGGATGTGGCCAATGGGGAATGGGGCTCCCTGAACAGATGATCGCTCAAGTCAATGAAGAACAGATCCCGGTTGAAGAATTTGATCGAGAGTTTAAGGAGTTGATATTAGAACCAGGTAAGGAGGCAAAAGGGACAGATCTTGGAAACCTGAAACAGGCTTATCTCGATCAGGTCATCGAACGCAAGATTCTCGTCCAAGAAGCTCGACGATTGGGAATCAAGGTCTCCCAGGAGGAATTGAATCGGGCGATTTCTGAAATAAAAATGGATTATCCCGGAGAGGGTTTTGGAGAGAAATTGGGTCTTAAGGGAACGACTTTGGAAGAATGGAAAGGCCGGTTGGAAGAAAAATTATTAGCCGAGAAAGTCATCCGAAGCGCTTTTCATTTCCAAGAGAAAATCGATGAAAAGGAAGTCCTTCAGTATTATGAAAATCGTCGGTCCTCCTTTCAGATTGGCCAGAAGGTGAGGGCACGTCAGATTGTTGTGGCAGATGGGGAGGAAGCGATCCAGATTTTGAAACGGCTAAAAAAAGGAGAAAGTTTTGAGAAGGTGGCCAAGGAAAAATCATTGGGGCCTGAAAAGGTTCAGGGTGGGGATTTAGGTTATTTCAGCCAAGGGGAGAAACCCACTGAATTTGACTATGTATTTACCATGGAGGTGGGCGCGATCAGCGAGGTGATCAAAAGCCCTTATGGGTATCATATTTTTAAATTGGAAGAGAAAATGGAACCCCGGCAGATTCCATTTGAAGAAGCCAAGTTAGGGATTCTCCAAGAGCTTGGGCAAAAGAAAGCAGAGGAGAATTATCAGAAGTGGCTCAACGATCTCAAAGGAAAGGCGAAAGTGAAGATCAACAAGAAGTGGCTCAGGTCATGAAAGGGAGTCGTGTGAAGATGAAAAGATTCTTTTTACTATTTGTGTTTTTCCTCTTTTTATACGGGACGTTCTCTTCAAGCGAGGCCGTGGTTGATCGTGTGGTGGCTATCGTCAATCAAGAAATTATCACTCTCTCTGAAGTCGAAAAGTGGGTCAACCCTCTTAAAGAAGAGATTGTGACCGAGGATCGTTTGGAAAGGCGAGAACGATTACAGGAAGTTTATCGAAATGTTCTGGAGAAGCTGATTGAGGAGAAGTTGATTGATCAGGAAGTGAAAAAATCTGGAATCAAAGTACTTAGCAAAGAAATCGAAGCCACCCTGGAAGAAGTTAAGCGGCGAAATGCTGCCACCCAAGAGGATTTAGAAAAGGCATTAGCCGCCGATGGTCTGACATTAGAGACCTATAAGAAACAGATTGAAAAGGGACTCCAACGTAGGAGGTTAATCAATTGGTCGGTGAAGGTCGAAACGAAGGTTGGAGAAAAAGAGATAAGGGATTTCTATCAAAAGAATAGGGATCGCTATCGACCCAATGAATCCTATCGACCCAGCCACATCCTATTCGTCACCCCAAAAGGGGCAACGCCGGAGGAGATCCGGGAAATCAGAAAGAAATGTCAGGCCGTCTTAGAAAAAATTAAAGAGGGAGGGGATTTCGGAGAGATGGCTCTCCTCTATTCAGAAGATGCCTCGAATAAAGATCGGGGGGACTTAGGTTATTTTAAAAAGAGGGAACTTGTCCCTGCTTTTGAAAGAGAGGCCCTCCGCCTCAAGATTGGAGAGGTGAGTGGGATTGTTCGAACGGAATCTGGTTTCCATATTATTAAACTCCTTGATCGAAAAGGAGTGGAGCCTCTCCCTTTTGAGGAGGTCAGGGAGAGGGTCCAGGCGGATTATTTTGAAAATGAGTTGGAGAAGGCCTTTAAACAATATCTCAGCACTTTGAAAGAAAAGTCCGTCATCGAGATCAAACTTTAATTTCCAATCCTGAATTAAAAGTGGATATAAGTATATTCCAAATGATCTATGTCAAACTCAAAATCCAAAATCAATTCCACCCAGAACCTAAATAATCATCACCCTATCTCCCCAACACCTCATCTCCCTATCAACTCAAACCTTCCCCTCATCGGGATCACGATGGGTGATCCGACTGGTATTGGACCGGAAATCATCGTGAAGGCTTTATCCATGGAAGAACCCTTTCAAGCCTGTCGGCCCGTTGTCTTCGGCGATCGTGAAGTGCTCTCAAGGGCCATCCAAATGCAAAACCTTTTTTCCACCTTGGAGGTCATCGAGAAGATACCCGAAGATGGATACCTCCCTCACAAAATATTTCTCTTTTCTTTAAGTCGATTAGAAATCACATCTCTTCGTTTCGGACAACCGGACAAGGCGTGTGGAGAGGCCATGGTGAAATATATTGAAGAGGCGGTCCAGGGGGTAAGGAGCGGTAAGTTGGATGCCATGACGACCTGCCCGATCAATAAGCAGGCGATGAATACGGCTGGATATCTTTTCCCTGGCCATACAGAACTTTTAGCCCATCTGGTAGGAGCCTCCTCCGTGGCGATGATGTTTTTAGGATCAAGATGGAAGATCGTTCTGGTGACGACCCATCTTCCTCTTAAGGATGTTTCAAAATGGATCACTGCGAATCGTATCCTTTCTACCCTTCGATTGACGGATGAAGGGATGAAAAAATATTTTGGCATTCCTCACCCCAAAATTGCTGTCCTCGGCCTCAACCCCCATTGTGGAGAAGAAGGACTCCTGGGAGAAGAGGAGAAAAGGGAGATCCTTCCGGCCATCGCCAAGGCAAAATCTCTTGGAATGGATGTCGGAGGGCCTTTTCCCGCTGACTCTTTTTTCGATCTTTCAGGCCGTTACGCCTTTGATGTCGTCGTCTCCATGTATCACGACCAGGGCCTCATCCCTATTAAGATGTTCGATTTTAAGGAAGCCGTCAATTTTACCTTAGGATTACCATTTATTCGGACATCAGTGGATCATGGGACAGCATATGATATTGCGGGGAAAGGATTGGCAGATCCAACCAATCTTGTTAAAGCCATCCTCACTGCTTCCAACCTATCGAAATTCAAAAGAAATTATTAATATTCCAATCCAATAAAAAGATGTTGACAAAAAAAATGTTTTGAGCTAAAAGACATACTTGTGAAAAATATCTTTTGAATTGATTAATAGCCTATCCCTTTTCAATTCATCTTATATCTGCCAACAGGGGGGATTAAAAGGAGATTCAAATGAGAGAAGTTGTCATTGTTAGCGGAGCAAGAACAGCCATAGGTACATTTGGGGCTTCTTTGAAAGATGTTTCGGCCATCAAATTAGGGGCCATTGCAATCAGAGAAGCTCTAAAGAAGGTTCATCTGAAGCCCATCGTTCAGAAGGAACTTCTTGAGGTCGCTCCCGATGCATTTAAATGGGCAGGAATGACAGAGTTAGAGAAATCCCATTCCCAATGGGATGAGTCCATGCAGGGGGTTCAAGTCGATGAAGTGATCATGGGTAACGTCCTCCAGGCTGGGCAGGGACAGAATCCAGCCCGTCAGGCGATGATTTATGCAGGGGTTCCGAAGGAAACCAATGCCTTTACGATCAACAAGGTGTGTGCTTCAGGTTTAAAAGCCATTGCCTTAGGGGCTCAATCGATCATGGCAGGTGAAGCAGAGGTCGTGGTGGCAGGGGGAATGGAGAACATGAGCCAGGTTCCTTATGCGTTCCCCACGGGTCGCTGGGGTGCCAGGATGTTCAATCAAGAGATGATCGATTTGATGGTATTTGATGGTCTCTTTGAAATTTTTTATGGATACCACATGGGACTCACCGCAGAGAACATCGCTGAGAAGTTTGGAATTTCGAGAAAGGAACAGGATGAATTAGGATTGCTGAGCCATCAGAGGGCGAGAGCTGCCATTAAAAATGGAACTTTTAAGAAGGAGATCGTTCCAGTGGTAATCCCACAAAAGAAAGGTGAACCCATCATCTTTGATACCGATGAAAGGCCCATGGATACTTCTTTAGAAAAGATGGGCAAACTCCCCACAGCCTTTAAACCGGGAGGAACTGTGACCGCAGGAAATGCCTCCGGGATCAATGATGCCGCTGCCGCTGTCCTCCTGATGTCTAAAGAAACGGCAAAGGCGTTGGAGTTAGAACCCATGGGAATGATTCGGTCTTATGCCACAGGAGGAGTTGACCCAGCCTTTATGGGCTTAGGTCCTATTCCTGCGGTGAGGAAGGCCTTAAAAAAGGCTGGAGTCACTCTCAATGATATTGGACTGATTGAACTGAATGAGGCATTTGCTTCCCAAGCGATTGCCTGCATCCGTGAGCTGCAATTCGATATGGAAAAGACGAATGTCAATGGGAGTGGGATCTCACTAGGTCATCCTATTGGATGCTCGGGCGCAAGGTTGATCGTTACTCTCCTTCATGAGATGAAACGGCGAAAGGTCAATCTTGGTCTTGCCACCCTCTGCATCGGTGGTGGTCAAGGCATGGCGATGATTATTGAGAAGAGTTAAGAGTTTAGAGTTATGAGTTAAGAATACAGACACGCAACACTGACACGAGACACGGAGAAAAAGATGGAATATAAAAATATTTTGTTATCGTTTGATGGGGAGATCGGGATTCTTGCGATTAACCGACCCAAGGCGCTCAATGCCTTAAACATCGAAACCCTCAAAGATATCCAGATGGGAATCCAGGAGGCGAAGGACCATTCCGAGATGAAGGTTCTCATCTTGACCGGGGGTGGAGAGAAAGCGTTTGTTGCAGGGGCTGATATCGCGGAGATGAAAGGAATGAACTCTATTGAGGCCCTGAACTTTTCAAAATTGGGCCATTTTACCTTGAAAATGATCCAGGATCTTGATCGACCGGTCATCGCAGCTGTCAATGGTTATGCTCTGGGAGGGGGAACAGAGATCGCCGTTGCCTGTGATTTCATCTATGCCTCTGAGAATGCAAGGTTCGGCCTTCCAGAGGTTACCCTCGGCATCTTTCCAGGTTTCGGAGGAACACAGAGACTTCCTCGTCTGATCGGGAAAGGAAAGGCGAAAGAACTGCTTCTGACAGGGAAGATGATCACCGCTCAGGAAGCCTATCAGATGGGGATTGTCAATCGAGTCTTTCCTCAGGCCTCCCTGATGGAGGAGACCAAAAAAGTGGCCCTGCAGATCGCAGCCAATGGAGCCGTTGGAGTGAGATTGGCAAAGATGCTTATGGATACCGGTTTCAATATGGATCTCGCAGAGGCGTGTACTTTAGAATCCTATGCCTTCAGTCTCGGTTTCACTACGGAGGATCAGAAGGAAGGAATGACGGCATTCATTGAAAAGAGAAAACCCAATTTCAAAGGAAAATGAGGAGGGAAAAGTGAAGATCGCAGTCTGTATCAAACAGGTTCCAGACACGACGGATGTAAAGATTGACCCGAAGACCAACACACTGGTTCGGGAAGGTGTCGCAAGCATTACCAATCCCTTTGATGAGTATGCTGTAGAAGAAGCCCTTCTCATCAGAGAGAAGCATGGTGGAGAAGTCCACGTGATCAGCATGGGCCCTCCACAGGCCATCGAGGTGTTGAAAAACGCACTGGCCGTGGGTGCGGATAAGGTCTATCTGGTCTCAGACAGGGCCTTTGCAGGAGCAGACACCCTGGCCACGGCCTATACCGTCGCGAAGACGATTAAGGCGGTCGTTGGGGATGTGGATCTGGTGATCTGTGGGAAACAGGCCATCGATGGAGATACAGCTCAAGTCGGGCCAGGTATTGCCACCCGCCTAGGGATCCCACAACTGACCTATGTTTCGAAGATCAAAGAAATCAACCTTGAGAAAAAGAAGATTGTTGTGGAACGGCTGCTGGAGTATGGAAGAGAGGTCGTCGAATCTTCGCTTCCTGCTTTGTTGACGGTTGTTAAAGATATCAATGAACCGAGACTCCCCTCCCTTCTTGGGATCAAGAAGGCGGCCAAGGCACAGATTCCTACCTTAACCGCAAAGGATGTCGGTGCGGATGAGAATCGTATCGGATTGAAAGGATCACCCACCTGGGTGATGAAGGTTTTTTCCCCAGAGGCCAGAGGAGGAAGCGGTGAGATTTTGAAAGGGGAATTACCAGAAGTGGTTCCCCTTCTGATGAACAAATTGATGGATACCAAGTTTATAAAATGAAATTTATAATCCCCCCTCGCCCCCTTTACTAAAGGGGGATTGGGGGGATTACACGAATCACGTTATTTTCTGAATAGGAGGAGAAGCGAATGGCCAGATTATTGATTGATAAGGATGCTTGCACCGGGTGTGAATCCTGTATTCCTTCTTGTCCCTTTGGCGCACTGAGCATGAAGGAAGGGATTGCTGTGGTCGATGAGAAGTGCACCTTCTGTGGGGCTTGCGTGGATGTCTGTCCGGTGACTGCAATCACTCTTGAAAAAGAAGAGAAGGCCGTCACGATCGACATCAGCGCTTATAAAGATGTCTGGATCTTTATCGAACACGAATTCGGTAAGGTCGGAAGTGTCTCCTTTGAGCTCCTTGGTGAGGGGAGGAAGTTGGCGGATGCCATCGGATGCAAATTATGTGGGATGCTTTTCGGAGATAAGGAGATCGTGGATAAATTTGCGAAGGAGGTTATCGCCTATGGAGCGGAGAAGGTCTATGTCATGGAAAGCCCTCTGCTCAAAGAATATCGTACCGACCCTTATGCGAAGGCGGCGATTGATCTCATCCGGAAATATAAACCTGAGATCGTTCTCTATGGTGCCACCACTCAGGGTCGGGATTTTGCAGGAACGGTAGCCACCACCATAGAGGCAGGGTTAACCGCAGACTGTACCGGTCTGGATATCGATCCGGAAACAAAATATCTCAAACAGACTCGTCCTGCTTTTGGTGGAAACATCATGGCGACGATTCTTGACTATCCCAACTACCGACCTCAAATGTCAACGGTCCGGCCCAAGGTGTTTGCCATGCCTCAGAGGGATGATTCGAGAAAAGGAGAGATCATTCGGGAGACTCTCCAGATGACGGAAGATCAGATCAGGACAAAGATTGTGGAATTCATCAAAGGTGCGGAAACGGTCAATCTGGCTGATGCAGAGATCATCGTCTCAGGGGGAAGAGGCGTGGGAGGGCCAGAAGGTTTTAAGCCGGTCCGGGAACTGGCCGAGGTCTTAGGAGCTGCTGTGGGCTCCTCTCGTGCAGCCGTCGATTCAGGCTGGATTCCTTACGAACATCAAGTGGGGCAAACCGGTCGGACCGTTAGGCCAAAAATCTATATTGCATGTGGTATCTCAGGTTCCATTCAACATCAAGCTGGGATGAAGACATCGGATATCATTGTCGCCATCAACAAAGATGCTGAGGCTCCCATTTTTAAGATAGCCACCTATGGAATTGTTGGCGACCTTTTTACCGTCGTTCCCATGCTAACCCAGGAATTTAAGAAAAGATTAGGACGATAAGCTAAATTGCTAATGGTATCTGCCTCCCCTGTCTACCAAAGGCAGGCGCAGGCAGTGATGGCCGCGTCTAAATCACGTAAGATCGTTAGGTTCGTTCATTTCGTTGAGTTCGTTAAGAATAACGATCTAAACGGGCTGAACGATTAACGAACAAAACGCCCGTCTCCATTTTATTCTTGATTTTTCCTATTCCTTTCATCATAATAGGCAGAAATTGCTTTGAGGTCTCTGAAAAAACCTTAAAATCTTTATCAGAAACCTCTCTGTGTAATCGTTATTTAATCTTTTAATCAGAGAGCCCGGCATATTCTTAGATTTTTTCAGAGGTCTCATTATAAAAGGATAAAAGGGGTTTTTTATGATCATCACCTGTGCCTCCTGTTTGACCAAGTTCAATTTGGATGACTCTCGGATTTCAGCCAAGGGCGTTAAGGTTCGTTGCTCACGATGCAAACATGTATTCTATGTCGTCCCTCCTCCCGAGACCAAAGAGGAAATCATCGAAGATTTCGAATCCTTTGCTAAATATCATGAAGAATTGATAGGCCCAGGTGAGAAAAAAGAGGAGGCTCCTCCAGAGGCAAAAGTCGAGAAGGAAGAGGTAGCGCGGGAGGAGGAAGAGGAAGAAGCATTCCTCTTTTCTGAAAAGGCCCCCACAAAAAAAGCAGAGAAACTGGTTCCCCCAGAAAAAGCAGAGGAACCGACTCCTCCAGAAAAGGTAGAGAAGTTACCCCCAGTAGAACCTGTAAGAGAAGAGAGGGTGGAGGGCAAACCCTCCAGACCGAAGAGCATGATGCGTGCCGAGAGAAGGGGTCCTTCTCGATTTTTTGCCTTTTTCATCGTTTTGGTCCTCCTGGTCTTCGGTATCTTCTATGTATGGTCGGAATTGAGTTCTGGTGGTAGACTCTCCCCTTATTTAGAATATCCAGTTGAAAAGATCACTGAGATTTGGAACCAGATTTGGGGAATAGAGAAAGGAAATCTGATCGTTGGAGATCTAAGTGGATATGATGAGAAGATAGGAGAGACCCCACTCTTTATTATCGAGGGAAAGGTAAAAAATCAATCCCAGTTCACAAAGAAGCATATCAAAATAAGGGTCGTCATTTTTGATCAAGATAAACTCAAAGTGGCTGAAAAGGAGGCGATCTGCGGTCGCATCATCAGCCGTGGAGATTTGAAGAAACAACCCGTTGAATTTTTTAAAGGGGAGATGGTGATTAGACCTCAAACGAAACAAGAGATGATCACGCCTTCTGGCATGGCGACTCCTTTTATGGTAATTTTCAAAGACCCACCCAGCCAAGGCAAAGAGTTCAAAGTTGAAATTGTAGAATCCCCGAACCTTTAACAGTTCGGAGTAATAAGTTCAGAGTTCGGAGCTAAAAAATAGAAACTCCTAACTACGAACTCCTAACTACGAACTGGTTTTATCAGGTTTTGTCCCTTGAATATAAATTTCAATAAGAGTAAGAAAGAGTGTGGCGACCAAAGGTCCCGCCACCAGGCCGATCAATCCAAAAGCCTGGATCCCTCCCAGCACAGCAAAGAAGAGGAGCAGGGGATGGATATGGGTTTTGGTGCTGATAAAGAATGGCCTGAGAAGATAGTCCGCCATGCTTATCACAAATACTCCCAAACCGAGTAAGATGAGCCCTTTCAAAATAGCCCCTCCCATCAATAAGAAGATGGCAGCCGGAGCCCAGATAAGAGCTGTTCCACCAATGGGTATGAAGGAAAGCAGAGCCATTGCTGTTCCCCAGAAGATAGTCGAAGGAAGTCCAAGGACCCAAAAAGATAACCCACCTAAAAGACCCTGAATAATGGCGATCAAAATCCCTCCATAGATGGTTGCATAGATCATGTCCTTGAAACGTTGAATGAGAAGATCTCTCTCCCTTGACGGGAGGGGAACAATCTCCTTCAATCCATTGAAAAAACGACTTCCATCTTTAAAAAGATAGTAAAGGGAGAGGAGGGTAAAGAAGAATCCAGCGATAAAGGTGGAGAATCCCTTTAAGAGGGTTGTGGTCTGGTTGAAGATGAAGGTACTGATCTTTTCAAGGTTCTTTAATAATAGAGGCAGAGGGTCCGTTTGCGAGAAATCGATATGTTGGCCCAACCTCCCCAAAATCCATTTGAGGATAGGAATCTCTTTTGCCCTCTCCAAATAAGCCTGAAGTTGACCGGTCTTGATCATTTCCTCCACCCGATGATAGACATCCACCCCCTCGCTGGCCAAAGAGACCATCAGAAGAGTGAAGGGCAATACGATGATGATGAGCACCAACAGGGTCATGATGAGGGCAGAGAGGAATTCCCTTTTCTTCAGGAGGCGTTGAAGTTTTAGGAAGAGGGGATAAAAGACCATGGCAAGGAGGATGGCCCATATGATGGACGAGAGAAAAGGGGAGAGGATTTGGTAGAGGAGATAGATGGAGAGGAAAGTGAGAAAGAGAATGAAGATGAGAAAGATATGTTCCCTTTTCATTTTTTACCCTGATATTGAAGCATTTACCCCGTTGTTGCAATAAATTCGATGCTCAGATTCATCAAACCTTTGGCAATTAAGGGATGGCTCTTAATCAATGTCATCTGCTGGATTAACCAAAAAGTGAAGTCTGAAAGAGATCATCAAAATGGTGGAAACCAACTTTTTATGATGGTATCCAGTTAATTCAACCGAATCTTTATGCAACAACAGGGTTTATCCCTTTGAACGGATGAGAAGGATGGGCGTTTCGGCCCGGGCTAAAACTTTGAGGGCAACACTCCCCAAAACCCACCGGGAAATTCCAGAACGACCGTGGGTACACATCACGATCAAATCCACACCACTTTCTTTGGCAAAATCTATGATCTCCACAGCCACTTGCTGCCCGGTCCTCACCATCGCCGTTATCTTGAAACCTCTCTTTTTCAATTCCTCGGCGAGATTCGCAAGGTACTTCTCAACCGCCTCCTTATGCTTTTCGTCGACGATAAGAGGCGTCACTAACTCCGGCGAGCCATAGATGGGCATGAAGGGGACGACTTGGAACAGAATGATTTCAGCATCAAAAGCTACGGCCAATTTCTCAGCCTGGTCTAAGGCCGTTTTGGCCAATTCCGAACCATCCAATGGGACCAAAATCTTCTTATACATACCCCACCTCCTTTAGAATCCCCTCCTCCCTTTAATAGAGGAGGGAATTACGAATAACGATTTACAATTAACCGCAAGTAACAAAACCCATATCAAATTTATATCAATTTTACTTAGGCAAGGCAACAGAAAAGAGGTTATAGGGAATCTCGATGAAAGGGTAAAGATTTTATTGAAAAAACCGATTTGACTTCTTTTTTTTAGCCATTAAGATAATTGAGAGGAGGAAAAATAAAATGCCAGTGATTGATTGTCGGGGTCTTGCCTGTCCCCAACCTGTCATAACGACGAAACAGGCATTGGATCAACTTAAAGAGGGGGAATTGATGGTGATTGTGGACAATACCTCCTCCTGTAACAATGTGGAGCGATTTGTTCGGAGTCAGGGGTGCTCAGTGGAAATTAAGGAGAGGGGCCAAGATTTTTATATCCACATTCAAAAGGCCAGCAGTAAGGGTGAAGAGAAAAAGGCTCAGCCTGACGAAAAAGTAAAAAAAGTTGTCGTTTACATCAATTCGCATCTCCTCGGAGGCGGGGATGAAGCATTGGGGTCGTTCTTGATGAAAGCTTTTTTAAAGATTCTACTCGATTTAGATACACAACCCAGTCGTTTAATCTTGGTCAACAGTGGTGTCCAATTGGCCGCAGAGGGTTCTAAGGTTTTAGAGACACTCCAGATGTTGTCGGAGAAAGGGGTGGAGATTGTCTGCTGCGGAACTTGCATCGATTTTTATGAATTGAAAGGAAAGATGAGGGTTGGAGTGATTTCCAATATGTATGATATCATCCAATCTATGCTGGAGGCTGATCGTGTGATCAAACCGTGATGTAGATCGCAGATCGGAAACCCGTTCATGACAGATTCAGGAATTAAAGGACATGGTTATTAATGTGAGAGCCGGAGTCTTAGGTTAATATCATTATATCATTAATAAGGAATGGAGAAAAGAATGGATGCAGTGCGTTTGACGGAAAAAGTCAAAAAAGCGGGTTGAGCCTCTAAAATAGGTCCAGAGGATCTGGATCAGATTTTAAAGGAATTACCTCTTTCAAAAGATCCGAAGGTTCTGGTGGGACTGGATACATCGGATGATGCAGGGGTCTATCAATTGAATGATGAGGTCGCCCTGGTTCAGACGGTAGACTTCTTCACTCCGATTGTAGATGACCCCTTCACCTTTGGCCAGATCGCTGTGGCTAATGCTCTGAGTGATGTGTATGCCATGGGTGGAACTCCACTCACTGGCATGAATTTAGTGGCTTTTCCCATCAAGACCCTCTCTCTATCTGTTTTGAAAGAGATCCTTCTCGGGGGGCTTTCAAAAATGGAGGAGGCTGGCGTGGCTCTGGTGGGAGGGCATTCGATCGAAGACCCAGAGATTAAATATGGTCTGGCCGTGACAGGAGTGGTCCATCCAAAAAAATTCCTAACCAATGCAAAAGCAAAGGTTGGAGACAAATTGGTTTTGACGAAACCTCTTGGCACAGGGATTATCTCCACAGCCCTCAAGGGTGGGATGGCCTCTGAGGAGGCTGTCCGGAAGATTATAGAGAGCATGGTGACTCTTAATCGAACAGCGTCAGAATGGATGAAAAAATTTGGAGCCCATGCCTGTACGGATATCACAGGGTTCAGTTTCATTGGTCATGCATTAGAAATGGCTATGGCCAGCCAGGTGGGGATGGTGATTCAATCCAAAGCGATTCCAATCTTCCCTGAGGCCATGGACTATGCGAAATTGGGATTGATCCCTGGAGGGGCATATTCAAATAGAGATTTTTACTCTTGCCGAGTGGAGATTCATTCCGATGTGCCCCATCTATGGGTGGATATCCTTTATGATCCTCAAACCTCTGGCGGCCTCTTGATCTCTTTACCTTCTGGCGAGGCAGAGGGACTGGTGTCGACTCTAAAAAAAGAAGGGCACATCCATTCTCGCATCGTGGGTGAAGTGGTGAAAGAGCCTCCCGGAAAGATTCGATTCCTCTGATCCCTCCTGGTCAATAATACGTAATTAGCGCAAGCAGACAGA
>Ga0299915_10001528_pt1 | contig 17162 bp, 13 predicted proteins | sample RVTome_13_FD_200263 | JGI IMG/M metagenome (GOLD analysis project Ga0299915, IMG submission 200263) | Soil microbial communities from uranium-contaminated site in the Upper Colorado River Basin, Wyoming, United States - RVT92D227 (version 2) ... | reverse complement strand
CGATATTCGCGGCTGCGGTGGCAATCTGGCTCCAGGTTCCAGTGGCGCCGGTCTTGCGCTCAATCTTGAAGCCGCTCTCGTTGGTGGAATTATCCCGCCAGGCGAGGTTGATCTGGGTGGCGGAGGCGGCGGCCGCGGTCAGGCTGCTGGGAGCAGGGAGGGGAGCGGTGGCGGCATTGGCTTCGTTTGAATAGGCCGAGTTGCCATTAGCATTGTAACTTCGCACCCGATAGTAGTAGGTAGTGGCCGCGGCCAGACCGGTGTTGTTGTAGGTGACCACATTGGCCGTGGCGGTGGCGATTTGGGTCCAGGTGCCACCAGAGCCGGTCTTTCTTTCGATCTTGAAGCCGGTCTCATCAGAGGCGTTGTCGGTCCAGGAGAGGTTGATCTGGCTGGGCGAGATGGAGCTGGCCGTCAGGCCGCTGGGCGCCACCGGCAGGGCGCGGGTGGTGGCGGTCGCCTCATTGGAATAGGCGGAATTGCTGACACTGTTGTAGGCGCGCACCCGATAGTAGTAGGTGGTCGAGGCAGTCAAGCCGGTGTTCTGGTAGGAGACGATATTCGCGGCTGCGGTGGCGATCTGGCTCCAGGTTCCAGTGGCGCCGGTCTTGCGCTCAATCTTGAAGCCGCTCTCGTTGGTGGAATTATCCTTCCAAGTCACGTTTATCTGGGTGGCGGAGGCGGCGGCCGCGGTCAGGCTGCTGGGAGCAGGGAGGGGAGCGGTGGCGGCGCTGGCTTCATTGGAATAGACCGAATTGCCATTAGCATTGTAACTCCGCACCCGATAGTAGTAGGTAGTGGCCGCGGCCAAACCGGTGTTGTTGTAGGTGACCACATTGGCCGCCGCGGTCGCAACCTGGCTCCAGGTTCCCGTCGCTCCGGTCTTGCGCTCGATCTTGAAGCCGGTCTCATCAGAGGCGTTGTCGGTCCAGGAGAGGTTGATTTGGCTGGCGGAGGCCGAAGTCGCGGTCAGATTGCTGGGCGCGGCCGGCAGGGCGCGGGTGGTGGCACTCGCCTCATTGGAATAGGCGAAATTGCTGACACTGTTGTAGGCGCGCACCCGATAGTAGTAGGTGGTCGAGGAAGTCAAGCCGGTGTTCTGGTAGGAGACGGTATTCGCGGCTGCGGTGGCGATCTGGCTCCAGGTTCCCGCGGCGCCGGTCTTTCTTTCGATCTTGAAGCCGGTCTCGTTGGTGGAATTATCCTTCCAAGTCAGGTTTATCTGGGTGGCGGAGGCGGCGGCCGCGGTCAGGTTGCTCGGAGCAGGGAAGGCCGGGGTAGTAGCACCAACCTCGCCGGAATAGGCGGAATTGCCGCTGGCATTATAGGCGCGCACTCGGTAGTAGTAGGTGGTGCTCGCCGCCAGGCCGGTATTCTGATAGGAGACCACATTCGCTCCCACGGTGGCAATTTGCGCATAGGTTCCGCCAACGCCCGTCTTGCGCTCGATCTTGAAGCCGCTCTCATTGCCAGCATTATCTTTCCAGGTGAGGTTTATCTGGCTATTCGAGACGGCGGTCGCGGTCAGACTGCTCGGCCCCGGCAAAGCGTAGGTGGTGGCATTGACTTCCCCGGAATAGGCGGAGTTGCCGCTGTCATTGTAGGCTCGCACGCGGTAGTAGTAGGTGGTGTTCACGGATAGGCCGGTGTTCGAGTAGGAGACCACATTCGCTCCCACGGTAGCGATTTGCGCATAGGTTCCGCTGGCGCCGGTCTTGCGCTCGATCTTGAAACCAGTCTCATTGCTGGAATTGTCATTCCAGGCAAGATTGATCGTAACTGCGCCAATTCCTGTCACTCTCAGATTGTTCGGCGCGGCGGGAGAAAGGCTGAAGTGCGCAACAACGCTCTTATCACCTGTTTGATTCCACACCCCCATTAATACTGTTGTGGAGGGCAGGGTCGGGGAAGCCACCAGTCCCGTCCAACTGACAAACTGCCACCCGGTATTCGCAGTCGCAGTCACGGTTGCGATGGATCCGTAACTATAAGCGCCGCCGCCGGAGATCGTCCCACCTTGCGGTGGATCGCTCGCCACCGTGAGATAACAAGAAGGTTCAACTACCACATAGAGATCCTCGCTTGCAGAAACGGAAGGGGAATCAGCGCAAGTGCCCGTTACGGTCAGACAATATGTTACAGGCACATCGCTTGAATTGCTCGGAGCGGTCCAAGTCGGAGACTGCACATGTGCGTTAGGGGAGAAAACTCCCCCGGCGCCATTATCGCTCCACGACCAGGAGGCGAATCCGTGCGTCGGCCCAGGCACAGCCCAGGTTTCAGTACGGATTTGGGTGGTTTTCCCGGATCCTATTACACTTGGATCAGCAAATGGTGCGAGAACTATATGATGGATCTCAAAGCCATAAATGTCCCCGCCGCTTGTGGCCCTATTGCGGTAGTCACCCCAGACCACGAAGAACGGTTCACCCAAGGAACCCGAAATTGCGGGAGAACTCTGTTGTCCCGGTGCGCCGGAAAAGACAAGTTCGTCGCTCCAGGGAAGGCCGCAGCCGTAAATATCCGTATTCTCCGCATCGCCAGGATAATTACGCTCATCGGCCCAAACTACGACAGAGGAGTTGATTTTCGGTTGGTTCTGGTTGCCGATTTGGGTGCAAATGGCGAACTCCCACCACCAGCTGTCGCCCAGCCAACGAGCATAGATATCAGAATTCGATAAATCGCCTGGGTCATTGCGTAGATCGGTCCAAACTACACTAGTCTGCCCCCCCCACCCAGGATCCGAGATGTCTGGATCATATTGATCCGCCCACGCAGTGCAGACAGCCGATTCCATGCCAGTTGCAAGGTTGTTAGCGTAGATATCCCAGCCGCTGACCGTGAAGTTTCGAGAGTCCTCCCATACCACGATACTGCCGGAGATGGCTGGGCTTCGTTGGTCTCCGGGCGCGGTGCAGATAGGGAACTGCTGCTGCGTTATAAGATCGTAGCCATAGATATCCCAGCCGGTCACGCCAAAGTTTCGAGAGTCCTCCCATACCACGATGCTGCCGGAGATGGCTGGGCTTCGCTGGTCTCCGGGCGCGGTGCAGATAGGGAACTCCTGCTGCGTTGCAAGATCATAGCGGTAGATATCCCAGCCGGTAATGCCGAAGTTGCGAGAGTCCTCCCATGCCACGATGTCGCCGGAGATGGCTGGGCTTCGTTGGTCTCCGGGAGCGACATAGAGGGAGAAGCCTTGTTGAACATAGAGGTCGTAACCGTAGATGTCCCAGCCAGTTTGGGCCAGATTTCGGCCGTCATCCCATACCACAAAGCCATTGGAAATAGCGGGGCGTTCCTGGTCATTCGAAGCAGCGCAAATGGGAAATTCTACGTTTTCACTTGCGGTGCCCACAGTCATGACGGTGCACACGGCAAGAAGACACAGCAATGCCTTGAAGGAAACAGATGACCCGCGAGAGACTTTCTTTGGAGCGTCAAAAGTCATGTTCATGGTGTCACCTTATAGACTTCGAATGCGCCGACATCAGCGCGATACAGATACTCACCACCGAGGTCCAAGCTATACTGGTTCACGCTCGTTTGCCTGATCGGACCTTCAATCATGGTGGGACTTGCGGGATTCGAAATGTCCCAGGCATAAGCGCCGGAACTGTAGTCGGCAACCCAGGCTGTATTACCACTGACCCTGATATAGATTGGACGATCCGTGGCCATCGGCGAACCCGGCCCTGCGAAGTCGCTCACCAATACCGGCTGTTCAGGAACAGAAACGTTCACAATCCACACCCCGACGTCAAAATGGGGGATGTAGGCGTAATCGCCTTGCACTTCGATCATCGTGGTCGCCTGTGCGGGCCTGTTGAGGCATCCCACTATCGCCGGATGCGCGGGGTCGGTCACGTCAACAAGGCTAAGCCCCAGCAGATTGCTTGCCACATAACAGATCACCCGATTTCCATATCGGCGCACGAACAGCGGAGTTCCCTCGCACTCGAATCCCTGCTGCTGCAAGGCCGGTACCACTGTAACATGGCCGAAAAGAGTGTGCTCTCTTGTCCCCCCGTTATAGATGAAGAGCTCGCCTCGATGAGTGACATAAAGGCGGCCTTCAAAGCAGAATACTTCCGCACCGAAGCCGTCGTATACGCTTACAGCGCCATATACGGGAGGCACGATTGCGCGGACTTTTTTAGGTTGTGCCGGATTGCTCACATCCATGACCACAATACTCCCCTCATTCCCCGGTTCCGGAGGCCAGTACACAGAGGAGTACGGGACGTAGAGAAGTCCAGCCCCATCGCCGTGAAAACTATGTAGGCTGACTCCATCATAGTATTGCCCAAGCAGGTTCGGCTGCGTCGGGTCAGAAATATCGAAGATGAACATCCCCCCATTCCAGTCGCTGAGATAGGCGCGATTACCGAAAACTCTGAGTACACGCGCTTCGCCGGCAGTGGGCATTGCTCCGCTCAGTCTTGGATGCTGTAAATCGGACAGATCCAATACCCATAGTCCCCAGCGCATATCTATCAGATATCCCAGGCTGCGCTCCTGCTGGTAGTAGAAAGATACGAACCATGAATTGAGCCCTTCTATGGTGCGCGGAACCCATTCCCCTTTTACCCCTTCTGAACTAATCACAGTTGGCTGCTTCGGGAGAGAGAATCTCCCAGTCACCTGCATCGAAGCAGGATTTCTGATGTCTATAACTGTGAGCGTGTCGCGAGCAATTACAAAGGCATATCCGTTGTCGCTGACTTGAGCAATAATATTTTCATAATAACCCTCACCGTATCTGCCGGGCACTACAGTCTTCCCGCGGACCTGAGGATGCACAGGATCGCTCACATCCAGAGCTGTAAGCATTACCTGCTCGCCGAAACGGTGAAAAGATAATACATAAGCAAATGAGCCATTCACTGCAACTCCGCAAACCCGACCACCAGCGCTAAAATTCACAGCATTCGTAGCAATGACCGGTCTATATTCACTGACGCGTCTGGGATTTATCGGATCAGCGATGGAAACGATCTGAACGCCTCCATCTAGCGCGGCCAGATATGCATAATTTGCGGACACACAGAGTTGGATAGTATCTCCATCAACATCAGCTCTGCCGACAATGAATGGATTTGCAGGATTTGTTATATTAACTATTGAGAGCCCTGCACCGCGGCTGGCCAAATAAGCATAATTACCGCGCACGACAACTCGCCGGGCCCTGGGATTGTCCCGCCCTTGGGGCCAATCGCTAGGCCGTGGTTGCAGAGTTGAAATATGTCTCGGCTGCGTCAGATCCGAGACATCGAAAACCAACATCAAACTCCCATCGCAGACATAGGCATAGTTATTCTGAACTGCAACGTCTCGGGTGTATCCATAATATGGTCCCCAGGTGCTGACTACCTTAGGGCGTGTGGCGTCGGTGATATCCAGTATCCAAAGGCCCTTTGTTTCCTCATTGCCGGTAGTAAACAGATATTGATCTTGAACCGATACTCCCTCTGCCCAGCAATTGGGAAGATCAACTTTTGCGACAAAGGTTGTCGCAGCATTACAGCTGACAGCAGAGAGTGACCCAATAATAGCGATTGCCAAAAACACAATTATGATAGATAATTGACTTCTATTCATTGACTATTCCCTCCCGGCAACAACGTTAAAGGCAACTTCTCCAGGCTCACTATGAGTTTTAACGGCTCCTATATTCTTGGGATAATTATGCCGAGAATAGGTGTCTTGATAGGCCAGGATACTGTCAGATGGTCCTGCTTCAAATCGCAGAAGGCCGCCCTTCCGCGCCAAGAATGGCAAAACCCGACCACTGTCGCTGTAGTCGGGTTCATTCTCAATCTCCCGCCGGCGCAACCGCTTCTTCTCGGCTGGGCGCACCGAAGATCTCGCCTGCGCTTCTCCACCGCTTTTTTAGCATGGGACCATTCAGTCGCTGCCCGCGGATTGATCCGCCTGAGGAAGAAGTGGCGCGCGGACTCGGTATTTTTGCTGAATTCTTCCTTATAAGAATTATACAGCCTCCTTCTGGTTTCTTCAAGCAAAGCAATCTGCGGGGGTCCAGGAAGATCTCTTGGAAGTCAACGGAGGAACTCCCTGCGGCCGCCGCGGCGAGAGAAGGTAAACGGACGGGCGCGGGAGGGAGCCTGGGGGCGCCTTCCGCCGGAGCGGAGGCCCATTTGGTTGTTATTGTTTCTCCCCCCGCTGAGACTCCCCTGGCAGATTTGGCGCGCATGGCCCTCCCGTCGCTGGAGGTCTTCCCGGCGTGGCCCCTCGGTTTTTGTTCAGTTGGGGAGCATCTGGATGGGACTTGTTTGATTTCCAGGCCAACAATCCTGGCCGGGTCATATAGTGTATGAGCGGGCGATTGCTTAGACTGATGCTGACCTTCAGGCCTGTGCGTGCCTGAGGCCGAGGGTGGCACGTTTCTTGCGTCATCTCGGACGTGATAGGGTAGCAGCGCCTCAAAGCGTTTCCTCGAGAGCGATCAGGCGATTGCTTTATCCACATGCTATCCATTGGCAAGGAGGATAGGAAGGAACTGTGCAGATAGATACCTCTGCTAGCGAAGGGCCGGTCTTTGGGCGGAAAATCGCTGACGGGGGCAAACCACTGCTGGGGGAGGCCTTGACGACCGCCGGAGTGATCACCCCTGGACAGTTGGAGGAGGGCCTCTCCACGCAGCGCCACAACGGCACCTTCCTGGGAGAAACCCTGGTTACCTTGGGCCATGTCATGCCCAAAGAGATCGGGCCCCTATTGGCGGATTCGCTTGGGGTCGGCTACGTCAATCCGCGGGAGTGCGAGGTCCCGCAGGAAGTCGTTGATCTCGTGCCGGAGGATTTCATCAGGCAACACCTGATGCTGCCGCTTCGGGTGGAGGAGGGCCGCCTCTACGTTGCCATGGTTGACCCGCTCAACCTCTCGGGATTGGACGATGTGAAGATTATCACGGGCCTGCCTGCGATCCCGCTGCTCAGCATGGAGCGAGATCTTCTGGCGGCGATCAACCAGCACTTTGATTCCCGGCGTCACGCGGAGCAGGCAATAAGAGATATAGAAGAGAAGCGGGCGGCAAATGGAGAGTCGCAGGCCGAACCCAGCACAGAGGAACTCTGGACCCTGGCTGCGGATGCACCGGTGGTGCGGCTGGTAAACTCCGTGCTGCACGGGTCTTTTAACCAGGGGGCGAGCGATATTCACCTGGAGCCGCAGAAGGACAAGATGCGGGTGCGCTACCGGCTGGACGGGCTCCTCTACGACCAGATGACGATTCCCCGGAGCCACCAAGCGGCGGTTATCTCCCGGGTCAAGATCATGGCCCGGCTCAACATTGCGGAGCGCCGCCTTCCCCAGGACGGCCGGATAGCGATAAGCCACGGCGGCAAAGGATACGACCTGCGCATCTCCTGCATGCCCTCCATCTTCGGCGAGAAAGTGGTTATCCGCGTGCTGGAGAAGAGTTCCATGCACCTGACCTTCGAGCAACTGGGCTTTTTGCCGGAACAGAAGAAGTCGTTCGAGTGGCTGCTGGCGAGGCCTCATGGGATGATCTTGGTCACGGGCCCCACCGGCTCCGGCAAGAGCACTACCCTTTACGCCGCGCTGGCGAGCATTAACCAGCCGACGAAGAACATCATCACCATCGAGGACCCGGTGGAGTATCAGTTGGCGGGGGTGACCCAGACGGAGGTTAATAACAAGATCGGCGTAACCTTCGCCCGGGGGCTGCGCACCATGGTGCGCCAGGACCCGGATGTGATCATGGTCGGAGAAATCCGGGACCTGGAGACGGCGGAGATTGCGGTGCAGGCGGCGCTGACCGGCCACCTGGTATTCAGCACCCTGCATACGAATGATGCTCCCGGCGCGTTGGTTCGCCTGGCGAACATGGGGGTGGAGCCTTTCCTCATCTCCTCCTCGGTGATTGGAGTGGTGGCCCAGCGGCTGGTGCGGGAGGTCTGTCCGAACTGCAAGGAATCTTACTCTCCTTCGCCCGAGGTCCTCTCCCAACTCGGAAACAATGGCACCCGGTTGTCTGCAGGAACGAGACTGGTGCGCGGGCTTGGCTGCCGGGAGTGCAACGAGATTGGCTACCGGGGGAGAAGCGGCGTCTTCGAGATCATGAAGATCTCCGACACCCTGCGGGAACTGGTGCTTCAACGCAAGTCCGCGGTGTCCTTGAAAGAGCAGGCGCGCCGGGAGGGGATGAGAACCATGAAAGAGAGCGCGCTGGAGAAGGCGCTGCTGGGGACTACGAGCGCGGAAGAGATCATGCGGGTGATCTACGTGGAGGAGGAGTAGGCCGGGGATGCCAGTCTATAGTTATGTCGCTCGGGATGTGAAGGGCCAATTGGTTACCGGCAGCACGGCCGGAGCGGACGTTACGATTGTGCGCCGTGAGCTGCGGGAGAACGGCCTTTTCGTGGTCGCTCTGTCACAACAGAGAGAGAGCGAAAGCCTGGGCGCGCGCTGGGCGCGGATGCGGGGAGTCAAACTGGCAGACCTGGTGATTTTCAGCCAGCAGTTGGCCACCATGGTAGGGGCGGGCCTTCCCATTGTGGAGTGCCTGCATGAACTGATTGAAGAGACGGAAAACCAGGCTCTCAGAATGGCCCTGGTGCAGATTATCCAGGACATCCTGGCCGGCTCAACCTTGAGCCAGGCGCTTGCCCGGCATCCCCGGATTTTCTCGGAGTTGTTCGTCGCCCTGGTGCAGGCCGGGGAGGTGGGCGGCGTTCTGGAGCATACCCTGGCGAGCATTGCGGAGAATCTGGACAAGGAACAAGAACTGCGGGAGAAGGTGAAATCCGCCTTCGTCTATCCGGCGGTGGTGATGGTAGTGGCGACGGGAGTGGTGGCTTTCATGCTCCTTGTCATAATTCCGGTCTTCCAGCGGGTCTACGCGCAATTCCACGCCAATCTGCCCGCTCCCACGCTGGCGCTCATTGCGGTGAGCAACTTCCTCACCCATTATTGGTGGATAGCCCTGGCCGGCCTGGCGGGCCTGGTGGTGGGATTTCGCAGTTTCATCCGCACAGATAAGGGGCGGCGCATCTGGGATCGAACCAAACTGCGCCTGCCGCTCTTTGGGAAGTTGATTCGCAAGATCGTCGTTACCCGCTTTGTGCGCACTCTCGGCGCGCTGGTGAATGCCGGGGTGCCGATGCTGGCGGCGCTGCATACCGCGGCGCGGGTGGCGGCGAATACGGAGTTCAATGACGCCATAACCCAGATAGCGGGCGAAGTGACCGAGGGGGCGTCGCTGTCGGGGCCGCTGAGGGCCTGCGGCAAGTTCCCCAATCTTGTCCCCCGCCTGGTGCAAGCGGGAGAAGAATCGGGCAATCTGGGCGATATGCTGAACAAGACCGCGCACTTTTTCGACCGTGACATAGAACATACCGTGCGGCGGCTAACCACGCTCATGGAGCCCGTGCTTACCCTCATCCTGGGGGCGATTGTGGGTTTGATCGTAGTTTCCCTATACATGCCTATCTTTACCCTGGCCACGGTCATTCGACGCTAGCCAGCCAAGAGAAGAGGTCGCGCAGCCGGGAAGGAGGCGAAGGTCGAAAAGGCTGCAGAGTCGGAGGCGGCGGACCGGGGAGTTAGGAAATAAAAATACTCCTTGAAGGAGGGAGATCTATATGAAGCACTTGCGGAAGCGAGACGGTTTCACTCTAATCGAATTGCTGGTAGTCATCCTCATCTTGGCGGTGTTGATGGCTATAGCATTGCCGCTCTATCTGCGAGCGGTGCGGGATTCGCAGCGGCAGACCTGCCGCAGCAACATGCAGACCATTGCGAACGCCGAGCAGGCCTACAAGGTGAGGAGCGCGGGACACACCTACACCGATGACCTGACCCTGCTGGTGGGCACGGATCAGGACTTGCAGGCCCTGCCCCGATGCCCGACCGATACGGGCGCAGTCACCACGGATGACTACACCGTGACGCTGAATGCGGACGGGTCTGTCACCGTGCGCTGCGCCAGTGATGATGCGAACGGCGCGGCGACCTTCCACAACACGGTCGGCGCGGACACGAACCACGGCTTCACACCAGGGATAGACTCAGAATAGGCTGCAATCATATTAGTCGCGATGTTGGGAGGCCGCCTTGGGCGGCCTCCCAAGACCCGCGCTTGGGAAGAGAAAGGACGGCCCATAGGTGGGGCGACGAGGCTTTACGCTTATCGAGATTCTGGTGGTCATCGTCATCTTGGCGATACTGATGGCGATTGCGATTCCTCTTTATCTGCGCTCGGTCAGAGATTCCCAGCGGCAGACCTGCCGCAGCAACATGCAGACCATCGCCCATGCGGAACAGTCCTTCAAGATTACCAGCCCGGGGCATCTCTACACTGAGGATCTCAGTCAACTGGTCGGCGTGACGCGCGACCTGCAAAGTCTTCCCCGCTGTCCGAGCGACAGCGGCGCGGACCCAGCGAATGATTACACCGTGACGGCGAATGCGGACGGGACCATTACTGTGCGCTGCGCCAGTGATGAGGCGGCCGCGGCCGTGGTGCATAATACCGTCGGCGGGGATACGAGTCACGGGTTCACCGCGGGACTGGACGCGGAATAGGAACCCCATGGCAGGAGGCAACCCGCCTTCGCCAAGGCTACGGCGGACAAGGCTCCTGCCCAACGGTGGGTGGGCGGAGACGAATCATGGCTTTACTGCAGGGCTGGATACGGAATAGGATGTGGTGGGAGGTGAAGTATGGCAACTCATAGCGGTCGCCACGGGATGGCCTTGGTTCTGGCGCTGGTGGCGGTCATGATCATCAGCGTCCTGCTGAGTGGAATCATGCTGTTAAGCGTTTCTCATTATGCCTTGAGCAATACCAACAGTGATTATGCGAATGCCCTGAATCTGGCCGAGGCCGGGATCAACTGGGAACTGAATAAGATCAGCCGCGATGCGACCCAGGCTGACAATTCTCCGGTCACGGTGGAGGTGCCGACCGCCTCCGGGAGGTCGTTTCAGGTGCATGTGGAGGCCTATCCAAATGGAGGGACCTGGAACTGGGCCTCGGGGTCGGCTTTCTGGGCATATTCCACCGGCACGGTGGACGGGGTGAGCCGGACGGTGCGGGTGGTGGCGCGCGGACACGGGCTTTTCGGCCCGGAGGGCAAGTATGCGCTCTTCGGGATTGACACCCTCAACAGCACCGGCAACTTGACGGTCATCGGCGCAGCCGGCACAAACGGTATTGCGAATGTCGGCGGCTCATCCACTCTTGACGGCAACTTCTTCTTCTGTGGAACCGGCACCGGCACAGTGAACCCCAAGGAGGGGCCCGACGCCGTAATCAATCAGCCGCTGCCGGAGTATTTCCCCACGGTGGATCAACTTGCCGATCAGAGGGCGCTCTATGGTTACGGGATTTCCACGACCCAGGGGATTGATTTCTTCAAAACCCACAACAGCAACACCAGCATAGTTGATTCTGAGGGTAAGAATGTCGTCATCAATCAGGGCCATCCTCGCTTGGACAACAATACCTTCAAAAACACCACCGGCACAATCGTGCTGGGACCGGGGGACTATTATTTCGAGAGCCTGACTTTGCCCTCCAACAATGCCATCATAGTTGACAACTCCACGGGGGTCGTCAACATCTGGCTGGGGCCTTCCGGCGGCACGGGCGGCTTTGATTCGATAAACGGCACCATGAGTTTCGTCAGCCACGACATCCAACTATTCAACCTCTACATCGGCTCCAAGCGGGAATTCCGCATGAACGGAACCATGGATTTCTATGGCAATGTCTTCGCTTACAACGGCCCGGACGACCGGGGGCAATACTATGGGAGCATCAAGGTTTTGGGGGACGGATACATCAACGGCTCCGTGATTGGCTATGACGTAGAAAAGACCCAGGGCAATGCCATCATCGAATTTCCCAGCACTGGCGGCGGAGGGCCGTCGCCTCCTCCGGGAGAGCCGGTTTACTACTACGGTTTTGATCAGGACTGGGAGGAGATCAACCCGGCATGAAGCATCGCCGCGGCCTATCATTGATTGAATTGCTCGTCGCCGTGGTCCTGTTGGCGACCGCGCTGGCGGGCTTGATCGGGCTGTGGTCCTTCGGCTTCAGCACCACCCGGCACTCCCAGGATGTGGGCGTAGCCTACAGCATCGCCAGGCAGGAGGTCGAGCGGGCGAAGAATATCGGTTTTCTCATGCTGCCCAGAAACTGGGAAAGGGTGCAGGGCTATGACGGGCTGGGGCATGAGTCCACGGCCCCCAATCCCCACTTTACGGCGAGAGTGATGATGGATGAAGGGGTTCCCCCTGGGGACCTCAACAGCGCCAGCCTCCGCTCGATGAAAGTGCAGGTTTGGAGAGGCCCGACCGAAGGGTACGAATTGATCTTTGAGACCATTACCTATCTGACGCGAGGTGGGACATGAGAGGGGCCGGGACCGGTTTGCCGCAGGCGCGCGGGCGCCCCGCTTCGCCCGGCATGACTTTGATAGAGGTGATGATAGTATTGATGCTGCTCACCATCGTGGTTGCCGGCATTTCCGCGGTGCTGGCGAGCGCGCGGCAGTCTCACGAGACGATAACCGGCCAGAACGAAGTGCAAAAGCGGGCGCAGTATGCGGTAGATACAATTGTGGACAGCCTGCGCGGCTGCAGCGAGATTCAGATAGGAGAGGCGGACCGGCTGACCGCCGCGCTCAAGGATAAGAACGGGGCCACAATCCGCACCTTGACCTATTATCTGCAGGAGGGAGACCTGCGGCGAGACCGCTACGAGGCGGCTACCGGCCAGACCGTCACCGGAGAGCGCATTTGCGGCAATGTCTCCAGCCTGGGCTTCAATTACTATTGCTACCTGCTGGCGAGCAATTCCTTGCAGCCTCCGCCAAGTCCTATAGACACAGAATCATTTCTGATATCAGTGACTGTCGCCTCCGGCAAGGACCATGCCACCGAGACCTCCTGGGTCAAGTTGCGCAACAAGCGGTAGCCGGAAGCGGAGAGGAGTAAGGAGAAGAGGATGGCTCTTCCTACGGGGATCGGATTATACATAGGAGACAACCAGATTCGGGCGGTCAAACTGCGCCGCACAAGCCGCGGCGTCTCCCTGCAGCGACTCGGGTCTGCGGCCACCCCGCCGGGAGCGATAAGCGGGGGAGTGCCGCTTGACGTTCGTCTCCTGGCTGAATGTATCAGGCGGCTCCTCAAGGGCTATGACATCACCGGCAATTCGGCCGTGGTCGGCTTGCCCGGCCGCGCGGCCACCTCCCGGGTGCTGGAATTGCCCACCATGAGCAAGGAGGAGATGCGTTCCGTAGTGGCGGGAGAGATGGAGCATTACCGGATGATTCCTCCGGGCCAAGGGACTTTTGATTTCGTATCTCTTGGAGAGACGACCGAGGGAAGTCAATCCCGGGTAAGGCTTCTGCTTATGGCTGCGGACAAGAGGATCGTTGACGGCTACCGGGAAGCGCTGCGGCTGGCCGGGCTGCAAATGTCGGCCCTGGAGCCGATGCCGCTCGCCGCCGCCCGGGCCGTCTTCCCGGCGCTCAGCAAGGGAGGGGTAGCCCTCATCACGGTGGGCGAGCACAGCACCCAGTTGGCCGTCTTTGACGAGGGCTCGCTGCGCTACTGTCGCCAGATAGACACCGGCGCAGTCGAACTTGCGGGGGAGATGGCGACAAAAGAGGAAGCCGCGCAGGCGGATTCGGGCGGAGAGGCTCAACCCGAGGGCGGCTCCGTTCCGGAGGTGCAGGTGCCCCGTCTCCAGCAGGCGGCCGTGGGAAATCTCCCGGCGATGCTATATGAGATTCAGCGCTCGCTTGACTTTTACCATCGCGAGGTTCCCCAGGCGGCGCGGGTTGAGCGGGTGGTGCTGTGCGCCGATACCGATCAATTGCGCGGCCTGGATAGTTACCTGGAGCGCAACCTGGGGCTTCCGGTTTCAATCTCCGATCCGTTCTTGGGGATACATTACAGCGACGCCCAGTTCAACCCCGATTTTCTGGCCAAGGCCGGGGCGGCTTTCACGCCAACCGTCGGGCTGGCGCTTCGGGCGCTGGAGGAAGTGCCGCAGGCGCCGCGGATGGACCTCTCTGTAACAGGCCCGGATAGCATCTTGGCGAAGGCCGCGCCCAAGCGCCTAACCTGGGCGCTGGTCTTCTCTGTCATCTTGGTGGTGGCCGCCCTGATCACCGCGGTGCAATTGAGCCGGGCGCTGGGTGAGCGCAAGCGGGAATTGGCTGTGGCAAAAGAGGAGTTGAATCGCATCACCGTGGTCGCCCGGGAGCGCACCACTGCGGCGCAGCGCGCCCAGGAGGCGCAAGAGATGGTTCAGATGCGGGGCCTGCCTTGGTCGGGAATACTCCAGCAGGTGGCGGAGTTCATGCCGCAAGGCTCTTGGCTCACCAATCTCTCGACCGAGTCAGCCAATCTACTCTCTTTTGAAGGGGGCGCGCTTTCCGCCGATGCGGTGGCTACGCTGATGGATTCGCTCGCCCAATCGCCGCTCTTTCAATTTCCCCACATGACCTACGTTCAGAAGGACACCACGAAAAGCCGCCCCATCGTCAAGTTCCAGATCAAAGTGCAGGTCGCCCCTCCACTCCCACCTGTTCCGCGGGGGGCTCAGGCCGCGCCGACGGCGGGCCCGCCCGGAGGCGGCCCCCTGCCGCCAGGAGGTGGACAATGAAGCTTTCAAGCCTCAGGCCGCGCACGCAAATGCTGCTCGCCGTGCTTGTGCCCATCGTCTGCATTGCTGTGGGCGCGCTTCTGGTATTGCCCTTTTTCTCCAACCTGCGAAAAGTCAGTAAAGACATAGAAATCACGAAGAAGACGATCCAGCAGCAGCAGCAGTTGATTGCCGAGGCCGAGTCCGCCGCGGGCGGGCGGCCCCTTGCTCTGGCTGTGGCCCTGCCGGATGAACAGGAGCCGATTGTCTTTCTGCGGCAATTGGCGGAATTAACCAAAACGAGCCATGTGACACTGGCGTCAGTGCGGGATACCGCGCCGCCTCCCTCGCCCCCCGGCCGCGCTTCCTACCCCGCAGGCTCGTCCACGGCACCGCCGGCGCCTGGGGCGACCGGCAGCGTTTTGAAAGGAGAGAGGCCGGTTGTTCCGCCCTCGCTGGTGCAGGAATTGACCAATCAGGTGACGGTGGAGGGAACTTTCGGGGAAGTCTTGGGGCTGCTGGTGCGGCTGGAGAATTTCGACCGCATCTTGAGCATCAGCCAGTGCCGGATGATCTGCGGGAGCAGTGTGAAATATCCGATGCTGCAGGCGACTTTCAGTCTCAGCCGATTTGTGGCGAGGCCCGCGCCGGTTAGTCCGGCCCCGCCTACCCAACCGGCAGCAGGAGATTGAGAGCCCAGATATGATAGGCATCCACACAGAGCATCAGCGCTAAGGTGCCGTGGATGAGGGGCCGAACCCTGACGCGAGGGTAGAGCGAGGCTATGAGGATGCCGGCGATGGCGGTAAAGAGCAGTTTTCCCGGAACAAAGAGCCCTTCGCGCCCCAGCCAGGCGAGCAGAGGATTGCCTTCGGGGATGCCAAGAGCGAAGGCGGCCGAGGAAAGAAGCATGTCGGTCAGGCCGAAGGCGACATATACCAGGGCCATGAAGGCGCCGCCGAAGGCGACCGGCTTGTCTTGTAAGCGGCTGCAAGTCATTCTGCTCTTTCCCTTCTTGTATCCATATTATTCCGCAAACGCGGGAGTGAAATAGCACGCGTCGCGGGCTGGCTGCAGGATTTTGCAGCAGGGAGGCACAAAGATGTTCAAATTGCGCAAAGGCGATCTCTGGAAGGCGGCGATTCTGATTCTGTTGATCGCGGCCATCGGCGTTTTCATCTATCACACCCTCAGCAATCCCTCGGCGAAGGGCCTTCCTGCGCCTGTCGCCGCGGCTCCCAAGCCGACTGCGGCCTCGCAGCCGGCCCCTGCGGCGGGCAGCACGGAGGAGATGTTTACTCCTCGGCAGCGAGCCGGCGCGGGCGAGTTGGCGAAGGCGCGTGCCATGCCGGATCCTTTCCGGCCGGAGATTTCAGATCGGACGGGAAGAAGCGCCCCAACGCCCCTATCCCCGGATTCTTCCCTCACCGGATTGTCTCCTGCAGGAGAGCCTTCCGGGCTCTGGCTGGCCGGCGTGATAGTGAGCGCGAGGTCGCTGGCCGTGGTGCGGGAGGGAGAGGAGCGCTATTTCGTCCGGCGCGGGGAGACTCTGCCCGGCGGGTGGCGGGTGACCAGAATCAGCCCGCAAAGCATCACTCTCTCCAGAGGAGGGGAGCAGATGTCGCTGAACCTGGGCGGCCGGCCCTGAGAGAGGGCCTCCTCCTCTTTCTCGAGCATCGGGCCGACTGACTACCACCACCGACCCCCTCGAAAATATCGCCACAACGGTGTATGATGCTCTGGGCAGAGTCACTACAATGACTCACGGAAACGGTTCGCTGGCCCAGCATGATTACGATGCCGCGGGGCGATTGACCGCGCTGCGGCATCTCAAGTCTGACGCCTCCGTCATCTCCGTGTTTACCTACTCCTATGATGCCACCGGCAACCGGCTCGGCGTGCAGGAAGCCAGCGGCGACCTCGTTACCTGGTCCTATGACGAAACCTACCAACTCACCCGCGAGCAGCGCAGCGGCAACAATGCTTACGATACGACTTTCACATACGACGGCCTCGGCAACAGACTCACCCAAGTTTCTTCTGGTGCGATCACCACTTACGCCTACGACGCCGCCAACGAACTAAGCACCGCCGAAGACAACACCGGCCTCACCACCTTCACCTATGACGCGAACGGAAATACTGCCGGCGAGGTTCGTCCCAACGCCGACCGCGTGACTTACACCTGGGACGTCGAGAACCACTTGACCAAGGTGGAGTTGCCCAGTGCGGTGGTGAACACGATTACCCTCGACGGCGATGGCAAGCGGCGGAGCATTCAGGACTCCGCCGGTCTGCGCAACATCATTTGGGATATGGAAAACATCGTGGCTGAATTGGACAGCGGGAATGCGACCCTGGCTCAATACACCCTTGCGCCGGAAGGCTACGGCGCGCTCATCAGCCAGCGCCGCAGCGGTTCTTCCTCCTTCCACCACTTCGATGCGTTGGGCTCAACTGACCGGTTGACCGACGGGTCTGCGAACACCCTTGCGGCCTATCTGTACCGGGC
>Ga0299915_10001526_pt1 | contig 17174 bp, 12 predicted proteins | sample RVTome_13_FD_200263 | JGI IMG/M metagenome (GOLD analysis project Ga0299915, IMG submission 200263) | Soil microbial communities from uranium-contaminated site in the Upper Colorado River Basin, Wyoming, United States - RVT92D227 (version 2) ... | reverse complement strand
CGGCAGGGATTACTATATCTTTTGAAAGGGCGACCGCCCTGAGGCCTGTTACGAGAAATTCTCTTACAATGATGGTAATTGCTATCCATGCAGGCAGTCTTTCCATATCAACAAGTACAATGAGAGCGGATATAACCAGGAATTTATCAGCAATAGGATCGAGGATAATGCCGAATTTGGTTATATCGCCTGAGCGCCTTGCAAGATAACCGTCGAGGAAATCTGTTATTGAGGCAATACCGAATATAAAGGCTCCGAAAATAGGATGCGGGTAGACTGTAAATATGAAAACGGGGATAAGTACGATCCTGCTGAGCGTGAGTAAAGTTGGCAGATTAAGCTTTAGAGTACTCATCAAGAATGTCCTTCCATAATCCATTTGCTTTGATGAGTAAATCACATACCTCTCTGACAGCACCCCTGCCGCCCTGTTTTTTCGTTACCATCTTTACAAAAGGTTTAACCTCATCATCAGCGTCTGCAACAGTGACCGGGAGGCTGCACCGTTTCAAAACAGGTATATCAACAATGTCATCACCGACATATGCTATCTCGCTGTCACTGAGGGAATATTTTTCAGCAAGTATCCCGTATGCAAGTCTCTTATCGAAGCATCTCTGAAATACATCTTTCACCCCGAGCTCCATCGCCCTTCTTTCAACGACTATTGAATATCTGCCCGTTATCAACGCTACCTTGATCCCTGCTTTTAAAAGCATCTTTATCCCGTGTCCGTCACGGACATGAAAGGACTTGTACTCATTGTTGTTGTTGTCAAGGATGATGCTTCCATCAGTGAGTACACCGTCAACATCGAGTATAAGCAATCTGATTTTTGCGGCAATTTCGAAAAGTTCTTTTCCGGAGATATGTTGCATTTTATGCTTTATGCCTTAACAGTACCGAATTTCTTATTCCCTGCAGCTTGCTGCGGGGGTATTCGTTGTAAGGGAGAAAAATTATCAACACAAAAAGTATATCAAAGAAAAGGAGAAAAGTCATTGAGAAACATGACACAAATATGAATGTTATACGTGGGTTAAGTAATAGTTAACAGCAGGTATTTCCCCATGTGAAGCTCTTGCAGCAGCCATTGCGGTGGGAACAATAGAGTATGCCGATGGAATGGACAGATTTGCTCAAAAAAGAGACAGCCGTATCACTGCCTGCAGCTATCCTGTGTTTGCTGTAACCTGTTCTTTTTCAATTGTAGTTTGCCATTTGATGAACAAAATTTCTCGTTCCGTCACAGAGCAATTCGAATATGTCTTCATATTTCGAATCTATTTTATGAAAGGTTTCTCTTCCGATAAAATTGTACTTCGAGGCAAGTTCAAGGCAGGTTTGTGTTTTGGAGGCTGCCTGTGCCGCGTCTGATAACTTACTGATAAAGATAGCTCTGTTTTCTTTCATGCGCCAGGCATCTGCAAGACTAGTACATACCATTCTTGAATTTTTCCGGACCTGATCGGTTAAGTAAAATTTCTCTTTGGGGAAATTTTTCGATGCCTCGAAAATTTCCTCAAATATTTCTATCGCTGTTTCAAATACAAAATGATAAACTTCAAAATCCAGTTCACCATTCACTCTTTTCTTCACATCTCTCATTTTATAATCCTCCTTTTTTGTAATATTCATGTTCTTCGTGTCGAACTGATTTAACGTTCGGAATTCTTAATGTTTTATCACCATATCTCCGGTTTTCATTGTATCCCCCAAGGTTTTGAACTCTGCAAATTCCATTCAGCCCGGATTTAAGAAAGAATAGAGCACGCTGAGCTATGACCGATACCGGATCGTTGGCAAGTTCTGCAATGGCTTCAAGGTTTTCAGGGCTGGGGAAACGGCTCAGAAATTCGGCACATGCAAGTCTTATATACCAGTCATTACTGGAAATAACATTTCTAAAGAATGCGCTGTCATCTTCCGTCCCACATCCGGATAACGCCTTATAGGCAATGCGGGATTCATCTGCTTGCAGGGTCAGGGCAGCGTTCCGAAGGGTTTCCCGTGCCTCAGATCCGCCGATGCGGCCCAGGATTTCGAGTATGAGGGATTTGATGTAAGATGAGGTTTTATCCAGATGTGAAACGAGAATCGGCACACTTTCCTTATCTCTGAATTCACCTGCTGCACGGATAATCTGCTCAACAGGGTAAACAGCGAGTATTTCCCTGAGTACCGGTAGGAGTTCACTGAGATTTGCTTTAACGGCGACTTCTGCTGCAACAGGGGCATAAACACCGGGATTATCCGCTATCCATTGAATCCACGGGAGAGATTTCAGAATTGCCTTGCTATCAGTTATCTGTGATATGACCAGAATACGGCTGTTCTGATGTAAGTCAAATATCTCAAGGGCGATGCAGATGGGAGAAATTCCCAGGAAAGAAGAGATAACCAGCCTTGTTTCATCATCCACATCAGTATCTATTAAGAGTGACCGCACCAGTTTTTTGTGAATTCGAAGAAGGGGATTCAATAAATATCTGTAAGGAATCGGTACCCTGATGTATAAATCAAGAATTGCAGGTACAATCGCAGGGTCCTTGATTTTCTGAAGGGCATTTACAATGCAGTCGAGATACTCATAATGTTCATAACTTCCTGTTGCAGCCTTAAGTATCGGAATCGGGGTATCTTTCGGGAAGAGAGACACAAGTTGAAACCCCCAGACCTGTTGTATACTGCGAGTGTTCAACAGGTACGGAATAAGATCATTGCGATTCTTCAGGCAAGCAGGAAGAATTTGCGGGTAAGACAGGTTATCTGCCAGAATAGCAAGTGCTTTCTTGTCATCCGGTACTGAACCCAATGCCAGAACACATTGTGCAGCAGAAAGGCGGATTGTATCAGATGGGTCATCGAGGTACGGGATAATGGACTTGCGAAGGCCCTGAATTTTAGGCGGTTTCTTTGCAACCCCCTCAATTACATGGGCTAAAAGGCCGAGCATTATTTCGGTATCGAGTTGGCTATGAAATTTAAGCCAGTTTTTGGACAATACGCGTAAGGCAATGGTGCCGCCAATGCGTGCAAGTGCCTCTGCAGCCAATGACCCGGTCACAGGATCTGACAGCAGGTTTGCAAGAGGACGAACAGCCAGGGAAGAACGCAGTTCCCCCAGAGCCTTAATAGCAGCCATTTTCAACCATGAATCGGATTTCAGGAAAGGTGCGATATCGGATACAGACCTGTCATCGCCAAGATGTCCGATGGTTATGATAGCTGCCTGAACCACATTGGGATCAGGATGGTAAAGCAGGGAGCGGAGCATTTCCAGCACCCTCGGGTCTTTTAGGTGGTTAAGAACCTGAATCGCCTGCAGAACAGTGTCAGGATTATTATCCTGTAAAAGACTTAAGGCAAAGGAGAATGAATGATTGCCTTTTTCGTCAAATTTGAGCTGCTTATGTTCCAAAAAAGTACTGATTGACATGTTTTACCCCTTTACTGTTTTTTTTAAATAGATATAGAACCGGCTGTCCAGCAGCCAGGAATCTCCGGTTGTGCAAATCGTTCTCATCGCCATAAAACGTTTTAAAATACCCCCCCACTTTTCAGAGCGTCTTTTATGATGTTGGTAGAAACAGGCTTCTCGAAATAAAATGATGCTCCGAGGCTGTAAGCCTTTTTCATGACATCCTCATTTCCATAAGCCGTTATCAGGATTACCTGAGATTCCGGGTGGCGCTCCTTCACGTAACGAATAATATCTAATCCTTCCTCACCCGAAAAACCCGAAAGCCTGAGATCTGCAATAACAGCAGAATAGGAATGTCTATCCAGCAACGCGAATGCTTCATCTATTGTTTCAGCAGTATCGACCTCAACGTTCGGACACTCAAGCAGTTTCTTGAAAGCCATCAGAATAGTTGTTTCATCGTCTACGATAAGTATATGTTTAATCATTCCCTTTCCTTATTCAGCAAATAAGCATCTTTTTCAAGAAATCGTTAACAGAGCTAATATTGCAAGTTGCCATAAACAGTATTAGAGCAAGATGAATGCCAGTAGGGGGGAAAGAGTATAACTATAGGCAGAATAAGGATTTTCTGATTTTGTTGCTAGAGGAGGATTCTCATTTTTATTAAAGTATTCTCAAAGTGAGAATCAACAGGTGAATAACAGAATTGCGTGACGAACTGAATTATTAACAGTCTCAGAATTGAATGCACATTTATTAGAAAATCTCCCCTTTCCCCTCCGTCCAAGCATGGACGGACCAAAGAGGGGCATTATTCCTCCCTTTGGTCCGTCCGTTTTCTGACGGAGGAGGTTAGGAGGGATTTTATAAAACTTATGTCGTTATTATTATGAGATCCTTAATAACAATCCGGTGATTCAGAAAATGTTTAAAGATTTACTACTGGTTTTTCTGGAATTTCTTCAGTTTCCTGTATAAGGTGGCCCTTGAGATGCCCAGAGCATCTGCTGCCTTGCGCGTGTCCCCACCGAATCGCCTTATTATTGTCTTGATATGAGTCTCTTCAATGTTTTCCAGATTGCTTCGATCTCCGGTATTCTCCACGGGAGTACGGGAGAAATCCAGGCCGGAAAAGTGTTCAAGAGTCAAAGACTGGCCATGTGCAAGCAAAAGAGCCCTTTCCAACATATTTTTCAATTCACGGATGTTGCCTGGCCATGTGTAGTTTTTTAGCAACCGCATCACTTCCGGAGAAAGATCAAAGTTGAATGATCCTAAAGTCCTGAGCAGATGGTGGACAAGTCCAGGGATGTCTTCTTTCCTCTCGCGCAGGGGTGGAATCATAACTGGTAATACATTGATGCGGAAATACAGATCCTTCCGGAATCTGCCATGCTGCGTTTCTTCCAGGAGGTCCCGGTTTGTAGCGCAAATAAGCCTGAAATCGCTTCTCCGCATCTTCACTTCGCCAAGTCTCCGGTACTGTTTTTCTTCAACAACCTTAAGGAACTGGGCTTGTACTCCAAGGTCCATGTCACTTATCTCATCAAGAAAAAGGGTCCCGCCATCTGCTACCTCGATCAGACCCTGCCTGTCCAGCACTGCAGAAGTGAACGCACCTTTTGCATGGCCGAAAAGCTCGCTGGCGAGCAAGTCACCCCTGAGATTCGAACAGTTCAGTTCCACAAAAGGAGCGAGACTTCGTGCACTGTTGTCATGGAGCCATTTTGCCAAAACACCTTTGCCGGAGCCTGTTTCACCAAGAAAGAGAACAGGGGAATCGTTTTTTGCAGCGAGCGAAGCAAGATCCATCACCTTTTTCATATCAGGACTTTCGCCAAAATAAATCTGGTCTTTTTTCTCAAGCCTCTGATTAGTCAGGTGCCTTCGTCTGAGGGTTCCGAGTTCAAGACTTTTTCTCAGAAAAATATCGAGGTCTTCCATGTTGACGGGCTTGGTCAGGAAATTATCTGCACCGCGTCTCATAGCTTCGACAGCTACAGGAATATCTCCAAACCCGGTAATGATGATAATCGGTATATCGGGATAGCCTGCCCTTAACTCTATGATCCAGTCCAGGCCGCTTCCGTCCGGCAGGTTCAGATCAAGCAGAATTGCATCAAAACGCTGGGTTATGATAGCCTCTTTTGCCTCTGAAAGCAGAGCTGCGCCCTGAACTGTATATCCCACCTTAGAGAGATACTTCGTGAACCCGAACCTTGTTCCTTCGTCATCGTCAATTAAGAGGATTTTCGGTTTCATAACCAGCCTTTCTAAAAAATTGGTAAACTGATTTCTACCGTACAACCCGGCGGCGGAGCGTTGTTCCGTATTATGATATCACCGCCATGAGCCTGAATAGCATTTTTGACTATGCTCAAGCCTAAACCATTTCCCCTCTTCCGCGTAGTAAAAAACGGTTCAAAAACCTTCTGCAAGTTTTCCGGAGGTATTCCATTCCCTTCATCGACTACACATATCCGTGCGGTCTTACCCTTTGGTCGCGAGACAACAAAGTGTATTTCGCTTCCATCAGGGCTGTGTTGGGCCGAATTCTCCAACAGGTTCAGAAACACCTGCTGAAGCCTGGCCCTGTCTGCCATTACAAGGAGATTATCGACTTCAGCCGGTAAAACTAATTTTACCTTATGCGTTTGGGACAAGGATGTCTGCTTCCATAAATCAACAGTTGACGCGCATATGGACGACAGGGAGTCCTTATGCAGGTTTGATGGCTGAATCGGTTTTCCGAGGTCAAGAAGATCTCCCATTAACCTTGAGAGCCGGTCTACCTGTGTCCTGATATGATCGAGATACGGCTTATATTCAGGATTGTCACCGATATCCTGAAACAGCGCTTCTGTGATTGCCAGAATTGCATTCAGCGGGTTGCGGACTTCATGGGCGACACCTGCGGCCATCTGTCCGAGGAGCTTGATTCTGTCCAGCTGCCTCAGTTGTGTTTCCATAACATTCCGTTCAAACTCATAGGCGATATATCTTGCAAAAATTTCGATAAGGCGGATTTCATCTTCACTGAATGTGCGATCCTTATAATCCATGGCACTGAGGGCACCCACTACCTTACCGCTGATATTTCTTATGGGGATTCCAAGGTGAGTCTTGAAATCGTATTGCGAAAGAAGCTTATTTTTCGGATAAAGTTGATGGAGGGAACCTTTGGTCTGGCATGGCTCATTTTTTTCACACATCCGCGTACAGGGGGAATACTCCAGGGGGGTTACTTCGTTATGGGTAAAGTCCCCATCGGTTATTCTGGCGATTATCCTGATCTGGTCTTCTTCAAAATGCTCAACTGAAACATATGCAATCTTCAGCAGGTTGGCGAGATTAAAAACCACATGTTCGCATACCGCTTCATATGAGCCGCGGATTGTAGTAGCAATGTTGTAAACAGACTGCAACACTTCCAGGCTTTGAACCAAACTCTCCTCTGCGCGCTTGCGTTTCGTGATATCCTTTTGGATAACCACGATATTCATGATGCCTTCTCTGTCGTTACAGACAGCAGAAGCCGTGCAGTCAGTATTGATAATTGAGCCGTTTTTGCAAATGAGATCTGTTTCATGGCGAATGAATTTCTGATTGAGAAGGATAGGAAATTGTCCGGAAAAAATTTCTTTCGAAGCAGGTGTGAAGAACTCTGCTATACTTGAACCAATAAGTTCATCCTCTGAGTAACCTAATCTACGGATGACGGCAGGATTTACCTGCACGATTATTCCGTTATTGGTCAATACATACATAAAATCGGTCATTGAATTAAAGAAAGAACGGAGCCTCTCCTCGCTTTCGAACAAAGCATCTTCTGCCAGCTTCCGTTCGGTAATATCTTCGATAACACCGTCAATCCATTTAATCTCACCATATTCATCATATTGTACTTTTGCTGTTATAGAGCCCCATATAGGGGTACCATTTTTTTTGCAGAGTTTCAACAGCTCATCTTTTACGTAGCCTTGTTTCTTAATTTTTTCCATAAATTTTATTCTGTCTTGAGGATCCTGGTAAAGTGAGTATGTCTGAACTTTTAAGAACTCCTCGACCGAATCATAACCAAACATCCTGACTATCGCAGGATTTGCCTGGAAAAAGCTTCCATGAGGGCTACCTGTTTTTCTATATACTCCAATATTTACGTTCTCGACAAGTGTCTGATATTTTTTTTCCAACAATTGTTCTCTCTCTTTATAGTAATCAATTTTTTCTTTAAGTTCAGAGGGTGATAATTTGAGATCGGCAAGGATTTCTGCATAAACTTTTGATAACTCCCCTTCCTCTACAGGGGTAAAGATATCACTGTTCCGAATAGTATGATGGGCTGCCGCTGCTCCAATTGAACCGGTTAAAAATTTCTCAATCTCTTTTAAAAGTTCAATTAATTCAACGATCGATATCTGTTCCTTTTCTGAGAGACGTAGAGTAATAAGACACTGCTCAAGAATCTCTTGAGATTTTGTATGCGGAAAATACTGGTGGAGCAATTTTAGTATCGCAGCTTTCTTATCTGAAAGATTAATAAAGGTTTCTCCGGAGACAATAGGAGTGGGAATAATACCTGTAGCAAGAATATTCATAAATTCTTCTGTCAGGCTCTGTTCTTCCTTGCTTTGTTCGAAGTAGAGGGATCCTATAACATAAAGACCAATATTGAACAGCATTGTCCAGAATAAGGCATGGCTGAGGGGATCAAGACCTGTCAGCCCGAAAAGTTGTTCCGGCTTCAGTAAATTAATTCCCCATGGGCCATTTCTTATCAAGCTTTCAGTTATCCAGCCAGCCTTGACAAGGGCAGGGATAACGAGTGTATAAAACCATATCATGAATCCAGCACTCAATCCCAGAAAAGCACCAACCCTATTTCCCTGCTTCCAGAAAATGCCTCCAAGGATAACAGGTGCAAATTGAAGAACTGCAGCGAAGGATATCATGCCGAGATTGACGAGCATGAATGACTCTCCAACAGTATGTTCGAATAGGTACCCTGTTAAAATATACACGGCAACTGCTGCCCAGCGGCATTCCAGAAGATATCGTCTTAAAAAACCGAGCCAGCCTACATGTTCGATGACAGGTAAAAGAAGATGGTTCGTCATCATTGTCGCCATTGTCATTGAACTGATCATAATCATGCCTGTTGCTGCCGATAGCCCACCGATGAATACCAGCAGGGACAGGAATTGTTGGCCTGAATAAAATGGGATACCGAGGACAAAGGTATCAGCCTCATGAATAGAGTATCCTAATAGTAACCCTCCTTTAGCAATTGGTAAGACAAAGATATTTATTAAGAGCATATATAACGGAAAGATCCACATGGCTGTCTTGATATGCTTTTCATCAAAATTTTCTACGATAGCAACATGGAACTGTCGGGGGAGAAACATGATTGCAAACATTGCGAGTACAAGATATGTTGTCCATGTCAGATAGAAGGAGTTCCCCGTTGCTTCAGGTTCAAAAACCTTATTGAAAGGACTTGCGGATAGGCGCTGGAAAATATCATCGAATCCGTTAAACAGGAAATAGGTTACAAAAATACCTGAGGCAAGAAAGGCGACTAATTTCACTAAGCATTCTGCTGCAAGGGCAACAACCATACCTTGATGGCGCTCGGTCGGATCAAGTCTTCTAACACCAAACATTATAGTGAAAATAGTCATGAGGGCTACGATGAGAAGACCGACGTAAAGGCTGCTCCCCGGAACAATTTTAGTACTCAATGGAGTCGTTATGATTTCAAATGTTGAGATGATAGCTTTCAACTGAAGAGCAACATAAGGAACAATGCCAGCAAGTGCAATGATAGTCGCCAAAGCTGCAATCCCCTGGGATTTGTTGTATCGTGCCGAAATAAAATCAGCAATGCTGGTGATTCTATAGGTATTCTTAACCCGTATGATTTTGCGAATCATTGTCCACCACAGAATAATAGCAAGAGTAGGTCCGAGATAAATTGCTAAAAACAACATGCCCGAGGTAGCAGCCTTTCCGACACTTCCGTAAAAAGTCCAGGAAGTACAGTAAACAGCCAGTGAGAGAGAATAAATAAGAGGATGATTCCCTATGTTAATGCCTTTTGAAGCTTTTTTCTCCACCCAGAGGGCAATAAGGAAGAGGAAACCGATATACAGGCATGATACGGTAATGACCGTTAATGGATTAAACATTCGTATTTTTTGTGTCCGGGTTGTTTTGAGAAGCTGCTGTGTCAAGGCTTTTACTTATGAAAAAGAGGATTAAGATGATAAAACTCCAAACGAGAAAAAGAAATGTGAAAAAGAGTTCGATATTTGTATTTACAACTGATGTGAGAGGCCAGTTAAACAACAGAAGACCAAGACAGAACAGAAGAACGCTGAAGCCAGTCTTTGCCAAGAGGTTAATCAATTTTTTTTTCATACAATGCTCCGGTTGATAGTACAAAAATCAATTATGAATAAAAACGGCTTTTGCTGATTATATAGTGTCTGTCCATAAACTGCGTTTTACTTATTTCGTCATTCCCCGACTCGATCGGGGAATCCAGTCTTTCCAACGGTTTCTGGATCCCCCGGTCAAGCCGGAGGATGACAAAACCTGAGTTTATAAACAGACTCTATATAGTTTAAGTATATCAAATTTTATGCAGTTTTAAAAAGCAATTGCTATATTATTATAGTTCCTCTTTTTCAATATAGTGATATAATTAGCTTAAACACGAGACAGGAGGAGGATATGGAAAAAATTGACCTGAATAAATATACTGTCCCCTCAGAAAAACTGCACTGGGTCTGTTCTGAAAATGTTTTCCAATTCGAATGCACTGCTGATATCGAACCATTGAAAGAGTTTATCGGTCAGGCAAGGGCCATCGACTCCATTAATTTTGGCCTTGCCGTAGAAAGATCAGGTTATAACCTTTTTCTTACCGGACTTACGGGAACCGGCAAGGCAACGACTGTTAAGGCTCGTTTGCAGAGGTATATAGAAGAAAGAACAGCCAGAGGTATTAAATCCCAGATTCATGATTGGTGCTATGTTTATAATTTCCCCGCTCCTGATCAACCCAGGGTACTCAGATTGCCACAGGGGCTCGGGAAAATGTTCAGCAGTCATATGGAAGAACTGGTAAAGAGACTGAAGGAAGAAATTCCGAGGACCTTCGGCAGTGAGGAATACAACAAGAAAAAACAGGAAGTCATGGAGGCACACCAGAGGAAATACCAGGAGGCTATGGATGCCCTTGACCGGGAGGCTTCTGAAAAAAGTCTTATGGTGCAAGTCTCACCTATGGGCGCTGCGGTAGTACCGCTGGTTGATGGAAAACCTTTACCGAGGGAGGAATTCCTGAAACTTCCTGAAGCTGAAAGGGAGAAGATTGAAGCAGGACGTCTGGAAATGATGAAAAGGGTTGATGAGACCTATTCACGCCTCAGGGATCTGGAAAAAGAGATCGGTGAAAAGATGAGGGAGAACGACATTAAGGCCGGTGAATTTGCGATCGTGAGCCCCTTTGAAGACATGTTCAAGCGATATGCAGAATATCCGGAGATTGTGGATTTTCTCAAAGAGGCGAAGGAACATACATTAACAAAACTGGATTTATTCATGCAGGCCCCGATGCAGCCTCAGATACCCGGTGTGCCCCCTGCCCAGCAGTCAGACCCTTTCATGGTATATAAGATAAATGTATTTGTAGATAACAGCCTGGCCACCGGTCCCCCGATTATTTTTGAATCGAACCCGAACTGGTTCAACATGTTCGGGAGAATTGAAAGAAGGGCCTTAATGGGTACCTATACCAGTGATCATACCATGATCAAGGCCGGAGCGGTCCAGTTGGCTAACGGAGGCTATCTGATCCTGAACATCAGGGATGTATTGCTTAATCAGGGAGTATGGGAAGGTTTGAAGAGAGTTATAAAAACCAAAGAGGTGAGGGTCGAAGACCCGTGGGAGCAGTTTGGATATTTCGGGCCGCAGGGTATGAAGGTTCAGCCAATGCCTGTTGATTTCAAAATCATTGTAATGGGTGATGATTCTCTCTATCAGATGCTGACTCAGTATGATGAAGATTTCTGGGAGATGTTCAAGGTCAAGGCAGACTTTGATTACCAGATGCAGCGTTCAACGGAAAACCTGTTATCTTATGCATGTTATATCCGCAGTTGCTGTGATGCAGAAAAGCTCCTTCCGTTTGATCGTTCAGGCGTTTCCAGAGTTATTGAATATGCAGCCAGGGCAGCCGGTGACCAGGAAAAGTTGTCTGCAAGGTTTGGCCCGTTGAAAGATCTGCTTGTTGAGGCTGATTACTGGGCGAGGGAATCCCAAAGCCAGATGATTTCCGGAGAACATGTCGAAAAAGCGGTGAAAGAGAAGATCCACCGGCTGGATCTGATAGCCGAGCGCATTCGCCAGATGATTGAAGAAGGGATGATCATGGTCGATGTTGAAGGAGCGGTTGTGGGGCAGGTAAACGGTCTTGCAGTATATGATCTCGGTATATTCAGTTTCGGACGGCCTAACCGTATAACCGCGAAAACCTTTCTGGGAAAGCGCGGAGTAATCAATATCGAGAGGGAATCCCAGCTCAGCGGGCGTATTCATGACAAGGGAGTGCTCATCTTATCCGGATACCTGGGTTGGAAATATGCCCAGGACAAGCCGTTATCCCTGTCTGCAAGCGTCTGCTTTGAACAGTCATACTCGGGTGTTGAAGGAGACAGTGCTTCCTCTACCGAACTCTACGCAATCCTGTCCAGCCTCGCCGATGTTACCATCAGGCAGAATATTGCGGTTACCGGCTCGGTAAACCAGAAAGGCGAGGTTCAGCCAATCGGCGGAGTTAACCATAAGATAGAGGGTTTTTTTGATGTCTGCAAGGCAAAAGGATTGACAGGCGAACAGGGGGTCATGATTCCCCATCAGAATATCAGGAACCTTATGCTGCGCGAAGATGTGGTGAAAGCCGTGCAGGAAGGTCAATTCCGCATTTTTGCGGTAAAGACCATAGACGAGGGCATCGAGGTTCTGTCCGGTGTGCCTTCAGGAGTGAAAAAGGCAGACGGGAATTATCCTAAAGGTACCGTGAATTACCTGGTGGACAAGCGGCTCAAGGGATTTGCCAGAAAGATGAAAGGTTATCGTGCTGCATCTGAGGGAGTTTAGAATACGATCTCTTGCTGGTTCAGGGTCTTAGACCTGAAACCGTTTGTTTTTCGCTAATGAATTCATTTAAAAAACAAGTTTATCAAAACCTCCTCTCCCCTCCTTGCTAAGGAGAGGAATTATTTTACCTATGATAAATAAAATAGTTAACCCGGAAAATGCATTTGATACATGATAATAGCAGCCATATGCGCAAAAAAACCTTTACAAAGCAGGATTGAGCAATTCATGGTTATCAATTTGTGATACATGAAAATATGAACTCCATTGAATAGCAAATGTCTTACAACGGTGCTGCTGATAAAGCTTTTTCTGCGCATATGACTGCTTATATTGCATTTTTCGGGTTAATGAAATTTTTGTAGGAATTATGAGCAATGTAAAAACTTTTATCATTCCAATTTTTTTACTGCTCTTTTTCCCAGCCGCTGTATCATCTGAAGTCATCGTCCATGACATGATCGCACTTCAAGGCGAAGAGATTATGCTGAAGGCTGAGACAAGAGGGAAACTCCTCAGTAAGGGCGGAGAAGTTGTCGAGTTTTTCGTTAACGGAAAGTCGCTGGGGAAAACCCTTTCAGGCGGTGATGGTTTTGCGTTCAAACAATTTGTACCATCAGGGGCCGGTACATATAAAATAACTGCAAGGACCGGTAAAGAAGAAGACGGGGGAATGCTTATTGCCCTGAGAAAAGGCGGGCGAATTCTTTTTGTTGATGTTGAGGGGACCTTATTCGAGGGAGTATTTTCTGCGAAACCGAAAATGGGAAGTAAGGAAACAGTCAAAAAACTATCCGGAAGATTCCCGGTCGTTCTTCTCCAGACAGGCATGCTTAATGCAAAGGCTGTCAAGTCCTGGCTGAAAGAAAATGGCTTCAAAGAGCTGCCGGTAATTCCATGGAAACAGGGGATGATATTTGATGAGATAAAAGAAAAGGGTCTCAGGATTAAAGCAATCATAGGAAGCAAGTCAGTCATTGAATCTGCAAGAGAATATAAACCAAAGGCTTACACTTTCGAGGAAGCAGAGGATGCAAAAGAAGTTAAGGACTGGGAGGAGATTGGAAAGAAATTGAAATAAGAATTAAGGGGAACATGATATAGAAATTGCGCAAAAATTTATTTAACTTGATAGATTATTGATATTATCTTTTTGTGTTATGTCCGGAAAGATAATCCAGATGCTATCAGGTAAAGGTACATCAAGGTATCAAAAAATAAATTTTTGCGCAATTTCTATATCAAATTAATTTATATTTTATGGAAATAAAATTGACAGAATTATTAATAAAACGAAATAATTGAGATATGGACAGACGATATAACTCATTCGGTACATACATAAAAAAGCTCTTCGGTGCAACTGTTTACAAAGTGAACGTGGATGCAGGATTTACCTGTCCAAACAGGGATGGAACAGTCGGAACATCAGGCTGTATCTACTGCAACAACGACAGTTTCAGGCCGAATTCATGCAGGCCGACCCTCACTGTCAGTGAGCAGATCCATAATGGCATTACATATGTTAAAAAGAGGTATAAGGCTGAAAAATTTCTCGTTTATTTTCAGCCCTATACGAACACCTATGCTCCTGTTGATGAACTGGAGCGTCTCTATAACGAGGCCCTTTCCGATCCTGCTGTTATCGGGCTTGTCATAGGTACAAGACCGGATGCTGTGAATGCCGAAAAAATTGGCCTCCTGCAATCCCTTGCAGAGAAGTATTTTGTCCTGATCGAGTACGGCATGCAATCGATGTACGACAGGACGCTTGAGTTCATAAACCGGGGCCATGACTACAATACATTTCTCAAGGCACTTGAACTGACGAGGAACAGGGGGATATATATCGGAGCGCATATCATAGTAGGTTTTCCAACAGAGACGAGGTCAGAGATGCTTTCCATGGCAGATGAGCTTTCCCATCTCCCGATTGGGTTTCTTAAGATACACCAACTGCAGGTAGTAAAAGACACACTTCTTGAAAAAATGTATCGGGAGAATCCATTTCATGTGTTTGCGTACGATGAATATCTTGAGTTTGTTGCTGATTTCATAGAAAAGCTTTCTTTCAGGATCGTCCTGCAGAGACTTTTTGCCACAGCACCTGACAGCATCCTTATAGCACCACAGTGGGGTAAAAGCAGGCAGGAGATTTTACGCGATATCGAAAAAAGGCTCGAACTCAAGGATACCTTCCAGGGGAAAAAGCTGAAGGTGCATGCGGAGTTATAAATGAAAATGTGCTATTGTTACTTATCTTAATCTAATTTGAGCGATTTTTATGGATAAAATCATTCCAGCTTGTCTGGAATCTTTCCTTTCCCCCTCTTTAGAAAAGAGGGGGAAGGGGAGATTACCCAATAAAAAATTTTCCTCATGAAACCAATCATCGCTGTCATCGGCGGAAGAAGGACTGAAAAATCACTCCTGAAAGAAGCGGAAGAGGTAGGTAGGCTAATAGCCAGGAACGGCGCTGTTCTCGTATGCGGCGGTCTTGGTGGAGTCATGGAGGCTGCTTCAAAAGGGGCGAAATCCGAAGGCGGTCTGACTGTTGGAATCCTTCCCCGGAATGATTCCAGGGATGCAAATCAGTATATTGATATTCCCATATCAACAGGGCTGGGGATCGGCAGGAATGTCATCATAGCCCGCACAGCAGATGCCCTGATTGCCGTCGGCGGTGAATACGGTACCCTTTCAGAGATTGCATTTGCATTGCAGATGGGCAAACTGGTGGTGGGCATCAGGACCTGGGATATAAAGGGTATCATTAATACTGAAAATGCAGCCGAGGCAGTAAATAAAGTCTTCGAACTCTTAGAAACCTAACGACTATTAACTTCCAGATTCATCAACCCATTTTTCTGTCACGTTCCCATTTCCATCGAACATGCAGGCCTGCATGAATGGATCATGATAAAATGTAAACCAGGAATTTTCGGACAGTCCTTTCTTCTCCCATTCCTCTTTCATCCTGACAGCATCAAGCGGGAAATTATCATATGCCATAATCCAGAGAGGGTTATAATGAGCATGGGTTGGAAGCAGATCCCCGAGATGCAGGGCTGTTTCACCGTCGGATTCTATACGGACAATCTGGTGTCCCCTGGTGTGCCCGCCTGTTTGAATCACGGTGATTCCTTTGACGATTTTTTTCTTACCGTCAATAAGAGTTAGATTGCTGCTTTCTTTCAAGACAGAAACATTATCCGGCCAGTAGGTATTGATCGACCGTTTATTTGGATTCAAAACATCATGCCATTCCTGCTGCTGAATGATATGCTGAGCCTTGGGAAATGTCAGTAGTAACTGACCATCTCGATCCTGCATTACAACTCCACCTGCATGATCAAAATCATAGTGAGTCAGAATGACAAAATCGATGTCCTCTCTTTTTATTGAGAGCTTGTTCAAATCTTCGATAATTCGCCATTTTTCTTTTACCCTGAAAATCTTCTTCTGCTTTTCGGTCAGTTTGTTTCCAAGTCCTGTTTCAATGAGTACAAGGGCATCAGGCGTCTTAACGAGAATCGGCCAGGCTACCAGAGGGATATAGTTTTCATTGTCAGCAGGATATTTCTTCTGCCACAGCATCTTCGGCACAACACCGAACATGGCTCCACCATCCAGTTCAAACCTTCCGCTATGAAGCCAGAACAGCTCAAAATTTCCGATGCGAAAACTATTCATAAGAATGGACTGCGCCAAGCCGGGCACACGCAAGCATTACAACTGCTGCCTGCGGGACCTATCGGCATATAGATGACTACTGTATCTCCTTTATTAACATCGAGGTTTTTCAAAACCCCGGCAAAACGTGATACCTCATGCAGGAGTTCACGGTAGGTAAACTTCTGGATCGTTTTTGTGTAGTGTATTAGTAAAGATTTTTTAATATTTAATCATCAACAAAAAAGGGCGAAGTATTGCTCTCGCCCTTTTTATATTTTCCAAACACGCGTTAGTAATCTTTTCTACTTATGATGAGTCGCCCTCATGGTTTGAGCAAGTTCCTTAATATTCCCGAGGTCTTTTACCATCATTGCCCAACCATACCAGTAGGCATAATCAGGGTTGACATGGAAGAAAGCCTGGTATGTTCTCATACGGTGTTTCATATACATCTGAAAGAGTACCTGGTCTATGTATGAAAGCTTATTCGTGTCGCCACCGCCTGTCTGCATAAAGTACAAAAAGTCTGGATACGCAAAGGAATAATTGTCAGGCTTTTTGATAATGCCGTCTTTATAAAGACCGGCAACAATCTGTATAGCATCAGCAAGGAGACGGTCGGCTTTCTGCATCATGGAATCGCCCATTTCAAGCTGCTGACGTGCATATTGGTCAGAATGACAGTTACTGCACCTCTTTAACATTTTGTCACGTTCAGTCTTCCAGGACTCTTCGGTAAGCCTTACCATATCCACTGACTTTACAGCTTCTAGCCGTGCAGTTGGCTCACCAGTCTCAGGATTGAGTACCCCAAGGGCTTTTAAAATAGTGATTCTGTCAGCCTTCCATTGAGGATCTTCAGGTAACGGCAGTCTTACTCCAAGAAAGCCCCATGCAGTGC
>Ga0299915_10001524_pt1 | contig 17178 bp, 20 predicted proteins | sample RVTome_13_FD_200263 | JGI IMG/M metagenome (GOLD analysis project Ga0299915, IMG submission 200263) | Soil microbial communities from uranium-contaminated site in the Upper Colorado River Basin, Wyoming, United States - RVT92D227 (version 2) ... | reverse complement strand
GACTAAGTACGGTTGGTTGCTCCTCACCCACGGTGTTGACCATGCTCATATCTACCGGCTTGGAGTAATGCTGGTTGATGTAGCCGACCCGACAATCCTGCTTTATCGTTCACCCAATCCCATACTCGAGCCTACAGAAGAGTTTGAAATAGGCGGCACGGACAAGCACTGGGTACCCAACGTGGTTTTTACCTGTGGTGCAGTGCCGCGGGAAGATAATGAAGAGCTTTTCTATTCAGGAAACGAACTACTGGTTTACTATGGTGCCGCCGATACTGCCATTGGCGTCGCTACCGCTAAAATTCCCGACCTCATCCCTACTTAAGGCCAATATTACAGCACATGTGAAATAACGGAAGTTTGTAGTATAGTAGTTTCAGAGGGGAGCATATTTCAGTATTGGAGGTTCGATGATTAGAAGTAAGATATTATGGCTTTGTATTATAATCGTGGCGGTGGCTGTGGTAGCGGTTCCTATTGTATTCACGGTTTGTTTGCCAAATACAGTCTCTGATAATCAAACAGCACCTGATGCTGTACCTGAGGTTGGCGCACCGCCTCCAACCGAGCCATCGGCCAGCCTGCTGGAGAGAGTACCACGAATTACCATAGACGAATTGCTGCAGAAGATAGCGGACAAGAGCAATATACTTATAGTCGACACCCGCCATGCCGAGGAATATGAAGTGGACCATATCAAGGGAGCCATCTCCGTTCCTCTGGATACGATAACCTCCGGAGGCTGGACGCCGCCTGCTGATAAGGAGATTATCCTTTATTGCGGCTGACCGGATGAGAAGACGAGTGCCCGTGCGGCATTCGAGCTGATAGAAAATGGCTTCGGTAATGTGAAGGCCTTAAAGGGCGGATACAATGCCTGGAAGGAAGGCGGTCATCCCATGGAAACCGGCAGCCAGTAAGACTGCTTACACAAAAGCGCAGTAAGGAGGTTGTTTGTTATGATTGCGGTAGGAAGTAAAGCGCCTGATTTTATATTGAAAGACCAGGACGGCAAACAGGTACAGCTATCGGAACTTAAAGGCAGAAAGGTGCTGCTCTCGTTTCATCCGCTGGCCTGGACATGGGTTTGTGCCGAGCAGATGAAATCGTTGGAAGCGAACTATGAGCGGTTTGAAAAGCTGAACACGATAGCGCTTGGCCTAAGCGTCGATGCCGTACCCACGAAAAAAGCCTGGGCCCGAGACCTCGCCATCGAGAAGACCAGGCTTCTTTCCGACTTCTGGCCTCACGGTGCGGTGGCAAGGACGTACGCTATATTCAGGGAGAAGGACGGATTTTCGGAAAGAGCCAACATCATAGTCGACGAGAAACAGAAGGTCATATTTGCCAAGACCTACCCTCTCTCTGAGGTGCCTGATATCGAGGAGATAATAAAGTTCCTGGCCAGCAAAAGTTAGTCCGGCAGGCGCAGAATTAGATAAACCGCTCAAAGCGGTCTTTCTTAGCCTTGCATATAGGGCACAGTTCAGGTGGTCCGTCTCTGGCGCATAAGTAACCGCATACCCGGCATCTCCAGACGGGCAGAGGCAGAGCTGATAAACTCTTCTGCGCCTTACTTTCGGGTTTCTTTCTTGCCCTGTCTTTTGGCCGCCTTTCAGGTATCGGTCCAATTTTCTTTTCGCCTCTAACGACCGGCTGAGAAACATAAAGACTGCAGTAGCAGGTGCCGTATTCGCTCACGTCAGCATCTCTATAATCGCAGGGGCATATAATGTCCAGGTCCTGCGCTTTGCCTCCAGAAGCCAACCGGCAGGGACAAGCCATGTAACCGTACCTCTTTTCGTTTATCAGCAAGCCTTTTACCAGTTCTTTGGTGACTTCAATATCGGGGTTAAGAAAATAGCCGCCGCTCTCTCCCTCGGTTTTCAGCTTGCTATACCTGCTGTCGATTTCGCTCTGAGTTACCGGCGCCTGAGCGGTTGTCACTTTAAAAGCTCCCGTATTTTAGCTTCATCGAAGCCGACAATGCATTTGTCGTTTATCACAATGGTGGGGAATGTGCACGCCGGATTCCACCGCTTCACAGTTTCGATGGCTCTATCCTTTTCCCCGCCTTGCAAAAGGTCGATGTATTCATAGTCGTATTCCACACCCAGGTCATCTAACAGTTGCTTCGTTTTCTTACACCATACACAGGTGCTCAAGGCGTACAGCATAACTTGCCCCGCATTTCTGCCCGCTACGTGCTCTACAACCATTCCTGCCTCTCCTTTCAGTGGTTTAGCCTGTAATCCTTCTCATTATACAACTAATCATTTCAGTGCGCCTTTGCCAATATTACCCATAAGCGGGCAGGCTCTATTGACATTCGAGCACTGAATATTTTATTCTCCTTGCGCAACGTAGTTGGTTCAGGGCAAACATGTTATGAGAAAGGGGATTAAAATGATTGTCGATATATACTCTCATCATATTTCGGCATCGGTGGGAAAGCTGATAGCAAAAGGAAAATATTTCGGTGAAGAGGGTGAAGGTAAGCAGTATTACCGCCCTGCCCAGAACTCGGACCCCGAAATTCGTCTGAGCCTAATGGAGAAGTACGGTATAGATGTACAAGCCCTGAGTCAAACGACTCCGGTACTGATGGGCTTCGGTCCTGAGGATGCGGCTGAAATATGCAGAGTTTCAAATGACGACAATTATGTACTTTGCAAAGCATACCCCGGCAGATTTGTGAACATCTGCATCCTTTCCCTTCTTGACATGGGCAGCGCCATGAAAGAGCTCGACCGTTCCATAAATAAGCTCGACTGCCGGGGAGTTACCGTTTCGTCGAACCAGAATGGCAAAGGTCTTGATTCGCCTGAGTACTTTCAGCTTTATGAGAAATTGATAGAGCACGACCTGCCTCTTCTTATTCACCCCACTCACTGGCAGTCTTACCCGCTGGTCGATATGGATACAGCGTGGCGAATGATGCACGTATTCGGATGGCCTTTTGATACCACTCAGGCTGTATGGAGACTTATTTTCGGCGGCGTGATTGACCGTTACCTTTCCTTGAAAGTCGTTATACATCATATGGGAGCCATGATTCCTTATTTCGTGCGGAGAATCGAATCAGCCTTTAATGGTCATCTGAGGGATAAGCTGCCGCGGCACATTTCTGAATACTGGAGCAATTTTTATGGCGATACAGCCGTGGATGGAACGGTTGCCGCTTATCCCTGCGGTTATGCTTTTTTTGGACCTGACCGTTTGATGTACGGCTCCGACTATCCGTTCGGCGCTGAGGCGGGTGAGGCTTATATCAGAGATAATCTAGCCGGCGTTAAGGCTATGGATATACCACCTCAGGACATGGAGAAAATACTCGGTGGAAATGCCAAGAAATTACTGAAGCTCTAGTGAATAGAAAAATATATAAGGTGGTTTCAATAAGAACTTTTTCAAATGATGTTGGCTACGTCGCTGATATTTATTTCCAACATCTTAACACTTGACAGAATACGGTCAACATTTTTGTCCACGGCTTGAATGCCGCCTGATATATTCTTTAGTTCGATTGCCATTGCTTTAATGGCTTGAATCTTTTCCGCCATTCCTTTTATATCGTATTCTTGTCCCATCATGCTACTCCTTATGTCGCAGGTCCTTGAATCTCTTGCTCTTAGTATCATATCTGGGCAGGGTATTATATTCATGAAACTCCAGGTTATACCCTAAATTTGTCCTTAGCCTGAGCTGGTCGACTAATTTAGTTTTAACCAAATCAGTTTTGCTCTCTTGCCCCGGGAGCAGCTCTACTTTTAGCGTGATATCATCTATGTCACCTTTTTTGGCTACTATAACTTCGTATTCATCGCCGAGCTCCGGGATACTTCTGACCACTTCCTCAATGGAAGTCGGAGCCAGCAGGACACCCTTAACTTTGGTAATATCATCGGCCCGGCCGATAACTCCTCCCTTAATCAGCCTGAAGGTGCGTCCGCACTGGCATTTATCAGAGCCCCATTGAATAATATCCTTAGAATCAAACCTGATGCATGGTTGAGCCATGCGGTCTAAGGCGGTGATGACCATCTTACCTTTCCTGCCGGGCTCAGTAATAAGTTCGCCGGTGTCGCGGTCTTCTATCTCGACTATGAACAAAGCGTCATTGACATGCAGACCGCACTGGTAGGTGCATTCAAAGCTCCAGGCACCAATCTCGGTAGCACCTATATGGTCATAGGCCTTGGTTCCCCAGGCCTCTTCAATCCTTTTTCTGGTTGCCGGAATGCTGCCTCCGGGTTCGCCGGCAACGGTTATTCTCTTTATGTGCAAATCCTTAACCGGGTCTATGCCCAGCTTCCTTCTGGCAACATCAGCCATGCCCAGCACATAGGTTGGAGTTGCCATCAGGGCAGTGGCTCTTAGTTGCTGCATTTTGAGTATGCGCGCCTCGGTGTTTAATACGCCGCCGGGGATTACCTCGCAGCCTATTTTTTCCAGGGCATAGTGAGCTTGCCAGAAGGCAATGGCGGTGCTGTAACCAAAGGGTAGAAAGACCCGGTCACGGCTGCGGTAGCCTTGAGCATATAATATATAAGCCCAACTTTCAGCGCACCAGTCCCAGTCCTGCCAGGTGTCGGCCTGAAATACCGGCTGTCCCGTCGTGCCGGTGGTCTGGTGATATTCGGTGACTTGCTCCAGAGGTACACATAAAATATCGCCATAAGGGTACGGTTCTTTTCCTTGAATAGCCCTCAGCATGGACTTTTCTACCTTGGGCACCTTTCTTATATCCTCGAATGTTCTAATATCGCCAGGCTCTATGCCGGCATCTCTGTATAGCTGGTGATAAAATTTGGAGTGCTCGTATGCCCACTTGAATAGGTTCTGAAATTTTTTGAGCTGTAACTTTTGAAGCTTTTCACGAGGCAATGTCTCTAGAATTGGATTCCAGTATCGTTCTACTGCTTTCATTAATGCCTCCTGTATTCACCAAAGTCTTGGCTAAACATCACAAAGCAACTGCACGCTCTCTTGTTATTATGAGCTTGCCTACTTAAAACACAAACAGGTCAAGACCGCCCATCACGTTCATTACAGCACCCGTCATATACGCTGCTTCATCCGACATTAAATAGGCAACAGCGCCGGCAATCTCCTGCGGCTGGGCAAGACGGCGCATGAGTATCCTGCTTTCAAGCTTCTGACGTACTTCCTCGGCAATCGGGGCATCGGTACTGGCTGCACCCACCAGTACGGCATTACTGGTTATATTGAACCTGGCTCCCTCCAGGGCAACCGATTTGGCTAAAGAAATCAGGCCTGCCTTGGCGGCACCGTAACTGGTCTGACCATAGCCTCCCATTACCCCAGCTACTGACGTAATGTTAACAATGCGCCCCCATTTATTGGCACACATATCCGCCCAGGCCTCTTTAATGCAGTAGAAAGCAGAGTTGAGACAAGTCTTCACCTCGCTGTCCCAATCCTCAATAATAACTTTATGAATGGGTACGAAACGTCCCATTTGGGCGGCGTTGTTTATCAAGATATTTACAGGTCCCAGTTTCTGTTTAACCTCAGCGAATCCCTTCTTCACATCCTCATAATCGGTTACATCCATCTTGATAGCCACGGAGTTTCTGCCTAGCCCCTTTATTTCCTCGGCTACGGACGCCGCTCCTTCGAAATGTGACTTACCGGTAACGGCAACATCGGCTCCAAGCTTGGCTAAATTCAGAGCGATACACCGCCCGATTCCTTTAGGCCTCGAGGCTCCGGTGACGAGGGCAACTTTTCCTTCCAACGACATGTGTTTTATCCTCCTTCAGTAAAGTTAGTTGCTTATTTCACACGCTCGAAGGCGTAATACACTCTATCGCATACCTTGGTTTCCCTCTTGACGTCTATGGGATGCGAGGGGACATCGAATACCACAAACTTGACTTCATCGCCGTCTTTAAGCTCGCCTTCGGCGCAATTTATGATACGACCCAGCAGGTGTTTTAAGGGGCTGTCCTTGCCAAAATTAAGCCAGGCTATGATTAACGGCGAAGGAAAACCGAGCGGAGCCCCGGCATGTGTTTCGGTAACAGCAACCACCGTGGCTCTCTGCGGCAGGTCCACCCATTCCAGTTCGTCAGACCAGCACTTCGGGCATATAACACCCGGTGGGAAAGCGATATGTCCGCACTTCAGGCACTTGGTCGTGGTAAACCTTCCTTCCCTTAGGTTGTCATAGAACTGGTAGTTCCGCGTAAATTCCCGGCATTCTAATGGCCACATATCCATTTCAGAGATATAGGTGCCCTCCAGAGCTGGAGTTCCTACTATTTTTGCCGTTTCTAAATCTGCCATCTCTATTCTCCTTATCTAAACCTTATACAATAGCTTATTTAACCGGCTCCGTACCGTATACTAGCACCGTGTGTTGGGCACAGACGCCGCTCAGATTATGTGCCAGGCCAATCTTTGGATTTTTAACCTGATTTATGGCTCTCCCTTGAAGTTGCTTGCATATCTCCAGAGATTGGCGGGCTCCGGAAGCGCCAAAGGGATGGCCGTGGCTAAGCAGGCCGCCGTCGGTATTTATAGGGCGTTCGCCGTCAATATTAACGGCGCCTGAGGCTATATAGTCGCCGCCTTCTCCTTTTTTGCAGAAACCAAGCTCTTCAACCTCTATAATCTCAGATATAGTAAAGCAATCATGGACCTGAGCCACATCTATATCTTTAGCGCTGACCTGAGCATTTTTGTAAGCTACTTCAGCCGCTTTCTTCATATGAGGCCACTCAGCCAGGGTTTCGCCCGGCCAACCTGCCGACATGCTATGTGTGGCGTGCTGACCAGTACCGCGAATATATACCAGCGGTCTGTCAGACAAGTCTTTGGCTCTCTGTTCAGAGGCAATTATCACGGCAGAGGCGCCGTCAGATAGAGGGCAGCAGTCAAAAAGACCGAAGGGGTCAGCAATTAACCTGGCGCTCAGCGCCTCATCCATAGTGAGAGTCTTGGGGTAAAAGTGCCCTTTCGGATTAGTAGCGCCATAATTGTAATTAGCTACGGCGACATGTGCCATTTGTTCCTTCGTTGTCCTGTAGCGCTTCATATGCATTTTGGCTATCATGGCAAAAAACGGTGGTGGCACTCCCAGTCCCATGGCGGAGTCCCAGTCGTGGTCATTAACCGCTAATTGCGTGTAGTTTGTTTCCCATCTCTGGGGCATATGAACTTTCTCGGCGCCTGTCACCAGGACTACCTCGGCAATGCCGCTTTCTATCAGTCCTTTAGCCACAATAATTCCGGAATTGGAGCCGGAACAAAGAGTATCCAACCGGATGCAAATAGATGTCGGTTTCAATCCCAGCCTATGAGCCACCAGAGGAGCTGTGTTAAGCGCCGAGGAATGTCTGCCCGCCATTGTGGTACAAACGATGAGCCCATCTATTTCTGCGGGCTTCAGTGCCGGGATATCATCGGCGCAGGCTTTGGCTGCCTCCTGGAAGAGCTCAAGTATATGCGCTTCTCTTACGCCGAATTTGCTTACGCCTCCACCGACTATTACGGCATTCGTGGTCTTTGCCATCTAAATCCTCCTTTTTGTTTAAACTATGAAGTTTATAAAATCAAAAGCTATGAAGTCAACACCATAGCATCTGCATGTACACATTGAAAATTAACCGGATGTTAAAGGACGTTGTCCTGTTTCCTAACGGGCTATATATTATAATACCTTTTTGCTTGTGGTGTCCTTTTTATGGCACCACGGTTGTTGAATTTTAGAGGCTCCGTAAACCCTAGTGCCCGGGTGGAAGCCAGCCTTCTTTAGTTAGAACCTGGTCGGTCATCAAGGTGCTTGGTATATCACCACGGGAGACGGTTATGGCAACTCCGTCACCGATTGCGCTTCTGACCTTGGCAACTGCTTCGTGTGAGAAACCCGGGCAGAGGTTTATCCATTGTACTCCTTCTTTTTCAACCAGCTCTTTACAAACCCGAGCAGCCTTATCAACGTCGAACAGTGGTGTTACTACCGTGGTGTACTCAAATTTGTCACTCTTGATCAAGGCTCGGTGCCGTAGAGGATCGGCATTCGGCGCCATAATGATGGTCGCTGCTTTAAACATAATAACCTCCCTTTGTGTGAGTAATTATAGTGTTGGAGATTTAGCCAGTCAAAGATTTTGTGTTCGAATTAAGTTCCCTGCTCGTATCTGAAATGCCTTTGCCGAAGCTATCTGTTATAATGTAGCTTCTAAAGGAGCGGTTCGTTGTATAAAGCGCCACGGGGTACTGCCGACATTTTGCCTGAAGAGCAGGGCTACTGGAGATTTATCGAGGACAGAGCGATTGCCCTGTGCCGGCTTTACGGATATCAACGCCTTGATACTCCGGCTTTTGAGGACTCCCAGCTTTTCACCCGTAGCATAGGCGAGGGCACCGACATTGTGACCAAGGAGATGTACACTTTCAAGGACAGAAGCGGCAATATCCTGGCTCTAAGGCCTGAAGGTACGGCTCCGGTGTGCCGGGCTTATCTTGAGCATGGCATGGATAATTTACCTCAGCCGGTAAAGCTTTATTACCTGGCTGCCATCTTCAGGTATGAGCGCCCCCAGGCGGGACGCTACCGGCAGCATTATCAGTTCGGCTTTGAGGCTATCGGCGATGCCGACCCGGCTCTAGATGCCGAGGTTGTCGAGATGGCATGGCGGTTTTTTGAGTCATTTGGGCTCGGGGGTCTTTATCTGTACCTTAACAGCATAGGCTGCAAAAAATGCCGGCCTAAGTACCTGGAGAGCCTGAAGCGCTATTATTCTGCCCATCTGTCCGGCTTGTGCCCGGACTGTAAGACCAGGTTTGAGAAGAATCCGTTGCGCTTGCTCGATTGCAAGAAAGATACTTGCTATGATGTGGCAGAGGCGGCACCGAAGAGCTCAGACTATCTTTGCCGGGAGTGCCAGGCGCATTTTGAAGCCGTTACAGGGAACCTGCGAGCTTTAGAGCTTCCCTTCGATATAAATCACAGGCTGGTGCGCGGTCTGGACTACTATACTAAGACTGTTTTTGAAATTCAGCCGTTAGGAGAAGGCGCTCAGAGCGCTCTGGGTGGCGGCGGGCGCTATGATGACCTTATCGAGGATCTGGGTGGCAAACCTACTCCGGCCATCGGATTTGCCGCCGGTATGGAAAGAGTCGTACTCAATTTGAAAAGGCAGAAAATACCGGTGCCAAATATGCCGGCTCCATCAGTCTTTATCGCCTGCCTCGGGGATGAAGCTAAGTTGGAAGCGGTGAAACTTGCTTCCGCTATGCGCAAGGATGGCGTCGCAGCTGTAGTGGGTACCGGTGATAGAAGTTTGAAAGGTCAGTTGAGACAAGCTAACAGCATCGGCAGTGGTTATGTGGCGATTATCGGTGAGGATGAGCTGAGAAGCGGTGCCGTGACTTTGCGGAATATGATGACCGGTGAGCAAAAGACTGTGCCGTCAGCGGAGCTTGGGAGTTTGCTCAAAAAAGTTGGTTAATGGGTCTCGTTGCCTCGCAATAACATAAAAATTGCTGGATGGTCAGGAGGTCAGCATGGATGAAGTAATTATATCTAAAGCGATAACTGAGAGTTATATAAAAGACCTGCTCGATTCGATGGAGGTGGATGTAGCTATAGCCGGTGCCGGGCCTTCGGGTATGGTTGCCGGCTATTATCTGGCGAAGAGCAAGGTGAAGGTAGCTATATTTGAAAGAAAGCTGAGTGTTGGTGGCGGTATGTGGGGTGGTGGCATAATGTTTAACCGCATTGTCGTTCAGAGTGAGGCGAAAGGAATTCTGGATGAGCTGGGCATTTCGGCTAAGCAATATCAGAAGGGATATTATATTGCTGATGCCGTGGAGACGGTGTCAACGCTTTGTTCCCGATGTGTGAAAGCCGGGGCAAAGATATTCAATTTGCTCAGCGTTGAGGATGTGATGATTCGCGAGAATGACAGAATAACCGGTCTGGTGCTGAACTGGAGCGCTGTGTCTCTGGCGAACCTGCATGTCGACCCGCTGGCTATAAGAGCTAAGCTGGTAATAGATGCCACGGGTCATGATGCCGAGATTTGCCGTATAGTAGCCAGAAAGACGGGAGCCGGTGTAGAAGTCCGCGGTGAGAAGTCGATGTGGGCTGAGGTTGGTGAAGAAGCGATATTAGAAAACACCAGACAGGTCTGCCCCGGACTGCTGGTTGCTGGGATGGCGGCTAATGCCGTCTTTGGCTCACCCCGGATGGGAGCTGTTTTCGGTGGCATGCTCCTATCGGGCAAGAAGGCAGCGGAGTTGTCTATGGATTTGCTGAAGGAAGCTGAGCGATAGGAGGTGAGGAAACATGGCAAAAACAATTGCTGAAATCAATGAAAAAATCAAAAAAGGTCAGGCAGTAGTAGTTACGGCTGATGAAATAATTGATATCGCCAAGAAAAAAGGTATCAGCCAGGCGGCTAAAGAAGTCGACGTGGTGACTACCGGCACCTTCGGACCGATGTGTTCCTCGGGCGCTTATTTCAACGTTGGACATACCAAGCCGAGGATTAAGCTCGGTGGGGGTAAGGTCTATCTTAACGATGTTCCTGCCTATACGGGGCTGGCCGCTGTGGACATCTTTATGGGGGCGACGGCCCTGCCGGATGATGACCCTAAGAATAGAATCTATCCCGGTGAGTTCAGATATGGTGGGGGACATGTAATAGAAGAGCTCGTAGCCGGTAAGGACGTCAGGCTAGTGGCTACTGCTTACGGCACCGATTGCTATCCCAAGCGGAAGCTGGAGACTTTGATTAATCTCAAGAGTATGAATGAGGCGGTTTTATTCAATGTGAGGAACGCATACCAAAATTACAATGTGGCGGTGAATCCGTCTGACCGGGTCATTTATACTTACATGGGTGTACTCAAACCCAAGCTGGGCAACGCCAATTATTCTACTGCAGGGCAGCTTTCTCCGTTATTTAATGACCCTTATTATAAAACCATCGGCATTGGGACCAAGATATTTCTTGGCGGCGGCATCGGCTATGTTGCCTGGCAGGGAACACAGCATAACCCTAATGTCTTGCGAGGCGATAACGGCGTGCCGAAAAGAGGAGCCGGGACACTTGCTGTTATCGGTGACTTGAAGCAAATGAAACACCAATGGCTGGTGGGCACGAGTTTTCTCGGCTATGGCTGCACATTGACTGTGGGTATCGGTGTTCCTATACCTGTTTTGTCCGAAGAGATACTCCGCTACACATTGGTGACAGATGCTGAGATTTTTGCGCCTGTGGTCGACTATGCTGAAGCTTATCCTCAGAGAAAGTCGGACATTCTGGCTGAAGTCAGCTATGCTGAACTTAAGAGCGGAGAGATAAAAATCAAGGGCAAGGTAATCCCCACGGCTTCTCTGTCCAGCTATCCGGGGGCAGTTGAAATTGCCGGCATTCTTAAGGAGTGGATAAAGAAGGGCAAATTTCTGCTGACCGAGCCGGTAGCGCCTTTGCCCGGCGTAGAATCCGGGATTGTCTTCAAGCCGCTTGAGGAACGTCCGATTCTGTAGTGAAGGAGGGAGAGTATGGCTACTGTTTCGAAGAGACTGGTTTTGCACTTTCCAAAGCGTTTAACAAACGAGCCCATAGTCTATAAATTGGTGAAGGAGTTTGGCCTGGAATTTAATATCATAAAAGCTGCGGTTACCCCCGGAGAGGAGGGGCTATTGGTCATGGAGTTAAGCGGCGAGCAGAGGAATTATGATAAGGGAGTGAAATATCTGACTGAAACCGGAGTTAAAATCCAATCGCTGAGTCAGGATGTGGTTTGGAATGAATCGAGATGTACTCATTGCGGCGCCTGCATTACGCTTTGTCCTACCGGAGCTTTTTCTATTGACCCGAAGACTCGAAAAGTGGTTTTCGACAATGACAAATGTGTTGTCTGTGAGCTGTGCATTAAAGCCTGCCCGCCTCGAGCCATGGAGCTATATTTTTGAATGTACCAGCCGAGGACTTATCGCCATTGGATTAAAGACGATGATTTAGTTTCCTTTAATGTAACCGTCAAGGAAACTGATCTCTATATCCGAGCGGCAAGCAATCTTGAAGCCGAAGCTCTGGAAGCAGTTATAAAGCATCGCAGGACGCTCGAAGCATATATCAGAAGCCATCCGCTTTTTCTCCACAGCCTGGAACCTTGCTTTGTAGAAGAGAATGCTCCGGCTATTGTTAGAGCCATGGCACAAGCTGCTCAGATAGTCGGCGTCGGTCCGATGGCAGCCGTAGCTGGAGCTATTGCCGAAGCTGTAGGTAAGGAACTGCTTGTTGCTACACCGGAGGTAATCGTTGAAAATGGCGGCGATATATTTATTAAAATCTCAAGAACCAGGCTGGCTGGTGTTTATGCCGGTGAATCTACTTTTACCGGCAAAATCGCTCTCGAGATAACTCCTGAGGAAACGCCTTTGGGTGTATGCACCTCTTCGGGAACTGTAGGGCATTCGCTCAGCTTTGGTGCTGCTGATGCTGTGATTGCTCTTTCCCGTTCCGCAGCGCTGGCTGATGCTGCGGCTACGGCTATCGGTAACAGGGTCAAAAATGTCGATGATATTGATGTGGCGATTGAGCAGACTCAGGCTATAGACGGGCTAGACGGTGTAGTTATAATCAAAGGTGATAGGATGGGCATGTGGGGTAAGGTAAAGCTTGTATCTTTATAAGCTGGTGCAGAAGTTAGTGAAATCGTTTTAGAATCCACCGCCGCAGCAAGCCACTGTAAACACAATGGACCCTTCAGCAGTAGCACCTCTACCATCGTTTACCACGATGGTGACTGTGTATTTGCCATTGACGCCGGGAGAGGTCCATGAAACCTTGTTCCCCTCTCCTGTAACTTTGCCACCTGTGGCTCTCCACAGGTAACTTAGATTGTCACCATCCGGATCCTGGGCATTGCATTGAATAGTCTTTGTTGTCCATTGTCGGATTCGATTTTCTTCGGCTTGCGGGCTTCCATCTATTGTCAGGCTAGTTATGATTGGTGCTTGGTTGGGTTTGTCTATGACAACTACGGTTGTGGAATCGGTAGCCTCACCGCCCTTACCGTCGGTTACCGTAACTTCAACAGTGTAGTTGCCGGCGGTATCAGGTGCTACCCAGGCGATACTGCTGTCTTCACCCTTAATGGTTCCACCGTCAGACGACCACTGGTAGCTCAAAATATCACCATCGGCATCGTTGGCTTCGCAGGCTATTTGTGATTCCGACAAAGTGGAGGTCTCCATTTCGGCTGTCAAGGAATTGATTGTGGGAGGTTGGTTTGGGGGTGGCGGTGGTGGCGGTGTGGGAGGAGGTGAAACGCAGGCACTGCTTAAGAGCAGCACGGCGATGACGAGAAAAATGGCTAAGCTAGACTGCTTGTGCCATGGTGATATGTTCAATTTAAATCGACTCATATTGTATATCCTATTTAGTCGTGCCTTTTGGCTCCTTTCCTGAGCTTAGCCAACCAGGGCGGCGAAGACAGGAAGCCGCCGGGATGGACACATATTATAGTCAGAGCTAGGGCTAGAAGTACAATGTCAAGCGAGAGTGATTGCACATGTGTGAGTGTGCCGAACATTTCTTCCCATATGCCAAAGCATTCGCAGGAAGTGAATGTAGTTTTCCCCTGACTAATGTACCAGGAATTATTGACTATGAAGGCTGCAATCAGTGGCAATGAGATGGCTGCGAAGAGGCGTGGCCAGATATGAAGGATAAGTAGTATGCCTAGGCATAGTTCTGCCCAGGGGATGATATGAGGGAAAAATATCTCGCCGATAAAGTAAGCCACCCCCGGCGTCAGCCAGGCATCGGGCAGGATGGCACCGATAAATTGCATAGTTTGGCCAGGCATCTCACCGAAACCGAACGTCTTACCGCTGCCAGATATCAGGAATATAAGCCCGAGTACGATGCAGGCCGCTAAGCTGACTATCCACCTTACCCGCTGGCGACTCTCTTGAGTAGCGTCTGTCATGATACTGCTCTCCGAGTAATTATGATGACTTGACTAGCTCAGTATTATAAACTACACTAGTTATTGTATGCAAAAACCTGGCTGGTGCCGTTTCCTAGCTCGGCTTCCTCTTATAGTGGGGAGACCAGCTTGCCAGAGTATTCTTCTTGGCAGTGTGTATAGAGGTCTTGAGCCGTTAGAGACAGCAACAGAAACAGGGCATAACTTTCATAAGGAGGCATAGATGGCTCTAGCGGACAAGACTTTGACTTGTAAGGACTGTGGTAGTGAATTTACGTTTACCGTAGGTGAGCAAGAGTTTTACAAGTCGCGAGGGCTACAAAATGAGCCTGGTCGGTGCCCAGAGTGCCGATCAGCTAAGCGACAGAGTCGCTACCGAGGCTATGGTCAACCTAGGGAGATGCATAAAGCAACATGTGCCAAATGTGGTGCTGAATGCGAGGTGCCTTTTGAGCCTAAGGATGACCGTCCTATTTATTGTAGCACCTGTTACGCGGAAATGAAACAGAGTAGCTAAAATAGCCCGTACCCCCTCTCAGCAGTCTCCCCGTTGGGAGGGGTCTTTTTTCTCCATAAAGCCCGGTTATCGGTGAATTTTTGAAGAAATGAATGCAGGCATTTGCCGGATAAAGCTTCATCTTTCAGGGAGTCAATCGCTTAAGGATAAAAGACGAATAGTGAAATCTATTATCTCTCGGCTCCGGAGCCAATATAATATCTCTGTAGCTGAGGTAGATGACCAGGATTTGTGGCAGTTAGTGACTTTGGGCATAGCCTGCGTCAGCAACCACAACCAGCATGTTGATGAAATTATATCTAAGGCGATGGGTTTTATTACTAAGAATTATCCAGAGTTGGAAATAGTGGACCATGAGATAGAGATTTTGTCTGGTCCTTAGATTGTATCTGTTTAGTTGATTTGAATGTATGTCGATGCCTTCCTCCATCACCTTCTGACTTCGCCTGAATATAAGCAACAGATTGTCCATATACAGCCTATCCCACCGCGTGATTCCACCATCGGTGAACTAGACGAGCCTCTCCACCCCGTACTTCAATCGCGTCTTGAATTCTCGGGTATATCGTCCTTGTATACCCATCAAGCCAGGGCAGTGAATGCCGCTCGACATGGAAATAATGTAATGGTGGCTACGGCCAGTGCCAGCGGCAAAACGTTGTGCTATAACCTGGTGGTCCTAGAGGCGATACTAAAGGATCCAAGCAGCCGTGCTTTGTATCTTTTCCCGACTAAAGCTTTGGCTCAAGACCAGCTGCGAAGCTTGAATGAGTTGGCTTGTCCTGAGCTTATTTCTTTGGGGGGGTGTGCTACGTTTGATGGCGATACGCCGCAATCGGAGCGTGCCGATATAAAAAGGAAAGCCAAGGTCGTGCTCACCAATCCTGACATGCTTCATGTGGGCATCTTACCTAACCATAAGTCCTGGTCGAGATTGTTCCGTAACTTGAAATACGTGGTGATAGATGAAGCGCATGTCTATCGTGGAGTTTTTGGCTCTCATGTAGCCAACGTTTTGCGCCGCCTGCGCCGTGTTTGTGCCTACTATGGTTCAAATCCCCAGTTTATTTGCTGCTCGGCGACTATTGCCAATCCGGGGGAGCATGCAGAAAAGCTTGTCGGGCTGCCTTTTGTGGTAATCGGTGAGGATGGTTCACCTCATGGCGGCAAGTCTTTTGTTTTTTGGAATCCGCCGCTTATTGACGAGACCGGAATAGGCAGGCACAGCTCCAATAGCGAAGCCGTTTTTATTTTTACCGAGCTCATTCGGAAGAGTATCCGAAGCCTGGTTTTTACCCGAACCCGGAAATTGACTGAACTGATTTATATTTATACGCGGAAGCAACTGGGCTCTTCTTTGGGTCGGCTAATTAAGCCTTATCGTGCAGGTTATCTTCCCGAAGACAGACGACTGATTGAACGTGAGTTATTCGGTGGTCATCTCCTCGGCGTTGTGGCAACCACTGCCCTGGAACTGGGAGTCGATATCGGTGACCTGGAAGCTACTGTGCTCGTAGGCTATCCGGGAAGCATTGCCAGCACCTGGCAGCAGGCAGGTCGTAGCGGCAGAGGTATTGGTGAGTCCTTAAGCTTTCTTATTGCCCAAGATAATCCGCTCGACCAGTATTTCATGCATCACCCCGATTACTTCTTCGGCAAAAACTTTGAGAATGCACTGACAAATTCGGAAAACCTTAATATTCTGAAGCCTCATCTCCTTTGTGCTGCCTGGGAGAAGCCTTTAACCGATGGCGATGGCATGTTTTTCGGCGGAGTCTTTGATAGGGCAATCTCCGAACTGGAAGACGAGGGTAAACTTAGAAGAAGCGGTGGTCGGTGGTATCTTTCTCCTAAAATTGCTCATCCGGCTCAGGAAATCAATATAAGGTCTACTTCGGGTAAGAATTATGCTGTTTTTGATGCCTCTCAGGGCAATGAGTTGATGGAGACGGTAGAGGCCAGTGTGGCTTTTTTTCAGATACACCCCGGAGCCATTTATCTACATCAAGGCGATTCCTATTTGGTGAAGGAGCTGGACATCCATAATCGCGTGGCTGTGGTAGTACCGACGGATGTCACTTATTACACCCAAACCAAGGAAATAATCGACATCAGGATTTTGAAAACTGAACGGGAGAGAAGCTGCTCAGGTATAAAAGTCTGTTTTGGTGAGGTGGATGTTACCAATACTGTGGTTGGTTTCAAGAAAAAAATGCAGTTCACCGAAGAAGTTATCGGAGAGGAGCCTCTTGATTTGCCACCTCTACGCTTTGTCACACAAGCTCTGTGGTTCGACTTGTCTGAGGCGGCTGTTGAGCAGGTGGCTGAAGACGGGCTTGACTTTGCGGGGGGCTTGCATGCTACTGAACATGCCGCTATCGCTATGCTGCCTTTATTTGCCTTGTGTGACCGCAATGACATTGGCGGTGTTTCCACTCCGGTTCATGCTGATACCGGTAAGGCACAAATATTTATCTATGATGCTTATCCGGGCGGTGTTGGTATTGCCGAGAAGGGTTTTGAGATGATAGAAAAGCTGTGGGCGGCAACTCTGGAAGCGATTGAGGAATGTCCTTGTCAGGAGGGCTGTCCCAGCTGCATCCAATCGCCTAAGTGCGGCAACAACAACGAGCCTTTGGATAAGAAGGCGGCCCTGATTTTGCTGAGGGGACTTCTGGGTG
>Ga0299915_10001523_pt1 | contig 17179 bp, 15 predicted proteins | sample RVTome_13_FD_200263 | JGI IMG/M metagenome (GOLD analysis project Ga0299915, IMG submission 200263) | Soil microbial communities from uranium-contaminated site in the Upper Colorado River Basin, Wyoming, United States - RVT92D227 (version 2) ... | reverse complement strand
AGGGCATTAATTTCTATATCGCTTTCAGGTGGCACCAGCAAAATATGAATATCGGTATTTCCTTCCGCCTGTTTTTTTACCTCACTATATACTTCGGTACATTCAGGGTCGTCAGTGGCTGTTCCGCCAGCCAGAACTAACTGGCAATCTATGCTCTTTCTTACCATCTTAAATGCCTCTATAACTCCCAATGGGTCTTTAAGACGGTCAAATCGAGAAATCTGAACAATCATAGGTTTATCTGAAATTAAACCATACTTTGCCAGCACACTATTGATTGTCCCTGAATCTAGTTCCTTGTTCTTATCGCTCAGTGGGTCTATGGATGGTGTAATTAAAAACTGACGAATAGGCAACGGATGAGCGAAGTTAGGCACTGAAAAAACAGCGGCATCATAATCTACTATAAAACTGCGTAGGAACTTCCACACTTTCTTATCTGGATTAGAGACATCAATGTGACACCGCCACAGCCATTTCTTACCTATACTCTTCTTTTGGGCTATCAAACCCACCGGCTGAGGGTCATGAACAAAAATAATGTCCCCGTAAAAGCTCATTTCCTTCAGGTTCCGCTGAGTTACTTCCGAGAACAAAGCGAAGTCTTGAGATGAGATTTTCTCACGATTACCATGCAGCGCATTGTGGAATTTCTTAGTCACCTCAAAGAATTCTTCGCTACCACTTATCACATTCCATCTGGCATCAACACCTAGTTGATTGAGCAGAGGTACCATATGCTCCAAAATTTCGGATACCCCACCACCAACAAACGTGGAGTTAATAATCTGGACAATTTTGCCCGAAAATTTCGCAGCCAGCATCTTTAGCTCTTCAAGAGAACTCCTGCCAACTACGGGCTCATAGTCTTTCAGCCGGCTTCTAGATTGCAAATGAATCTCGTTCTGCACCAATCCACCTTATTTAATACGTTTCTCAATCACTTGAATTATAGTCGACCTTAACCCCTCCAGCGTATAATTATATGGGTCTAAGTAAGCGAGTTTCTCTGCTAAATCCTTGTCATCAAGACATTCCTCAATCCAGATAGCAAAATCATTTATGCCTTTCTTTAACTTCAACCTTGCTTCAAAAATATGATAACTAAGAGAATCTATACTAACTTGTCTGAGCACTTCAACAAACTCTCTAAGATCGTGAGCAACATAGGAGGTAGGCATTATAAAGCTTACTGACTTAATGAAATGAAACTCCCTGCCCTCACGTGCAGTCCGCTCTTCCGGATTTTTCGACAAATAATCCGTAATGACGCCCTCAATTCTTGACCTCAGGGCACCAATACTTAGGAAATCGAATATGTTTATACTAGCTAATTTCTCTCCTAGAACTTCATCACCGAGCTCGTCACTAATCCACAGGGCAAAATCATTGGCTGGTTCCGGAGTCAGATAATGGTGCTCTTCAAGAAAATGATGAGTATGATAATAAATCACCGAGTCAGGGGCTTCCTTTATTAGATTAGCTAGCTCCACCAAATTGCTAGCAGTCAGTCCAGTCAGTTCTTTCAGGTAAAGACGCGTGTAAAAACGAAAAGGTCTGGTAGCCTTCTTGAGTGGACGCCCATAATTAATAATAGTGCCCTGGACCAATCGGCTGTTCGGGACTAAGATAAGGTTGCCATCCAGTGCTCTGATCCGCGTGTTACTCCAGGTCACATCAGTGACATAACCACTATCTCCGGATTCCAACTTTATAAAGTCGCCAATCTTTATTTGCTCGCCTTGAGCTAGCTGAAAACTTGAATAAAGATTGGCTAATAAGTCTCTGAAAGACAAAGCCGCTACGAGAATAACAGCGGCCAAGAACAAGATGAGCGGGGTCGTAGGCGCACCCCAGACATCGAGTAGTACCAAAGCGCCCACTACAGCAATAGCGATTCTAATGATGTTGATTATTACATTTTCTGAGGTTTGCAGACGTGGCACTTTACCGGTGTATAGCTTCAGTATCTTTACACTTAAACTGACGACTACCCAGGTCAACGAAAAGACGAAGAGGCTGGCTAATATCTTATCAGCTAATATCTTACCGGCAGAGTCCAACTTTGAGATCTGTATAGCTATAAAAGCACCTAAAATCAGGAACCAGTAGATAAACGGAGTCCGCGTTATTTGGATTACTATCTGGCTTCCCTCCCACTTGCCCCCAGCCCAACGATTGAAGGCTCTATAAGCAATCCTCCTGACCCACAAGCCAACTACATAGGTAGCTAAGAAAACAATTAGTGGAACAACGACATAAAGCCAGTTTGTGGTTAGCCAAAGCCAACTGTTATTAAACCAATCAACCATTTAGCATCTCCACAGATTATAGCATGTTCAAGAATTTCGCTACTTCCTCGGGCGACTTCAAGAAGTACTGCGCTGCTGATGGATTACTCTCAGCACCGATGAAGATTGAGATTCCATTTTTTTTGTTAATCATTTTAAAACCATCCTCATCAGTCAAATCATCCCCGAGGTATATCGGCAGAATCCGACCCTTTCTACTAGAATCTCTTAATTTTGCCATAAGCCAGGCTATAGCCTTGCCTTTGTCCCAATCTACAGGTGGCCTTATTTCGTAGACCTTCTTGCCTCGAGTAATCCTTATCTTTCCCATCACATGGAGAGGATCGGTAATCCTCTTGAAAGTATCTGCCACTTTCTCCTCTTCGACATCTTGAACCATACGATAATGGACACTTAAACTTAAACCCTTGTTCTCGACAAACACGCCTTTTATGCCCCTCAACGTAACTGACAGCGCCTGATTGAGCATGTGAAGAAAAGGTCTCAACTCTTCAGCGAGAGGCTCCAAGAAACTGGAGCCAAAACCTTCAATCTCTAAGCCATGGTTTCCGGCATAGATAATACCATCTATACCTATTTTGCTCTTTAGGTCAGGCAAAGCCCTGCCGCTAACGATACCGACCGTATAGCGACGGTTCTTAGCCAATCTCCGCAGTAGTTTTCTCGTCTCCTGAGAAAGAATTGCTAACTCCGGCTTATCCACAATAGGAGTTAAGGTGCCATCATAATCAGAAATTAGAAGGACATGGTCGGCTGATTTTAAACGGCGGGCAAGACTTTCCCATGTATCAAAAAGATATTGCATGCTACAAACACTATTAAAGCCCCAGGTTAACTAATTCGGATATGATATTTCCGGCCCATCTATAAATATTGTTTTCTTCCACTATCTGGCGCAGCTTTTTCATCTTCGCTTTCCTATGTTCCTCAGGCATCTCGATGGCTTTTTTTATCGACTCGGCAAAGTCATCAGTAGCATAGGGATTAATAAGAAGCGCCTCAGTAAGTTCCCTGGCAGCACCGGTGAAACGAGAAAGAATCAGCATACCGTCTTCATCTATTCTAGAGGAAACAAACTCCTTGGCCACTATATTCATTCCGTCGTGTAGCGAACTGACGATACAAAAATGTGCCAGTCGATTGAATGCCATTAAAGTAATCGGCGACGAATGTCCCCTGATATAAATTATTGGTTTCCAAGAACCAGTCTGGTACTTCCAGTTCACTTCCTCAACCATCTCATCAATTTCGGCATTCAGCTCCCTGTACTTTTTAATATGAATTCGGCTAGGCTCCCCTATTTGAAAGAAAACCACACGCCCCTGATATTCTGGATATTTGGCTAGGAACTTATCCAAAGCCCTGAATCTATGCGGTATTCCTTTCGTATAATCTAACCTGTCCATTCCAATTCCAATGAACTCCCCACTTAACTGCCATCTATGGCGAATTTCTTCCATTTTTTCAGTGACTCCCGTCTCAGCGGCATCCTGTGCTATTCGATTAAAGTCAACACTGATGGGAAAGGGACGAACTCGGGTAATTCTGCCACTACGACTCACCAGCGACCTCTCATAGTCAACCCTGGCTTCCAACATCCGCCCAACTGTTTCCAGGAAGTTATCACAATGATACTTTATATGGAAACCAAGTAAGTCATTGCCCAGTAAACCATCTAATATTTCTTCCCCCCAGGGGCATATGCGAAACGCCTCAGGATTGGGCCACGGGATATGCCAGAACTGTGCCGTAATTGTTTTAGGATTCTTGGCTTTAATCAATCGAGACAAGAGCACCAGATGATAGTCCTGAATAAAAACAAACGCCTGCCTATCACCGATTTCCTCAAGTACAGCGTCAGCAAAAATCTGGTTTACACTTTTATAAGTGTTCCAATAGGCTTCATCGAAATTCGGCGGCGTATAGGCAATATGACACAGCGGCCACAAGGCTTCGTTGGAAAATCCCAGGTAATAGCCTTCCTCCTCCTCTTTAGTTAACCACACCCGCCTCAATGTATAGCTAGGCTTATCTGGAGGAACTGATACGCGGTTTTTATCATCGACTGTCTCTCTATCAGCACTGCCACTACCATGGGCAACCCATATGCCGCCACAAGCTCGCATCACCGGATCCAGAGCTACGGTTAGGCCGCTAGCTGGAACGATGCATCGAAACTCATCACCGGATAAGATATGAATATAAGGCTCTCTGTTGGATACGACTATAAACAGTCGGTCAGCTAGTTTGGTTTTAACCAACTGCTGCAAATCTTCCTTTGTCCAGCTCATTTTATCCTCCAACAACCTGTAGTTTAATTAAGGTACAGGATAATGGCAAGAGACGTCAAATATAAAATCAGGCGTTTATTTGGGGTCTCTAATATTTCTATTGAGTATTTGTATGCGGCTGCTATTTAGAAACATAAGGTAGCAAAATTTTATCTCCACTTGTAGTCGGCGGTGATCCGTTCGAACCTGTCCATTATTTTCAATTCCATATCGTCAAACGGTTTTTTGCTTTTATAGAATAACCTTGGTAGTTATTCCTTCGAATTTTGATGAAAATGGACTGCACAAGTTTCAGTTATATACAGTCTTGTTCACGAACATGGAGCCGGAGAGCTTCAACCGATGACGTCCATGATAATATTATTACCACGAACTGAATCTGGATTAAAATAAATAGTTAAAGAATCTGCAGCTAAAGTAGGGTAGTGATATTACCTTACTGGTAGCCCAAGTTGTTTAATATATAGTACTTTTAGAGTAATCTTTGCCTTTGCTTAAATTGTATTACAATATTCAACAATTCGCCTATTGTGGTCTCCGTCTATACAGAAAACAGGAAATCACTTATCACCCGCGGCTAAGACATCTGAGGAGGCGCTGCCCACGTATCATAAAGATCATTCATTGGTTCTACTTGTGGTGACACCCCAGGCATTGCCATCATAATGCAGGATGGTGCCGCTGCTCCCCACGGCTAAGACATCTGAGGAGGAGCTGCCCCAGATGTAATAGAGCGCGCTTGTGGTGCCGCTGGTCATCGTGCTCCAGGTATCATCGACGTATTGGAGGATGGTGCCATTAAATCCTACAGCGAATACATCTGATGGAGAACTGCCCCAGATACAATAAAGGTCATTTGTGGTGTCGCTTGTCATATCGCCCCAGGTGTTACCGTCGTAATGAAGTATGGTGCCATTGTTTCCCACGGCGAAGACATCTGAGGAGTCGTTGCCCCAGATGCCATAAAGGTCATTTATGGTGTCGCTTGTCATGGTGCCCCATGTCTTGCCGTCGTAATGCAGGATAGTACCACCAATCCCCACGGCGAAGACATTTGAGGAGTTGCTGCCCCAGATGTAATGAAGTGCGTTTGTGGTTCCACTTACCATGTCCTCCCAGGCTTTGCCGTCGTAATGTATTATGGTACCACCACTCCCCACGGCGAAAACGTCTGAGGATGAGCTGCCCCAGATACCATAAAGATTATGTTTATATTTGGTTCCACCTGTCATTGCGCCCCAGGCCTTGCCGTCATAATGCAGTATGATGCCCCCACTCCCCACGGCTAAGACATCTGAGGAGGAACTGCCCCAGATATCGTAAATGGCGTTTGTAATGCCGCTCGTCATGGTAATCCAGTTATTGCCATCATAGTGAAGGATAGTGCCATTAAAACCACCGGCGAATATGTCTGAGGAAGAGTTGCCCCAGGCGCCGTAAAGGAAATATTTTGTACCGCTTGTCACGCCATCCACAGCTTTTTGCTCCTGTGGAGCAGCACAAGCACCAACTATGAGTAAGACGGCGAATAGGCACAATATAAATATTCTTCTCATCATTTAAACCTTGCTTCTACCACCTACGAATACGAGTATAGCGTAATCTTATTTATCGTTCAACACTCCTTCATAATTAATAGGAATGTAACAGTACGCGATATCGTGCAATTTAAAAAATAAGGCAACTCTAGATTAAGACGCGGAATCACCTCGGAGTCATTCGGGCAATATTGCCCCTGGGGTGGCAAGGTGCTAAAATCTCGCTAAATCTCCCAAAATTTTTATAGACGGTTGTTAAAATGGCAGGTGCATTAACTGGCGTCAGGGTACTTGATTTAGGACGCGTGCTGGCCGGACCTTACTCCGCTACGCTTCTTGCTGATCTGGGAGCCGAGGTTATCAGGGTCGAGCCCTGCGATATAGAAGACAGGCGCCCCGAAGACTGGGAAAATTTCAAACAGAAGTATCCGGAGCGCCTGACACCTTACGGCGATGTCTGGAGTTACGCTTATTTGCACCGAAACAAGAAGGCAGTTTCACTTAACTTTATGGGCCGAAAAGAAGCGAACGTCAAGGCCAGGGAAATTTTATGGGAACTGGTGAAACACTGCGATGTAGCTGTCCACAATTTCAGCCTTCAGGCAGCCCAGGACATGGGCATTACCTACGACAACTTTAAGGTAATCAAGCCTGACATAATATTTGCCCATGTAACCGGCTTCGGTACCACCGGACCGTATAAAAACCGCGTTGGCTATGACCCGGTAGCCAAAGCAATGGCCGGCATCATGTTATTGAGCGGCTCTCCCGGTCCTCCCATGCGCGACGCCATATCTTCTGTGGACTTTGGCACGGCCATGCTGACCACTATCGGCGTGGTGTCGGCGCTTTATCACCGGCAAAAGACGGGGGAGGGGCAGATGATTGAGACGGCACTGCTGCGGACTGCCCTTCAGTATGCTGGAATGTATGTATCAGTATGGGAGACAGCCGGCCTGCCTCACGAGAGGGCGGGTAATCAGCCCTACGGAATAGGGCCTTCCAACACCTTCCAGGCTAAAGACGGCAGATGGGTTTATATCAGCATGCTGGGCAATAGAATGTGGCGCCGGTTTTGCCGGTTCATCGGCAGAGAGGACTTGGCTACCGATCCCAGGTTGCAAAATGATTGGGACCGCTGGTTGAACCGCGATATAACCTATCCGGTGGTTACCGAATGGGTAGCCTCCCAAACCGCTCAAGAGGTATTTGACGCAGCCCAGAAAATACCCATTCCCTGCGGTATCTGCTATGACATAACCGAGGTCGCCAACGACCCGCACATTAAGGAAACGGGGATGCTGACGGAAGTACCCGGTCCGGAGGGGCTTAAGTTTGTGGTTCCCAATCCTCCATTAAAGATGTCGGCCACGCCGCCGAAGATAGAGCGCCCGTCGCCGGGCAAGGGCGAGCACAATAAGGAAATTTACTGCGGGCTTTTAGGCTATAGCCCTGAAGACCTAGACAGGCTTGAGGCAGAGGGCGTAATCTAGGCTACTTCCATACCAGCTAGTGCCAGTCTTAAGTGCGCCCCGGGTGAAGATAACAGGTAGTTAGCAATGACATTAGCGCTGCAGGGAATAACAATTTTAACCGTAGAAGAGAAGCTGCCGGTAACTTATTGTTCCATGTTACTGGGAGACCTGGGCGCGGATGTGATTATCCTGGAACGTCCCGGAGTGGGCAACCCGGCCAGGGTGTTGCCTCATTTCCTGGAGATTACCAACCGAAACAAGCGCAGCCTCGCCGTTAACCTGAAGTCGGAAAAAGGCAAGGAGATTTGTTTCAGGTTAGCCAAGAAATGCGACGTCATCATAGAATGCATGAGACCCGGCGTAGTCGACCGACTGGGCATAGGCTATAGCACAATCAAAGATATAAATCCCAAGGTCGTTTATTGCTCCGTTTCCGGATACGGGCAGGACGGACCTTACCGGGACTGGCCGGCGCATGACTCCAGCTACCAGGGAATCGCCGGCATATTGAATTTCACGCCCAGAGATGCTGAAGGCGTCCCCCAGCTACCCGGAATTCTCGTCGCCGACCTATCGGCAGGCATGTTTGCCGCTATCAGTATACTCAGCGCCCTGCTTGCCCGCGAAAGTATTGGTTCCGGTCAATATATCGACGTTTCAATGACCGATGGGCTGGTCTCCTGGCTGAGCGTGCCATTAGGTCAGTATTTCACCACCGGAGTACCGCCGAAACGTGGCAGCGGGGAACCGGCTGTGGGCGTATTCAAGACCCAGGACGGCAAGTTTCTGACACTCAGCATTGCTCACGAAGACTACTTCTGGAGCAATTTGTGCCAGACTATCGGGATGGCCGAGCTGGGTGATATCGGTCGCGAACAGCGATGGCAGATGCGAGACGAGCTGGCAGCCGTGTTGAAAAAAGTGCTGCTTACCAAAACACGCGATGAATGGGTTGGGATTTTGACTAAAGCCGACGTCCCCTGCGCGCCTGTTTTAAGCCTGGAGGAGGTAGTTGCCGATAAACATCTTATATTTCGTGGGATGTTCCCCGAGGTGGAGGCTGACGGCCGAAAGGTGAAACAGGTGGCTTATCCGGCGAAGTTTTCGGAAACGCAGCCTCAAATCAGGAGGTTACCCCCTGCATTAGGGGAACACACTCAAGAAATTCTGGATTGGCTCGGTTATACCACTGCACAGATTAAAGAGCTTCGCCGGAAGGGCGATATTTAAAGGAATGGAGGCGATGTAGATGGACTTCGACTTTACCGAAGACCAGAAGATGCTTAAGAAAAATGCCCGCGATTTCTGGCAAAAAGAGATAGACCCCATAGTCGATGAGCGCGAAAAAGGGGACACGTTTACCAAGGAAGAATATCATCATTACCTCAACATGCTTCTGCCTTTAGGCTATGTAACCGGCACTTTATCCGAAGAGTACGGAGGCATGGGCCTCAGCTGGTCTAGCTACGCAGTGCTGCTGGAAGAGTCGGGATACTGGTGGCCCAGTCTTAGTTCAGTCATCGCCACTATCGGAGGCGGAGAGGCTACCGTCTCCAGAATGAATGATAAGTTCAAGGCGAAATATGCCAGGCGCATCACCTCGCTGGAAATGTTAGGCTGCGCCGGAATTTCAGAACCTAATGTCGGCTCGGCCGCTCCCAGAGGCATTGAGTTTAAAGCAACGCTGGAAGGCGACCACTGGATTCTTAACGGGACCAAGACCTGGACCAGCAATGGCTGCGTTTCCGATTACATTACTGTGCTCTGCCTCCTCGATAGGGGCAAAGGGGTCGAAGGGGTGGGCACTATTTTCGTAGACAGAGCTGAATCACCTTACGAGACCAGGGAGATGCACAAGATTGGCTGGCGGTGCAGTTCATTTTCAGAGACCGCCTTCACCGATTGCCGTGTACCCAAGGACAATCTCCTGTTGGGAGCCGGAGATACCGAGTTTGCCAGAGTAATAAATCACGGCCGCGCCGGTCTCTCCGTCAGAGCCGTCGGCCTGGCTCAGGCTGCTTTCGACGCCTCACTGAGCTATTCTCAGGAAAGGAAGCAGTTCGGCAAACCTATCGCTGCCTTTCAGATGATTCAGGAGATGCTGGTTGACATGGTTACCGAAATCGATTGCGGACGTTTCCTGTCCTATCGCGCCTTTGACGCCATCGATAAGAATCTGTCACTGGGCGAGGTGCGAAAATACGTTTCTATGGCTAAGGCTTTCAATACGGAGATGGTGAACCGGGTTACATACAAGGCAATTCAGATTCACGGGGCTGTCGGGGTCCAGACCGATGCCCGCCTGGAGCGGTATTACAGGGATGCCAGGCCGTTTACCATTCCAGACGGCACTACCCAAATACAGAAGCTGGTGGTGGGGCGTGAACTTACGGGAATAAATGCGCTCAGGTAAATACACTTACTGGAAGGAGGCAATGGCGATGGATTTCGACCTGAAAGGAAAAGTGGCTATCGTTACCGGCTCGGGCGAAGGTATCGGTCGAATGACCGTGTTGACACTGGCCGGCGAGGGCGCCAACGTGGTAGTCAACGACATCGATCTGTCAAGAGCAGAGGTGGTTGCGAAAGAAGCCAGAGCGCTGGGGGTAAAAGCCTTAGCAGTTAAGGCGGCTGTGGATAGTCCGGATGAGGTCAACGCCATGGTCAAGAAGGTGATAGAGGAGTTCGGCAAGGTGGATATTCTGATTAACAATGCCGGCAGGGGTGTAAACTGGGAAGCGGGCAGGACTCCACGCCCGTTTGCCGAAACAGACAAAGAGGACTGGGACTATACCATAAGCCTTTGCCTTTACGGTGTTCTAAACTGCACTCGTGCGGTGCTTCCAGGCATGATTCAGAATAAATACGGGAAGATTGTGAATATGATTTCCGATGCAGGAAGGACAGGTGAACCCTTCATGGCTGCATATTCGGCAGCCAAGGGCGGCATCATCGCCTTCCAGAAAGCCCTGGCTAAAGAAGTAGGGCGTTATAATATAAACGTTAACGGCGTCTCTGCAGGAGCCACCCAGACTGAAAGGAACCTGCGGGCGAGCGAGGCCATGAAGGCAAAGTTGGGCGAGGAGGAATTTCAGAAGAGACGTGACGAAATGTTAAAGGTATATCCCATGCGCCGGCTGGGGGAACCTATAGATCTAGCCAGAATGTGCGTGTTTCTGTCGTCGGATGTTTCCAAACATATAACAGGTCAGACCATAAGCGTCAGCGGTGGATTCAGCATGGTGTAGTGGCTGTAATAGACCCATAATATAGAAAGAGGCGAAACAGTTCGGAGATAGGTGCGAGAATTGCTGGTATGATGCCGTGGAATAGACGGGTTACCATTTCTTATTCGGAATCTCAGTCGTTCTTTGGACTACACTACTTGAGTTGCCTGCAAGCGCCGTAAACGGGATTTTAAGTGGAGGACAAAATTGGATAAAGGAGAAACATGAAAAGGCTGCCTTTCGTAATTGCCATTCTGATTTTGGCAATACTGCTCGGCGGGTGCACCCAACAGACGCAGGTGCAATCTGCTATCCCGAAGCCCCAGCCCACCGATGTAGTTCCGCCACCGCAGCCCAACACGAATATACCAACCACGGTCGACGTTCCTGCAGGTCATCCCAGCAAAATTGCATTCGTGCGGGACCTCGGTGGCGACCTCGGCTGGGATATATTCACAGTAAAGGCGGATGGAGGCGATATAGTAGATATAACAAATAGCCCAAGTCAAGACTTGTGGCCTTCGTGGTCACCAGACGGAACACAGATTGTATTCCAGTCAAACAGAGAATGGCACAAATACCCATCAATATACATAATGGAATCCAATGGTGATAATGTTAAGTGTCTAACCCCAGAAATAGTCGCATGTCAGTTTCCTGAATGGTCTCCTGATGGGGAAATGATTATATATTCATCATCGAAATATTCAAACGTGGGAACGATAGGTTTAGACCTGTTTTCAATGAGTCCAGAGGGAGCATCCAAAATGCCAATATTTCAGTCCACCGCCTCTTATACAGGAGAGCCACTAGGCACTATCCAGCGAGGAGTTAGAATATATGCCCAAATATGCACCTCATGGTTTTCTGACAAAGCAATCGTTTACACATCCAACGCAGTAGGCGGCGCTTGGTATATATACAAGACCACCCTTAGCAATCTGGATACAAAGCTCTGTTATACCTGCATAAAACCAGATTGCACCTCCAGATTTCCACCCAACAGCCTATTTGTCCAAATCGGCACTTTCCCAGTATCAGTAGTATCGCCCGATGGTAAATCAATAGCGTTCGACTATAGAAGCCCAACAGGTAAAGAAAACATCTACCTACTAACATTCGCCACCGAGGATGTAAAGTGCCTCACATGCGAATCCCCCGGCAGTAGTTACTTCCCGACATGGTCGCCAGACGGATCGAGGATTGCATTCACACTTGAGTCTGACGGCAATACCGATATATACGTTATGAATTCCGACGGCAGTAATCCTACTCTGTTAATCGAAAATGGCATGTTCCCGTCGTGGCAAAAATGAAGTACTATCATACGCATATTTCGAGGAGGACTTTCTAATGGCATTTGAAACTCTGTTGTACGACAAAGGCGAAGGCATTGCTGTTCTCACACTGAACAGGCCCGACGCGCTGAACAGCGTCAATACCAAAATGCAGGCGGAGATGAAGGAAGTCTGGGAAGACATCGAGCGGGACAAAAATATCCGGGTGGTAATTATAACCGGAGGAGAGAAGTGTTTCAGCGCCGGAGCCGATATCAGGGAGCAATTTCCACCGGGGGTGAGCCGGCCCAGCTCGCGGGACCAGTTTAAGAAAATCGAGGATTTCGACAGGCCCTCCATTGCTGCCGTAAGTGGATATTGCCTGGGCGGCGGTTTGGAGTTAGCACTGTGCTGTGATTTACGCATCGCCTCTGAGACCGCCCAATTCGGGCTGGTTGAGCTAAAGGTTGGAGTAGTTCCTGGGGCGGGTGGCATGCAAAGGTTGCCCCGGACAATAGGTATCACCAGGGCTAAGGAGATGCTTTATCTGGCTGAAAGAATCGATGCCCAGGAAGCTTACCGAGTAGGCCTGGTTAACAAGGTGGTTCCGGTGGCGTCGTTAATGGACGAAGCCAAAAAGATGGCTAACGCCATGCTGGATATGCCGCCGCATGGCATAAAGATAGCCAAGAAATGCGTCAACGAAGGCCTGCAGATGGACCTGCAATCAGCCCTGAAGTTCGACGTCGACAGTGCTGCTAAGGAAATGGCTACGCCGCTGGCAAAGGAGAACATGGCGGAGGGCAGGGAAGCCTTCGCCGAAAAGAGAAAACCTGTATTCAAAGTGGAGTAGAAAAAAATGATGACTAACGAGAAAAACCAGGTACCGGTGAAGCCCGGGCTGTGGACAACAGATGAGCCGCCGTCTTTAATCGGCAGCCGTTGTCCTGCTTGCGGAGAGGTGTTCTTTCCCAAAAGGGAACGGGGAATTTGCATTCACTGCCAGCACCGGGGCCTGGAGGACTGCAAGCTGAGCCGGAAAGGAAAAATTCACAGCTTCAGCGTTATCATGCAGCAGCCGACGCAGTTCTTCGTGGGTAAGGTACCTTATGCTTACGGCATCATAGCTTTGCCGGAGGTGAGGGTGCTGGCTCATTTCACCGGCTGCGATTTCAACGACCTGAAAATAGGCATGCCGGTGGAGCTGGTTATCGAGAAGTTGGGTGAGGATGAGCAGGGCAACGAGGTTATGGCTCATAAATTTAAGCCGGTCAAGGAATAGTAATAAGAGGTTTAGTTTATGAAATCGATAAAAGAGTTGCAGGCGTTACGCAAGGTTTATATAGGCGGCATCGGCATTGTCAGGTTTCAGAGATACGACGACCAGGAATATTACGATTTCGGCAGCCAGGCTATTTTGAATTGCCTTGATGACGCTGAAATGGAATGGAAAGATATACAGTCGGCATTCTGCGGCAATGTCTATGCCGGGACGGGGAAAGGCCACCAGGTAGTTGCCGAGGTAGGTCTGACCGGCATACCGATTATCAACATCGAGCAGGCCTGCTCCAGTTCCTCGGCGGCGTTCAGATTAGGTTACCAGATGGTAGCTACCGAGCTCTATGATATCGTAATCGCGCTCGGCTTTGAGAAGATGGGTCGCGGTCTGCTGGCTAGCACCGCCTTCAAACCGTGGGAGCTGGCGCTGGGGTTTAATATCCAGCCGGCAAACTATGCCCAAGGGGTGGTAAGGTATATGGCAGACTATGGAGCCACCGAAGAGGATTTTGCCCGGGTAGTGGTGATGGAGCGCAAGAATGCCAATCTGAATCCCTACGCGCGATGGTATCAGGGCGGAGAGGTTACCATCGAAGAAGTTCTTAACTCTCGCGTAGTTGCCGCACCGGTACGCCTGTTGCACGCTGCGGCGATGGTGGACGGGGCGGTAGCCATAATTCTATGCAGCGGTGACAAGCTGAAGTCACGCATTTCAAAGGAGAAGAAAATTCAAGTGGCTGCTGCCGTTCATACCACCGGGTTTTATGGAGGGGAAAGCATAAAGTTTAAGGCGACTACCAATCTAACCAGAGAAGCAGCCAGGCAAGCCTGGGAAATCTCGGGCTACGGTCCTGAGGACATGGACGTAATCGAAGCTTATGAAGCCATGGCGCCGGCGTTCTTATCGGATGTCGAGGACCTGGGCTTTTGTAAGCCGGGAGAGGCACCGCACCTGCTAAAGGAGGGCTATTTTGAGATTGGAGGCAAGCTACCGGCGAATACGGGTGGCGGACTGGTGGGCTGCGGACATCCTCTGGGAGCTACAGGTGGGCGGCAGATTATAGAGATAGTTAACCAGTTGCGGGAATTGGCCGGTTCTAGGCAGGTTCAGGGAGCCAAAATCGGGCTATGCCATAGTAGCGGTGCCGGCCCCAATGCTGTGGTTACCATATTAAAAAGGTAGGAGCTTTTCCGCTCATGGTTCGACGAGCTCACCACGAGCGGAGCCTGATAATTTGTTATCGATGAAGCGATGACATTTATTGTAATAATATTAATTCTTTTTGCGCTTCTGTTTCTTGTCCAAGGCGTTCTTCTACTACTCTGCAATAAATGGTTACCTAAGCTGGAGACGCTTATGTGGTCGAAACCTCCTGAGCCATCAACCGTTTCCAAAATTGGAGTATGGAAGTTAAGAGCTCTTGGGATTTTTTATCTGACGGTATCAATATTGCTGATCCTGCCAATAGTAATTCCGAACGTGAATCTTTCAATTCCGTTAATTGTTGCGGTGATGGCTTTAATAGCTAATTTTGTGTTGGGGATCGTGTGGGCACATCAAACCAGGAACCAGAAAGCTAGCCGCGAGAAATTACAGTGACCTTGCTAATTGGTACGAACTACTGGTTTTTCCACTGGTAGCCGCAAGTTTGGCACATCCAATTTCTTTTATGAGTGGGCTTTATGAGGCGGCCAGGTATCAAGTTAGATGGGAAGAACCATGAAATGAATAGAGTTAATAAAAACATAAAGTACGTGAGACTATTAAAAAACGTCTTGTTCTTGTATTGAATATTAGATGAATTACATTGAGGGCATTTTTCTCCCGTGGACGCGACCTCCTGAATATCTGACCTAGTAGAACTAAGGATTCGTAAAGCTTCTTCCGCATCAGACTCTATCACCTGCACCTTAACCCCATTGGAGAAGGCCCAATTAAAAGTCACCGCAAATTCATCGGTCACAGAAGAATGTATGCCTTCTGATTCTAGTCTCGCGGCGATAATATAAGCTTCTTCCGGGTGAGAGAATTTGGCGATCGTTACCAATTTTTCGTTACGGAGTTTGTTATTAACAGGTTCAGGAAGGGGCTGCAGTTTGGCGACGAGTTCGATTCGACAGTCAGGACAGACCTTCACCCAGTCTTGAAACTCGCCTCGACATTTAGGGCAAAATGGCATGCCACACCTTGTCTAATGGTGACAGTTTAAGATGTTTTTATGCAATTATCAACAATTGGACATGAGCCTTCCCTTCGGGAAAGTCACATCGTAATGACAGGATGTCTGCTCATGGTTCGACAAGCTCACCACGAGCGGAGCGTCTATCATCATGCTACCGAGCCTCTCCCTTTCGTAAAGGGAGAATGAGGGAGATTTAAATCCCCCTTAATCCCCCTTTTCCTAAGGGGGAGTTTTGCTCGAGTTTTTTTGCTCACAGAGCATTCACGAAAACCAGAAATGAGATATTGATAAACAGGTGGATAATAAACGCCGGCCAGTAAGAGTTTCCGCGATAAGCGACATAGCCGAAATAGATTCCCGTTAATATAGTGCTTATTGTCTCTATCTCCGGTTTTCCGAAATGAACCAGCACAAACGGGACCGTTTGAATCAGTATGCTGCTCTCCTTTAACTTATCCTTTAGCCCGAAGAGGAGAAAGCCTCGAAATATGAATTCCCAGGCAAGTAAATATACCGTTGTCTCCAGAGAGTATTTGACTACATCGAATTGCTGTCTGGTGTAGTAATTTGCCAACGCAGGAATATGAGAGGCTATATAAAGTATGGGAAGCGCCACTATCAGTGTTACGCTGACATAAAAACCCCATACCTTGAAGTTGCCTAACCTCAGACCAAAATCCAGGGGATTTCTTCGCAAAATAATAATGGTCAAAATGGGCAATACTGCAAAATATATTAGAGAGCTAACCCATCGTGGCCCGATGGGATGATATCCGGCAAAGGTGAGAAAAAGAACAGCTAAACTGATTATGACTATCTCACGGTAGTTCCTCCTGAAAAAGGAGGCCATCTCTCGCATTTCTTGCTTGAACAGTTTGGTCACATTATTTCTCACTGTTATTGATAACGGCTAGTGTAACGCGGCACAGCCATTAATATCAACATCCTATTTAATAAGACACTTTTCGTCATTTAGTTACTAATGAAGAGACACAAATACATCCGGTGCTGCAGTAAGAAATAAGTTATATTGTTAGTATGAAGCAAACCAAAGCTCTTCGCCTTTGGTAAGGGCAATCTTTCTTGCCGGGAAGAAGCATGCCAGGAATTTTGTCGGATCCCAGCGAAAGAATTATAATGGGGGCAGACTACATACCTCACTGGGAGGTCTCACCCCCAAGGAGTTTGCAGAAAGTGTCGGGAAGCTCAAATTACGGGCATCCCTGCTGTTGGGGGTAGGGGTCAATAGGCAACATTGTGTTCTGATCAAAGGAGTGCAATACATGGATTTCCGGAACATACCAAAACTGCGGATAGGTGATTTGGAGGCTAAGATACCCATTATTCAAGGTGGAATGGGCGTTGGTATCTCTTTGTCAGGGCTAGCCTCGGCAGTCGCCAACGAAGGCGGCATAGGTGTCATTTCTGCCACTGGAATAGGTATGCTTGAGCCTGATTTTAATAGTAATTTCAGGGGAGCCAACGAAAAAGCCTTGCGGAGAGAAATAAGAAAAGCGAGGGAGATGACTACTGGTATTGTTGGCGTTAACCTACTGGTAGCCCTTACGGATTACTATGACCTTCTACAAATTTCAGTG
>Ga0299915_10001522_pt1 | contig 17190 bp, 19 predicted proteins | sample RVTome_13_FD_200263 | JGI IMG/M metagenome (GOLD analysis project Ga0299915, IMG submission 200263) | Soil microbial communities from uranium-contaminated site in the Upper Colorado River Basin, Wyoming, United States - RVT92D227 (version 2) ... | reverse complement strand
CTTCGCTATCCTTACTTCCTTCTTCCTGGAGGCATCCCGGGGAGTCGTCGACTTGCATCCTTGCACGCCTGAATGGGAATGATTACATTTGTTTCACCTTAACTGCCCCAGGCATCCGAGATCGTGAAGAAGAAATGAAGGTCAACGACAACGATAAGGAGAACCGCATGCGACCCAAAATCTTTGCTTGGCTCTTGATGGTGGGACTGATTCTGACGGGTTATCCGTCACTGGCCCAGATGGCCCAGCCACCGAAGGCGCCGCCACCCCAGGCGGAAAAGGCGGCTGTGCCGGCCCCTCAGGCCGAAAAGGCGACGGCCCCGGAGCCCGACCCCCGCCAGATTCTTCAAAAAATGTGTGATTTCCTGAAATCCCAGCAGCCCGTAGGGCGGGAAAGCGTAGCGCATCCCGCCTTTAGCATCATTAGTTTCCCACAGCGTTCCAGCAGCGTGACCGTGAAAAAGAACGTGCCGCCAGGAACAAAGGCGCGAATATTTTGCGGCATAAGTCAAGTCTAACCCGATTGCCGAAGGCGGGATGCGTTTCACTTTCCCGCCCTACGGCAAAAAGATAGATGGTAAGTTTAAAAATAATTATAAAACAAAAATTCCCTGCTGCTGCTCACTACTATGATTCGGGACTTATCAGGCATCCAAAAACCTCCCATATCCAAATCATATTCACACTTTTTGGCCTGAAATTATCCTGCCTTTCCCGCCGGCCCCTGGTGCGCCGCCAGGACGTCGGCCAGACCCTACCCGACCGCGCCTCCTGCCTGCTGTGCCTACACCCTGCACCGTGGCCCCAGCCGCCCCGGCCCTGGCTCCGGGGGAAGGAGCAGACAGACCGACCAGTGGTGGTGACCATCATGGGGGTGACCGACCCGAGACCCTTATCCTCCCGGGCACCAGGCGTAAGCAGACCCCCACTTTCTCCTGCCCCTCTATAGCCAGCCTGCCCTTGGTGCCCTGCCGTCGCCCCGGCGCCACCACCACCGGTGCACCACCGCCCAGCCCCCCCGGCTGCCCTGCCCTGCCTGGTAGGGTAAGCCCATGCCCACGCCTGCCATGCTGCCCCTGCTCTGCTGTTATGCCCATAGGTAGGTAGGAGGGGAGGGGGAGGATATGCTCTCCCGTGTGCCTGTGCCCATGCCCTTGCCCTTGCTCTTGCTCTTGCTCTGCTTGCCCTGGCTGCCCTGCCCAGCGCCCCAGCGCCCAGCGCCCCAGCCCCAGCACAGCGCCCTGGGTACCGCCGCCGCCCGGCCCCCGGCCCCCTGCCCCATGCCCTGGGAAGAGGGGCACGCTGCCCCACAGCCCACAAACCGGAACCCGGAAACGGAAGGTGGTCCCCCCCTACCTTGCACGCCCCGCACGGAAATTTTTTCAAAAATTTGGTCCGGGAAAATAGACCTCCCCCGGGGGATGGGACCCGGCCAAAAATTTTCATATGAAAAATTCTTCTGGGATTTACGCCACGATGGTGGCTATAGCGACAAGGTGGGCAAACCCTTGAAGGCATCATCAGACGGGAAATGGGGTCGTTCATGGCTGTCGGCAAAGCCCTGTTCACGATCAAGGAGCGAGGACTCTACCGGGAAGGGTTTAAAACCTTTAAGGATTATTGCAAACAGAAGTGGGGGGTGGGTAGGCGTCAAGCAGGCCACCTGATAGTTGGCTCCCAGGTGGCGACTACTTTGGGAACCCGGGTTCCCTTATGCACCGCTTGTGAAATCCAACCAATTTATGAAAAACAAGTCCGCCCCCTGACCATCCTTGAGCCCGACCAACAATGCGAGGTATGGGAGGAAGCTGTGAGATCCGCGGCTGGCAAGAACATCACCTATAATCACGTCAGGGCAACGGTTACGGCGTTAATTGGGCCTGCCCCCGAGCCAAACCCTCCATCTGCTTCTCACTCGGGATTCGCCTATTCCGGGCCCCGCGGCGAGCGCCTTTTACCCCCCCCTTAACCTTGGGGTGACCGTTTGCGGGCCGTGGTGGGGCTGTGAGTGGCCCTCAGCGCCGTAGATTTATCTTTCCGGGGGGAGGTCTGGGGGGCATCTCAGGTTGCCGGTGGTCTCGGCGGGCAAGTTCGGCCAGGAGAAGGGCGACGCCACCGGGTGACATCCGGCCGGATCACCTCTTTCCGGGTTTCACCACTATCGAGCATTTTTATACCCCCGATTTGCCAATATTACCTCCTTAAATAATATAGTTAGCCGAATATCCATCAAATTTTGCGGAATAATCCAGGTTGATAAACGAATCTTTCTAAAAACCACTTCTTTTTTCCTTAAGCTCTTGGAAGAATATTCCGTTTAGACTTTCAGGAATTTGGTATCCAGAATGAGACAAGGCCAAGCCGGGCATCGGATCCCGGTTATTAATAGCTTGAATTACTGACAGGGTTGCGGGACAGCCCCCCGGGAACCATAGCCGGGGCAACTCAGTCCCATGAAGGAGGAAGTCATGGACAGCATCTTATTGGGAGCCGGGGTAATAATCTTCGGCGCCAGTGCGAAGACGTGCTGGAAGGGCGAAGTGACGAAAACCTACAATTGTTATTGGGATGCCAGCTACATGTTTTTCATCTCGCTATTGTGCCTGGCCCTGGCCAGGGTCTGGCCCTGGGGCCTGGGGTGACAGATCATTAGCCTCTATATCTACATGTTAAAGCCAAAGCTTGCCCCTGTAACCCCCAAGCTTGCCCCTGTAACCCCCAAGCTTGCCCCTGTAACCCCCAAACTTACCCCGATTAACTGGCTAAATTCCTGGCACAGATTGTGCTCTATACCAAAAGCAAAGGGAAAAGCATCTGGTCCAGATGATCGGAACCCCCGGGGGATAATGGACAGCATTTCCGATGTCTGCCTCAGCAGGTGCATTTGGGGAAAACCAATTAACCAGAAAAAATGAGGGAGAAATTGGCAATGAAAAGAATGCTGATTATCATCGCCACGGTTTTGTTGGTGCTGGGTGTTAACTGTGGGGCGTCGGCTTCCCTTCCTCCCCCCCGGCCCTTTTCCCCTCACCTGGTCGCTATCGCGTTCCTTGTTCTCCTGGATCATGTAATCCCCTCCAATCCCGTGTCCAATAAAACTGTATCCCCCTCAGGCAAAACTCAACCTAAAACTTTGGTTCCAAGGGTTTTCCCTGCACGGTAAGGTTTGTGGTGAGCAATATCATTGAAGTTGAGCCGCCGCTTATTAAAGCAACCGCCTCTAAGGGCATAACTGATAGATATAACAATTTATTTAACGATTCTGAGTTGTAACTCAGGAGGACGGAGTTTTGTGTTAATAGAAGAGGCGCACAGTAATAACCCAGAGCTAATCCCCTTGGAGGGCCGCACTCCGCGCTGGTATGTCATCTATGTCCAATGCCGTCACGAAGCCAGGGTGGAGTCGGCCTTGCAGCGCAAAGGAGTGGAGGTCTTCCTGCCCCGGGTGACCACTCTCAGCCGCCGGCGGGACCGCAGGCTCCTCATAAATGTTCCATTATTTCCAGGATATCTCTTCGTCCGCACGGACTTTGACTCTTACGGTTACATGGAGATTCTCAAGGCCCCGGGGATGGTGCGACTCCTGGGCTTAAAGGGCAGCCCCACCCCGGTGCCGGCGGAAACCATCGACTCCGTCAAGGCCATCGTGGATAGCGACCAGCCGTTATACCCCTGGCCCTATCTAAATACCGGGAGTCTGGTGCGGGTGCTGGACGGCCCCCTGGCCGGGGTGGTGGGCGTTATCCTGGGGCGCAAGGAGAAGAAGCGCCGTCTTATCGTCTCGGTAGAATTGTTCCAGCGCTCGGTGGCAGTGGAGCTGGACCGCGAAGCGGTAGAGCGCTGGTCCTGAGGCAAGGATAATCGCATACGAAACTCTTCTCATAAGAAGCCATACCTATCTGGAAACCATCCCGTGGGACCGGAAGAATTTATAGAAGTAACGTTTTTCGGAAGTATAACATTGTGTCGACAATATCACTGCTGTCCTGTAGAAGTTGTTTGGTTTGATTAATAAAAGTCCAATAACATCTGCCGGGAACCCCTAACAACCTGGCGTCCGATCCTCAAATATGATTTTGACCGAGGTATAAATGTTCAGTTCTCTTGCACTCGTGCCATCGGTCCTGGGTACCATCGTCATAGCTTCAATAGTCCTATGCAAATATTCCAACAGCCCCAAAATATTTTTGTTGACTATCATCTTGGTATCCATTTTTATCAAAAAATTAAAAAATAATAAAACTGATAATTTTGAAGAAACTTTGATCAATGTATCAAAATTCATTATTGTTACAGGAATCTTGGGATATATTGTCGTCAGCATTGTGGGGCTTTTTCTCCCGGGGTTCAATTAAACATTGGGAGAAGGGCTAAGTTCATCTTATTATGAAAGTGCGTTATTCTTTGTCTTCGGCTCCCTTGGTTAACTTACCAGCCCGGTGTTTAATCGTCATACTGATAAGTACCCTGCTGTCTTCTTGCACCTTTCTTCAAATCTCTTTGATAAAAATCGGTGATCGCGATTATATCGAGAAATATGCCCCTTTCCAGGGCGTCCATCGCATCGCCGTCTTTCTCCAGCGCTGGCCGGTTTATCTGCAAAAGCCTGGCCGCAATGACTTAGGCGAAGATTTCATCAAAACCCAAGCGATCTTTTTGGGACCCTGGGAACCGGCAGCCCAAATAAATCCCCGGGCGGTGGATATCCAGGATATCGGTAATTGCCTGATGGGGGAAATACTGGTCAGAATTTTGAAAAGAAAAGGCTATCAGGTCTTTCTGGTAGACCTGCCCTTTGCGGGCGAATCGGTAACCGTCGAAATGCTCATGGCCCAATATCAGGCCATTAACCCTCCCGTCGATGCGTTCTTATTCTGCTATTATGCTCCCACCCTGTTTGTTTCCCATGCCCAAGAGGCCCCTAAAGATCAGGCGACGAGGTCTTATAGCCTCTGGGAGATTGTGTCGAGATTATCCCCCGGGACTGAGTCAGTCATTTGGGTTGGGGAGCGCGGTCAGAATTCCCCGGCTAATTCCATCAGCCATGCCTTCATTTACTGGTCCATGACCATTTTTAAGGCCTCGAACCGGCGGAATCTCATGGCCGAGGCCGATTCCCAAGTCGGCGGGCAGGTCCGCCCCTGGATTCCCCGGTGCCCGCCTGACCCCACTGATAAGGATTATTGGGCCAATCCCAGGATTATCCAAAACCTGATGGTCGATAATTTAAAGTGTCGTTTGAGCCGCCAGATTCCATATGCTTTTTAAACCGACTCTGGTTACTGAGGCTCAGGGCGTGAATTCGTCTGAAATATAAACCGAACCCTGAATCTGTTTATACAGAATTATGACTATAATCATGATAGGGTGCCCTGGGGTTTAATTTTCTTAATGTTAAGAGATGGTATAAGGACCTTATGACCAGTCGTAAATTCATCTGTTTACTTTTAATCTTGCTGATTTTGTTCCCTGCACCGGGATGGGGCCAATTAGCAACGAGCCTAGGCCAATCACCGGACGAACAAAAGAAGCTGGAAGAACAGGCCCAATTTTATTTGCAGAAGATCGGGCCTCAACCGACCCCAGTTGGCGGAGTATCAGGACAATTACCCCCGCAACAGCTTAAGCCCCAGCCGCTCCCAACCGCTGAGCCTGCCAAAATGCTCACTACAGCCCCGCGGCAACCTGAGGAAACTTCCGCAGCAGAAAGACGTGCCGCTGAATATGGGCTTTCCGTCAAGCAGTATGGCTACAGCTTCTTTTATAAGCCTCCGGAGACTTTTCTGCCGGTTCAATCGGTTCCCGTTGGGCCAGACTATACTATTGGCCCGGGAGATTCGATCAAAATTCTGATTTGGGGGAGCGTTCAGGGCGAATATAGCCTCACGGTGGATAACAATGGTCAAATTGCTATCCCGAAGGTCGGGGCAGTCCATGTCAGTGGCCTCACGTATAGGCAATTGCGGGAAGTTATGGATCGGGAATTTGCCCGACTCTTTAATAACTTCCAAATGAACGTGACCTTGGATAACCTGCGCACCATCCCAGTCTACGTGGTGGGCCAGGCAAGGTTTCCAGGTAGCTATGCGGTTTCATCGCTTTCCACCTTAATCAGCGCCTTGTTTGCCGCCGGGGGGCCTAGCAAATCTGGGTCTATGCGCGATATTCAGGTCCGGCGAGGGAAAAGCGTTATTGTCCACTTCGACATGTATGATTTTCTCCTCCGGGGAGATAAGAGCAGAGATATCCGGTTACAGCCTCAAGACGTCATCTTTATCCCACCCATTGGTCCTTTGGCTGCCATAGGAGCGGCGAGCAAAGAACCTGTAGGGGTAGCAGCCGAAAAGGGAAAGGCAGAAACGGTTGTGGTCAAGGCAGAAGAACCTGTTGTCGGCGGGCCTATCAAGGTTCCCGGTATTTTTGAGCTTAAAGACGAAAGAACTTTGACCGATCTATTAAACTTGGGCGGAGGGCTGGCAGATACTGCGTTCAAAGGCCGCGTCCAGGTGCTCAGGGTGCAGCATCATCAGCAGATGGTGTTATTCGAAGACGATTTGGATAAGGTCTTGATAGGCAAAGCCGCCAACATCCCGTTAGTGGATGGGGATTTTGTCAAAATTTTCCACGTTCCGGATAAGGTAGAAAAAAAGGTGCGGTTAGCCGGGGCCGTTAAAAAACCGGGGGAATTCGGCTTACACGACAGAATGCGGGTTAAAGATCTGATTGCATATGCGGGTGGCCTTTTGATGGAAGCTAACCAACAAGAAGCCGAGGTGACCCGGGTAACTATCACCCAGCAAGGTCCAGAGACCTCCCGCATCTATATCAACCTGCGCCGGGCCTTAAACGGTGCTCCTCGTGATAATCTCCTCCTCAACCCGAATGACTATGTATTTATCCGATCCATCCCCGATTGGGCTTTATACAGGCTGGTAAAAATCGAAGGTGAGGTAAAATATCCCGGTAATTATGCGATCAAGAAGGGTGAGACCTTAAGTTCCCTGCTCTCCCGGGCCGGGGGCTTTAGCGACAGTGCCTATAGCAAAGGGGCCTTTTTTACCCGGGTATCCGTACAAAAAATGCAGGCCGAACACATGAAGCAAGCCATTGACAAAATTGAAGCCGAGATGTTGTCGGTGGCGGCTGGAAAAACCCAAACAGCTCTCGAAAAAGAGGATGTTGAGCGGCAGAAAACTGTCTTGGTACAGCAGCAACAATTCTTGGCCAAACTAAAATCAATTCAGCCATTGGGGCGGGTAGTTATCCGCATCGATGACCCGGAACGGTTGCGGGGCACCTCGGGCGATTTGGAATTACAAGAAGGAGATAGCTTGCTGATCCCGCAAATCCAGCAGACAGTCAATGTCCTGGGGTCAGTGGTGAACCCCACCGCCGTCGTTTATGATCCCTACCTCTCAGTTAAGGAGTATATCGCCCAAGTGGGTGGTCCCACTAATCATGCTGATCTTAAGCATATATATGTTATCAAGGTCAACGGCTCCGCCTTAAGTGGGAGAGGTGCTCTGTTGTTTGGCGGCGGGGTAGCTTCGGCGCGCCTGGACCCGGGGGATACCATCGTGGTCCCCGAAGACCTGGAGCGGGTGCCCTGGCTCAAAACGGTCAAGGATATCTCTACTATTCTCGGTAATTTTGCTTTGATGGCCGGCGTGATTTTCGCCGCCATCATCAGATGAACTGCGATAGGGGCAAAATGCGCCTGCGGGGAACTCCCGATGACATCGGGATGGAGGAAGGTGATGTGCTGAATGTGCCTCAAGTGCAACAGACCGTGAATGTTGTGGGGGCAGTATTTGCGCCCACTGCGGTTGTCTTCGCTCCTCATAAGACAGTCAAAGAATACCTCCGTATGGCCGGGGGTCCGACGCAAATTGCTGATACAAAGGCAATCTATGTGATAAGAGTCGATGGCTCTGCCATGAGCCGTCAAGGGTTCTCAATTCTGGGAAGCGGCGTAAATGGCGCGGTTCTCGATCCGGGCGATACGATTGTAGTTCCAGAGCAACTGGAACGGGTCGACTGGCTCAAGGGGATCAAAGATGTCGCCACCATCATCGGGCAGATAGCCTTAACGGCCGGGGTAGTTCTTATAGGGTTAAAGCGTTGATGATTAGGGTAATACTTCTAAAATTTTACTTATTTTAAGGTGGTAGAAAACAAGAAGATTAGTCAGATGCGTTAGTAACCAAGAGTTCAAACAAACAATAAGTAACAGGCCTATCGTGGGATCCTTTAATTTTGAGCAAATCAGCAGGCAACCAGAGTTTCTCTGGTTGCCATCGCTCCATAAGGCCCAGACCGAACAAATCTACCTAAATATGCGTCGAGCTTTGGACAGCGCCCATAGGGGTAATATACTCATCAAGACTAATGATTATGTGGTGGTCAACGGCTCCGCGTTAAGCTGGCGAGGCGGCCCGTTGAAATAATCTATGGCAGATGCGACTCTGCAAAAAACTTCGCTATCGAAACTATGGCTGATGTCCGTTACATGCTCACCCAAAAGATCGCAGTCTTTTGTGAATACAAGGTCAGTTATCAGTTTGCTGTGGAATACCAGGACGTTATCTCTGCTAAATATGGCTATTCCGAGACAATGACATTCGATGTCCCTCATCACCGGTTTCATATCGGCGTTTCTTACCATTTTAAGAATCTTTATGGAAATTAATATTAAACAGATTGATAAAACCGACTCAAAAAATCGTCGAATACGGCTTCCGGCATGTTTTTTAACAATAATATTAGCAATTACTATCATTAATATTGTTCATGCGGAACCATTCATTAGAGTTTCTAAAGAAGGGGTTATTTATTATTATTTTTCGAGCAAGTATAATCTACATTCTATGGGAACTCTCGGAAATAGAATTAATAATCAGTCTCGGATAAATCACCCTTTAACTCGCAGCAAGCTTTCCGCCCAGGAAATAGAGCCATGGGTCAAGTGGGCCAGTCAGAACCATAAGATACCCCCTGCCTTAATAAAAGCTGTGATCCGGGTAGAATCTAATTTTAACCCCGCGGCCACGTCTCCCAAAGGGGCCCAGGGGCTGATGCAACTGATGCCAGGGACTGCCGAACAATTGCAGGTCAGTAATGCCTATGACATCCAGGAAAATATCTGGGCCGGCACCCGCTATTTAGGGATGCTGTTGCAAAAATTTAATAACAACTTGCCATTGGCTCTGGCTGCCTATAACGCCGGCCCCCAGCGGGTTGCACGATGCCAGGGGATTCCTCCCATAAAAGAAACTCAGGGGTTCGTTCGGGATGTCTGCACCAACTTTCTGCAGTACAGTGGGGAACCATCGCCCCCCGCGATGAGCGGCGCGGCAGTTACCCCCTGAGCAAAAACTGAAAACCGGCTTATTGATAATTTCAAACGTACTGGAAACAATCTGTCAATGGACGAACCAGTAAACAAAACCAGCCCCGACGATGGGGAAGTCCACCTGCTGGACTACCTTATCATCCTGGCCAAATACAGCCGCATGATAATCATTGCCAGTGCGGCGGTGACGGTATTGACCTATTTAATCCTTTTTATTCTACCAAATAAATACACGTCCACGGCCCGCCTCCTGCCTCCCCAGCAAAACCTGACCCTGAGCGCGCAACTGCTGGACAGCCTGGGGGCCAGGGTCTCTCCCGGGGCTGGCGCCGGTGGCGGGGGCATGGGGGGCATGGGGGGCATGGCCGCCAGTTTGCTGGGCCTCAAGTCCCCCGTTGACATGTATGTGGCCATGATGACCAGCGAGACGGTGCTCGACCCTATTATTGCCCGTTTTCACTTAATGAAGCTTTATAAGACCAGATACCATGAAGATGCCCGGAAGGCGTTAAGCAAAAATGCCAAGATCACTCCCGGTAAGAAAGACGGCATCATCGTTATTGAAGTAACCTCCACTAACCCCAAACTGGCCGCCGAGATGGCCAACGCCTTTATCGAGGAACTGGACCGGTTACTCCAGGGATTGGCTCTTCAGGAAGCCAAAGGGAGGTCGACCTTCCTGGAGAAAGAGCGGCTCCAGGCCAGCCAAAACCTGACCAAAGCGGAAGAATCAGTGCGTCTCTTTAGTGAAAAAAACAGCGTGCTCCAGATAGATACCCAAACCAGAGGGGCCATCGAGTATGTTGCCAGGTTGCGGGCCGAGATCGATACCAGGGAAGTTAGCCACCAGGTCCTGCGCCAACAGGCCACCCCCTTTAACTATGACATGGTCCGGGTGGAAACGGAAATCAAGGGATTGAAGGAGAAGCTTCGCAGCGCCGAGTCCCAGTTGGAGAACTGCGTCAGCGATGTCTGCCTGCCGACCAGCAAGGCGCCAAGTCTGGGTCTGGAGTATCTCCGTTTATTCCGGGAGGCCAAATTCCAGGAGAGTCTTTACCAACTTTATACCAGGTTGGTAGAAGTGGCCCGCCTGGACATGGTACGGGATGTTGCGGTGGTACAGGTGTTAGCTCCAGCCATGCCCCCGGAAAGGAAGTCCAACAAACGGTTATTTCCATCCATGCTGGCAGGAATGATAACATTCTTTATGATGAGCTTTGTGGTCTTCGGCCGGGAATATATGCAAAATGTGAACAATAGAGAGGATGATGTTCAGCGCCTTTCGGTACTGAAAGATTATTTGAGGCCCTGGACGGACATGATAATAAGAATGAAAAATATTGATAGGGGTACAAATACATAATTATTATTATGAGCTAGTCAATAGGCATTTTAAGAAATATTAGTGAGTAATAACTATGACTCCGAATGATAAGATTAAAACAATCGAAGAGTTAGCCCAAGTAATCAAGCCGCTGCGGACTGAGCAGAAGAAGATTGTCCACTGCCATGGGGTTTTCGATCTGCTTCATATCGGGCATATCCGTTACTTCGAGCAGGCCCGGAGGATGGGGGATGTTCTGGTGGTCACTGTCACCCCCGACCGGTTTGTGGACAAGGGCCCGCATCGTCCGGCGTTCCCTGAGCAACTGCGGGTTGAAGGGGTGGCATCGTTGGGGTGCGTAGATTATGCCTCGATTAATCAATGGCCTACGGCGGAGGAGACCTTGCGGTTATTGCAACCGGATGTTTACGTCAAAGGGTCGGAATTTAAGAACACCGGGGCAGATATGACCGGGAAAATTGCCCGCGAGGAGATGGTGGTCAAAGAGATTGGGGCAACTCTGGCCTTCACCGAAGATATTGTTTTTAGCTCTACTAACCTGATTAACCAATATCTTTCGAATTTTCCAGATGAAGTTCAACAATATTTAGATCTCTTCCGCCAACGGTTCAGCCTCCAAGATGTATTAGATATAATCGATAAAATGGCTACACTCAATGTTTTGGTGATAGGCGATACCATCATTGACGAATACCAATATTGTGAACCCATTGGCATCTCTTCCAAAGATCCGGCAATTGTCGTTCGGTACCAATCTCACGATGTCTTTGCCGGAGGGGTACTGGCGGTTGCCAACCATGTGGCCAACTTCGCTAATCAGGTTCATTTAGTAACGGTACTAGGGGAACGTGATAGTTACGAAGATTTCATCAGATCGCAACTGTCTTCCAATATTGCTCCCTTCTTTGTCTATCAACAAGATACTCCTACAATAGTTAAACGGCGTTTTGTGGAAGGATATACTTTAAATAAACTGTTTGAAATATATATTATGGATGGGAGTAATATCTCCGGGGAGCACGAGCTTCAGGTCTGCAACTGGCTGAAGAAGCAGTTACTGCAAATTGATGTGGCAATCGCCGCGGATTTTGGCCACGGCGCCATCAGTAAATCCATAAGAAACACCCTGGTTAGACGGGCTCCTTTTTTAGCGATAAATACCCAGGCCAACGCCGGGAATCGGGGTTTTCATACGCTAACGCGGTACCCTCATGCAGATTATGTTTGCATTGCGGAGCACGAGATCCGACTGGAGATGCGGGATGTTTCCGGCAAACTCCGTCCGATGATGGATTTTCTGTCTCAGAAAATTGATTGTTCCCAGTTTGTCGTCACCCGGGGGAAGAGAGGTTGCTATGTCCGGGGGAGTTCCGGGGAATTTGTGGCCGTGCCTTCTTTAGCCCAGCAGGTTGTCGATCGGGTCGGCGCCGGGGACGCCTTTTTATCCGTGACCGCTATGGCCGCGGTCTTAAAAGCCCCGCTTGAAATTCTGGGATTTATCGGCAATGTGGTGGGGGCCCTGGCGGTAGAAATCATGGGAAATCGCAAATCTATCGACAAACCAAGTGTTAAGAATTTTATCGTCTCCCTCCTAAAATAAACCAGGTAGAGATTTTCCTCCAATGGCGCATACCTTTCCTCAATTCGACCGCTCCCGATTAGTGCTGCATCCCCTGGCAGCACGGGAACACGGTTTGGCTATGTCCATTATCTTGCCCTTGCAGCCTTTGGTTCCCGTGAGACCAGAACTGGAAACCGTGGCCGCCCGCATCGCGGCCGCCAAAGCCAAGAAGGCCGCAGTGGTCTTGATAATGGGAGCGCACGTCCTCCGGTCCGGCGTGCAACGGTATCTCATTGACCTGATGGAACAAGGTTATCTCTCGGTAATCGCCATGAGCGGCGCCGGGGTCATCCATGATTTTGAGTTCGCCTTGATAGGCGCCACCACCGAGAGTGTCGCCCGTTATATTCAGAAGGGACAATTCGGCTTATGGCAAGAAACGGGAAGGATCAATGACATCGTCGCCGCGGCCGCTCGAGACCGGCTCGGTCTGGGAGAAGCGGTGGGCCGGGTAATTGAGGAAGAGCGGTTTTCCCATCGGGATATTAGCGTGCTGGCCGCGGGTTACCGCCTGGGAATCCCCATCACCGTGCACGTGGGCATAGGTTACGATATTGTCCATGAGCATCCTAATTGTGACGGGGCCGCGTATGGCGCCACCAGCTATACCGACTTCCTGCGGTTTACTAAGGTTCTGGAAACCCTCCAGGAAGGTGTGGTCATGAATTTCGGCAGCGCCGTCATGGCCCCGGAAGTTTTTCTTAAAGGCCTGGCCATGGTCCGTAACGTTGCCCAACAGAATGGCGGGCAGATTTCGAAATTTACCACCTTAGTGTGTGATCTGAAAAAGTTGCCGGAAAAATACCACTATGAGGCGTCCAGGGAAGATCCCTCCTATTACTTCCGACCCTGGAAGACCATGCTCATCCGGGCGGTGGCTGACGGGGGAGAAAGTTTCTATGTCCAGGGGCCCCATGCAGCCACGATCCCCCAACTGTGGACTGCCATTAAATCCGCCAATCCGGGAAAAGAGAGGCCAATATGAAACATTGGAGCAATAATATCTCCGAGCTTAAGGCTTGCCTGGACTCTTTGTCGGTGTGGGATGCCGCGGGCGAGGTCCTGGAGCCGGATGCGGCATTCTCTCGTTTGCAGGAGGCCACTCTCCAAGTATGGAAGACTAATAACATTCTTTATTTTATTGGCAATGGTGCCAGCGCCTCCATGGCCTCCCATATTTCCGCCGATTTGGCCAAGAACGCCCATCTAAATACTCGGGTCTTCACCGATCTTTCCTTGATTACCGCCCTCGCCAATGATCTCTGCTATGAGGAGGTTTTTGCCGAACCACTCCGAAGGCAAATGAGGAAAGGGGATATACTGGTGGCCATAAGCAGCTCTGGCCAGTCGCCAAATATCCTTCGGGCTGCCCAGGAAGCCAGAGATCGCGGGGGAGTGGTGGTTACGATGTCAGCCATGAAGCCGGATAATCCTTTGCGAACCATGGGAAGCTTTAACTTTTATGTGCCAGCCGACACTTATGGGCTGGCGGAAACTAGCCACGCAGCCATCCTCCATTATTGGGTGGATCAGATAATGGAAGTAGCCAAACAGGTCGTTGACTTAGAAAGTTCGGTAACAATGGAAAGGAAAGCAAGGAGAAAATAACGACTATGCTTGAAAACCAATCAGTGTTGGTAACTGGGGGGGCCGGCTATGTTGGCGCCGTTTTAGTCCCCAAACTTCTGGATAAAGGGTATCGAGTTAAAGTCATCGACCTTTACCTTTTTGGGGAAGAGGTTTTTGGCGCCGTCAAAGGCCATCCCAGATTACAGGAAGTAAAAGGAGACATCCGGGACCGGGCCCTTATGGAGAAAGAAGTCCCGGGAACAGACGTAATCATTCATCTGGCTTGCATCTCTAACGATCCCAGCTACGAATTGGACCCCCGACTGGCGAAGTCCATCAATTACGACGCGTTTCTGCAGTTGATCGAGGTGGCAAGGAAATCGGGGGTCAAGAGATTAATTTATGCCTCCAGTTCCAGTGTTTATGGGATTAAGGAGGAGCCGGAGGTGACCGAAGAGCTCTCCCTTGAACCATTGACCGATTATTCCAAATACAAGGCCCTGGGGGAAGAGGCTTTGCTGGCTGCGGCCACCGATGACTTCGTGGTAACCATCATCCGTCCCTCCACGGTGTGTGGTTATTCCCCGCGGTTGCGGTTGGACCTCACGGTGAACATCCTTACCAACCATGCCATCAACAAGGGTACCATCACCGTCTTTGGAGGGGAGCAAAAAAGGCCCAATATCCATATCGAAGATATGGCCGACCTCTACCTCTTTCTCTTGGAGCAGCCGGCTCACAAGATTCATAAAAAGATTTATAACGTCGGGTACGAGAATTTTAAGGTCAGGGAACTGGCCGAAAAGGTCAAGCGGACGCTGGGAGGGAATATCCCTATTATCACTACCCCCAGCAATGATAACCGTTCTTACCATGTTTCATCCAAAAAAATCAAGCAAGAGATAGGTTTTGAACCAAGTCACACCATAGAAGACGCCATTATGGATTTAAAAAAGGCGTTTGATGCTGGCAATATCCCTGATCCAATGGAAGATGTCCGCTATTATAACATCAAAATGATGCAGAAGGTCGCGTTAAAATGAACTAACTCCAAACGGATGCCAAACATGGCAGGAACCTTTCTTCTCTTTTGGCATCATTAAGACAATAAACTGACCTGCAAGTCAGCTAAGTAAAACTGAAAAGTTGCATAGGGAATACCCAATGAATTCAGAGGTATTGAAAAATCTGTTTTATCGAATGCTTCGCATTCGGATGATTGAGGAAAAAGTGGCCCAACTCTATTCAGAGCGGGAACTTCGGTGCCCGGTGCATCTTTCCATCGGCCAAGAGGCTGTGGCCGTGGGAGTATGCGCAGCCTTGCTCCCCGACGATATTGTGCTCAGCAATCATAGATCTCATGCGCATTATCTAGCTAAGGGGTGCAATCTCAAAGCAATGATGGCCGAGATGTATGGTAAAGCCACCGGTTGTTGTGGAGGCAAAGGCGGCTCGATGCATCTAGTCGACCTCTCGGCGGGCTTGTTTGCGGCCGTTCCCATCGTGGGGAGTACTATCCCCATTGCCGTTGGGGCTGCCCTGGGGTCGGTGATGCGCGGCGAATCAAAGGTGACCGTGGCTTTTTTCGGTGAGGCCGCCACGGAGGGAGGGGCATTTCATGAGAGTTTGAATTTTGCCGCGCTCAAGAACCTGCCTGTGGTATTCATCTGCGAGAACAATTTCTATTCGGTCTATTCCCCGCTGTCAGTGCGTCAACCCGAAGGCCGGGAGTTGCTCATGCTGACCCAGGGGCACGGCATTGAGAGTCACCAGGGGCCCGGCAACGATGTGATGGAGGTCTACCGCCTGGCCAGCCACGCGGTGAAAAAAGCCCGGGAAGGAAGGGGACCATCTTTTCTGGAGTTTAGGACCTATCGCTGGCTGGAGCATTGTGGGCCCAACTATGACAATCACCTGGGCTATCGTTCGGAGTGCGAATTCCAGGAATGGAAGGGACGGTGTCCAGTGGCAACTTTCAGAGAAGATCTGGCGAACCTTAACCTCTTGGACAACCAGGAGCTGGAGTCGATGGTGGCTCAAATTAAAGCGGAAACTGAAGAGGCCGTGGAGTTTGCCAAGAACAGTCCGCTGCCCGAACCCCACTTACTTTATGAACATATTTACGCCTCTTAGTATCCAGATTGACTTTCATCTCCATTATCAGGTGAGGGAAATACCTGATGGGGCTCCAGTCTCATGGACCATAGGTGACCAATGACCAGAGAAATCAAAGCTTTTGAGGCTATCAGAGAAGCCATCGACCTCTGTATGACCAAAGACCTGCGGGTGTATATCATGGGCTTAGGAGTACCGGACCCCAAGGGCATCTTTGGGACAACCGTGGGTCTCCAAGAAAAGTATGGGGGGCTACGGGTGAGCGATATGCCGGTCTCGGAAAATGCCATGACCGGGGTGGCCATCGGCTCCGCGTTGGTGGGGATGAGGCCGATTATGACCCATCAGCGCATTGACTTTGCGCTGCTGGCGATGGAGCAGGTAGTGAATCAAGCCGCCAACTGGCATTATATGTTTGGTGGGCAGATGCGAATTCCCTTAGTGATCAGGATGATTGTCGGCCGCGGTTGGGGCCAAGGACCTCAACATTCGCAAACTCTGCAAGCCTGGTTCGCCCATGTGCCAGGGTTAAAAGTGGTTATGCCCACGACGCCGCATGACTTTAAGGGGCTGCTCATCTCCAGTATCGAGGATGATAACCCGGTGATTTTTATTGAACACCGCTGGTTGCACAATCTCCCGGGTCATGTTCCCGAGGAAATCTACCGGGTTCCTCTGGGGCAAGCCAAAATCGCCCGGGAAGGTACTGACCTTACCATCGCCGCCACCTCTTATATGACCCTGGAAGCTTGCACGGCTGCTGATAGACTGGCGGAAGAGGGGGTGAGAGCCGAGGTCATCGATGTCCGTACCCTGAAGCCCTTGGACAAGCCTCTCCTCCTGGCGTCGGTCAGCAAAACCGGGCGTCTCATCGCGGTGGACACTGGCTGGAAGACTTTGGGATTTGCCGGCGAAGTCCTGGCTTGCGTGGCTGAAGAAGGCTGGGAACTGCTCAAATGTGCTCCCCGGCGTCTGGCTCTCCCAGATTGTCCAACTCCCACCAGTCATGCCCTGGCCAAGTTTTATTATCCCCGCGCCGTGGATATCGCTGCTGTAGCCAGATCGATGCTTGGCTTACCGGCGCGCCTTGACCAGGAGGCTGACCTGGATTCCACCCTTCTGGATGTGCCCGACAAGAGCTTTACCGGGCCGTTCTAATCCATGAATGCATCAGTCGGTCGAGACCAG
>Ga0299915_10001521_pt1 | contig 17195 bp, 11 predicted proteins | sample RVTome_13_FD_200263 | JGI IMG/M metagenome (GOLD analysis project Ga0299915, IMG submission 200263) | Soil microbial communities from uranium-contaminated site in the Upper Colorado River Basin, Wyoming, United States - RVT92D227 (version 2) ... | reverse complement strand
GTTGCACGCCCTGATCAGTCCGACCGACGCGGCCAAACGCGGCATTCGCGACGGCGACTTGGTGCGGATCTTCAACGACCGCGGCAGCATCCGTGTCGCGGCGCGCCTGGACTACAGCTTGAAGGCCAGCTGCGTCTGCGTCCACAACGGCTGGTGGATCACGGAGGGAGGGACGGTCAATTATCTTTCGCTGGGCCGCGAGACGGACATGGGGCATGGAGCGGCTTTCCACGACAACATGGTGGAAGCGGAAAAGGTCTCCCGATGATGCGCGGCTTCATACTGGACCTCAACAAATGCACCGGCTGCGAGGCCTGCCGGCTGGCCTGTCGCATCGAGAATGGAATCGAGGAAGCGCGCGGCTGGCGCGAAGTATATACCTTCAATGAGGCGCGCTTTCCAAGGCTCTCGCTGCACCATTTGTCGCTGGCGTGCAACCACTGCGCCGACGCCCCGTGCATGAACAGCTGTCCCGCGCTGGCATTGTCGCGCGATTCGGCCACCGGCGCCGTCCTCCTGGAGCCGCAGTCGTGCATCGGATGCAGATACTGCGGCTGGACCTGCCCCTTCGATGCGCTCCGATATCGCTCGGCGGCGGGCGTCATGAGCAAGTGCACGTTCTGCCGGCACCGCCTTGCGGAAGGGTTGAGGCCGGCGTGCGCCGCACTCTGCCCGACCGGGGCGCTCAACTACGGGGACCTGGACCGTGCCGGGACCGATTCGGTTCCGGGATTTCCGCGCACGGATTTCGGCCCTTCGATCCGGTTTATCGCACGGCGCGGCGCCGGCCCGCTGCCGGAATGCACGGCAGCGCCGGCTAACGACGCCCCGCCCGCTCCTGAGCCGGGACGGGCGCCGCCGCGCAGGATTTCTTTGAAAACGGAATGGCCTCTGGCACTGTTTACCTGGATGGCCGCCCTGCTGGTATCTCTGGCGGCGGTTTCCGCAGCGGCGCCGCTGGCCCTCGATCCCTTCGCATTCCTGCTGGCGGGACTGGCAAGCCTCGCCATCAGCTCCATCCATCTGGGCAGGAAGCTGCGGGCCTGGCGCGCCGTCATGAACTTCCGCGCCTCGTGGCTCAGCCGCGAGGTGTTGCTCTTCCTGCTGTTCCTTACGCTGGCGGTGCTGCGATTCTTCTTTTTCCCGATGAGCCGGATTCTAAGCTGGACGGCAGCAGCAGCCGGATTTGCGGCGCTTTACGCCATCGACCGGGTGTATGACCTGACGCTGAAAGGAGCGCCCACGCACCTGCACAGCGCCGGCGCTTTTCTGACCGGCGTTTTCCTGGCCGGGGCGTTCACGGCGAATCCAGTGGCCGTGGGTCTAGCGGGAATCCTGAAGCTGGCATTCTATGCCGGACGGAAACTATCGTTTGTCCGCAGAGGCTTGCCCGTCCGCCCCCTCCTCAGCCTTCTGCGCCTCGGCTTCCCTGCCCTCTGGCTCTTTCTCCCCGGGACCGAGGCCGCCATCGCCCTGCTCAGCCTGCTCGCCGGGGAGCTGATCGACCGGCTCGAATACTATCTCGAAATGGACGCCCCCTCCCCCCGCCGCCAGATCACGCAAGACCTGATGATCGCCTCTTGAATTTCACTTGACCAGCGCAGAGACTGACTTGAATGCAGGATGCTGGGCGGTGCGCATCCATTCGAAAAGGATCATCTCGGAAGTGAGTATCACCGCTCCGGCGTCGCGCATGCGCGCCAGGCCGAACTGCCGATTGGCTTCATCCCGCGAACCCACCGCATCGGCAACCACGCCCACCGTGAATCCCCGCTGCAGAGCATCCAGAGCGGTCTGAAGCACGCACACGTGGGTCTCTATGCCGCAAATCACCAGCTGGCGGCGGGCGGATTCCTCAACCATGCGCGCCAGTGGCGGATCTGCGAGGCAGCCGAAGGCCATCTTGGAGCACTGCCCTGCCTCCGGCGGCCGGACTTCGTTCACCGCGGCGATGGTCGGGCTCAGGCCCTTGGGGTATTGTTCGCTGACTATCACCGGAACGCCCAGCAGGTGCGCTCCCTGGATCATGATCGCGGAACGATCCCGGACCTGTTCCCTATTGGCAATGTGCAGCCATAGCCTCTCCTGAATATCGACCACCAGCAGCAGACTTGCCTCCGGAGTGAAAATCGAACTAGCCATTGCCTCCCCCGTAATTGCTTCTTTATGGATCCATATCGTAGCGGAATGGCGGACCGAGGAATGCAGACGTTGCCCCAAAACACACAAGACGCACTGCGAAGCCCCAACCCGGACAAGCCGGAACCAAAGAAAGGCTTTGCATACATGGAACGAATTCAGCCGGGCACACGCCCTCAGCTGTCAGCCGTCAGCAATCGGCTCCAAATCCTTCATGAAAAGGCACAGCTTTGCCTCAATCACGGCGAGCTGAATGCTGATTGCTGATAGCTCTGTGGCCACTTGATAATAACCTATCTCAGAATTAGTTCCTTACGGCACACAAAACGTACCGTAAGGCACTAAATCAGGCGTCCGGCGAATCTGCCCGCATTGCGCACAAAAATCGTCGTGCGCAGCCCCTCGACCAGATTCGCCAAATGGTCGGCATAATCCTGCTCGGTCCCCGGAGCGGGGTCGGTCAGCCCCAGGAATACGACACCAGCGTTCTTGCTGTAAGCTCTGAGCACATCGGGAATGGAATGCCCCGGAGGCCGCGCGATCACTTCGGCCTCCGCCTGAATGCGCGCCTCGGGGATCAGTTCCGCCAGGCTGGCGGTCATTTTCACACGCTCTTCCTCATTCTGGACGATTGAGCGCACCATGGAAGCCAGCCGTTCGCGCCGCTTGGACCATCCAAAAATGACGGTGTTCGACTGGAGGCCCGCAAATCCGTTGGCCTGCGCCACATCGATGGCGCCGCGCTCGAATGCCTGCACGATGTCGATTTCGCAGAATGCGATGCGGTCCGGTAGCTCGCCGTCCATTCGGGGGCGCGCAGGCCCGCACTGAATATGCCTATTATGAGGGCAATGAGAGACAGGGCGATTGCTATCATCACCGGCACCCGGAGCTTCAGCGCGACAGCGGCGCTTTTTCCGGAGAGGATGGTGATCACGACGATGATGGCCGCAGCCAGAACCTGGACGGAATAGGACGGCAGCTCCTGCCCGGCCGCCGCCAGGACGATGATCGATTCAGCCAGCCCGAGGCTGCGCGAAATCATGTAGTACTCCCCGCCGACCCCGATCTTCATGTTGGTGGCTATGGCGGAGGCGCTCAGGCCGGTTATGAACGTGATCGAGTTGGCCAGCAGGACGATGAAGATGGTCAGAGGCAGGCCCACGTTGCCGACCACCCAGCCGAAGCGCAGGTACATGATCAGGCCCAGAATGGTCAGCACGCTGGGAGTGCATACGCCCAGGAAAGCGCCGAACTTCACGGGGCCATGAGAATCTGTTCCGTTGATGGAGGTTTCTCCGGTCATGATCGCGGCTGCCTAGGTTTGTTTCTCGCCGTCTGCCGAAGCGCGCCGGCAGAACCACTCCCCAAGTCGGGCCGGTGCTCCCCGTCGGAAGAAATCCTGTCCGGACGGCCGGAAATTGCATCTTTGCCAACCATGGCGCCTTTTATACAATGCTACCGTACGGCTTGGAAACAGTAACTGAGAACTGAGCATCGCACCTTGACCATTGTATTGGCTCTCGCGATACGACCTCTGGGACCACGAACTTCTGCAGAAATCAAATTTTCAAGGCCTGACACCTCATGATTGACCGGACTATCTTCGAAGACGGGCTGAGACACGCGGTCGCCCGCGCGCGCGCGGCATCACCATCCCGACGTTCACGCAGATGAAGGACCCGGGCTGCGTGCCGGATCATATCAAGGAACAGTTGGGCCGGACCGGTCTGTGGGAGGTTGCGCCGCAGAACCTGTTCCGGATTACCTGAAAGAATGAACCCGTCGCGCACGGAGGCGGCTTCGGGCGGGTCAATTACTGGACAAACATTCAGCAGCAGACCACATCCCTCGACCACCTCATCCAGCAATTTAGGCTTGACCCCAGACAAGCCCAATAGTCACACAAGCCGGGGGTGGATCTGGAGACCCACCCCCCACAGGATGGCGCTTGTGAGGCAAATTGACCGATTATTGCCGTCCTGTGGCCGCCGGTCTCCAGACCGGCGGCGTGTATGATGTTACAGGCCTGGCATACCCCCTCGCATCGGCAGCCGCCGGCCGCACCGGTGAGGGGGGATTGGTCTGTTGGTTGAGCCGGGCGATGTCACGGAGCGGTTGCGAGGCGTCCGGGCTCCCGCAGCCCATTGCCCTTGCGGCCTGTGAGTGAATCTCCAAGGTCCTGCCTGGCCTTCTCGGCCCCATCCGTTCGTTTTCGGGCACCGCATTACCGTAATCGGGCATTCCCGCACCGGGCACCGCGGGTCGCCATTCCGCTAAACCTTATTCTGGTCGCAATTAGCCGAGAACCCACATTTTGGCACGTCAATTGCTAACTTGTGCCAAGATGAATGGGAATCGGTTTGCAAACTCCATGCGAACTGAAGCCCGGTATCGGCGAGGAAGATAGAAAAATGGACAGGTTGTGGCAGGACTTCCGCTATGGCATGCGTCTCTTGGCCAAGAATCCGGGTTTTATGGTGGTATCCGTATTCACGCTTGCACTTGGCATCGGCGCCAACAGCGCGATATTCAGTGTGGTGAATGGAGTATTGCTGCGTCCCCTTCCATACGCCGAGCCGGAGCGGCTGGCCATGATCCGGATCAGCCTGGAGGGGCAGGAATTCCTGCCGTCGTTCTCGCCTCCGGAAATTCTCGACTTCCAGGAACAGACCCAGCTTTTTCAGGGAGTGGCCGCAATCCGCGACAATACTGCCGCCCTCACCGGTCAAGGCGAGCCGGAACAGGTTCAAACAGGTCTGGTAACCTCCAACTTTCTGCCTCTGCTGGGCATAAACCCGATATACGGCCGGAACTTTGCGCCCGAGGACGACCTGCCGAACAGTGCAAGGGTAGTGTTATTGAGCTACGGCCTGTGGCAGCGACGCTTTGGCGGTTCCACCGCGATCGTAGGCCGCAAGATCGAGCTCAACGGCCGCGACGCGGTAGTCATAGGAATACTGCCTGAGGGCCTTCGGCTGCTGCTGGCACGGGAGGCCGGTCTTCCGGAAATTCTCGATGCCTGGCAGCCCTTCGCCTTCGACTTTCGTTCCGCACCCCGCGACTTCCGCTGGATACGGGCGATAGCCCGCCTTAATCCGGATGCCAGCTTCCGGAAGGCCGAGCAGGGAATGAACAGCCTCGCCAAAGATCTTCTGCGCCGGCACACGGAATACGGCGGACAGGGTTTTCGCCTGCATGTCGAGCCGTTGGGCGGAGATATGGTCCGCCGCGTAAGACCGGCCCTGCTGGCCTTACTGGGGGCGGTGGGATTCGTCATGCTCATTGCCTCGGCTAATGTCGCCAACCTTCTGCTGGTGCACGCCGCACGCCGCAACAAGGAGATCACCATCCGCGCCAGCCTGGGCGCTCGCAACCGGCAGGTTTTTCGCCTGGTCGTGGGCAATGGCCTCTGGCTGACAGTCATCGGCATCGGGCTCGGCCTGGCCGGCGCCTTCGCGCTCACCCGCATTCTGGGCAGCCTGCTTTACGGAGTCAGCGCCACGGACGTCCACACTTACCTTGCGGTGGCGCTGGTTCTTGCGCTGGTCTCGCTGCTGGCCTGCTGTTTGCCGGCGCGGCGGGCTACACGCGTGGACCCCATGGTTGCGCTGCGCTACGAGTAGGAAAACGGCGGCTTTGCCAGAGCCGGCTATTCTTCGCAGATCCCTCGCTCGCTCATAAGAAGGAACCGATTCCGTCAGCTGTCGTTATTAATATCGAATTTTCAGCTCGGAAAGGAGAGTGCGAAATGACGGCCATTTGGCAGGACATCCGTCATGGATTGCGGATGATGGCACGCCATCCGGCAACCACCGCGATCGCCGTGATTGCGTTGGCGCTCGGAATCGGACCCAATACGGCCATTTTCAGCATTGTAAACTCGCTGGTATGGACCCCGCCGCCCTATCCCGATCCGGATGCCATCGTAGTGGTCGACCCAAGCGCTTCGCGTACTCCGGGCCAGCCGGCCATGCGTCTCTCGGCCGACGATTTTCAGGATTGGCGCGATGCAACCCAAACGCTGGAGCACATGGCCCTTTTCGAGCCGAGCGCACGTACGCTCGCCGGATTCGAGGAGCCGGTGCAGCTCAGGGGGATGCTGGCGTCGCCGGCGTTGTTTTCTGTTTTGCGGGTGCCTCCGCTCCATGGCCGTGTTTTTTCCCCGGAGGAGGAAAAACCCGGCGCGGGCCGCGTGATAGTGCTCAGCTACTTCGCCTGGGAGAAGTACTTCGGCAAGGACGCCCGCCTAGTGGGCCGGGCAATCAAGCTGGATAACAACGACTACATTGTCGTGGGAATCATGCCGCGCACGCTGCAATTTCCCAATGCGGAAACCGAATTCTGGATCCCCCTCGCGCTGCAACCGCCGCAACGCAGCGCCGACGATCGGCGCATCCGTGTGCTCCCCTTCATTGCCCGGCTCAGGTCCGGGGTGACGTTGGAGCAGGCCGCGGCGGAGGGCACGGCCGTGATCCGTCGAGTTAACCAGGGGGATCCGGAGCGGAGCCTCCAGCTGCAACAGACCGCACTCCGCCTGGTCACGCTGCACGAGCAACTCGTCGGAGACTTGAGACCCGCCCTTATTGTATTGTCGGCATCCGTGGGATTCGTGCTGCTGATTGCCTGCGCCAACATCGCCAACCTCCTGCTGGCTCAGGCCGCCGGCCGGCGGCGCGAAATGGCAATCCGGGCATCGCTCGGAGCGGGCCGCACGCGGCTGACGCGCCAGGTGCTGACCGAGAGCACCCTCCTCTCTCTTCTGGGCGGCGGCACCGGCCTGCTGTTGGGCTACTGGGGCCTGGCCCTGCTGGCAAAGCTGACTCCGGCCGAGATCACACGAATGCGGGCCATGTCAATCGACCTGCGGGTGTTGCTCTTCACCCTGGCCGTTTCTGTTCTCACCGGACTTCTGTTTGGTCTGGCGCCGGCGCTCAAGAGCGGCTCCGACCTGGTGGAGCCCCTGAAGGGCGGAGACGCGTCGGTAGTAGGCGGTACCCGCCTGTTCCGCCAGAGCAAGACCCGCAGCCTCCTGGCCATCGGCGAGTTAGCCCTGGCACTCATGCTGCTCATCGGCGCCGCCCTCCTGGCCAACAGCTTCATGCGCCTGATCAGCCGGTCGCCGGGCTACGACCCGCGCGGGGCCTTGACTCTGCAGATCAGCCTCCCGAGAGCCAGATACTCGCAGCCCAGTCAATGCGTTGCTTTTTATAGTCAGCTGCTCGAACAATTGCGCCTGCTCCCCGGCGTACGCGCGGCAGGCATGACCAACCGGATGCCCATGTCGCCGCTCAACATCCGGATCAGCTTTGAAATCCCGGGACGTCCCGCAGCCGGAGACACTTCAGGACCGCCAATTGCCAGCGCGCGCCTGGTCAGCAGCGGATTTTTCCAGTCGATGTCCATACCGCTGGTCGATGGGCGAGATTTTGCCGAACAGGACCGTGAAGGCGCCGAACCCGTCGTGATCGTCAGCGAAACCCTTGCGCGACGCTATTTCCCCGGAGAGCGCGCCGTGGACCAGCGCATCGATCTCGATGGAGCCCGCCGCATTATCGGCGTGGCAGGCGATGTGAAACCCGACGGACTGGATTCCGAACCGCAGCCCGAGATGTATGTTCCTTACAGCCAGTTCGAGCAACTTCTCATGGCCGGCGGCCCTTTGTCGGCAATGACCTTCGTCGTCAGATCCGATCACGACCCCCTGGCCGTGCTGCCGGCCATCCGAACGCGCCTGGCTTCCTTGGACAGCCAGCTCCCGCTTTTCAATGTTGCCACACTGGATCAGCGCGTCTCCGATTCCGTCGCCCAGCGGCGCTTTTATGCGGTGTTGATGGGAATCTTCGCTGCATTGGCGCTGGTGCTTGCGGCCGTGGGCATCTACGGGGTGCTGTCCTATCAGGTGGCGCAGTCCACGCGGGAAATCGGCATTCGGATGGCCCTGGGTGCGGACCGCGGCAGGGTCCTGCGGCTGATCCTGGGCCAGGGCGCTCTTATAGCCGCATCGGGAATTATCCTGGGGCTGTGTGCCGCATGGGGGATGAGCCGATTCGTCGCCAGCCTTCTCTTCGGCATTACACCAACCCACCCGGCCACCTACATCACCGCGGCTTTGTTCATGGGCGGCATTGGCCTGCTCGGCTCATACATCCCCGCACGCCGCGCCATGGCGGTTGATCCCGTAATCGCCATCCGCAGCGATTGAGGGTGACCTTCAGAACAAGGGTCGAGGGGATAGGTGAGCGAGCATGAGCGGAGATTTGGCCGGCTCACGGTGTCTGAGCCTATCGGCATTCGGCCGGTGCGTGCCCCTGCGAGACGGAAGCACCGAGGCTTCGCCCCAGCCATCGATATTCCCCCCGCATGATTACGACGATGGACTTCGAATCCCCCGCTAGCCTTCCCAAATGTAGCGGTGGTTGCAGCACCGGTGGAGCTTCTGGAGTTCAACAAAAAAACCCAGCACCCGGAAGCTTGCCCTCATTTCTCACCGGATTTCGTAGCGAGGCGGCGCAGACGGGCATGGATACAAGGCGCGCGACCGAGGGATCCGGGGGTGGGTCTGGAGACCGGCGGCGTGTTTGATGTTACAGGCCTGGCATACCCCCTCAGATCCGCCGCCGCAGTAGAAAGCTGGTGAGAAATGCAGGCTAGTTCCAGCGGAACCAGCGCAGAGCGAACAGGAAGGAGATCCCACCCCAGGCGGCCAGCGCCAGCAGCCGCCATGACTGGGAGACCAGGCCCGCGCCCTCGAGAATGACCGCGCGCAGCGCGTAGTTGAGCTGGGTCAGGGGGAGCGCCTGCACCAGCGGCTGCATGAAATCGGGGAACCGGTCCGGCGAGAAGAAAATCCCCGACAGGAGCCACATCGGCAGCATGACGGCGTTCATCAGGCCCGAGATCGTTTCAATGCGCCGGGCCCGGCTGGCCACCAGAAGTCCCAGGCCGGAAAAGGACACTGCGCCCAGGAGTGACAGCAGAAACACAGCCATGAGGCTTCCGCGGATCGGGACTCCGAAGAAGAGCGCTCCGGCGCCGAGAATAACCGTGAGCTCGGGTATCATGAAAGCCAGGCGCGCCCCGATCATCGACCAGAGGAAGTCGGTGCGCTTCATCGGAGTGGCCACGTAGCGCTTGAGCAGCTTGCGCACACGCATGTCCACGATGACGAACCCCACTCCCCACATGCCGCTGCCCATCAGGTTCATCCCGATCAGGCCCGGCACGAGGAAGTCTATGTAGCGCGATCCCGGCTCCGTAACCTCCCGCTCCACGGTCGCGAGGGGATCGGTTCGACCGGCGGCCTGCTGGAGCAGGTCGTCGATCTTCCGGCGCGCCAGTGCGCTTTCCGGTCGTGTCGGATCGTACAGAAAGGTGTAGGGATCGCCGGGGATAACCACCAGAGCGATTTTCCCCAACCGCAGCCGGTCGCGGCACTCCCCCGCCGGACGGATCCCCGCCACCACCTCCGGGCTCTGCTGCAGAGTCATCAAAACGGCGGGCGCGAGTTCGTGCAGCTCCACGTCCACATACACTTTCTCGACAGGCCGGTTCCGGAATGCCAGGCCCAGCCCTACGGCAAGAAGCAGCGGAAACCCGTAGGTCCAAAAAACCGCCTCAGGTTCCCTCAGGAACTCGCGCAGCCGTGCCAGAGAGAGTTCCTTAAGAGGGCGGTAGGTAGTCATCGCGCAGGTGCCTCCCTGTCAGGTGGACGAAAACGTCTTCCAGGCTCACATGGCGTGTTGTCAGCCGCGCAAGCTCCAGACGCCGGGACTGCAGGAGATGGAGCAGCGCCGGAATGGCGATGTGAGGCTCTGCTACAGTGAGCGCAATGCCGGTCGCCTCCACCCGGACTTCGCGCACCGCCGGGAGCCCGGCCAGGTCCGACTCCCGGATCCCATTGTCGATCGCCAAAGCAAACTCGACCACATGTTCTCCGCCCAGCGTGGCAATGAGTTCGCCGGGCGATCCCAGCGCGATCACCTTCCCGTGATCGATGACGGCGACGCGGTCGCAGAGGCGCTCCGCCTCGTCCATGTAGTGCGTTGTAATGAGAACGGTGCGCCCCTGTCTCCGGAGGTCGCGGATGATGCCCCAGAGCTGCCGCCGGGACTGCGGGTCGAGACCCGTCGTAGGCTCATCGAGGAACAGAAGTTCGGGATTGCCTACCAGTGCGCAAGCGACTGCCAGGCGCTGGCGCTGGCCCCCCGAGAGTTTTCCCACCCACGCCTTCGCCTTCTCCGCGAGCCCCACAGCCGCCATCACGTCCGCCGGATCCTTCCCGGAATGATAGAAACTCCGGAACAGGGTCAGGGTCTCCTGGACCGACAGTTTCTCGGCAAATCGTGTTTCCTGCAGCGAAATGCCGAGGCGCTGGCGCAGCCGCTCATCGTGCTTTCCCCAGGTCATGCCCAGCACCTCGACCTCGCCGGACGTAGCATCCAGGAGCCCCTCGAGGATCTCGATCGTGGTGGTCTTCCCTGCGCCGTTTGGGCCCAGCAGACCGAAGCATTCGCCCTGCCGTATCTCCAGATTCAATCCATTGACGGCGTCGACGGCGCCCTTTCGGCTTGTGTACCTCTTCCGCAAGGAGCGGCAGCGAATGGCGAAATCCGGATGTTCATTCGGAATCATTGTCGAGTCTCACCCGATTGTCTGAAATTATCATAAATGGGGGGCAGTTGCCAAAATCCCCAAATTGCATGTCGACCTTGGCCGAATACGGGTGTTTTCCTGACCGTCCCCCTCATTTCAGGGTGGGGTCGATGCGGCGGGCTGCCTCGTAGGCGCGCCGCGATTCGCCCGACATGCCCTTGCCGGCGTAGGTGCGGGACAGGCTGAGATAGGCGTCCCCGTAAAGTGGATAGATCTCAATCGCCCTGCGCGCGCGCTCGATGGCCTTGTCATACTCGCCGGTCTTCACATAGACGGCTGCGAGATTCCCATAAGTCGTCCAGCCCGCATTTCTCACCGGATTTCGCGGCGAGGCGGCCTGGACCAGCCTTATGACGGGCACCCGCAGGGCTGAGAACCCGAGACGTAGTTGAACGCTACGTTGCAGGGTGCGAAGCCCAAGGACGCCCGTCAGAGGGCCCGGATCCGCCGCCGCAGTAAAAACCTGGTGAGAAATGCGGGCTAAAGGCGCCAGAACAAACGGAAGTCGGCCCGATGCCAGGCGACACACACGGCGGGAAATGACGCAAAAAAATGTTAGGAGTAACGAGCGTAAAATCCATATACTCTTATCCCAATTTGTTTCGCTTTCGGTCTAACATTCTGTCTCTATATCCTCAAGGAGGCCATCATGATTCTGAGACCGATTCTCAGCCTGGTCCTGAGCGTATTTCTCTTCGTCTCTCCTGCGCTGTCCCAGGGCAAGAGAGCTTCTTTCGACGGCCAGGCAGCTTTTGAATACATCAAAGTGCTCGCCTCGGATGCCATGCTGGGACGGAAGAGCGGCGAGCCGGGCGGCCAAATGGCAGCCGAATACATCGCCTCCAAGCTGAAGGAATGGGGTATCGAGGCGGCTGGTCCGAAGGGAAGCTATTTCCAGGACATGACCTATGAATACTATGAAGCCGAGCGGGGCGCAACTCTCGGGATCATCGCCCACAACAAGACGCGCGAGTTCGTCTACGGTGAAGACTGGCGTCAGCAGCGATATTCCGGCTCGGGCACTTTCGGCGCCGGCATTGTCTTTGTCGGCTACGGCATCTCGGCGCCGCAAAAAGACTACGACGACTATTCCGGCGTCAACGTCAGAGACAAGCTGGTCCTCTTCTCCACGGACATGCCTCGCCGATTCGAGGAGAAGCTCAGAGAAGAAGCCCAGTTCCAGAAGCGGGTCAAAGCCGCTCAGGAGCATGGCGCGCGAGGGGTCCTGACATTCCGGAGCGAGCTCCAGCCGGCAGGCGGCATCTTCCGCGGCGGCCTCAGGAAGGAAATCTACAAGTCAGACTTCGTCATCATTTCACTCGAAAGCAAGATTGTGGATTTCATCTTCAAGTGGCAAAAAGCAGATCCCCGGTACTTCTTCCAGCAGATCGAGACGACCGGCAAGCCGCAGTCTTATGATTTGGCGGTCCAGTCCCTTGTCAACCTCAGGGTGGCCTTCGACGAGAAGCGACCAACCCAGAACGTCCTGGCCAAAATTTCCGGGACCGACGAGAATCTCAAGAACGAATATGTCATCGTCGGTGCACACATGGATCACCTCGGGATCGACATGACCGGCGATGTTCTTAACGGCGCTGACGACAACGCTTCGGGAACCGCCGTAGTCATGGAAGCGGCCCGGGTGATGAAGCTTAACCAGTTCAAGCCCAAACGGACCATCATCCTCGCCCTCTGGGGGGCAGAAGAAGAGGGGCTTTTGGGCTCGAAGTACTACACCGAAAATCCCGTCTATCCGCTGGAGAGGACGGTCGCCAATATCAATCTGGACATGCAAGGCCACGGCACGGGCAAAGTCAGTGCCCGCGGAGCCTATTTTGCGCCGGAAGTCTGGGAGATTCTAAAGGCGCGCCTGCCCAAAGAAATCCTCGACAATGTCATTCCGGGCCGCGGCGGGCCGGGCGGGTCGGATCATACACATTTTCTATATAACGGGGTGCCGGCATTTATGGTCGGCACCGACGGTCCCCATTTCAAAACCAACCGCGTCGGCGATGTCATCGAACTCATCAAGCCGGAGATCTTGAAGAAGTCCGGTGATTTTGTGATGGCAGCGGTCGATGTGCTGGGCACAGAACCGAAGGTCCCGATACTTCCCAGGCGGAAGGAAACCTTCTATTGGAGATTCGAGACGATCGTGAATCATAAAACTCCAATGCTGGATGCGGTTATTGGAGAGCATCAAGACGTTCAAGACCCGGATGTGGATTTCCAGCTCGCCGTCATCGGCGAAAAAGAAGGGTTGTCCGGGGACGCCTTGAGGATCGAGGTGATGAAGAACCTGTTTGCCGGAAAGGAAAAACTGGCGCAGACCAAGGGGCTCATGCCTTTTGGGGAACCGGGCCAGATGCCGGTGGGAGGCCGCATGATGGGAGGCGGAGGACCGGCGAAAGCCACAGTCCTGGTCGGGCTCCGGGGGATTGCCTCGCTCCGGGATGATCCTCGCTGGGCGGAAGCCTTTTCCAGGCAGGGGATCGCTTTTGTCGCACTCGACCAGCCGCAATTTCTCTTCGGCGAAAGAGGATTGAGCAGCGAGGGGAAGAGGATCCTGGAGGCTTTAGGGAAAGCAAACCTCCTCCTGATCATCAATGGACTGAATCCCGCTCAGACCAAGGTGCTGCTTGAGAATGCCAAAAAGCCGGTGATCTTGCAGACAAACACGCTGCCCGACAAAGAGACCTTGGACCTCGTCAAAAAAACCAATTCTGCAATTGGCATTGTCCTGGGGAAGGAAGAAAATGCGGCCTCTTACGTCAAGAAGATCGATGAAGCTAGAAAGGCGGTCGGCACGGAATATCTCTCCATTGTCAATGAGAATTGTCTCTGGGAGAGCGCTGGAAAAGATCAGATGCTCAACGTGATCGCGGAGCTTCTCAAGGCCAAGTATGAGATTGAGGAACTGGCAAACCTGTTCTCCGGGACATTCATGAGAGCGCTGACACGGGCAAGAGCAGAAGACACTCCCCGGCCATGATCGATGGCTGCCTCTGTACCTGTGGCGCCCGAATGCAGATAGTCTATTGCATCACGGACTCGCGGCTCGTTGATCGGATTGTATGACCCTTCTCGAGCGGCCGTGGCGAGGCAGGATGAATCCGAGTCGGATGCTGTTCCGATACCCTTGCAGCCGTGCACGGGCCCGTGAGCCGCGATCGTGGGATCGCGGAAGGAATCAACGATTTACGCGGGGACCGCGCGCTTAATGAGGCCGGATAGCATTTCGTCGGGGAACAACTGCGGTAGACTCCGCAGGCCAAGCGCCTCGGTCCGCAATTACGATGATGTTTGTGGCGAGCGTGGTGGCCCCGGATGCGCGAAGCGACGATGCATGCGGCACGAAAATCAGTTGCGCAAAGGCCCCAAGCTTTCAGCCGTCAGCACTCAGCTATCAGGCTCTCCATGAAAGCGCGCAGCATTCCTGCTGCCGGGGCGAGCTGAATGCTGATAGCTGAGGGCTGATAGCTTTTTGGCCATTAGATACCAACCCACTCTATTTAGTGGCTGACGGCACACAAAACGCGCCGTCAGCCACTAAGGGTTTGCGTCGAAATAACATGTACACTCTGCTGCAGGCCCCCAGGCCCGCTGGCTAGGCGCGAGCGACGAGCATACCCGCTGTGGTATGTAAGGAGCGAGCAACAACGCCAGCGGGCCTGCGGGCCACAGCCCGAAGGGGCGCGGCGGCGGGCGGCATCTGCGGCGTTGCCGCTCCTCGACAGCGGAGTCCGGATTCCGGGCGGCTCGGATGCCCCGGTCGAACCGGTCCAGCCGCTTCTGGGAATCTATGCCGCCGTTACGCGCCAGGACCGCGCCGGCTGGCCCGATGGGGGATGGCATCCCGAGCAGAGGGTGAGCCGGGAGGAGGCGCTCCGGATGTTTACCATCGACGCAGCCTACGCTGTGTTCGAGGAGGACATCAAGGGATCGATCGCCCCGGGAAAGCTGGCCGACATGGTCGTTCTCTCGAAGGACATCATGAAGGTCGCGCCGCCGGAGATCCATACCACCGAAGTGGTCATGACCATCCTGGGAGGCAGGGTCGTTTATCGGAAGAGCGATTAGCCCGCTTTCCCCGCCGGCGTTATACTGCCGGTGCGTTCAGAGCCGCGGGCGTGAGCACGCGGTCCCGAGCGTAAGGCGTTGATTCATTCCGCGATCTCACGATCGCGGCTCTGAACGCACCGGCCCGCGCACGGATGCGGGGGAACCGGCACAGTACCCGGTCCCCCATTTTTTTCTCAGGTCCGGCAGATCTGAAGGGGGTATGGCGCCGGCCCGGAGACCTGCACCCACAGGACGGCAATCATCGGTTTGCTTGACTAATTCACGCCACCCTCTCGCCCGGCGCTCTATTCCCACCGCAGCGCCTCCACGGGATTCACATTGGATGCCCGGCGCGCCGGAAGGTAGCTGGCCAGCAGGGCAATGGCGCCCAGACCGATTGAACCGGCGAGGAAAGTTGCGGGGTCCAGCGGACTGACGCCGAACAGGAGGGCCGACATGAGACGCGTAAGCGCCACTGCCGCGCCGAGCCCCAGCGCCAACCCGATACAGGTCAGCAGCAGCCCATGCCGGACAAACATGCCGCGCACCTCGCCATGCTCGGCGCCGAGGGCCATGCGGATGCCGATCTCGCGCGTGCGCTGGGAGACGGAGTAGGAAATCACACCGTAAATCCCTACCAGTCCCAGAAGCAGGGCGACGCCCGCTGCAATGCCGAGCATGATCAGGGTGAAGGATGTCCGGGCCATGGATTCCTCGAGGATGCCGCTGAGCAGGCGCACGTTTGCCAGCGGGAGGTTCGGGCTGGTTGACCAGACGGCCTGCTGAATCTCCTTTAAAAAGGTCGATGTGCCAACCCGCTGGCTGCGGATGGCGTAAGCCATGGTCCGCGCCGCGAAGATCGCGTTGCCCCAGTAGTTTTCCAGCAGCATCGGCCAATATACCGTGGGCGTCGCTTTCTGGTTTGTCCCGTCATCGTGCTCGTTCCCGACGACTCCGATCACCTCACGCCACGGGCTCTTCGGGTTCTCCCGGATGCGCCTGCCGACGGCCCTGGCGGGCTCCCTCCAGTACTCGCGCGCGAGGTTTTCTGTGAGTATGACCACCGGCCTGCGGCTGTAAATGTCCGCCCAGGTAATGTCGCGGCCGAAAAGGATGGGATTCCCCATGGTGGCGAAGTAATTCTGCCCTATCCACTTGAAACGGCGGATGGGCGGGATCTGGCCCTCCGGGGCCGGGAAGTCCTCGACGAATATGGGGTCGTTGCTGTTATCGCCGCTCATGGTAATGGAACTGGAGAGGCCTACGGAATCGACTCCGGGGATTTGTTCGATGCGGCGAGAGACCTGCTCGTGGACTCGGACCGCCTGTTCGTCATCCTGAATTTCAGCCGTCGGAATGGATATGCGCAGCGTGAGGACTTCTTCCGGCCGGACGAAACCGGGTTGGACCTTGCGCATGGCTTCGAAGGTCCGGATCATGAGGCCGGAGCTGATCAGCAGCACCAGGGCCAGGGCCACCTGGGAAATGACCAGCCCGCTGCGCGCGCGGTGCCGTTCCTTGCCCTCGCTGAAGGTCCGCCCTCCTTCCTTGAGCGCGGAGGTCAGGTCCGGCCTGGCATACTTGATGACCGGAATCAGCCCGAACAGGATGCCTGCCAGCAACGAAATCCCGAGCGTAAAGAGGAGCACCGTGGGATCGATCGATATCTCTTCCAGGCGCGGAATGCTTTCCGGCCCCATGGCCAGGAGCAGTCGGATGCCGCCGAATGCGAGAAACAGCCCCAGAATTCCGCCGATGACTCCAAGCGTCACGCTTTCACATAACAGCTCGCGGGCAATCTGCCGGAAATCTGCGCCCATGGCGGTACGGACAGCCAGCTCCCGCTGCCGTCCCTCGGCACGGACCAAAAAGAGGTTCGCCGCGTTGGCGCAGGCGATCAGCAGCACCATGCCGACCGTGCCAAGCAGAACCCAGAGCACCTTCCCCACGTCTCCCACGGCGTCCTGCTTGAGGGAGCGAAGGTTCGGCGCCAGACGCGCCTCCTCGAGCATCTTTTCCGTAAAGCCGGGGGGCAGGGGGAACTTTTTGAGAACAAGCGGAATCATGCGCGCCACGTCGGCGTCCGCCTGCTCCAGCGTGACACCGGGCTTCAGGCGCGCGATGGCCTGGTAGGAGAAATTGCCGACAAAAACTTCGCTGCGGTTTATGCGCAGCGGAAGAAGCAAAGATGGCCGGGTGCGCAAAAACCGATAGCTCTGCGGCATGACGCCGATGATTTCCCGCGGCCGCCCGTCGGCGATGAGCGTGCGGCCGATCACGCCCTGATCGCCGCCGAAGCGTCGTTGCCAGTAGTCATATGTCAGGATGACCGTCAGCGG
>Ga0299915_10001520_pt1 | contig 17203 bp, 20 predicted proteins | sample RVTome_13_FD_200263 | JGI IMG/M metagenome (GOLD analysis project Ga0299915, IMG submission 200263) | Soil microbial communities from uranium-contaminated site in the Upper Colorado River Basin, Wyoming, United States - RVT92D227 (version 2) ... | reverse complement strand
CTGTGACCGCAATTCAGACAACGAAATTGCACACGACCGAGGCCCAACAAAACAAGATGGACAAGAATAATCGCATACACCGAGCATGGCAAGGCTCGCCGCTGAACCTCCTCCACCGCAATGTGGGAACACCCCTGGGATGGTCGGGATGGCCTCGATCGGCTCTGTTTTGCGCGCGCTGATGTTGACGGGCTCTCAAGACGGATATAATGCCGCGCATGTCCAGCTTCGATCAGAGCACCTGGCGGTTGGTTCTGTCGCCGCCCGCGGACGGCGCGGCCAACATGGCGATTGACGAGGCGATGCTTGAGGCCGTGAGCGAAGGCAAGATGCCTTCCACTCTCCGCCTGTATGCCTGGGAGCCAGCCTGTCTCTCTCTGGGCTACGCGCAGGCATCCAGGGAAGTGGATGCTGAGCGCCTGACCGCGCATGGATGGTCTATCGTCCGGCGACCGACGGGCGGGCGGGCCATCTTGCACATCGATGAACTCACCTACGCCATTGCCGCTCCGACTTCCGACCTCCGGGTCGAGGGCGGCGTCTTGGCCAGCTACCGGCGTTTGAGCGCCGGCCTGCTTGCCGGGCTGCGCCAGCTTGGCCTTGCACCGGAAGTTCGGGACGCCGAGCCGGTCGGCGACGACGAGCGGGGCGACCCGGTTTGCTTTGAAGTCCCGAGCGCGTATGAGATCACAGTAGACGGCCGGAAGCTCGTAGGCAGCGCACAGCTGCGGCGTCAGGGGGGAGTCCTCCAGCACGGATCACTTCCCCTCACCGGGGATATCGGACGGATCTGCGCGGTTCTTGACTTTCCAGACGAAGCGACACGCCGTCTGCGGATCGAACGGCTCCGAAGTCGGGCGGCCACGGCCGAGGGGCTGCTCGGCCGCCCGGTCGCCTGGGCAGAAGCGGCGCGGGCGATACAAGCGGGTTTCAGCGAGGCACTTGGATTGAAGTTCGATCAGCGCGATCTCAGCCAGGACGAAGCCCGGCGAGCGGATCAGCTAAGACAGATTCGTTACGCGCATCCTGACTGGACACGGCGCTCTTGAGACACAAAACGACGAAGGACTGACGGAGATTCGTGGGCTGTCCGGCGGCTAGCCGGCAGTTGTCGGTTGCACGGTGGGAGTGAGGGCTGGGGCCGGGGTGGCATCCCGTGGGACGAAGATCACATCATTGAAATCGAGTGAACGAAGCAAGCGAAAGAGGTAGTTCTCCGCGTTCAACCTGGCCTGGTCGAGGATCCCATCTTCGAGTGCGGCCTGCTCGATCTCGGCCTCAGCGGCCCTGCGAACGGCGGCTTCGAGATCGAGGTCTCCATGGGTCAGCAAACCCGTCTCACGATCGTACACATACGACTTCTCGTTATCCAACGTGGCGACGAAGATCTCAGGCTCCGGCAAGCGCATGTACACGCGCCCCTGGTCATCAAGCCAAACGTCATCCGGTTCGATCTTCCCCAGGTCGACTCCGGCAATGACCACACCGTGGGCGACGAAGAGCAGTCTATCTCCAAAGAGGAACTCCAACGCTCCCTGATTGACCTCGCCCGTCATGATCTTCTCGACGCTGTACTGGATGGTCTCGAGACGGGCTAAGGCGCGCACTTCACGCACAATCGTAACCGGGTCGGGGCGTATGGTTGGCGTCGGATGCAACAGCTGGGAGACCTGAGTGCCAACCGCCGCCGACATGTCGGCGATCGGTTCGGTGGATTGGCGGACGGATTGGGTCAAAGCATAGGCCGTCAGCCCGAAGACGGCCAACAATCCGATCACCAGGGCCCAACCCATACGTTGTGACATGGCCCGATTATAGCAGGTCAGGTTCCAACGCGGTGCGAACCCGGCCGGGTGCATTCCAACTTGGGGGGCATGGGCTCATCGCAGGAGGAGAGGGGGCGGGCTTTTCACGCCCGCCCCCAGCCCCCAGGATCGGAACGCACCCGCCCCGCCGCCACGCCTTGCCTGCGACCCCCGGAGTGACTAGACTTGGGTGATGCATGTCGCCACACTGATCGTGGAGCTCCACCTTCCGGATTGCTCATCCCTCAAGCAGAAACGCAGTCGGTTGAAGCCCCTTCTGGCCCAGCTTCACCGCGAATTCAACGTTTCGGCCGCCGAGGTTGGTGACAATGACCTTCACCGCTCGGCGATCGTGGCGCTCGCCGTGGTGAGCAACGACGCGCGTCATGCTCAACGAGTCCTGGATGGCATCCCGGAGTGGATCGAACGCAAACGACCCGACCTACAGGTCGTAGACCACCAGATTTCCTTGCGTTGATCCCCCTATTCCGGGATGACCGCGGCCCAAGCTGTGGCTGGGCGACAATTCCAGCAATTCTTCAACTGGCCGGCCTGGCTTCATATCTCACCTGCTCAATCTCGCCTGCGTCGATCGACAGCAACCCGTGGATCTTATTCGGCGGAGGTGGATATCGGGGTCGTACCTCCTAAGGCAAGGGGCAAGAGGCCGGGCCTGCCGGGAGGCCGAGACCGTCTCCGCTCTCAGGCTGATCTTCGTAAGCCGTCAAATCCGCAGTCTCGCCCTCACAGGTGTGGCGGGGCGAACCTTGGCCGTGTCTTCTGACCCTGAATCCAAACCACGCAGCCTAAGCTGCGTGGATTGGAGAGTGGAAAACGCGGTTGCCAGCCAGCGTTCTCAACAAGGTTGGAGGGTTACGCGACTTGCTCCGCTGGTTTGAGAGCCCGGCGCCTTACAAGTGTCCGCAGCCGGGAGGAGAGCAAGCTGGCGTGAACCGGTTTGATCAGGTAGTCATCTGCACCGGCATCCAGGGCGCGGGCAACGCTTCCTGGAGAGCCGAGGGCCGAGAGGATCAGGATCGGAACGTCAGAGAAATCGCGGATCCGCTTGCAGACTTCCCAACCATCCATGCCCGGCATCAGAAGATCCAGCATGACTACGTCGGGAGGGGAAGACTGGCAGGCCCGGATGCCCTCTTCGCCGGTCAGGAATGCCTGGATCTGGAAGTCCTGGCCTCGGAGGAGCATACGCAGCATCACCGAGAGAACCGGGTCATCGTCGATCAGCAGAACCTCAATGGCCATTTCCTACTCCCGTCATCAGCCAACATTATGAGACAGAACCCCTCGAAATCACCTTACAGGGTCCTTGCAGTCGACTACGGAGAGGATAGGGCACTCCGCCAGTCCTGGGAGACCTCCCTCCGGATCCCTGAGCCCAACTCCCCGCAACGTCTCATTTCCCTGGGAACGCCCACCCGCGCCGGTGGGGGGTCTTCGATGGGCGCGGGATGTATATAGGAATAGCCGCCCGCTTGCCCCTGTGAACCAGAAGGGCTATCATACCTTCGCTCTGTGATTGCTCCCAAGGAAGGACGACCATTATGTTGGGTCCGCGAGGTGATCCGGGACCGCTCGGATGTCCTCAGTGCGGCCACACACTCCCCCCTGACGCCAGATCTTGCCCCAGCTGCGGGGTAGATCTGGCGCTGCTGGCCCTGCTGGCCGAGCGGGCCTACATCGAGGGGATACCCCAGACTTCACCAATCGGGGCGACCCCGGAAGCGCTCGTCCCGCGCATCGGCGATTACCTTCTCGAACAGGGCCTGCTCACACCCGACCAATTGCAGACAGCCCTCGAGCGCCAGAAGACCCAGACCGCACAGGGTCAGCACCGGCTGCTCGGACAGACGCTGATCGAGATGGCATTCCTTGACCGGGAAACCCTCGACCGGGCCATCACTCGCCAGATCATCGAACTCCATACGGCCTTGCAGGAGGCCAATCGGACGCTTGAACGGCGGGTTGCGGAGCGGACGGCTGAGCTCCGGCGGGCCCTCGAGCGATTGACGGAAATCAACCAGATTAAGGCCAATTTGATATCCAACGTCTCCCACGAGCTCCGGACACCTCTGGCCCACATCAAGGGCTACGTAGAGCTCATCAATGACGGCGAGCTCGGGCCGATGAGCCCCGAGCAGCAAAAGGCGATGGGGGTCGTCCAGCAAGGTACCAAGCGCCTTGAACGGTTGATCGAGGATCTGATCGAATTCTCCACGGCTTCACGTGAGGGCCTGTCTCTGAAGCTTGAAGCCGTCTCGCCCGTTGTATTGGCCAAGGACGTAATCGAACGTTCACGCGAGAAGGCCGACAAGGCGGGGGTTTCCTTGGAGGCGGCAGTCGCCGAAGATCTCCCTCCTGTTCGGGCCGACCCGGAGAAGCTGGGCTGGGTCGTTTTTCAACTCGTGGACAACGGCATCAAATTCACACCTTCCGGCGGCCACGTCCGGGTTGAAGCGGATCAGGAGGACAATCTGGTCCTCATCTCGGTGCGAGACACCGGGATCGGTATCCCAAAGGAGCGTGTGAGCGAGATCTTCGAGCCCTTCCATCAGTTGGACGGATCGCCGACGCGCCGCTACGGCGGGACCGGCCTTGGACTGGCCCTGGTGAAGTCGATTCTCACTGCCCACGGCGCCGAAATGAAGGTTGAAACGGAAGAGGGCGTGGGGAGCGCATTCAGCTTCCCCTTACCCATGATGAACGCCTCCCCATGACCGGACCTCTGGTTCCACCGGGACCCCTCACTCACGGCACCGAACTCAATGCGGTGTATGCGATTGCCCGCATCGTGGCCGAGACATTTGACACCGAATCCGGCCTGGATGCTGTGTTCCGCCTCGCGCACACGATCTTCATTTTCGATGTCGTGGCGCTGTACCTCCAGAGCGAAGAAAGCGGCGGCCTCGAACCGACGTACGCGCGGGCGCTCGGAAGGGGCAGAGCGCGCGAGGCGGATCTGACCTGGGGGGAGCCTGCCGCAATCGAAGCGTTCCGCACCGGCCAGACTATTCTCCGACAGGAAGACGTTGGTCCGTCCGTCGAGGGCCGTGAGCGCAGGCGCGACTATCTCGGGCTGCCTCTCATGGTCGGGGGCCGGTGTGTCGGGGGGCTGGTCTTCGGCCGATTCGGCGGACCGGCCTTCCCGGCAGAACACATCCGGCTGGCGGAATTTGTTGCCTGGCACGTTGGCCAGCTTCTCGAGAATCGACGGATGGCGAGCCGGATCGCGACCCTCGAGGCCCAACGCGAGCTAGCGAGAATGCAGGACGAGTTCGTATCGACGATCTCCCACGAGCTGCGCACACCGCTGGGCTTCATCAAAGGCTACGTCACAACCCTCCTGCGTGAGGAAACGAAGTGGGACGCCGAGACCAGGATAGAATTCCTGCGCATCATCGACGACGAAGCCGACCGGCTGAGCGAGTTGATCGATAACCTGCTTGACTCGTCGCGCCTCGAGACCGGCCGTCTGAGCATGACCCAGGAGCCCACTCGCATCGCCGCGCTCGTGCGCGATGCGGCCTCACGGACGCGGTCGATGTATCCGGATATCCAGTTGACTATCGCCGTTGACGATGATTTGCCGCTGCTCCTCGTCGATTCAACCCGCATCGCTCAGGTCCTCGACAACTTGCTTTCCAACGCGCACAAGTACGCCCCTGGCGCTCCGGTCACGGTCAGAGCTACAAGAGAAGACAAGAGGATCTCGATCGAAGTCGCCGATGAGGGCGAGGGGATCCCTAAGGAGCATATCTCGCACCTGTTTGAGCGCTTCTATCGCGTACCCAACAACAACCGCGCTGTCCGCGGTACGGGCCTGGGGCTCTATATTTGCCGGAAGATCGTCGAGGCCCATGGAGGCGAGATTTGGGTCGAGAGCGCCCCAGGCGAAGGGACGACATTCCTTTTCACCCTCCCCATTGCAGCGTCCATGGAACAGCCCGAGCTGGAGGCCAAGCATGACTGAGACGAAAACCATCCTGGTCGTTGATGACGAGCCCCGCTATGTCCGTCTCGTCGAAGTCAACCTGACGACCGAGGGCTACACGGTCGAGACCGCCAGCAATGGGCAGCAGGCGGTCGAATCTGTGGCGGCCAAACAACCCGATCTCGTCCTACTGGATGTCATGATGCCCATCATGGACGGCTTCACAGCCTGCGAGCGTATCCGGGAGTTCTCAACCCTGCCGATCATCATCCTGACCGCTAAGGGCGAAGAGAGAGACCGGGTGCGCGGGCTGGACGCCGGCGCCGATGACTACATTGTCAAACCATTCTCTGCGCAGGAACTGCTGGCCCGGGTGCGCGCCGTTCTGCGGCGCGCCGAACGTCAGACCACCGGGGACTTCCATCAGCCTATCTTCAAGCACTATGAACTGGAGATCGATCTGCCCCGGGCGATGGTCAAGACCAGCGGCAACCCGGTCTCGCTGACAGCGACTGAATACAGGCTGCTCCAGACCATGGCGGCCGCCATTGGGAAAGTCCTCACACCGGAGGAGCTCCTCTCAAACGTCTGGGGCCCCGAGTACCGCGACGACAAGGAAATCCTCTGGGTCTGCTTGAGCCGGCTCAGGCAGAAGATCGAGGTCGACCCGAAAAGCCCGGTTCACATCGTCACCCGCCAGGGACTGGGCTACCTCATGCCGCCGGAAGAGGCGACGCCCTCCTGAGATCCCGTGAAAGGGCCATCTTTCTCGATCACCGAGGCGACTCTCCGAGCTCTCGTCGTCAATCGACCGAAATGAAGGACCCCCCAAGACGAAATCGGCATAGGATCCGGGATGCAGGCACCGCTCTCCGGGCGCCTGCCCGTGTCCCATCCATTGGATGCACCGCTCGAGAGATAGGACACACGCTTAGAAAAACCGACAATCAATAGGGAAAGCTCGGGCCTTCGCCTCGCTGTCGCGAAATTCAGTTCTGCTATAATGCCCGAGCGTCGATACGGAGACGGTCCATGTCCGATCAACAGATGCTCTCTCTGCGTGGCAAGATTCTTGGAGCAATGATGAGGAAGGCGCGACTGGCTTCCGGCAAGAGCCTCTCCGAGATGTCGGAGTTGATCGGAGCAACCGGCGGGAGCTTGTCCTCCATGGAGCGCGGTTCTCGCGCTGCATCTTTGCCGGAACTCGAGCTCTTCGCGTATTACCTTAACCTACCCCTGCGCCAGTTCTTATCCGGCGAGGATTCCTCCAGACGGTCAAAAGAAGACCTCAACCCGAAACTGGTCGTCGCCTTGCGACAACGCATGATCGGTGCACTGCTGAGGACACATCGGACGGAGGCAGGACTGTCGATGCGCGAGCTGGCCGAGATGGCCGGGCTTTCGTCGCGAAGAGTATCGACCTACGAGCAAGGCGAGAAGCCCATCCCGCTCCCGGAACTCGAAGTGCTGGCAAACGCCCTGGGACGCCAGGTCGAGGACTACCTCGACACGGAAGGTACTGTCGGCGAATGGGACGCCGCGCAACAGGCCTTTGCGGCCTTCCTTGAACTTCCTGCCGAGCTGCGCCAGTTCCTGAGTGAGCCGATAAATCGGCCCTACCTCGACCTCGCCAGGAATCTGAGCGATGTCTCGGTCGACAAGCTTCGCACCCTCGGCCAGGGGTTGCTCGACATCACGCTGTGACCGGATCCCCCGCGCTTCCGCTGGACGAAGAACACCTGGGCCTATCCCGTTACCGCGCCGGCGATCTCGCCGGCGCGATTCGCCATTTCACCCAGGCGAAGATCGGCTACGAGTCGGCTGGCGACGAACGGAAATCTTGCGAAGTCTGCAATAGCCTGAGCGTGGCCCTGGTTCAGGCCGGGCGACCCGAAGAGGCGCTGGCGGCAGTCGACGGGACGCCCCAGCGATTCGATGGGCTCGGCGATCCATCGAGCGCGGCCAAGGCTTACGGGAATCTCGCCTCGGCGCAGGAGGCCTGCGGCGATCTGGCCGCGGCAGAAGCCAGCTTCCGTCTGGCAGCCGACAGGTTTGCCGAGCTAGAGGATCGCGAGAACCACAACTTCACCATGAAGGCCCTCTCTCAACTTCAACTCCGCCGGGGTCAACCGCTTCAAGCTGCTCTTAGCCTGCAAGCTGCCCTCGAGGACCAGCCGCACCTCGGGCTGCGCGATCGGTGGCTGCTTCGCCTGCTGAAGGCCCCATTCCGTTTCCTTCGTGGGTGACGTACGATTGTCGCTCCTTTCAAGACGCAAACCCGCTCCCCTCGAAATCCGCCCGGCCGGAGAGGCCGATCGGCACTCGATCTCCCATCTCTTATCCGACGCACGCTGGAAACACCAGCACCTCGACTGGATTGACACCCTCGGTCTGCTTGGCCAGCAGCCCTTCCTTGCCGCATTCGAACAGGGCCGCATGGTCGGTACGATGGCGTTCCCGCCCGATCCTCCGGATGTCGCCTGGTTGCGTGTGTTCGCCGTGGCCCGCGGCCATTCACCGGCGACGGTCTGGGAGAGCTTGTGGCCGGAAGCCTTGGTTCGGGTTACTCAAGCCGGCGTCAAACGGCTGGCAGTCCTCGACGTTGGGGGTTGGCTCCGCCCGAACCTGGAGGGCTCGGGCTTTACTCCGACGACTGCCGTCACTTTCCTGGAATGGAACGACTCTCGTTTGCCGGAGGCGTTGGCTGGCCTTAATGGTCTCCGCAAGCTGACAGTCGACGACCTGCCAGCTCTGGCTGCTCTCGACGGGCGCGCCTTTGGCTCGATCTGGCGGCACTCCCAGGAGGTGCTCGGACTGGCACTCCGCCAGGCCTCGTTGGCCAGCGTCGTCGAACGCGACGGTCAGCCGATTGCTTATCAACTTTCGACAGCCTCAGCCTACGGCGCGCACCTGGCGCGTCTGGCCGTGGATCCGTCGTGGCAAGACCGAGGCATCGGGACAAGCCTGGTTGTGCACGTCCTCGGCCATTTCGCCCGCCAGGGTTTCACGCGCGTGACCCTCAATACCCAGGCGGATAACGAACGAGGCCTGAGTCTGTACAAGCGACTGGGGTTTTCGGAGACCGGTCAGCATTATCCGGTCTTCGAAGCAGAGGTGCTTTCAAGCTCAACCGGCGTGGAATAGATCGGCCGAGAGGCAGCGCCCTTGTTCGGATGCATGACGGCCACACCCTTCACTGACACCGGTCATCGCCGGGCCCCGCATTCTGTCGCCATATTTGGCGAAGATCGTAGACGCTCTTCACCACGATAGGAGAATGAAACTGGCAGCTACGGGTCAGGACCTCTCCCGAAGCGCTCGGCGGGTGCAAGAGGCGTTAGCGCGGCTCGGGCTCTCGTTGAATGTTGTCGAATTGCCGCAAAGCACTCGCAGCGCCCGAGAGGCCGCGTTGGCCGTAGGCTGCGTCGTAGGCCAAATCGCAAAATCGCTCGTTTTCCAAACGGAATTCAGCCGACAGGCGATCCTGGTCATCGCCAGCGGGGCAAACCGCGTCGACGAGCCCAAGCTCTCAGACGAGGTGGGCGAGCCCGTCCGGATCGCCGACGCGGAGTTTGTCCGCCATGAGACCGGGTTCGCCATCGGCGGCGTTCCTCCTCTCGGACACACAAAACCTCTCCAGACTTTTGTGGACAAGGACCTGCTGGAGTATGACGAGGTGTGGGCGGCGGCCGGGACCCCGAATGCCGTCTTCCGCCTCAAGCCAGCCGATCTGCTGAGCATGACCGGAGGACGGATTATCGAGATCCGTTAGGAACCTATCTCGGTCGCCAGGGGAAGGGCTGGGAGACAGGAAAGAGCGATGCCCGGTTCTTCAGGCTGAGCTCAGGAGCGGGCGAATGGTCTCACGGAGTTCGCGAGCCGAAAAGGGCTTCGGCAGAAAGGCATTGGCTCCTGCCTGCAATGCGGCAGCCCGGTCTTCTTCCAGCACCCGGGCGCTGACAACGACGGCCGGAATGCGCGACCAGGAGGGCTCGGAACGCAGGCTGCGGATGAGATCCAGGCCATCGATGTCCGGCATCATCACATCCGTCAGGACCAGGTCCGGAGCCTGGTGAGCGAGCGTGGCGAGGGCCTGAATGACGCTATGGGCCTCTAAGACAACAAGACCATCGATCGACAGGATCTCTTTAACGACCTGACAGAAATCGGGTTCGTCATCCACGACCAATACCGAGGCCTGCTGCCTACCCGGACTCACCGTCCGGCGGGCGGGCTCCGTGCCTTCCTCCGACATGGGTTCTCGAGAAACCATACGCACCTCCGAACCCCTATGCAAATGGCTCAAGAACACGCTCAACCAGCCGGGAAGTGCAACGGTAAGTTCGCTGCGTTCTATCGCTCAGAACCGATTCGTTGCCGAGAACTTGTCGCCACGGCCCCCGTGCCGTACATGCTGCATTCCGGGTTCCGATCCTGTGTGAACAACAACCTTACCTGGGAGAGGGCTGCCGACCTGCAATCCTGCCAGGCCACACTCCCACCCTGACTTTCTGCGCCCAACTGATCCCTCGGCCCCCGTCGTGATGCACGCCGCGCTCAGAGTCTCAATGGCAATTGCACCTCATCTGGAAAGTAAGAAGGTCACGACGATCAAGCCCCCTTGGAAACTCACATCATGGGAGTGAATCGTCCAGCCGCCTCCGTCGAGGCTGTCCAGTGCTGGCCTGATTCTCCCGGCGATCTTGTGCATTGCCGCCGCGACGGCCGGACCCTGATCACTGAGCGTATCAAGCAGACCCGGCACGAGGAAGCGTGTCGTCTCCACCAGGAAACGGTACTCCTTTGTCTGCTCGGACATTCCCACCGCTCCTCGGCTAACGCGTCTCACCGCTTGCTTATGGCGGCCCGCGAGTATAGCGCAAGTCCGGTGTCGTGCCACTCCCTTTGGGGTCGGATCGCGCCGATCCGAGGCGACGATCGAGAGGGACACAAGTTGGATGATCGAGCCTTCCGCCTCTCCTCTACTCCTTTTCCGTCCGCCCCGCCCCTCGGTACAGTGCTTGAAGGATGTCGACCGGGACCGGGAAAATGATCGTGCTGTTCTTCTCGACCGATATCTCGTTCAGGGTCTGGAGATAGCGCAGTTGGACCGAGACCGGATGTTTCGACATCAGGTCGGCCGCCTCCGTCAGCTTCGCCGCCGCGTCCAACTCGCCTTCAGCGTGGACGATCTTGGCGCGCTTCTCGCGCTCGGCCTCGGCCTGCTTGGCCATGGCCCGCTGCATCGTCTGCGGAAGTTCGACATCCTTCACCTCGACGATGCTGACTTTGACGCCCCATGGTTCCGTCGTTTCATCGATGATCTGCTGAAGCCGGGTGTTGATCTTCTCGCGATTTGAAAGCAGCTCGTCAAGAGTCGATTGGCCGAGCACGTTCCTCAAGGTCGTCTGGGCGATGTTCCACGTGGCCCGCCTGTAGTCCTCCACCTGGACCACGGCCGCGCTGGGATCGATCACCCTGAAGAAGAGGACGGCATTGACTTTCACCGTGACATTGTCCTTGGTGATCGCTTCTTGCGACGGGACGTCGAGGGTGATCACCCGCAGGTCGACTTTGACCATCCGGTCGATCATCGGCACGATGACGAACAACCCCGGCCCTCGGGGGCCGGCCAGACGGCCAAGCCGGAAGATCACACCTCGCTCGTATTCCTGGACGATCTTGACCGCCGCTCCCAACAAAGCCACCACGAGCAGGAACAAGAACAGAACCGGAAGGCTGAGGATTTCAAAAAGAAGCTGCATTGGGCACCTCCATCAGATGCCAACCTATTTGGAGCACCGGCTAGATCGACCTGGCCAGTGCTCCGATACCCGGGGGTGGTCGTTTGAGGCGGATCGCCTCATGGATCTCCTGGATGGCGTGACCAGGCTCGGACGAATCAGCTTCGCCCAAGGGAGATTGTAGCACCCCCGATGCTATAATCCGGCCGATTCAGGCTTGAAACCGAGACTCGCTGGAAACATCATGGAGTCGAGTTTGCGCAGCAGGTGTAACTAGATGCAACGCAGCGGAACGCTCATGACACAGGACGGACTGGCCCTGCACCTGACGCGCTGGGAGCCTGACGCTTCTTCCCGGGCAATTGTGTACCTCATCCACGGGCTGGGGGATCACTCGGGCCGCTACAGGCATGTTGCCGAGGCCCTGAACGAAGCCTTGATCTCGTGTTGGGCGATCGACCTGCGCGGCCATGGCAGGTCGGAAGGCGCCCGGGGTCACACTCCCAGCCTCGGGCGGCTCCTCGACGATGTGTCGCTGATGGTTCAGGAGAACACCCAGGCTAAGCCGGCCTTCCTGTATGGGCACAGCCTGGGGGCGACGATCGCCCTTGAGTTCGGGCGGCTGAGGCCGGAGGGCCTTTCCGGGGTCATCGGCACCGGGCCGTGGCTACGCCTCCGCTTCAGTCCCCCTGGTTACAAGCTGATCCTGGCAAAGCTCTTGCCTAGGGTCATCCCGGCTCTCGCCCTTCCCAGCGGTCTGGACGTCGATGCCATCTCACGCGATCGCACGATTGTCGAATCGTATGTCAACGACCCGCTGGTCCACGACCGCATCACCACCCAATTGGGCGCAAGCATGCTTAGTCTGGCGGCCGAGGTCCTGGCACAAGCCGGCATGTTCCACCTCCCTCTGCTCCTGATCCACGGCGAGGCCGACCGACTCACCGATCCGTCGGCGACGAGCGCCTTCTTTCAGGGTGCGGGGAGCGTCGACAAGACGCTCAAGATCTGGCCGGGGCTTTTTCACGAGGTCCATAATGAACCCGAGAAGGCCGAGGTCATCTCCTCGATCATTTCCTGGATCCAAGAACGGATCAGGACGGGTCCACCCTCGCGGTCTTGAACCTCAATCGGAATGCGGGCGGCATGGACAACTCCGGCCTTTTATGGCACGATACCAGTTCATCTGATCCCGCGGAGGCTGCATGGCGAAACGCGCCGTCATTCGAGAGAAGCGTCGACAACAGCGAACGCGCCAACGGCTGATCGTCCTCATCGTCGTCATCGTGGCGGCGTTGGTGGTCGTCGGCCTGCTTGTCCTGCCGAACTTCACCCCGGTCGGCGAGGTCATTTCCATCACGCCGCAGCCCCACCCGGACGCGCAGGGGCTGGCCATCGGGGATCCCAACGCTCCGGTGCGGATCGACGTCTTTGAAGACTTTCAGTGTCCGGCGTGCCGCTCTTTCACCGAGACCTACGAGCCGCTCATCTTGTCCAACGATGTCTCCGCCGGGCGCGTGTACTACGTTTTCCGGCAATGGCCTTTCATCGGCCCCGAATCTCTCCAGGCCGCCAATGCGAGTATGTGCGCTAACGCCCAGGGGCGGTTCTGGGACTACCACGCCATGCTCTTTCAGAATCAGACCGGTGAGAATGTCGGGGCATTCGCGGACCGGCGTCTGATCGCGTTCGCCGAGAACCTCGGGCTCAACATGTCCGACTTCAACGCGTGCTTCAGATCCAACGAGTATCAGGCTGAGATCCAGAGCGACTATTCGGAGGGGTCACAGCTCGGCGTCAGCGGGACACCGGCGGTCTTCGTCAACGGCGTCCAGCTCGCCCCGGGCTTCATCCCCAGCTATGATCAAATCGTGGAAGCCATCGACAGTGTCATCGGCGTGACGCCGGCCGCGCCCTGATCCCGGACTCTCCCCTATCCTGACCAACGAAAGAGTGCGGCGGGTCCGTGGGACCCGCCGCACACGTGGTTTCGCCCCGGCCGTCAGTCAGCCCGACGGCCCTTGCGGATTGATCGCTCGGCCGCCGTCGGAAGGCCATCTTGGCACCGGATCGAGCTATCCCCGGCCGATCAAATGCAGTATCCAGACGATGACCGGGGAGGCGACCAGCGCTGGGAGAAGGTTCCCCGTCCGAATCGGTTTCAACTCCAGCAAGCTGCCGATCGAAATCCCCATGAGCAGGATCCCGCCGACCGCGGTGAGCTCGGCCGTCATCGGATCGGTCAAGATGTTTCGAGCCTGCGCCGCCAACAAAGTGATCCCTCCCTGGTAGACGAGCACAGTCAGGGTTGAGAACATTACCCCCACCCCGAGAGTCGAGGCGAAAGCCAGCGCCGCGAAACCGTCCATCACGGATTTGATCGCCAGGAGCTGGTAGTCGCCAAGCAGCCCGTCCTGGATCGATCCGAGGATGGTCATCGGCCCGACACAGAAGAGAAGACTCGCGGCCAGGAAACCGCGCACGAATCGATTGCCTTCATTCTCCTGGCCGCCGGACGAGAAGCGTGCCTCCAGCCAGGATCCCAGCGCGCGCAGCCGGTCTTCAATCCGCCACCATTCCCCGAGCAAGCCCCCAACGAGCAGACCCCCCAACGCGATCAAGGGATTCTTCGTCTGAAGGAACATCTGGACGCCGATGGCAAACGTGAACAATCCCAACCCGGCCATGACGGTCTGTCGGACCCTCTCGGGGAGACGCGACCCGATGCTTATCCCCAGCTGCCCGCCGATCAAGATGGTGACGACATTCAGAAGAGTGCCGGTCACTCTCCGTCCCCTTTGGCCAGGCTCAAGCCTTCAACGCCCGCAGCCTGTGTTTCGAGCAGGGCCAGCAGGAAACACAGGGATGACAGGCGGTTTAGATATGGCAGAAGTGTCGGGTTAGCGAGTTCGCCTTCGTGAGCGAGTCTGGCCACCAAGCGCTCTGCCCGCCGCACCACCGTTCGTGCCAGGTCGAAAGCCGCGCCGGCGGTGCAGTCTCCGCCGAGGACGAAGTCTTTCGGCATTTTTACTGCACCGCCGATACGTTCGATGTTCGTTTCCAGCCAATCAAGGCGCGATCGGTCAACCATCCGGAAACGGGGTGCCTCCGCCTCGGTCGCGGCGAGCTCCGACATCACGTGGTACAGGTCCCGCTGCAACTGTTTCGTCAGGTGGCGGCCATCGTCGGTCATCGCCAACGAACGTGCCAGGCCGAGGGCGGCGGAGGCCTCATCCACGGTTCCGTATGCTTCGGGTTTGGCGTGGTACTTCGCCACGCGCCCCTCGCCGAGGAGACCGGTGTAACCGTCATCGCCCTGTCCGGAATAGAACGTCGGCATCGGCCGGATTATAACTGCTTTGAATTTGAACCCCCTATCCCCTATAATGGGATCACACATCGGTCGGGCTGCACTCAGCGCGAGACCGCCTGATCCGGCGAGGGGGCTGCAAATATGTTCCGACGAGGCAGCACGTTTCTGGCGGGGACCCTGACCGGATTGCTCGCGGCCGGCATTCTCTATCTACTCGTTTCCCAACCTCGCGGCCAACCCGTCAGGCTTCTCCCGCTCCCCACTCCGTCTCCGTTCCAGGTGCACGTTGTGGGCGCCGTAAATGCGCCGGGGGTCTACCAACTCGCGCGTGGATCCATCGTCCAGGACGCCTTGACCGCCGCCGGCGGTCCGGCGGCCGAGGCAAACCTCGCCGCGATCAACCTGGCCGCCAGCCTCAACGACAGCCAGCAGGTTTATGTCCCCTATGCCGGTGAAACACCTCCCCCGGCGGCCTCCAGCGGGTCATCCAACATGGCCTCGGCCGATCTCCACCTCAACCCAAACACCGCCACGGCTCCCGAACTGGAAAGGCTCCCCGGCATAGGTCCGAGCCTGGCCCAGGCCATCGTCGAGTATCGGCAGAGCCATGGGCCCTTCCAGCGGCCGGAGGACCTCCTTCAGGTGCCTGGGATCGGACCGGCCAAATTGGGACAGATCGAAGGCTTGATCATCCTCCCGTGACCGATGCGGATTGGGAGGCGAATGGCACAACGCCGACGGCTGCCGTGGCCGGGATCGTCGTCGCTTCAGGCGGAAAAACGTGCGTCGAAGGCTGACTCCTCCCATCTCTAGAGACCGCCGCGTCAAAAAGCCGATCGCAAGACGTTGACGGAGGACAGGTACAGAAGACCTCTGGATACCGTCCATCCCACGTCCACGGCTGGGCGCGTCGTCGGCGATGAAGTTGCCTCGCCGTCAGTCGGAGATCGCTCCGGTTGTGTCCCCCTATGTGTCTCTGGCGACGGACGGTGTAGGGTCATCCGGGTGCATTCCAACTTGGGGGCACGGCCTCTCTGTGGAGGGAGAAGGGGGAAAATGCGTTTCCCCGCTAAGATCATGCGGGGCGAACGGCCCCCTTCTCCCTCCACACCTCCCTCTTCCCCGCTGAGATCATGCGGGGCGAACGGCCCCTACGCAAATGGCCGTTGATGGGCTCCTCCGCTTCAACGGGATCCAGGCCATCCCTGATTGCGACCTGACTTCACCTCATGGAAGGACCGGATCCAACTAAGCTCACCGTGGCTGGGCCACCGATCGAGCTCAACGCCCCAAACTAGAACCTCGCCCTTGCGTGAGCGGCCGAGGAGTCGGGTAGGGGCTCGTCCCATCAACGGACGCTCCGCGAAGCGCCCCCGAAGGGGGTGGAGAGGTGGGCCGTTCGTCCCGTAAGCTCTTAGCGGGAGGGAGAGGGGTTTCAGGGGGCGAGGGGGCGGGCGTGACAGGCCCGCCCCCCTGCCCCCTGAAATGGAATGCACCCGGGTCATCCGCCTCGATACCCTGCAGCGGACCCCAAGGGTATAATCCGCGGCAATGCCCGAGTTGCCGGAAGTCGAGACGATCGCCCAAATGCTTAGGCATGGACACGATGGCCACCCTCCCCTCCCGGGGAGGCGGGTCGTGGGCGTAAGTCTTCGCTGGCCGCGGCACGTGGCCGAGCCGTCCGTGCCGGCGTTCCGTCGACGTATTCATGGTCAGACGATCCACGATGTCTCCCGAAGGGGCAAGTACTTCGTCTTTCCGCTCGATGAGGGCACCCTCCTGATTCACCTTAAGATGAGCGGCGACCTGAGAATCACCCAGCGCCATGCGCCGCGCGATCGCTTCGAGCACACAATCCTTCATCTGGATGGAGATTGGGATCTGCGCTTCAGCGACTCCCGCAAGTTCGGAAAACTCTACCTGCTCAACGATCCTGACCGCCTCCTCGGGGTCCTCGGACCCGAACCCCTTGCGCGTGACTTCACCCCGGCCGTCCTGGCCCAACGTCTCGCCAGACACGACCGCCTACTCAAGTCTCTCTTGCTCGATCAGACGTTCGTCGCCGGTATCGGCAACATCTATGCCGATGAGGCTCTGCATCGCGCCCGTCTCCACCCGCTCCGCCGCAGCCGGAGCCTGTCCTCGGCCGAGGTGCGGGCGCTGTGGCGCGGCATCCGGGCCGCCTTGCGCCAGGGGATTCGTCACAACGGCGCCAGCATCGATTGGGTGTATCGCGGCGGAGACTTCCAGAATCACTTTCGCGTGTACCAGCGGGCTGGCGAGGGGTGCCCGGTTTGCGGGACCCCCATCGTCCGGACCGTCATTGGGCAACGGGGCAGCCATTTCTGCCCCGAGTGTCAAGCGGAGCCCGAGCTATGATCGATAATCAGCT
>Ga0299915_10001519_pt1 | contig 17207 bp, 16 predicted proteins | sample RVTome_13_FD_200263 | JGI IMG/M metagenome (GOLD analysis project Ga0299915, IMG submission 200263) | Soil microbial communities from uranium-contaminated site in the Upper Colorado River Basin, Wyoming, United States - RVT92D227 (version 2) ... | reverse complement strand
ATAGGTTTATTTCAATGATTTAATCAAACTTTCTAATTTTTCTTTTTCTCCATCCAACATGTTGTAAGTGTGTTGACTCTCCGGAAATTTTGATTCCTTAACTTCTCTGACATAAGCCTCCATGGCTTTCATGATCTCCTCTGCCAGATTCGCATACTTCTTTACGAACTTTGCTGTAAAAGCCTCAAAGACCCCGAGCATGTCGCTGACGATAAGGAGCTGTCCATCCACATAGGGCCCTGCACCAATGCCATAAACCGGTATTTTAAGATCTTCTGCGATGAACCTTCCTACCTCAGGGGGTACAGCCTCCAACAGTAAAAAGGCCGCACCTGCTTCTTGAACGGAACGGGCATCCAGAATGAGTTCAAAGGCACTTTCAGCGGTTCGCCCCTGTGCCTTGAATCCCCCGATTTGACCGGAGCTTTGAGGGGTCAAACCGATATGGCCACAAACAACCATTCCAGCATCCACAATGGCTCTGATCATCGTCCCGATGCGACGGCCTCCTTCAAGCTTGATCGCATCCATTCCCGCTTCTTTTAAAAACCTGCCTGCATTCCTCACAGCATCCGCAGGGGTTGTCTGATAGGATAAAAACGGCATATCACCGATGACAAACGTGTTAGAGGCGCCTCGACGGACAGCCTCTGAATGGACAATGCATTGGTCCATGGTCACCGGTAGGGTTCCGCTGCTATAACCGTAAACACACATTCCCATGGAGTCTCCAACCAGTATCATGTCCATTCCAGCCTTTTCGGCAAACTGGGCTGTTGGGAAATCATAACTTGTCAGCCATGCGACCTTTTGACCCTCCTTCTTCATTTTTTGGAAATCCAAGACACTTTTTTTCATCTGTTCAAACCTCTTTCAATCAAAGGAAATCTGAGATAACATACAAATCCACACCATTTCCTGGTGGCTTTCTCTTCCCTGATGGAGAGATGAATAGCTTACCCTCTTCCCTGGCGCCTGCCTGCGCGGAGCCCCGCCTCCCAAAGCCTCGTGCGGCGGGCAGGCGCTTCGGCGAAGGCAGGGGAGAGGGTTAGGGTGAAGGGGAAATAATCTTATGATCACCCCCACCTTAATCCTCCCCCATCAGAGACTGTGTCGTAATTGCATTTTTGTCACCCTGAACTTGGTTCAGGGTCTCGTAACTCATTGAATTTATTAGATGCTGAAACAAGTTCGGGGTGACATTTTTGCCATTTTCCCCATTACGACACAGCCTCTCAAGGGGGAGGAAAGTTTTTTAGAGAATTAGATGCCCCGCAGCTCTGCTACGGGGCACTTCACTTCGAATTTCAATCTATTAATCCGTCTTTGAGCGGGGAATACCTCCGATCCCGATATTATCCTTGGGTAAATCATAGATCAAAATCCGCACACGGTCTTTTTGGACTCCAAGGGTATCGACAACGGCATCGGTGACCTTCTTGATTAATTCTTCTTTCTTCTCCGGTGTTCTTCCTTGAACCATACTGATCTGAACGAATGGCATAAGAATTTCCTCCTTAAATTCGAGTTTGGAGTTCGGAGTATTGAGTTCGGAGCGAAGATCCTTAAGAAATTATTGTCTCTCCGAACTACGAACTAATAACTCCTTACTTTGGTTTAAACATTTTCGACCAGGCGTCTTTTCCACCACCAAATTTTTCTAAGATCTCCAGGGCCAACTGGAGTCCTTGAGTCACCTGTTCTTCCTCAATTCCCTTTGCTGTGAAAATATAAACTACAATATTCTTGCTTGACAATTCAACTCTTGTCCGAAAATCAGGGCCTTGAAAGAGAGAACAAACAATTCCGCCTTCATCGCGAAGGATAATCTCGCCTTCCTTGCAAAGGACCATTCTTCCTGAGACGCCCTTAAAGGTTTCCCCCTCAGCGGCCAGATCGAGCCTCCATTCGCCCTGGAAACGATCAAGATCTTGAATCGCCATTAAAATTCCATGATACATCTCTGCCATGATATGAGTATCAATATAGAGATTGACAATCGGGAATCCCATCTCGATCGTTCTCTTGAAATGGCCAGGAAGAGGACATTCATATTCCCATTCCTTAAAAAATCGATCGTACAGATTGAGGCGCTCCTCAATCTGAATGAGATTGGCCCTCCTTTTCAACTTTCTAAGGAGTTCCCTCTTATAAAGTTTGAAGGAATCATTCTTCTCAAAATAGGTGCAGTCCTGAATCGTCCCGATCCCAAAGGAGAGGTCAGGAAATTTTTGACGATAGCGGTCCGTGATATTGAGGCTGATTTCTCTCTGCATTTAGCCCATCCTTACACTGTGCTTTTTATTCCTTGAACCCCTCATATTCTTGGCGTCTTCTCTTAAAATAAGGAAAGAGGTTCGAAAGAAGAAGGAGAAAGCCAAAAACTAAAGCAATGGCAGAGATGGGGTGGCTCACGAAGATCAAGAAACTGCCTTGGGAAATCAGAAGGGACTGACGAAGGGAGTTTTCCAGCATGGGACCTAAAACATAGGCCAAGATCAGAGGAGCGCCCTCGTACCCAAATTTTCTCATGATCCAACCCAATACTCCGAAGAAAATCATCACATAAAGATCGAAAACAACATTATTCATGCTATAAGCCCCGATGAGGCAAAAGAGGAGGATCAAAGGGAAAAGGATCTTGTAGGGGATCTCAAGAACTCTCACCCAGATGCTGATTAATGGAAGATTCAGAATGAGGAGGAGGAAATTGCCCAGGTAGAGGCTGGCCACTAAACCCCAGAACAGGTCAGGATTCTGTTTGATCAAAAGGGGACCGGGTTGGACTCCATGAATGATTAACGCTGAGAAGAAGATGGCCATAATCGGATTTGGAGGAATTCCAAGGGAGAGCAGAGGAATGAGCGATCCTCCTGCAGCCGCATTATTCGCCGATTCCGGGCCTGCCACTCCCTCAATGGCTCCTTTGCCGAACCTCGTCGGATCTTTTGCCACCCTCTTTTCAACGGCATAGGCCACGAAGGTGGAAATCACAGCCCCTCCTCCAGGAAGGATTCCAAGGAGAAAACCAATGATCGATCCTCTCACGATGGCCCACTTCGCCTGGGCCCAATCTTTTAAGGAAGGCCATAGATTTCGAAGGCGAGTTTTAAAAATTTCCCTTTCAAGGCTTTGTTCGAGATTAATCAAGATTTCAGATATTCCAAAAAGACCCATGACCAGCGGGATAATCCCTACTCCATCGGTCAGCTCATTGATGCCCAAGGTGAACCGGGGAAGTCCGGTGATCACATCAAGCCCAATGCTTCCGAGGATCATCCCTATGAGAGCCATCATGATGGCCTTTAAAATTGAACCCTGGGCGAGATAAGTAACAATGATCAATCCCGTGCACATCAAGGCAAAGTACTCCGGAGGGCCGAAACTCAAGGCAGCCTTGGCAAGAGGAACGGCAAGGAACATCAATCCGAGATTGGCAAGGGTTCCCGCAATAAATGACCCCCATGCAGCAATCCCAAGTGCAGGCCCTGCTCGGCCCTGACGGGCCATCTGGTATCCATCGATACAGGTAATGACAGAGGAGGCCTCTCCGGGAATATTGACCAAAATAGAGGTGGTGGACCCCCCGTATTGGACTCCATAATAGATTCCTGCGAGCATGATGATCGTCGACGTGGCTGGAAATTTGAAAGTAGCTGGGAGAAGGAGAGCCATGGCGCCGGCAGGACCAATACCGGGAAGTACCCCTACCAATGTTCCGACAAGCACTCCAATAGCACAGAAAAAAATGTTGATGGGTTGGAATGTGACCTGAAAACCATAGAGGATGCTATCGAAAACCACCTCTGTTTCCTCTCAAAGGCCGAACAGACCATCCGGAAATTGACAGTTAAGCCATTTTGAAAAAACAAAATAGGTGATGAGGGTCGTCAGGATTGACGAAAATAAGACCCACACGATCCTCTTCCGTTCAAGAGTCCAGAAAAGGGCGGTCATTAAAAGAAAGGTGCTGATAAGATATCCCAGTACAGGCATCATCCTGGAGTAAAGGACAAGAACGATGAGAACAAAAAGAACCCTTTTCCAAAACGTTCTGGCGAAAAGAGGCGGGGCTTGGATCTCTCTCTTTTTGAAAGAGGCTTTAAGAAAGAGAAGGAGGGAAAGAATTCCCAATATTCCAGAGGCACCGAAAGTCATAAAGCCCATGCCTGGATTCTGAGGAGTTCCAATGCCTAAACGTAGGGATTCAACGAACACAGAGATGGAGACAAGCAGCCAGAAGAGGCTGCTTGTCTGATCCAAGGTTCTTATCATTTCTTTTCAGGTTCCTTGGTGATATTGAGCTTTTTGATCATGATGGCAAAGCGGTTATAAGCATCCTCTAGATATTTTTTTGTATTTTCTGAATTCCGATAGGACACATCGAATTCTAAGCTTTGAATGGTCTTAATAAATTCCGGATCATCCATCGCATTATGAAGAACTTCATCCAATTTTTTGACGATCGCCGCCGGGGTTCCTTTGGGAGCCGCGATCATAAAAACCGTTTCGTTGATGAAATCATATCCCAGATCACGAAGGATGGGTACATTGGGAAAAATTTTCATTCGTTTCTCTCCATGGGTGACCAGGAGGCGAAGCGATCCTTCTTTCACGTGAGGAAGCCATTCCGTGCTATCCGACATGGCTGTGACATGTCCTCCCAACACAGCAGCCAGTCCGGGCGCACCCCCTGCATAGGGAACGTGGGTCCATTTAATCCCTTCCCTGTCAGCGACAAATTCCATGGCCATGTGCATGGGTGAACCGGCTCCTGATGTGGCATAGTTCACTTTTCCGGGGTTCTTCCTCGCAAACTCAATCAGGTCTTTGAAGCTTTTATATGGAGAATCGGCCTTCACAACGACACCTGATTGAACAGATGTAAAATGCATGATGGGAACAAAATCTTCATGGCTATAGGGGACAGCCCGTAACTGAGGGATCCTGATCAAACCGGTGCTTGTGCAACTCGTGATGTCATAACCATCCGGTCTCTTCTTGGCGACCTGGCCCAAAGCTACGGATCCCGCTCCCCCACCCACATTTGAAACAAGGATGGATTGCCCGAGAAACTTTTCCGCTTTGGTTGCCAGAATTCGCGTACTGATGTCCAGGGTTCCACCCGGGGGGAAAGTCACGGTGAGATTGATGGGTTTGGTGGGATAGGGTTGAGCAAAAGAGGTAAGGGGTATCAATATAAGAAGAAGACCAAACACAAAAATGATTGTTTTCCATCCTCTCTGTTTCATAAATGACCTCCTTCGTAGTTTTTAAGTTTTTATATCTCTAATTCCAAAGCCTGTCAAGCAAACCGCAAGGGGGGTGTGAAAGGCCAAAGTAAGGTTAATAAGGAGTCCATAATTGAGAAGACATACTCTTCTAAAAATCTCCCCCCTGCCTTCGCCAAAGCGCTTCGCGCAGGCAGGTCGCCCCTCTTTGGCAAAGGGAGGGAAGGAGGGATTTATTTTCAATGTCTATTCAATTATGGATGGACTAATAATTCGGGCTCATCCGGGTATTGAGTGGGTTAACCTCCCCTTATGGTAAGGCTTTAACCCCCCTTCATCCCCCAATCTAACGCCCCCTTCCTTCTTCCCCCTCTTAATTTAAGAGGGGGTGGGGGGAGTTATAAGGGGGGAATAGAGGAGAGAAAGCACCCACACAAAAGTCGGAAGAACCATAATTCGTATTTATTTGCGGACATAGGCTTTTTAACAACAAGGAAAAAGAGGTGGGGCTTGCTCCCAAATTATAACTTGATGAGGACTTCAGATTGAGATAAGCTGATTCGCATGATTCGTCTCTATCTCTCCTTAGTGATGGGCATCGTCGCCATCTCAACAGCCTCGATCTTTATCAAGCTCTGTGAGGCTCCTGCTCTTGTCATCGCCGCATATCGGTTGATCCTTGCCTCTCTTATGTTGCTTCCCTTGGCAAGCTATAGAAAGATCTGGAGAGGCTGGAACGGAGCCGAATTCCGATGGTTGATTCTTTCAGGCATCTTCCTTGCCCTTCACTTTGCCTTCTGGATTGCCTCCCTCAAATTCACCTCCGTAGCCAGCTCCGTGGTATTGGTCTCTACCAATCCCCTCTTTGTCGGAATAGGTGCCTGGCTCTTCTTTAAAGAACCGTTAGGATTGAACCTCCTCTTAGGAATTATTCTTTCGGCCCTTGGAAGTGGACTGATCAGCTTCGGAGATATCTCCATATCGAAGGAAACACTGATGGGAGACGGTTTAGCACTGCTCGGCGCCATCACCGCCTCTGGATATCTCCTCGTGGGAAGAAAGATGAGAAAGGGACAAGACCTTCTTTCTTATATCTTTCCCGTCTATTCAGTTGCTGGTTTTGTATTGATCGCCCTTTCCCTCTTTTTTCAAAAACCTTTCTTCGGATATTCCTCATCCACTTATCTCTTCCTATTCTTACTTGCTCTTATCCCCCAATTAATCGGCCACACCACCTTTAACTGGGCATTGAAATACCTTCCTGCCTCTCTGGTCGCCGTTGCCATTTTAGGCGAACCTGTGGGTTCCACTATCTTAGCTTTCTTCATCCTCGGAGAAGGATTGACCCCTTTGAAGATCGCTGGAGGGGTTTTGATCTTTGCGGGGATACTCATTTCCCTTCGCCCCAACCTCCTCTCTGCCAACCGCCGAAATGAGAATCTTATTGACTCACAGGTCTGAATTCATTAGACTCTCACCATAGAGGTTAGAGAAGATCATCCCTATGTCATCTCAAATCCAGCCTCCCAAGATCCCTCGGCTTTTTATCCTCATCTTTCTTCTTTTGATAGTAGGCATTGGAACAGCAGGATTTCTTTACTACGAGGATCAGAAACGACACATCAAAAAGGAAAAACAGAACGAACTCTTAGCTATTTGTGACCTGAAAATAAAACAGATTGCAAATTGGCGAAAGGAACACCTTGGGGGTGCAGAGATCATTTTTGAAAATTATCAATTGGTCCAGCAGCTTCGACAATGGCTTAAATCCGGGGAGAAATCCGCTGCTATGGAAGAAATTTTAAGCTGGATGTCCATTTTTCGGAGTCATTACGAATACAGCAGTATCTTTCTCCTCGATGAAAAGGGGGAAGTGCGTCTTTATACTTCAGAGGCATATGATAAGGTTAGTCCTTATGTCCAGACATTTATCAATGAAGCCATCCGATCGAGAAAGGTCACATGGATAGACCTCTACCGTAAGCGGACTCGTCCCGATTTGCGCTTCCTGTAAAAAAATACGGGATGATAAAGGCTATTGGAATCAGATCGAATTGTACATCGAGAAACATTCCACAGCTGAATTCAGCCATGGGATGTGCCCGGAGTGCGCAAAAAAGCTTTATCCGCAACTCTATGAAGACGAAAAAGCGTAATCACCGCTCTACTCTCCTTGATTCCCCCCTTCCATCAAGCCTTCAAATCGAAGGTAAGGGTAAGAAAGATTCTCGTCAAAATAAATCGTTATCCCCTCCCCCAAAATTGGGGAAAAAGATGAATGGAGGGAATTGAGACCAATAGGAGTCAATCTATTAAAAGGAGCTTATCGCTATGAAGATTACTGTTCTGAGCGGAAGTCCGAAAGGGGACCTCAGCGTCACCCTGCACTATGTCCATTTTATTCAGAAGAAGTTTCCACAACATGAATGGAAGGTTTTTAATATTGGCTCCCAGATTAAAAAGATCGAAAAAGACGAAAGGGCATTCCAAGAGATCATGGATGAAGTAGGGACTTCAGAAGGAGTGCTGTGGGCCTTTCCTCTCTATTATCTTCTCATCCCTTCTCAATATAAGAGATTTATCGAACTGATCTGGGAAAAGGGAGCAATAGGGGTTTTTAAAAACAAATATACTGCTGTATTTTCCACCTCCATCCATTTTTTCGACCACACTGCCCATAACTACATGAATGCGATATGCGATGATCTGGATATGAAATTTCTAGGGTCTTTCTCAGCCGGCATGTATGATTTGCTGAGTAAGAAAAGGAGAGAAAGATTGACCCTCTTTGCCTCTGAATTCTTCGATGGGATTTAAAACCAGGTCCCTACTTCAAAGAAATTTTCACCGGTCCTTTATAGGGACTTTAACTTTGTTCCGAGCCCTGCAGGGCGCACGATAAACACACAAGGGAAAAAGGTCTTGATTCTGACCGATCTGAAAGACCCTCAGACCAATTTAGGCAAGATGATCGAACGATTTAAAAATTCATTTATGGATGCGGTGAAGGTAATCAATCTCCATCAGGTCGATATAAAAGGAGGCTGTTTGGGTTGTATTCAATGCGGCTATGGTTATCAATGTGCCTATGGGGACCAGGATGAATATGTTCAATTTTATAAAGATCAAGTCAAATCAGCGGATATCATTATTTTCACAGGGACGATTCAGGACAGGTATTTATCCTCCAGATGGAAAATGTTCTTCGACAGAAGTTTCTTCCATACGCATACTCCTTCTTTGATAGGAAAGCAGGTGGGATTCATTATTTCCGGCCCGCTGAAACAAATTCCTAACCTCAGACAGATCTTAGAGGCTTACACAGAATGGCAGCAAGCTAATCTTGTCGACATCGTGACAGACGAAGTTGAGGATTCCAAAGAATTAGAGGCACAGCTTCAGTATCTGGCTCAACAGGTGGTCCATCTTGGTGAGCAGAATTATAAGAAACCAACCACCTTTTTAGGGGTCGGGGGAATGAAAATCTTCAGAGACGATGTCTGGGGAAAACTTCGGTTTCCATTCCAAGCTGACCATCAATTCTATAAAAGACACGGCCTCTATGATTTTCCTCAAAGAAATTACAAAGCCCGAGTAATGAACTCCATATTAATTCTGCTCACCCGAATACCTTCAATGAGAAAAGAAATCTACCGTAAAAGGATGAAGGAAGAAATGGTAAAACCATTTCAGAAGATCTTGGCAAAGAAGGAATGAATGACGGGTATAGAATTCTTTTTCCATTTGAATGGGAGGTATCCAAGAGAGGAAGCCAATGAGATTTGTCATCCATGAGCACCATGCCACACGGCTCCATTATGATTTCCGGTTGGAGGTCGAAGGTGTCTTCAAGTCATGGGCTATTCCGAAAGGGCCTTCCATGAACCCTTCTGATAAAAGGCTCGCTGTCATGGTGGAGGATCATCCTCTTGAATATGGTGACTTTGAAGGGATCATTCCTCAGGGGCAATATGGAGCTGGACCCGTCCTGATCTGGGATTCAGGTGAATTTGAAACAGAAGGAAATCCTGAAGAAGGACTGAAGAAAGGGAAATTGACCTTCACCTTAAATGGAAAGAAATTGAAAGGAACCTTTTCTCTTGTCCTGATGAAGGGACGGGGAAGCGGAAAGGATTGGCTTCTCATCAAGGGCAATGACACCTTTGCCCAACGAGATTGGGTGATCAAGGAAGAACTAACGCCAGCGAGAAGAAAAGAACTGAAAGAGAAAATCCCACCCTGTGAAACCAGTTAATTGCAGATTGCAGAATTGAAACTCTTACTAAGGAGTCCATAATTGAGAAGACATACTCTTCTGAAAATCTCCCCCCTGCCTGCGCGAAGCCCCGCCTCCCAGAGCCTCGTGCGGCGGGCAGGCGCTTCGGCGAAGGCAGGGGAGAGGGTGGGGTGAGGGGGGAAGTCTGTCTGCACCCCCACCTCAATCCTCCCCCGTCAAGGGGGAGGAGGACTGTTGGTTATTTTCATGGTTCGAGGGTGCCCCCTGGGCATGTAGTATTATGGACTGACTAATAATTCATTTCTCCGAACTCCGAACTTTATCGACGGAACCAACCTTTTGCCTTCTCTTTGAAAGATTCCATAAAGATGTAAATGACCGGCGTGATATAGAGGGTAATCATCTGCGAGAAGATCAGACCACCTACAACGGCAAGGCCTAAGGGTTGCCGGGATTCTGCTCCAGCCCCGAATCCAAGCGCGATTGGCAGAGTCCCCATTAAAGCAGCCATGGTGGTCATCATAATGGGTCGAAACCGGATGAGGCACCCTTCGTAGATAGCCTCTGATGGACTTTTCCCTTCTTTTCGTTGCGCTTCCAGAGCGAAATCAATCATCATGATGGCGTTTTTCTTAACGATACCTATCAACATAACAATGCCCACCAAGGAGTAGATGTTCAGATCTATATTGAAAATCAGGAGGGTCACCAATGCCCCAAGCCCGGCGGAAGGAAGTCCGGAAAGAATGGTCAAAGGGTGGATAAAACTCTCGTAGAGGATACCCAGGACAATATAGATGATCACGATGGCCATGATGAGCAGGATTCCCATCCCCTGCAATGAAGATTGAAAGGCTTGAGCCGTGCCTTGAAAACTGGTGCTAATGTTTGGAGGCAATGTGGTTCGGGCAAGTTTATCAATGGCTGTCACAGCATCACCCAAAGACACACCTTGCCTAAGGTTGAAAGAAATAGTCACAGATGGAAGTTGTCCCAGATGGTTCACCGATAGAGGTCCCACTCCTTGGCTCAGGTTGGCGACCCCATTGAGTGGAATCAAATGGTTGTTGGATGACCGGATATAAAGCAGGGATAGAGCAGAAGGATCCATCTGGTATTGAGGGTCCAGTTCAACCATCACTTTATACTGGTTTGTGGGCGTGTAGATCGTTGAGATCTGCCTCGACCCATAAGCATAGTAGAGTCCATTCTCAATCTGGTCCACGGTAATGCCCAGAGCCGAGGCCTTATCCCGGTCGACCTCGAGATTAACCTGGGGGTTCTTGATCTGGAGATCACTCGTTACATCCTGTAGCCCAGACAATCCCCTCATTTGTGCCTCCATCAAAGGGGCATGTTCAAAAAGTTCCTTGGTTTCCGGACTCTGCAGGGTAAATTGGTACTGGCTTTTCGTCAGTTGCCCCCCGATATTAATGGGAGGAGGGTTTCGCAAGAAGATTTGAATCCCCGGAATGTTGGCCAGCTTCGGCTTTAATTCCCGAATCACCTCGTCTGCGCTGAGCTTACGCTGGGAGCGAGGTTTCAAACGGATAAAGATGCGGCCAGAGTTGCTTGCCACAGATGGACCACCTGCCCCAACACTTGACATGAAGGAATCGACATTGGGATCCTCACGGACAATGTCAGCTAAGGCTTGTTGGTTTTGCTTCATGGCCTCGAAAGAAATACCTTGCGCTCCCTCTGTGAAACCAAAGACCTGACCGAGATCTTCGCTTGGGAGAAATCCATAGGAAAAATAGATGAAAAAAAGGATGGTTAGGACAAGCAGGAGGTTGGCAATCAAGATGGTGGTGACTCGATAGTTCAAAACCTTTTTAAGACTCCAGTCATAGGCATCCCGCATTGAGTCAAAATAGCGTTCCAGGATGAGATAGAAACGGCCATGTCTCTCCTTGCCCGCGGGGCGCAGAAAACGACTACAGAGCATGGGGGTGAGGCTCAATGAGACAAAACCAGAAACAAGAACAGCCACACTAATGGTCACGGCGAATTCATGAAGCAACCGGCCGATGATCCCGCCCATGAAGAGAACCGGAACAAAAACGACAACAAGTGAAAGTGTCATCGACACAATCGTGAAGCCAATCTCTCTCGAACCATGGAGTGCCGCTTCCAGGACCCCTTCGCCCTTTTCTATATGTCGGACGATATTTTCAAGCATCACAATAGCATCGTCCACGACGAAACCGACTGAAAGCGTCAACGCCATCAAAGAAAGGTTGTCCAGACTATAGCCCAGAAGGTACATGGCTGCGAACGTTCCGACAATGGACATGGGGAGTGCTAAGCTGGGGATAATGGTCGCAGAGACATTCCGCAGGAAGAGAAAGATCACCATGACGACTAAGCAGATAGCTAAAAACAGAGTGAATTTAACATCATTGACTGAGTCACGGATGGATACGGACCGATCATAGAGAATGTTCAGCTCAACTGAGCCAGGCATTTGGATTTGAAAATGGGGAAGGAGTTTCTTGATGGCATCTACGACCTCAACTGTATTTGTTCCTGGCTGCCGGTAGATGGCCAAGATGATGGCACGATCGTTGTTATACCAGCTTGCCACTTTGTTGTTTTCAACGCTATCGATCACCCTGCCGACCTCGTCGAGTCGCACAGGAGAACCGTTACGAAAGGCTACAATCAAAGGGCGAAACGCCTCGGCGTTGAGGAGTTGGCCGCTGGTTTGTAATGTAAACGCCTGATGGGTTCCATACAGGGTTCCTGTAGGAAGGTTCACATTTCCTCGTTGCATGGCATTGGCTACTTCATCAATTCCAATCGAACGTGCGGCAAGGAGTTTGGGATCGAGTTGAGCTCGAACCGCATACTTCTGAGAACCAAAGACCTGAACCTGGGCCACTCCGCTGACCATGGAGACACGCTGGGCAATAAAGGTCTCCGCATATTCGTGTACTGTTGAAAGAGGAAGGGTCGGAGAGCTCAAAACCAGAAAAAGAACTGGCTGGTCTGCTGGATTGACTTTTTGGTAGGAAGGAGGGCTAGGCATGTCCTGGGGAAGTTGGCGGGCTGTTTTAGCGATTGCTGCTTGAACGTCCTGTGCCGCAGCATCGATATTCCGGTTCAGGGTGAACTGGAGCGTGATGAGGGTAACCCCAAGGGCGTTTGTGGAGTTCATGGAATCGAGGCCGGCAATCGTGGAGAACTGTCTCTCAAGAGGAGTCGCCACGGATGAGGCCATCGTCTCGGGATTCGCTCCAGGAAGGTTGGCTGTCACCTGGATCGTTGGAAAATCAACATTGGGCAGATCGCTCACCGGAAGAAGCCGGTAAGCCATGATACCTATGAGCAGGATGCCCAGCATGACCAGTGTCGTCATGATAGGCCGTCGGATAAAAAGCTCGGGAATGTTCATGGATTTTTCTCTTTTTGAGATCCAGGTGGAGCGGAGTCCTTAATCTCCACTTTGGCCCCCGGGTAAAGACGAAGTTGCCCGTCGGTGACGATCCTTTCATTCGGCAAGAGCCCTTTCTCGACGACCATTTCGCCAGAAAGCGCTCTGCCAAGAACCACAGGTCTCGATTCGACGGTGAGGTCGGGTTTGACAACGAAGACGAACTGGCCTTCCTGCCCGGCCTGGATGGCCTGAGAGGGAACAACGATTGCATTGGGCAGTGTGGTTAATGTCAAAATGACATTGACGAACTGCCCAGGCCAGAGTCGTTTTTCTTTATTAACAAAAGTTCCTTTGATCCGGATCGTTCCTGTAGAACTATCAATGGCATTGTCTATAAAAGTAATCGTACCCTCAACAGGGGATTCCTGATTGTTAGGTACGATCGCTTCCACTTTAAGTCTCCCAGCAGCCATGTATTTCTTGATTTCTGATAAATACTGCTCCGGAACAGAAAAGGCTACGTAAGTGGGAGTTATTTGATTGATGACCACGAGAATGATATCATCCGCTTTGACAAGGTTGCCCTGTTGAATAAGGAGGTTGCCGGTACGTCCGTCCATCGGAGAGCGGATGGAACAATATCCAAGTTGAATTTTAGCATTCTCCACAGCAGCCCTGGAGGCATGAACAGATGCCTGGGCATTATCCAATGAAGCGCTGACTGCACGGACTGATGCCTGTGCGTTTTCCAGTGCAGCTCTGTCTGCTGCAACAGTCGCCTCAAGGACGTCTGCCTGGGTACGTATTTGGTCATATTGAGTTTTAGATACAACTCCCTTTTGAACCAAAGATTCGTAACGACGGGCATCCTCCGTTGCATTTTTCGCTCGGGCAATATCTCTTACCAGGTCAGCCTCAGACTGCTTGACCTGAGCATTACTTTTAGCCAGATTGGCTTCAGCCTGTTTAACCTGAGCCATTTCCTTTTCAAGGTTGGCTTCCGCCTGCCTAAGTGCTGCCTCATAGGACCGTGGATCAATAGTAAAAAGGAGATCACCCTTTTTCACATCTTCTCCCTCTTTGAAATAAACACGGATGATCTCGCCTCCCACTTTGGTTCTGATTGAAACAGTGGAATAAGCCTGGACATTCCCAATGGCGCGGAGTTGTATGGGAACTGGTTTTTGGGCTACCGTGCTGACGATCACTGGCATGGAAGCCTTTTTATTAGGGGTGGCTGATCTTTCATTTGAACAAGCCAATAAAAAGATTGAAAGAAGGATCAGTAATCCAAAAATCTTGCTGCAAAAGGGCGAACTTATTTTCACTCCTCCTCCTCCTCCTCCTCCAAACCTTAACATTCGGATTGAGTGTTTGCGCTCAATGATGGAATCAATTTTAACATAAAATTTCGCTCATTTGCTTGTTGATTTAAAAAATGTGGAGACACGCCCTAAAATCTAATTGACACTGGATCATTTTTCAGGGATATTATTTTTCATTCTATGGATGGATACCCAAGGTAGACGCTAACATGGAAGAAAAAAGGGCAAAAAGGATCTTGGTAGTCGATGACGAGAAGGACACGCTGGAAATGATCATAACTCTCCTCCAGTTGGAAGGCTATCAGGTTCTCTCTGCCTCCTCGGGAACCGAGGTGATGAGGTTTCTAGAGACCGAAAGGCAAAAATCTCAGGATGCAGATCCGGCCATCGACCTCATCCTCCTCGACGTGATGTTAGGGGATGAGGATGGAAGAAATATATGCCGCTTGATCAAAGAGGATGATGTCACGAAATTCATCCCGGTGATCATCCTCACCGTCAGGTCAAGCCTTCAGGACAAAATCAATGGCCTTAATATCGGAGCAGACGACTACCTCACCAAACCCTTTATCAATGAGGAACTCCTTGCCAAGGTGAGAGTCATGCTCCGGATCAAAGATCTCCATGATGAATTGAAGAAGGAAAGGAACAAGAACATCCTCCTCACTCAGGTATTGGAGAAACGATACAGTTTTGGAAACATTATTGGAAAGAATGAAAGAATGCAGGAGATTTATGAATTGATTTCCGATATCTCCAATACCGATTCAACCGTTCTCATCATGGGGGAAAGCGGGACAGGAAAGGAGTTGATTGCAAGGGCCATCCATTTCAATAGTTCCAGAAAAAATAAAGCTTTTATTGTCGCTAACTGTTCTGCTTATTCTCAAAACCTTCTGGAGAGTGAACTCTTCGGCCATGAGAAAGGGGCTTTCACCGGAGCGATTCGGCGAAAGACAGGGCGATTCGAACTTGCTCATGGAGGGACGATCTTTCTGGATGAGATTGGTGAGGTCTCCCCCCCCACTCAGATCCTGCTTCTTCGGGTTCTTCAGGATCACCGCTTCGAAAGGGTTGGAGGCGAGGAAACCCTTGAGATAGATGTAAGGGTCATCGCTGCCACGAACAAGAACCTGATGGAAGAAATGAAAAAGGGGACCTTTCGTGAAGACCTCTTTTACCGACTTAACGTCATACCCATTTTCGTTCCACCTCTTCGTGAGAGAAAGGATGATATCTCTTTCCTCGCCTCCCATTTCCTCAAAAAGCTCTGCCAGGAGAAGGGGAAAGAGATCGTTGATTTCTCTTCTGAAGTGATGGACATCTTTTTAACACATAACTGGCCTGGAAATGTCCGCGAACTGGAGAATGTGATCGAACATGCCGTCATCATTGCCAAAAAAGATGAGATCCAAACAAAAGACCTGCCCGCTTACCTAATTCAAAGGTTTTTACAGGCAGAAGAACCTGTTTCCCTTCAGGATGTTGAAAAGAACCTCATTTTAAAAACTCTAAAAGAGTTGAACTGGAATAAACACCAGGTCGCCCAAAAGCTGAAGATCACTCGCTCAACCCTTTATGGCAAAATGAAACGTTTTGGTATTTTTAAAGAATAAAATTGGCACATTTGTGTCTAAAAATAGACCTAAGCGTAACCCATTAATATTATAATATTATTATTACAAAAATGGCCTTGCTTGCGATTTTAATGTCCAAATTTATACAATTCCCTCTAATCATACCTCCATTCTTGTCAATACTTGCCAATCAGTCCTAAATATCCTAAGATTACAAATTTTTAAAAAGATGCCTCTATTTTGTGCTGTTTCCTTAAGTTACAACCCCTGGAGGGCATGGTTTACAAACATCCCTAATATTTAAAAGGGCGAGGTTTTACCTCTAATCCCGTAAAAATCTAATTTTGGTATGGAAATTGCTTTATTATTGAATAACGGAGGTTGAAAATGAGGTGCTATCGCTGTGGTGGAATAATGACCTATGAGAAATTTTACGGTGTCTCCGAGGAATTTTTTGGTTGGAGATGTATTTTCTGTGGAGAGATCGTTGACAGGGTGATCATGGAAAATCGTCTCGAGCAGAGGAAGAGGTAACTTCCTTTCCAGGCCATTGTTTTATTGAAAATTTCTTGGAAGGGGAAGGACTGTGAAGGGACGAATATGTATTGTAGATCATGATTTTGCCAGTCGTGGTTTTATTAGGGAATGTCTTGAAAGAGAAGGGCTTGAGGTCGTCATATTAGATAATGGTTTTCAGGTAAAATCTCTCTTATCAAAAGAAACCTTCAAAATATTCATTCTCAATGTTGACACACCCGGAGTCCGGGAAAAAAACCTTCTATTCGAATTGAAAAAAACCTGTCCTTCGAGAATCCTTCTCATCGTCTCAGAGAGAGGGGATTCCTTTTTGAAGGAGGCAATCGATTTAGGTGTCTACGGCTTCATCTATAAACCCTTTAACCCAGCAGAGATTTGCACAATGGTCAGCCATTTGGTTCATTAGATGGATTGGATCAGAGGAGTTTATGCAAGATGGAAGAGTTATGGAAAGGCGTCCCGGAATTTCCCGATTTTCGAGAACTTTCCATTGAAGACAAATCCCTTCTCGATTCAGCTTTCGCACAATTTCCACCCCTGACTTCCGAACTAACCTTCACCAATCTCTTTATCTGGCGGCATACCTATCAGATCAAAATTTCCCGTTTTCAAGAGTTCCTCATTCTCCTTTCAGAAAAAAGAGAACAACCCTTTTTCTTTCCTCCTATCGGAGAGGGAAATGTGATAAAATGTTCTCAGACAATACTTCAACATAGGAAGGCAGGGGAGGTCCCCGTAAAAATGGCCCGGGTCCCTGAAGATCTGATCTCTCGCTTTGATTGGAAGGCAGAGGGGTTTTTCGTAGAGTTCGACCGGGATCAGTCTGATTATGTTTATCTGATAGAGGATCTGATTAATTTGCAGGGAAGAAAATATCACCGCAAGAGAAACCACATTAAAAAATTTAAAGAGAGGTACGCC
>Ga0299915_10001518_pt1 | contig 17216 bp, 13 predicted proteins | sample RVTome_13_FD_200263 | JGI IMG/M metagenome (GOLD analysis project Ga0299915, IMG submission 200263) | Soil microbial communities from uranium-contaminated site in the Upper Colorado River Basin, Wyoming, United States - RVT92D227 (version 2) ... | reverse complement strand
CTTCGGCTCGAGCTCCATGAACAGCGGCGCTGCCCCGAAGTAGTGGTCGATGGTCCTGCCAGGATGCGCTACAGGGTCTCCCCAGTTATCGAAATTCTTGGTGCTCCAGGCATACAGGCCGTACGGATATGAGAGGCATATCATTCCTGAGGATTCGTACCAGATCTTCTGCATTTCGAAGACCGCAGTCTGTCTCTCAGCGTCCGTCAGGCTCAGCTGGTCGAGGTACATCTGGTCATAAGTCTGGTTTGACCAGAACGGATCGTTCCATCCCCAGAACTGGTCTGTGGTCATGACGCCCAGGATGTAGGTCGGGTCGTAGTCCCCGCTCCAGTACCAGATGTAGGCGTCATGGCCACATGTGTAGTATATGAGCGTCTCAAGGGCGCTCTCTTCCATGAGTTGTATCGTCGCTTCTACGCCTATTCTCTCCCAGAACTCAACAACATAGGGTGCTGCGGCAATGTCCTCAGCAGCATCGTTCCTTATCTGGAAGTTGATCGATAGGGGTGTGTCTATCGTCGCGTAGGGATTCGTGGTGGTATTCACCAGCCGAATGCCGTTAGAGTTCCACTTGTCATACCCTGACGCGTTCAACAGGGCGTTCGCGCGCGTAGCATTGTAGGCCAGCTCCTCAGAAGCGGTAGGCTCCCAATGGTAGTATGGGATCACAGGGGCAGGCAGAGCGTAACCCATGTCCGCGTAGCCGCGCCATACGGTGTCGATTATGTATTGCTTGTCAATGGCCATGTGCATGGCTCTTCTGAGGTTCTCATCGAGCAACAGACGATTGCCATTGGATTCCTCGAAGCAGTTGAATCCGAGCGTGCTCTGGTAGTATTTCTTTGCTGCCGCTGTCCCGACGTCGGGCTCGTCGATGAGAGACTCATAGGTCAGAGGCGAGAACTTGGCGACATCAATGTTTCCCTTCTTGAGGTCCTCGGCCATCACCTGATCGTTTCCGTAGAAGAGGAACACGACCTGGTCATATTTGACCTCACCCTTGTAGTAGTTTGGGTTCTTCTCAAGCACGACTCTCTGATCCGGAACTAGTTCCACGAACTTGAACGGGCCGCTGCCGATTGGGTTGTCATTTGTAACGCTGTATTGGATTTCGGCCGGACCGTAATACTTCCAGATATGCATCGGAATGATTGGGATTGACAGCGCGTCAATGTGGACGTTCGGTATCTTGAGATAGACCTCGACCGTGTTGGCGTCGACGGCGGTCGCATGGTCTGCCCACCTCCAGTTGATGTAGGGCGTGTATGACCACAACTGCGGCTGAAGGTTCAGGTTTATCGTGTAGTTTACGTCATAAGCGGTCACTGGTTCGCCGTCGTGCCAGGTTGCTCCTTCAACGATATGATAACGCCACAATCTGTCAGCTCCTTCGTCTATCGTCGGTGTGCCAGGATCATCAGCATCTTCCCAGCTCTCCACCTCCCAGCTCGTAGCTATCAAGGGCATGACATTCAGGTCCTCGTCGTAGGACATCAGTCGATCGTAGATCAGGTTGAATACAACGTACTCAGAGTCCTCGTACGCCAGGAAGGGGCTCAGTGTCGCAACCCCCTGGAGCATGCCGACGTTGAGTATGTTCAGCTCAGCAGCCTTCGCGGAGGATACTGTTCCGTAGCTCCCGATAGTCGTCTGTGCAACAAGTGCAATCCCAACAAGCAGAACCAAACCTAGAACACTTCTTCTCAAGTGAATCCCCTCTGTCTCTCTTCCCCCTGTCAGACCAGTCGTGTGACGGGTCCGCAGCACTTAAGCAAACAGTGAGCGTAATGGTCGGCATAGTATTTGATTAGTTCCTAGTTTGTATGGCTGCATATCTTTTGAGGGAGAATCGACGCTGTTGCGATGCCGTGGATCGTCGGTGAGTTGTGTGCGACCAACCGGAAATCCGGCTGTATCGCGTCAGCCATATATAGCAGCCCTCTGATTCATACCGAGACCCTGTCTGGGCGGCTCCGGAAGGTGTGGGGAAGAAGCTGCCCCGGTGAAGGCCTGAGACATATGCGGCGCCGAAGATTGCTTGCGAAGAGAGTCGTCAGCCTCGCGATAACGATGTTCGCAGTCTGGACTCTGAATTTCGTCCTCTTCCATATGCTTCCCGGAGATCCGGCGTATGCACTCGTCGGAACGAGGATACCGAAGGAGCAGGCGGATGAGTTGCGCGAGAAGCTGGGCCTGAACAAATCAATTCCAGAACAATACATCATAGCGACGGAGTTGCTCTTGCAGGGCGAGCTCGGATACTCCTGGTTCTACAAGAAGCCAGTCACCGAAGTGGTCATGGAGAGGATGAAGTACACGTTGCTCCTGGTAGGCGTTGGGACGTTCTTCGCTGTGCTTATCGGGGTGAACCTTGGGATACTTGCGGGCTCTCGAAGAGGAGGGCCATTGGACGTGACTATAGTCGGATCATCCCTGGCCTTCTACGCTATGCCAGCATTCTGGCTCAGTATGATCTTCCTTATGATATTTGCCGTTGAACTGGACCTCTTCCCATTACGTGGATTCACGACCTACACGGGCGGGGACGTCTCTGGATGGGACACGTTCAAGGATGCGTTGTGGCACATGGTCCTCCCCGTCTCCGTATTCGTCCTCGTTAGTATCTCCGAGTTCGTGCTCATGATGAGGAATGCGCTGATTGACGTCCTGACTGAGGATTACATCACTACAGCGCGCGCCAAGGGCATCTCGCCAAGGAACATAATCCGCAGGCATGCCGTCCCCAACGCGCTGATCCCGACTGTAGCAACAACTGCGATGTTCATTGGATGGGTCGTCACAGGCGTCATCATGATCGAGATTGTATTCTCGTGGCCAGGCATAGGTACCTTGACCTGGGACGCCATCAAGCAGCAGGATTACCCGGTTCTCCAAGGCATCTTTCTTGTGGTGACACTGACGATGCTGTTGGCCAACTTCGCCGCCGACATCCTCTACACCTACATCGACCCGAGAGTGAATATTTGACCACAACGTCGCAACACTCAGCCAATGCGGGGAATGAGGGTGGCCCTGAAGAGTTGCCAGAAGCCAGCAGCGTGAGAGCCGAGAAGGTCAGGTTGCTGGTCTCAAGGCTCAGGAGAACCTGGAAGACATTCAGAAGCAACTCACTCGGTATGACTGGTCTGACGGTGCTCGTGATATTCCTCGCTATGGCCGCTCTAGCTGGCCCTCTCTATGCCCTCGGGTTGATACAGAACCCGAACAACTTCCTCGAGTCCTCCAACCCTGAAGAGGCGCTCGATCCACCTTCGTCCTCCCACCTTCTGGGCACCGATGAGAGAGGCAGGGATGTATTCAGTGAGATTCTCTTTGGAACAGCGGCGTCGCTGGTCGTCGGATTCGCTGCAGCTGGAATAACCATGCTGCTCGGAGCTTCCGTGGGCCTCGTCTCCGGGAGCTACGGGAGAGTCGCAGATGAGGTTCTCATGAGGACGACGGATCTGTTTCTCGTGATACCTTGGCTCCCTCTCGCGGTAGTGCTTGCCATGTTCCTTCCACCCCTCGGCGAGCCTTCAATGCTCAAGATAATAGTGGTGATTGGGGTAACCAGCTGGCCTGCGACGGCAAGGATAGTCCGTTCACAGGTCTTGACCATTAGAGAAAGAATATTCGTCGAACGCGCCGTCTGCGTCGGTGCTGGCAAGTGGCACATAATGAAGGTACACCTCCTGCCAAATGTCTTCCCGCTAGTCTTTGCCAACGCAATCCTCAGCGTTTCATATGCGATACTCGCTGCAGCCTTCCTGGCCTTTCTCGGCATCTATGATGTGACCGAGATGACGTGGGGCTTGATGCTGTACAACGCTTTCAACTACGGGGGCTTCACATCCTCGGCCTGGTGGTACGTTCTTCCGCCGGGCATCTGCATCGTGCTCGTCGTGCTCGGATTTACATTCGTTAGCTATGCGCTTGACGATATTCTGAACCCGAAGCTGAGACGAAGATAGGCTACGATGCTGCCGTGGAGGCCGAGAGCGACCGGTCCGCCATCTCGATGACGTTAAGTAGAGAAATCGTGATACCTGCATCCTCATTGGCACTGCGGTTCGGTGGGTCGGTCGTGTCCACCCGGCGAACAACGGTCCGATGAAACGCAACAAGGGGGAGGTTGAGCTCGTGGTCAGCAGGCCGATGAGCAGAGGCAGGATGTCCATCAGACCCTTGGAGGTCCTCACGAGTAATCAAGTCGAACAGATTCATCTGGCTTCCCTCGAAGTACTTGATAGGATAGGCATCAAGATTTTCAGCGAAAGGGCTCTGACGACGCTGGCGGAAGCGGGAGCGGATGTCGATCTCAAGACAGGAGTCGCCAGGATACCGTCACACCTGATCTCCGAGGCGATCGACAGGTGCAGACGCCCGGTCAAGTTGTGCGCTCGCAATCCCAAATACGATCTGGTCTTGGACGGGGAGCATATCCATCTCTGCACGGATGGCAGCGGCATAGGCGTTCTGGACTCAGGCAGTGGAGTGAGACGCCCATCGACCAAGGAGGACGTCGCGGACTCCGCGAGACTGGCGGACTATCTCGAATACCTCAACATCTACTATCCTCTCGTGACACCTCTCGACGTGCCCAAGCACACGCACGTCCTGCACGAGCTGGATGCCGCGTTCAACAACTGCGAGAAACACATAACCAGCGGAACGACCTACCTGCGAGAGGAGGCGGTCCACGCCGTCAGGATGGCTCAGGCCGTTGCCGGGGGCGAGGCGGAGCTCAAGAAGAGACCGGTACTCTCCGCAGTTGCGTGCACATCGTCCCCGCTGGTCCTCGGTCTGACGACGGACGCAGCCATTGAGTTCGCGCGAGCAGGCGTTCCACCGATTGTAATGACGATGCCTCTTGTAGGAGCAAGTTCGCCGGTCACGATTGCCGGCCCTACAGTGCTTGGGAACGCTCAGGTCCTGGCCCTGATCACTGTGTTGCAGCTGGATACGCCAGGAGCCCCTGTCATCTACTCTTCGGTCCCCATGGCGATGGAGCCCCAGACGGGCCTGTTCGCGGCAGCCTTCCCCTCAGCGACCATGATCACACTTGCACACATCCAGATGTCAAAGTTCTACCGTCTTCCAATCTTTGTTGGTGGTTGGGGTGCAGCCTCGAAGGTTCCTGATGAGCAGGCTGCGTATGAGAAAGCCATCATGGGCTATAGCATGGTGATGGCAGGCTCCGATATCACGTCTGGGCCCGGCCTCTTGGAGAACTACACAATCCTCTCACTCGAGCAGGTCCTGCTCGACCATGAGATGTACACGATGATGATCGAGACCCTGAAGGGTATGGAGGTTTCCGATGAGACAATCGCTGTGGATGTGTGCGCCAAGGTCGGTCATGAGGGTCATTTCCTTGGCCAGAAGCACACCATCAGGCATTTCAAGGAGCTCTGGATGCCCTCCTTGAGCGACCCAAGGCCATATCAGGCTTGGGCCAAGGACGGTTCAAAGGATGTCGTCAAGGTCGCGGCGGAGCGGGTCAGGAAAATCCTGAGCGAGCACAGGGTCGAACCATTGTCAGGGGAAGTCCAGGGCAAATTCCAGCAGATACTGCGAGAGGGCGAGGAGAGGATTCCGAGATGAAGCCGAGCGGCGACTCGGGGCTAGCCTTGTGACGAGGTGTTGGCGATGTCGGGCAACAGGGAGACGATTCTGAGCGAGCTAGAGGACAGCATCAAGAACCTTCAGGAGGAAGCGGCCACGGAGGCGGCAAGGAAGGCCATGGCAGCGGGCATCAGCCCCGTGGACGCTATCGAGAATGGTCTCGCGAAGGGAATACGCTATGTCGGCGAGAAGTTCGAGAAGAAGGAGATGTTCGTGGTCGAGCTGATCTACGCCGCGGAAATCATGGGGAACGCGATAAAGATACTGGAGCCGGAACTCAAGAAGAGCACGGAGAAGAGGAACGTACTGGCCCGCGTGGTCGTTGGAACGGTTGCCGGGGACATCCACGATATCGGGAAGAACCTGGTTCGGATAATGTTGACTGCCGGCGGATTCGAGGTGAACGACATCGGGAAGGATGTTCCCACTGAGCAATTCGTCGCCGCCGCAAAGGAGATGGATGCGCAGATAATGGGCGCGTCGTCTCTAATGACGACGACCGTATCGGTGCAGAAGGACCTAGTCGACGCGCTGAGGGCGTCCGGGATCAAGGCCCCAGTGATGGTCGGAGGCGCGGCTGTCACCGAGGAGTGGGCGAAGGAGATAGGTGCAATCTACGCCTCAGACGCGGGCTCAGCTGTCACCTTGGCGAAGACTCTTGTTAGGAAAGGGGGATAGGTCGATGGCACCTGTCATGGGTCGTGGCCTCTACGGATTGAGGCCAATCGACGTGATGGACCCAGACGACGCCGAGAAGATCCACATCAACTCCCTACATCTGCTTGAGACGATGGGCATCAAGGTCGTTAGTTCCGAGGCTCTCAGACTCCTCAAGGAAGCTGGCGCCGACGTTGACGAGGAATCGAAGATAGCATCGATACCGTCTGATCTTGTCCTGGCCGCGATTAAGAAGTGCAAGAGACCAGTCAGGCTCTGCGCCAGGGATCCTAAGAACGACCTCGTGCTTGATGGGAAACACTGCCACATCTGCACTGACGGCACGGGGCTCTCGACCATCGACATCGAGACTGGCGAGAGGAGAGCCTCGAAGAAAAAGGATGTCGGGGATTCAGCAAGGATAGTCGACTACCTGGAAATGATGAATATGTACTACCCCCTGGTCACTCCGTTAGACGTTCCGAAGCACGCACACACACTGCATGAATTCGATGCTGCGTTCAACAACTGTGCGAAGCACATCATAAGCGGTGCAACCTACCTGAAAGAGGAGGCCCAGTATGAGCTGAAGATGGCGGCAGCGGTCGCGGGCGGGGAGAAGGAACTCAAGAGGAGGCCGTTGGTGTCTGCCGTCACGTGCACCACATCGCCGATGGTGCTTGGCATGACGACCGACGTCGCGATTGAGTTCGTCAGGGCTGGTTGTCCGCCTATGATGATGACCATGCCTCTGATCGGAGCAACTTCGCCGATGAGCGTTGCCGGAGCGGTGCTCGTGGGAAACGCTCAAGTCCTGGCCCTCACAACGGTGTGCCAGCTTGCTGCACCTGGATCGCCAGTATGCTACAGCACAGAGCCGATGGCGATGGACGTCCAGTCAGGGCTTTTCGAAGGCCTCTTTCCGGCCGCGAACATGGTCAGAGCCGCGCACGTCCAGATGGCGAGGTATTACAAGATCCCGATATTCGTCGGCGGTTGGGGGTCATGTTCGAAAGTGCCAGATGCCCAGGCGGCCTATGAGAAGGCTCTCTCAGCGTTCCTGTATTACCTTTCCGGAACTGACATCACTAGCGGCCCGGGCCTGCTCGAGAATTGGACCGTGCTCTCATACGAGCAGCTGCTGATCGACTATGAGATGTACACAATGATGCTCGACATGCTCAAGGGCATTCGAGTGGACGACAACACGATGGCATTGGACGTGATTAAGAGCGTGGGCCAGGAGGGCCATTTCCTTGGGAAGAAGCACACCCTCGACAATTTCAGGTCGATGTGGCAGCCGATTGTGACCGATGGTCAGACATACGACAATTGGAGAGCTGCTGGGTCGAAGACTGCTGTCGACAATGCGAAATCGAAAGCGATCGACATTCTGAAGAAGCATTCGCCGATTCCTTTGCCAGACGATGTCAAGAAGGAGTTTGGCGACATTATCAAGGAAGGCGAGGAGAGAATACCTCACTGAGCAGTGGGGTTCTTTGCAGGAGAGGTAGGTGTCTTGGGAAAGGGGAAGTTCTCGGTCTTCGAGAAAGAAGAACTCGAAAGGTTACACGAGGGAGCACTGCGGGTTCTCGCGGAAACCGGCTTGAAGGTGCGGAGCGAGCCAGCCCTGGTTCTTCTCAGGAGCGCTGGTTGTGACGTCGACCTCAGAAGCCAGATCGCGAAGATACCCGAGAGCGTGGTCTCTGAAGCTCTCAAGAACGCGGACAAGGAATTCGTCCTGGCATCCAGGGATCGTAGCCGTGATATCAACATACCTGCTGAGAGCCATCCCTTCATATGCACTGACGGTTTCGCGATAGAGATACTCGATGCGGAAACAGGCGAGAGGCGAAGGTCAACAAATGACGACCTCGCAAAGTTTGCACGTATGTGCGATAACCTCGATTCACTGGACTTCTTCTGGCCCATAGTCAACCCCGGCGATTTCCCGAGCAACGTCCAGATGCCTCGCGCCTTCTTGACGGCGCTTGAGAACACAGGAAAGCATTTGCAGCATGAAGCTATGAGTGCCCAAGTCGCGCGTCTTCAGATTGATTTGGCGGGCCTTGTCGTTGGAGGAACGAAGGAGCTCTGGCGCAGGCCAATCCTCTCATCGGTTCAATGTCCGGTTGCTCCGCTGGTTTTCGAGGAAGGCTCTATCGAGGGGGCAATTGAGTTCGCACGAGCAGGTGTGCCTGTCGTCTACATGTCCATGCCAATGATGGGAGGATCCGCGCCAATCACCATCGCGGGCGCGGTTCTCCAAGGCCATGCAGAAGTCCTTGGAGGGCTGACGATATCGCAGCTTGCCAGGAAGGGAGCTCGAGTCATCCACAGCGTCCTGACGGGCCCGATAGACATGCAGACAGGGGTGTGGGCGTCTGGATCACCAGAAAACGCAATAGGAAACGCAGGCGCAGCTCAGCTAGCAAAGCACGTGGGCCTTCCGAGCATGGAGGGCGGCTTCGGGACGAGTGCCAAGACACCAGGAATACAGGCCGGCTACGAGAAGATTTCTACAATGATTCCGTCTGCGACTGTGGGCGCCGACATCATAACGGGCATCGGCGGATTGGACGACGCGAAGTGCATGTCGATGGTGCAGGCAGTCATAGATGCCGAGATGTGGACCTACGTCATGCGGATGCAGAGAGGCATTGAGGCCATTGACTCCTCGCTAGGCATCGAGGCGATCGGGCAGGTCGGCCCCGGGGGCCTTTTCCTCAAGCATAGGGACACCCTCTCGAAATTCAGGAGTGAGCTCTGGATGCCAACGCTCGGCCAGCGCCAGGGACAGGAGGACTGGAAGAGGACAGGCCGGCCGGATATTGTCACGAGGGCCGCCCAGACTGCTTCGCGGCTTTCCTCATTGCCGGTGAGGAACCCGATCCAGAGTGATCTGCGGAAGGACCTAGAGACGCTTTTCGCAGAACGCACGGGACTCAAGTGAGCGTTTCGGTTACTGCATCCGTTCAGATTCCTTGAGAATCTGCCGGATCTCCTTTTCCTGCTCCTTCTCTAAGGGCGTGGGCCGATGTCGCGCCAGGATCTCGGCCGCCCTCTCTCTGGCCTTTGCTCTCATGTCCTTCGATCCCGACTGGACCCACTTGTCGTAGATGTTCCTGTCTGCAAGGCTTGGAATCCAGACGTCTTTTCTCGCATGCTCCAATGTGTGGCGCCTTCCCAGGAATCCTCCTCCTGGTCCAACACTTTCTATGACATCGAGCGCTAGCGTATCATCAGTCACGTCCATTCCCGCGCTGACCCTGAGCAGGGCGCTTGCGATCTCATCGTCTATCACCAGTTGCTCCACGCTGTAAGTGGTCGCTGAGCAGAGGATCCCGGGACCGAACACGATGTCCGCACCTGCAAGCACTGGCGGAAGTCCAGTCAATGTCTTCTCGAGCATCGTCTGCTCGCCGGGGATCTTCCCATCTGTGCTTATCCCGCCAACTATGCACGGCACGCCGTAGTGGTGAGCCATCTGGACCACGCCTGCGTTCAGGATGGGTCTCTCAGGTGCGCCGAGTGCCAATATCCCTGTCCTCATGTCCATGACAGATGCGACAGAGCCGTAGATTACAGGGCACCCTGGACGCACTAGCTGGCAGATGGCAATTCCTGCCAAGACCTCCGCGTTGATCATCGCAAGCTCGCCAGCGAGCGTTATCGGCGCCGTTCCCCCTCCCATTGCCATGCTCATGACGTCGAAGGGCATTCCAGCACGGGCGCATTCTATCATTGCCTCAGTGTTTCCTCTGTCGAACTGGAGGGGGCTGACGGGACATCCCCCGGCCGATACCACCGGATTCTTCGCGAGATCCTCCTCTCCACCCGCCACCGTCTGCGCGATCCTGACGAACATTTTTGTGAGGTTCGTACCCTGACACTCGTGCGCAACATGTTTCGAAGTGTTTCGCAGTGCGGCGACGAGCTCCATCAGGAAGTGGAATCCTCCTTTCACATCGTGCGCCACAACTGTGGGTCCGTAAAATGCGATGTTGTCCAGTGCATCCGCAACCCGCGCGAAGATCGGAACGTCCGATAGGACCGAGTCTCTTATCCTTCCTGTCTCGTGATCCAGGACTCGTATTCCCGTGGCGGAGTTCGTGAAGTGCGTCTTCCCAGACCCGAGGGTGATGGTCCTGGCATCCTCGCGTCCCGCAAGTTTGAATGTGTGAGGCGCTTTCCCGACCAAGTCTCTGATGAGCTTCTCCGGGATTCTCGCTCTTGAGCTGGCCTTCTCAATCTTGGCACCATTTCTTTCCAGTAGCGCAAGCGCCTGCTTCTCATAGACTGCGACACCCGTATTCTGGAGTATTCTCATCGTTGCCTGGTCGATCCTCTCAATGTCGTTCTCGTCAAGCACCTGGAGACGCAACCCTGACCACCTGACCAAGGGGTGAATATCCGGACGCCTAAATCTCATTTACCCATCAAATTCTTCAACTCGCATCTCCTCTGAGGATTGGTTTGAAAGGCCAAACGATAAAATACGCTCCCTCCGATTGAGGATGCCGTTCCCGAAGCAGCTCTGCCAGCCAAGGGGAGAATGTTGCATGGAATCGAAGTATACAGAGATGCTGAACATAGCTGAGCAGTGCGGCTTATGCAGATGCGGATGCTGCAAGGACCAATGTCCGATGTTCTCGGAGATACTCGAAGAAAGCATCTCCCCTAAGGGAAGGAACGCGCTCATACGCGCCGTTATGAAGGGCGAGATTGACCCCGATGAGAGGGCCGTCAGAATAGCATTCTCCTGTCTCCTCTGCAAGAGGGACGAATCGTCATGTTCTGCGAAGTTGAACAATTCAGAGGCTACTGAGTTGTTCAGGGAGTACCTTCTGTCGCGCGGCGTCAAACCGCTTCCGGAGCATGAATCCCTTTTGAAGAGCCTGGAGAACTATGGGAATCCTTGGCTGGAGTCAAAGAGTGCGCGGAGGAGATGGGCGAAGGAGCTCAATCGCAGAAGTGTGATCCCTGGCAAGACGGAGACGCTGTTCTATGTCGGCTGCACATATGCGCTCGACAGGTCCCTTCAAGAAAGCCCAAAGGCATTGGCCAGACTGATGGACAGCGCTGGTGAGGACTATGGACTGCTTCTCGACGACGAGCTCTGCTGCGGCTCCACGGCTAAGCGGATTGGGCAGATCGGCGTGTTCGATGACCTACGCAGAGAAAACGAGAGAAGGATAAGGAGTACGGGCGTCAAGAGGGTAGTCACGGCGTGTGCGGGCTGCTACAAGACGCTCAGCCAAGACTATCCAGGCTTGAGCGAAGACGTCGAAATCCTGCATTCGACCGACCTCATCTGGAAGATGGTTTCGAAAGGTGCACTGAAATTCAGGCAATTCCCTGTGGTTGTGACCTATCACGACCCATGTCACCTGGGAAGGCATTCTGAGATCTACGATGCCCCAAGATTGATTCTCAAATCGGTCCCAGGACTCAAGCTGGTCGAGATGGCGAATAACAGGGAGTTGTCCAGATGCTGCGGCGGAGGAGCTGGAGTGAAAACGGCATATCCCGAGATATCTCAGCGGGCTGCAGTCCGCCGGATTCGGGAGGCGGAGAAGACGTCGGCAACGATTCTGGTGACCACCTGTCCGTTCTGTGTTCAGACACTCCGCTCGGCCGCGAATTCGGTAGGCTCGAAGCTCGAAATCCTTGAACTGTCCGTGTTACTGGGACGTGCGCTGGAAGCGGGAAGGGACGAATAGGATGTTGGACTCTCGGAATCGAGACTCAGTCAAGAGACAGCTGATCGAAGCGCTCGGCAGCCAAAGCGTTCTTTGGGCCAAAGCTGACCTTCTTCCCTATTCGAAGGACACTTACAGGGCCAGCTTCGAGGACGAGAACAAGTACATGCCTGATTTCGTAGTTCTGCCCGAGACTACGGCTCATGTGCAGAGCGTTGTCAGAATTGCCTCCGAGCACCGAGTGCCTATGATCCCCAAAGGCGGCGGCTCGAACAGGACCGGAATGCTTGTGCCGATCACCGGGGGAATCGTTATCGACACGATCAGGATGAACCGAGTGCTCGAGGTCGACGTTGCGAACCTCCACGTCACCGTCCAGCCTGGCATTACTCTGAAGGAGCTGGATGAGCATCTCGCAGCCCACAACCTGTGGCTCACGCAGGAGCAGGGCTCGTACAAGGTCGCGACCATCGGCGGTGCGATTTCGACCTCAGGATTCAGCAGGAGGCATCAAAAATACGGAACGATTGCAGATCGCGTGATGTCGCTCGAGGTAGTGCTTGCCAACGGCAGTGTGCTTCGAACTGGACAGAAGGTGTTGTACACCTCCACGGGATACAGACTGCACCAGCTGTTCATAGGCGCCGAAGGCACGCTAGGCGTTATCACTGAGGCCACGCTCAGGGTGGAGCCACTACCTGAAGCTAGAGATGTGGTTCTGGGATTCTTCAAGGATTTTTGGGCGGCCAACGATGCAGCTCAGAAGGTGATGGCCTCTGGTGTGATGTTCACTGGCGGAGAGGCCTATGAAGGTCACAATATACAAGCTCTAGGGGCGCCCGAAGGGATGAAGGGCTTGTTCTATGTCATGCTCGATGGGATCAAGGGCGAGGTTGAGGCAGATGCTGTCTTCATCGAGAGGATGATGCGGGAATCCGGCGGAACGATTGCTGAGCACGAGACGGCAGTCGCGTTCTTGTCAGGCTATACGATCCAGTGGTGCGGTGCGAGGGCTCTCACGGGCTTTGAGGACGTCTTGACGTCATATGTGCCAATGGAGAGGATTCGCGAATTCTACGACACACTCTGGAACGATATTGCGCCCAGGTATGGGATAGAACCTCTCCCCGGAGAAAAATACAGTCTTGACGTAGGCCGCTACCGGATGTCGGGCGGAAGATATCGCCTTCCAAAGGGTGAGGATGCATGGCAGAGGTACCAGGGAGTTCTCCGGGAGATCGCAGAACTCACGACGAGCCTGGGCGGCTCGATCCAGGGCTGTCATGGCGTTGGTATCGAACACAGGGACAACCTGGATCTCGAGTTCTCTCAGGTTGCTCTGGAGACCATGAGAATGATCAAGAGCACATTCGATCCTGACAACCTGATGAACCCAGGTAAGAAGATACCGGATAGGAGATGATGCGATGGAGGCGGAATGGAGAAAGGCGATACAGAGATTCTTGTTGAACAACCTCGGACAGATGGACCAGGATGAAATCGACGCTTGGCTGGAGGACGAGTTCGAGCTTGCACCTCTTCTTGAGCCTCCTCTCAAGGCCCTATCCGGCTACAGGGACCACATTCTGAGGGAATTTCACCAGGTGTCCCCTCCTGAGATATTCGACAGGTTGCAGAAGGAGCATCCCGAGCTCGTCTTCCGCGACAAGAACAAGGCCATGACGAAGATCGGCAAGGAACTGGAATCGCTGAAAGCGATCCTCCTGTCGTTCTGAGCATGGGCGCGAATTCAACCCGAACAACTTAGGCGCTTTCGTATTCGCTCCTCTCTTGTTATTCATCGGTGCAGGTGATCCAAGTGAGACCAAGGCTGAACACGGCCAAGCCCAAGAAGCCGAAGAACACATGTCCCGAGTGCGGCAAGGATGTCCACGATCCGGACTGCGCCTACTACAAGAAGTGACGATTCCGGGCGATATGCGCCAGAACGACGTCTTTCATTGTTCATCTCAGGCTCGGCCAGGTTGACAAGACAGGATATCGGAGACGAATTCCGAAATCTTATTGTGTATCTTCCAAACCGTTATTATCGGGTCCCTCAATCGTTCAGCCGAGCAACATGTCCAGCAAGTCCAGCTCAGATGCGATGGAGCCCACCCAGACACCAAGTGGTGGGGTCAAGCAGCAGCCTGACTGGCAGCAGCTGTACGAGGAGAAGGTCCGAACGCCTGAGCAGGCGATTGGGACAATCAAGAGGGGAGACAAGGTCTTCATCGGTTCGGGCGCCGCCGAACCGCAGATATTGGTCAAGGCCCTCATCGACTCCTCAGGCAGGCTCGCTGACAACCGGATAATGCACATAATGACACTCGGCGTCGCCCCTTACACCGAAGAGAAGTTCACGGATCAATTCAGGCACAATGCGTTCTTCATCGGCGCGAACACAAGGCAGGCGGTCGCCGAGGGCAGGGCCGACTACACCCCTGTGTTCCTTTCCGAGATACCGGCTCTGTTCAGGACGGGGCATATCCCCATCGATGTAGCCCTGATACAGGTGTCGCTTCCGGACAAGCACGGCTTCTGCAGCTACGGGGTCTCGACGGACGTCGTGAAATCCGCGTCAGAGTCAGCGACGCGCGTGATCGCAGAGATCAATCCTCAGATGCCAAGGGCTTTGGGGGACTGCTTCATCAATGTCGACGATATCGATCTCCTCGTGCCAGTGGACGTCCCGCTTCTGTATTCTCACAATGAGAAGGCGGACGATGTCGCGCGCAGGATTGGCAGGAACATCGCAAACCTCATCGAGGACGGCTCGACCCTCCAGATGGGCATAGGCACCATCCCGGACTCAGTCCTCCACTACCTCACAGACAAAAAGGACCTCGGGATTCACACCGAGATGTTCTCTGACGGGTTCATGGAGCTTGTCGGGAAGAACGTCATCAACAATTCCAAGAAGACGATCCACCCTGGCAAGACAGTCGCCTCATTCTGCATCGGCAGCCAGAAGCTCTACGACTACGTCAACGATAACCCATCAATAGAGTTCCACCCGACTGAGCACACCAACGACCCGTTCATCGTGTGTCAGAATGACAGGATGTGCGCCATCAACTCCGCGATCGAGGTCGACCTGTCAGGCCAGGTGTGCGCCGACTCCCTGGGGTCCATGTTCTACTCTGGGATAGGAGGCCAGGTGGACTTCATTCGTGGAGCAGCACGGTCCAAGGGCGGAAAGCCGATAATCGCTCTTCCTTCGACCGCCAAGAACGACACGCTCTCGAGGATCGTCGTCAACCTCAAGGAGGGCGCAGGAGTCGTGACCACTCGTGGCGACGTCCACTATGTAGTCACGGAGTGGGGTGTCGCATACCTCCATGGCAAGAACATACGCGAGCGCGCGATGGCCCTTATAAACATCGCACACCCAAAGTTCAGGAAGAGGCTCCTTGAGGGTGCCAAGAAGCTGAACTACATCTACAAGGACCAGCTGCTGACCCCGGAGGAGGTCGCGTATCCGGAAGAGCTCGAGACCACGATGACCACGAAGGACGGGGCCGAGCTCATAATAAGACCTATCAGGCCCACGGACGAGGAAATGCTGAGCGACATGTTCTACGACCTGAGCGATCAGACCATCATCAACCGGTTCTTCAGCATGCTAAAGTCGATGCCGCACCGGAAGCTCCAGCAGTTCTGTTGCATTGACTACACTGGCGAGATGTCCCTTGCCGCGATCACGGACGACGGCCCGAAGAGTAAGATAGTCGGCCTGGGCAGCTATCACCTCAACCCGGCGACACACAAGGCGGAGATAGCGTTCCTGGTTGCAGACGCGTGGCAGGGCAAAGGCATCGGGACCTACATGATGAGATCCTTGGTCAAGATCGCCAAAGCCAGGAACATCAAGGGGTTCACCGCTGAGGTCCTGAGGGACAACCTCGCCATGATCGCCCTGATGCACAAAAGCGGCGTCCCGACCAAGTCTGAGATCGTCGACGGTTCCTATCTCTTCACCATGGATTTCTAGAGGGATTATCTACAGGGTCATCGATAACTGACCGGTGAGACAGGATTTGATCCTTGGCGCCCACATATCGATCGCCGGTGGCATCGCTTCGTCACCCGAGAGTGGCAGGAAGCTCACGTGCGACTGCATGCAGATCTTCTCAAAGAACCAGATGCAGTGGAAGGCCAAGCCGCTGGACCTCGACGAGGCGGAGAAGTTCAAGGCGAATTCCTCAGAGTTCGGCATCAAAGAGACTGTCATTCACGACTCGTACCTCATCAACCTCGGAAGCCCTGACAAGGCACTTCTGAAGCAGTCCAGGGAGGCGTTCTTGGATGAGATGGTCAGGGCGAAGCATCTGGGCGTGCGTAACTTGATCTTCCACCCCGGAGCGCACATGGGCTCCGGTGAGCAGACCGGCCTCAAGAGAATCGCCGAATCTCTAAACTGGGCAAGGACTGAATTCGGTTCGGGCGATGTGTGCCTCGCGCTGGAGATCACGTCCGGCCAAGGGACCGTGCTGGGATACTCGTTCGACCAGCTCGCTAAGGTCATAGGGATGCTCGATGACCAGAAGAGCGCGGGCATCTGTTTCGACACGGCCCACGCCTACGGTGCCGGCTACGATGTCAAAACCAAGAAGGGCTACGAGAAGACCTTCGAGCAGTTCGAGGAGATCGTCGGATTGGAGTTCATGAAAGCGATGCATATCAACGACTCCAAGGTGCCCCTGGGTTCGAGAAAGGACAGGCACGAGCAGATAGGGGATGGCTACATCGGCCTCGAGGGGTTCAGGAACTTCATGAACGACGACAGGTGGGAGGGCATCCCGATGGTGCTCGAGACTCCCCAGGGAGACAAGGCGTACAAGAAGGAGCTGAAGGTCCTCAGGTCCCTGATCAAGAAATAGAGATGCCAGCCTGGTCCATAATGTCGATGTCCCCAGGCGGCAAGATGCTTTGGATCTCCTCGATCGGCACCTCGAAAGTATCTGCGAGCTTCTTGGCGAAGTCATTCCTGTCAATCTGGCCGGGCCTTATGATGACGAATCGCTTCGAACGCAGCCTGACGGCGCTCTCCGGAGCGCACATTATCTTCCTGCTGCCCTCGAACTCGATCTCGCCCACTCCGAGCACGATCTTGAGCTTGTCCGAGTAGTTCCTCTTGCCCCTGATGACGAACGCGCCCTTGGCCAGGTACTCGCCGCTCTGGGGCGTCTTGCTGACCTGTTCGGGCAGGACCCAGTATCCAGAGGC
>Ga0299915_10001517_pt1 | contig 17227 bp, 16 predicted proteins | sample RVTome_13_FD_200263 | JGI IMG/M metagenome (GOLD analysis project Ga0299915, IMG submission 200263) | Soil microbial communities from uranium-contaminated site in the Upper Colorado River Basin, Wyoming, United States - RVT92D227 (version 2) ... | reverse complement strand
CGGTCGGCTCAGCCATTCGGCCAGCTTTATGTGGCCCTTGGCCCGGGCAACATCCTCCGGGGTTTGCTGATCATCGGTTCGGACGTCCGTTCGCGCTCCGTGCTCAACGAGGAACCGCGCCATCTCCGCGTCACCGAGGTCTGCGGCCTGATGCAAGGGCGTGTATCCGCCGGTCTCAACGGCGTTGACATCAGCCCCCTGCTTCACCAGCCGACGCGCGCTCGCCCGGCTCCCACCGGCCAGGGCGGCGTGCAGGGGTATGTTGGCCAGATCGTTGGTCGAGCGCACGTCAACCTCGGCGCCGCGCGCCAGCAGAAGGTCGACGACTTGCAGCTGACCGAAGTGGGCTGCGAGGTGAAGCGGCGTCCACCCGTCGTGGCTGTAAGCAGCCAATAGCTCAGGCTGGTCATCCAGGATCTGTCGAACGCGTTGAGCATCCCCGAGCGACGCCGCTTCGAAGAGGGAGACGGGAGCGCCTCGTTCAAGTAGGAGTCGGATCAGATCCTCAGCGCGGTAATACGTCGCTACCAGGAGCGGCGTGTCGCCGTTTTCGCCGAGCCCTCCGACCAGGTCTGGCTGCTCATCAAGAAGCCTTCGTACCCGGTCGGCGTCCCCGGCTTTGATGCCGGCCAGGATGGCGGCCATCCCTTCGACAAGCTCAGGGCGCGGCCCTTCGGCTGGCTCCCTGGCCTGCCGGCCTGGGCAGGCAGGGCGCGGCCCTTCCGTCGATGGTTGTGCGCTCATGGTGGCTGCTCCTATCCGTGCGGTTGGTCGCGCCCCCTCATCAAGCCCAGAGCGTTGCCCGGAATTCGCGGCCATGACCTCTTCCCGGCCGATTGGCGAGCCGTGAACCGGATCCTTCCTCGTCCATTCTAAGCACGAACCGGGGGGATATCAAACATGAGGCGCGTTCAAAGATGACTTATGCCTGTCAGGATGCTGCTGGGCTTGCGCCGTTACTGCCGGCCGCTTTCCCACCAGCGCACACCCAGGTCGAGGAGACGCACGCGCAGTTCTGCCTTGCTTCGCACGCCGAATTTCTCCAGGACGTGCGCCACGTGGGTCTTGACCGTCTCGGGTGAGATGATCAGGGCCTCGGCGATCTGGGGATTGGTGTGGCCGCGAGCCGTCAACCAGGCAACCTCTTGCTCGCGTGGGGTGAGCGAAGCCAGCGCTGCTTCTGCCTGCGAACGCAGCCCATCCTGCTGCAGACCGCGGGCGATCAGGTCGGTGACCAGCCCGCCTACTGTCTGACCCCGGGCGCGCGCCTTCAGGCTGAGCTGGGCTGACAACTCACCGTCGATCTCGAGGGCCAGCCGATTCCCCTGAAGGTCTTGGGCTTCGAGTGAGTGTTCCTTCGACAAGCTCCCTGGCCTGCCGGCCTGGGCAGGCAGGACGCGGCCCTTCGACAGGCTCAGGACGCGGCCCTTCGGCAGATTCAAAACGTCCCCTTCCAGGGGGCGACGCCTGGCCTGCCGTCCTTCGACAGGCTCAGGACGCAGCCCTCCGGTAGGCTCAGGATGTGCTCCATCGGCGGGCTCAGAACCATGTCCTTCGGCAAGCTCAGGACGGAACCACACACAGACCTCCCAGGAAAGGTGTGCCATGATTATATAGAACAAACGTTCTGATGTCAAATGACATTGGACCGGTTAGACTCGATTTAGGTGACGAGGAGGTGGCCATGAGACGAGGGGCGCTGACCACAGCCTGGATCGCGATCGTGCTGCTCGGCGGGTGCAACTTCCCCGGGCCGGAGCCAGCCGAGCCCACGGCCTTCCCGCCAACGCCCTTGCCGCCAGCAGCCACGGCCACGCCGCTGCCGGAGCCGAGCCCCACGCTGGAAAGCGCTACACCCACAACCGAGGCGACTGCTCCCCCGGTCAGCGGCGCTCAACCGGTGGAGGCGATCCTGATCTTTGAACCTGGGCCCACCTCGCGCGTCACCAATCCGGTTCACATCGCCGGGTTGGCAGACCCGACCTTTGAGCAGACGTTGGTCGTCCGGGTCCTGCTCATCGATGGGACGGAAGTGGCCACCAACCCGGTCACCATCGCCGCCGACGTCGGCCAGCGCGGCCCGTTCGAGACCGATATGTTCCTCAACGTTCCCGGCGGAGGCGATATATTCATCCAGGTGTTCAGCCAAAGTGCGCGGGATGGAGGAACGACCCACTTGGCCTCGGTCGCGGTCGTCCTGGGCCAAGGCGGGCCGGCGATGGTCGTCCCGGGCCGGCCTCACCCCGAGGACATCATCATTGCGCAGCCCGGATTGGGAGAGACGATCAGCGGCGGGATGCTGCACGTGCAGGGGATTGCGCTGGCCTCGTTTGAGCAGACCCTGTTGATCGAATTGCACGACGCCGATGGAAACGTGATTGCATCTCAATCGGTGATTGTCAATGCACCGGATTTGGGAGAACCAGGGCCGTTCAGCGCCGACATCCCCTACAGCGTGAGCGGGCCCGGTCCGGGACGGGTGGTCGTGCGCGACCTGAGTCCGGCGTTCGGGGGCGATGTCCACCTGGCCAGCGTCGAAGTCGACTTGAACCCCTGACCAACCGCGAGGTTGTCCATCACCGAGGCGGGCGAGGGCGGGGGAATGCACGCCCGGTCGTCGGCCCCACCATACCATGGAGAAAAGATGACCCACGATACATCCGGCGGCCGACCCAGGCCGACGGACATCGAGCCTGCACGCTCCAACCATGGACAGAAGCCCGCATGGAATGGGACTCGGCTGATTGCGGTCCTCCTCCTGATCCCGAGTATTCCGATGCTTCTCGGCTCGATCGGCGCGTTGGCCTTGTTCTATGTTGCCCCTGTCCGCTTCGGGGGACTGATCGCGCGGCTCCCCGGGGATGAGTTCATTCAGACCGTGCTGTTCTTCGCCCCGGCGACGCTGTTTGCCGTGGTTGTCCTGGCATTCCTCTACGCACGCGAGCCGGGACCGGCGGTGGCTCCCACCCCAAGCCAGATAAGCGCGGCACGGTCCACCCCGGCCCAGTCCGTCGCCCGGTGGGCTCTGGGCCTGATCACCCCGGCGTTCCTGGTGGCGGTCCTGGTTCTCCTCCTATCCCTCGTCGCCCCCGGCCGCTTCTCGAGGTGGATAGAACCGCTGCCGGGTGATCGGTTCCTGCGCCCGCTCGTCACGGCAGCGCCCTTACTCCTAACGGTCGTTGGTGTCTTTAGCATGCTCGTCGCCTTCCCCCGCAGAAGGGCACAACCACCGGCTGCCGCCGCCGGCCGCTGGGCTCGGCTGGCGCGTACTGCTGTCGGGCTGATCCTGCTCTCGACCGTCCCGATGCTCGCCCTTTCTCTGCTTGCCCTGGGAACCTCCTACCTCGAGCCCGAGCGTTTCCAGCGCTTGATGAAGCGCCTCGATCCAGACGCTTTCCTGCGACTGGCTCTGTTGTTCGCCCCGGCGATACTGGCCGCGGTCGTTATCCTGGCTCTGCTCTACCTGATCGGACGTACTTCGGGTGATCCGGGGCGGTTGGTTGCAGCGGCAGAGACTCAGGCCCGAGCCGCTGAGAGGCGATCGACGCTGGGTGTGTCAGTCCTGGTAAGCGGGTTGGTGCTGTCGACGATCATTGCGCTCGGCCTGCTGGCCGTGCTGGTGATCTTGCTGTTGCGATGATGGAGACGAGCATTCGAGGAGAACACGTGTCAACAAGAGGATGTTGGCCGAAGCCCGGTCAGGGTCTCCGCGCCAGGCGATAGATCGCCCCGCCGTAATCGACGACGTACACCGCGCCATCGTGATCTGTCCCGAAGGCCGAGATACTGAAAGGCGTATCGAAGAGCCGGTCGTTGTGCCAGCCGCCTCCGCCCTGCAACAAGCCCCAAATCAGGCCCGAGCAGTAGTCGCCGTAAAGAAAGACCCCCTGCCATTCGGGCAAGGTGGGATCCCGCACTACGACGCCCCCCGTGACGGAACATCCCTCTGCATGGCTGTACTCGGTGACCGGATTGACCATATCGGGCGTCTCACCACCGGCGAACTCGTGCATTCCCTCGCGCAAATTCCAACCGTAATTCGCCGGGGGTGCAGCACCGGCTGGTTGGAAGTCGATCTCTTCCCAATTCGCCTGCCCTACGTCGCCGATAAACAAAAAGCCGGTGAGCGAATCGAAAGCGAAGCGCCAGGGGTTGCGCAGTCCATACGCCCAAATCTCAGATAACCCACCGCCGCCGGCGAAGGGATTATCCGGAGGGATGGCATAAGGATCGCCGGAGTCGACGTCCACGCGCAGCAGCTTGCCCAGAAATGTGTCAAGCCGTTGTCCGTTGCCCAGCGGATCGCCCGCCGACCCTCCGTCTCCAAGACCGATGTACAGGTAGCCGTCGGGCCCGAACGCCAGGCCACCGCCGTTGTGATTGCGATACGGCTGGCTGACCCTCAGGAGATTGACTTCACTGGACGGATCCGCCCGGTCCGGGTCGGGGCTCAGGGTGAAGCGCGAGATGAAAGATGCGCCTTCAGCTCCGGTGTAATTGACGAAGAACAGCCCGTTGTCGGCGAAGTCGGGGTGGAAGGCCAGCCCGAGCAAACCTCGCTCACTGCCGTCGGCGTTGACGCGATCGCGCAAATCGAGGAAGGGCTCCGGGATGAGCTTGCCGTCGCGCACGATCCGGATCACGCCGCCCTGCTCGATCACAAACAGCCGATCGTCGCCCGCGCTTTGCAGGTCGACTGGAGCGACCAACCCGCCGGCGATCAGCACCCATTCGAATGCCTGTGGATCGGGAAGGCCGGCCGGTGGTGGCAGAGTTGGGGTGGAGGTCGGCTCGGGCGATGGAGTAATCGTCGGTATCGCAGACGAAGTCGAGGTCGGCGGGATCAAAGATGGTTCAGCGGGCGTGCGGGTCGGCGTCGCGGGCGTTCCGTTGAGCAGAGCACACGCGAGTGAAGTGAGTGGAAGAAGAAGAACCAGTCGCTTGAGAGATGGGTTCATCGAATGCGCTTACAATAATTGTACCGTACCTCGGATGCGGGCGGCCTGAGACGGAATCTCGAGAATTGCCGCACACCCGCGACCCCGAGGTCACCAACCTGGAGCCGACGACAATTGAGGTTCAGCCCCTACGGACCTGAAGCGGTATTTGCGCTGCAAGCGGTCAGGACGGCTTCGCGGTTTGTCCGCCACATCCAGAGGCACATGGTCGTGCCGAGCATGGCCAAGAACGACGCCTCGCCGGTGACGGTCGCCGACTTCGCCTCGCAAGCAGTCATCGCGGCGATGCTCGAACAGACTTTCCCAGACGACCCGCTTATGGCGGAGGAGGGCAGCGAAGCGCTGCAAGGCGCAAACGGCGCGCAGACTCTGAAGAGCGTGGTCGACTTCGTTACGCAGCTCCGCCCGGCTGCGGATGCCCGGACGATCTGTGCCTGGGTCGATCGCGGGACCGCCGCTCCGGCCGACCGCTTTTGGGTGCTCGATCCGATCGACGGGACGAAAGGCTTCCTTCGCGGCGACCATTACGCTGTCGCGGTGGCGCTGGTTTGCTCCGGCCAGGTAGTCGTCGGCGCGCTCGGATGTCCGGGACTTGATCCTCCGGACGGGGGTGATGACGGTGCCGGGTCTGCATATCTGGCCGTGAGAGGCCAGGGTGCTTGGGCAGCCGATCTGGACACCGGTGGCCTTGCCCAGGTCCACGTGTCGCATCGCACCGATCCCCGTCAGGCCCGCGTCCTGCGTTCTTTTGAAGCCTCCCACACCGACGAAGGCCAGCTCGACCGCCTGGCGAGAGCCCTGGGTTGCCTGGCGCCTCCCGAACGGATGGACAGTCAGGCGAAGTACGCGGTGATGGCCTCGGGTAAGGCGGACCTGCTCTTTCGTCTGATTTCGCCCGCGCGACCGGATTACCGGGAGAAGATCTGGGATCAGGCGGCTGGCTCGATCGTCGTCGAGGAGGCCGGCGGGCGAGTGACCGACCTGGAAGGTAGGGCGCTCGACTTCACAACCGGGCGCGAGCTGGTCAACAACACCGGCGTCCTGGCCTCAAATGGGGCATTGCATGGCGCCGCCCTCCGAGCGCTGGAGGAGGTCGGGGCTGTCGACGGGCAGAGGATGGCGTGAAGTCGCGCATCCCGGCGGCGGGCGCAGCTCTCACAGTTGTGGTCGCATTCTTCTTCTCGGCTTGGGTAGCCGACCACACCTACGAACGCCTTCCGCATATCGAGGACGACTTCGCAAATCTCTGGCAAGCACATGTCATTGCCCACGGACACCTCGCCCTGGCGACGCCTCCGGAACCAGCTTCGTTCCTCGTACCTTTCGTCGTCGATTATCACGGCTTGCGTTTCTCCAAGTATCCCCCAGGCTGGCCGGCCGCCCTCTCACTCGGCGTCCGCATGGGCGCAGACTGGCTGGTCAATCCCCTTCTGGCCGCCATGGCGCTTTGGTTGACATTCCGTCTCGGCTCGAAGGTCTCCGGACCCTGGATTGGCCTGCTGGCGACCATCCTGATGTCGGTCTCGCCGATGTTCGCCATGATTTCCGGCTCACTGCTTTCGCACAGCCTCAGTTTGTTCCTCAGCCTGGCATTCATTCTCGCCTGGATGGACCTCTTCCTTTCAGTTGAAGATCCGTTGCACGCCGCCCCCTTCCCAAGGATGGTCCTGGTGCTCGTCGCCGGTATGTCGCTGGGATTGCTCGCTCTGACACGGCCCCTCACCGCGGTCGGCGTCGGGCTGCCCTGTGCGGCTCACGGTTTATGGTTGCTCATCCGCGGCCGGCCCCTGCAACGCAAGCGGCTCTTGGGAGTCTCGGGTGTGGCCCTGGCGATCGCCGCCCTTCTCCCGCTCTGGCAGTGGGCCCTCACTGGGAACCCCTGGCTAAACTTGTACACACTCTGGTGGCCTTACGATCGCTTGGGTTTCGGAGCGGGGATCGGTGTGACTGAGACCGGACACAATCTGCGACTGGCTTACAGCAACGCCCGCTTCAGCCTGCGGGCCGGCCTCCACGACCTGTTCGGCTGGCCGTACTTCTCGTGGATCTTCCTCCCGGCCGGGCTGGTTGCTCTGCGAGGCGTACGAAAGGCATGGCTTGCTTTCGGCATCTTCATCGGGCTGCTTCTGGTCTATGCGTTTTATTGGATCGGATCTTGGCTGTATGGACCGCGCTACTACTACGAAGCCCTGCCCGGTCTTGCGGTCTTGAGCGCAGCCGGGATCACCTGGATCGGCGCGTGGGGGACGCAGCCGGCGCGATGGCGCGGGTTTCGGCGCAAGGCCATGGTGGCGCTTCTCGCAGGGCTGATCGCGACGGATCTTGTCTTCTACCTCCCGGCACGATTGGGCGTCATGCAACATTTGTACGGGATCTCGCGCTCCGCCATGGCCCCCCTCGAGTCGGCCGATCTGGGGCGGGCGCTGGTCATCGTTCATGTCGAGAAACACTGGATGGAATACGGCACTCTGCTCACGCTGGCACCTCCGTTCTCGGCCAATGATGACACGCTCCTGGTGATCGATCGCGGCGGCGATCAAGACGCACGACTGGGGGGCGCGTTCCCAGACCGATTGATCTATCACTACTACACGCGCGATCCCACGGCGTTCTATCGAATCGTAAAATGAGCGATCGGCTCCGCCGAGAGCGTGAAGACCCGCCGTATAATGTAGAACGTGACGACGATCCTGGTTGTCGAGGATGATGCAACCGTGCGCGAGACCCTGGCGCTCAATCTGCGCGGGGAAGGCTACGACGTCGAAGTCGCCGATGACGGCGAGACCGCACTTGAAATGGCGCGCGCCTTGAAGCCCGATCTGCTGGTACTGGATGTGATGCTCCCGCTATTGGACGGTCTGACAGTCTGTCGAGTGGTGCGAAAAGAGAGTCAGATGCCGATCATCCTGCTCACGGCCAGGGGGACGGAGACGGACAAGATCATCGGGCTCGAGACGGGAGCGGATGACTACATCGTCAAGCCCTTCTCACTGGGCGAGTTTCTGGCGCGCGTGCGGGCGGCCTTGCGCCGCGGACACTCACCGGAGCCGGCGACGGCCCTCGTGTCGGGCGATCTTCGCCTCGACCTCCTGTCACGCAGGTGTTACCTGGGGGAGGAAGAGTTGCAGCTCGCGCCGCGGGAGTTTGAGCTGCTGACGACGCTGGTCCGCAATCGCGGGGTCGTGCTCACCCGCGATCTTCTGCTGGCCACGGTCTGGGGCGACGATTATTGGGGGGACAGCCGGACCGTGGATGTCCATATCCGGTGGCTTCGACAGAAAATCGAGCAGGATCCGTCTGCGCCGGTAAGGATCCAAACCTTGAGAGGCGTAGGCTACCGTTTCGAGGGCTGATCCGTGGAAACGGCGATCATCCTGATGCTGGCCGCAGTTGCGATTGGCCTGGGCCTGTTGTGGCGCCGGGAAGCAGCCGAACGACAGGTCGTGGAGCGTCAGGCGCGTCTCTCGGGCGAGGAGTCACACAGGCAGGCCGAGGCCTTGAGGGCCGAGCTGGCCTGGGCAAAATCTGCGGCAGGCACGTCGGATGACCTGATGCTCGTTTGCGACCGCAAACTGTTCCTGCGCTACATGAACCCGGCCGCGGCGGATCGTTTCGGGCAGGTCCTTCCCGGCACGAGTCTCATGGCCTACACTGGGAGTCTGGAACTCGAACAATTGGCCCAGGACGCCCTGGAATCGCAGGTCGACGTCACGGTTGAGCGGGTGATCCGATTGGATGATTCGCCGTTCCAGGTGCGCGCTGCCTCCAATCCGCAGGGTGTCGCGCTTTCGTTGAGCAACATCGCTGAGTTGCAGCGTCTGAGCCGCGCCAGGCAAGACTTCGTGGCCAACCTGTCTCACGAGCTGCGGACGCCGCTGACCTCCTTGCGTCTCCTGGCTGACACACTGATGGGACAAGCCGGGAGAGGTTCTTCGGGCGTCCGAGATCTGGTAGGAAAGATGGTCGTAGAAGTGGATGCCCTGCACCAAATGGCCCAGGAGATGCTCGATCTAGCAGCCATCGAATCCGGTCGTCAGGTCGTCCGTCTTGTGCCGATGGGTGCGGCTGAGGTGATCTCAGTGGCCGTCGCCCGTCTGGCAGATCAAGCCAGCCGCAAAGGCATCGATATTCTGATCGAGATCCCGCCCGAGCTCAGCGTCCTGGCAGACGCCGAGCAGGCCGGACGCGCCGCGCTGAATGTCCTTCACAACGCTTTGCGTTTCACGCCGGAAGGCGGCCAGGTGCGGATCGCCGCCTACGCCGAACCGTCGCTCGAGATGGGGGTAATCTCCATCGAGGATACCGGGCCGGGGATTCACCCCGGAGACCTGGAACGGATTTTCGAGCGTTTCTACCGCGGAGCTCAACCAGCAAAATCGTCCGGCACCGGTCTGGGCTTAGCCATTGGCCGGCACATCATGAAGGCCCACGGTGGGCGGATCTGGGCTGAGAACCGCAGGCCTCCCGAGAAGGGGGCCATCTTCTACCTGTCGTTTCTCCTCGCTTAGCCTCCTTAGACATTCGAACGCCCCCCTCAGCCGCCGAGTTAAGCCTCCTTAACCCGGCCTTGACCGTGGGTTAAGGGGTCCGGGATAAGCTCTCCTCGATGAAAAGATAACAAAGGAGGAGATTCGGAATGCCTTCGTCGCAGCGTGTCCTATTTGCATGCTTTCTTGTGGTTTCTCTGGTTCTAACGGCTTGCGGTACGGCCGCGGCGGTAGCCGAGCCGACGGCCGCTCCCGGGCAACCCACCCAGCCGCCCGCTCCTCAGCAACCCACCCAAGCCCCTGCCGCGGATCCGATGGTCATGTATGAACCGGCCGCCGTGACGGGTGACATCATCGCGGCCGGAAGCTCGACCGTCTTCCCGCTGAGTGAGGCGGTTGCCGAGCTCTTCCGCGACGAGGGATACAGTGGCAACCTCACCATCGACAGCATCGGGAGTGGCGCCGGCCTGGAGCGTTTCTGCAAGACCGGGGAGACCGATATCGCCAACGCCAGCCGCGCCATCAAGGACGCCGAGGTCGAGTCCTGCCGCGCGATCGGGCGCGAGCCGCTCGAGATCCGTGTCGGCACAGACGGTCTGGCCGTCGTAGTCAACAAGGAGAACACCTTCCTGACCGACATCACCAAAGAGCAACTGGCGCTGGCCTTCTCTACGGCTGAGACCTGGGCCGACGTCGATCCCTCCTGGCCGGCTGAGCCCATCCTGCGCTTCAGCCCCGGCACCGACAGTGGGACCTTCGACTACTTCGTCGAGGTCGTGATGAATCCGAAGTTTGTCGTCGATGCCACTGCCGACGTGGGGAAGGGCGAAGAGGCGCTGTTGAACGCCTCCAACCTCCAGCTGAGCGAGGACGATAACGTCCTGGTTCAGGGCGTCGAAGGCAGCCCCTTCGCCATCGGTTACTTCGGCTACGCGTACTATCAGGAGAACGCCGATCGGTTGACGGTCCTTGCGGTTGATGGCGTGGCCCCTTCGGCGGAAACCGTGGATGGCGGTACGTACAGCCTGGCCCGGCCGTTGTTCCTGTACACCACGGCCGAGATCCTGCAGGAGAAACCGCAGGTCGCCGCCTTCATCTACTTTTACCTGACGCGCGTCAACGAAGTGATCGACGAGGTCGGTTACTTCCCGGCGGCGCAAGACGCGCTCGACGCCTCGCTCCAAGCCTGGCGCGACGCGACCGGGTCGTAGAGAACCTATCCGTTCTTGCCCGGCCTGAGCATAGGGAGGAGCACTCTCCCTATGCTCGGTATTTGGGCGGATCCCACGGCACGATCCTCGGCGAGCCCAAAGGCTCGAGGAGAGGGAAGTGATGGAGAACACCGCGTCCGTCCGACCGCTGGGTGTGGGCAGTCCGACGCCGCTTTCGACGGTCCTGCGCCGACGTCTGCGAATCGGGGAAGGGTTCATCCAGACCTTCTTGTTTCTCGCCGGTGCCCTGTCGATCGTGACCACAATCGGCATTGTCTTCGTGTTAGGAAGCGAGTCTCTGCTTTTCTTCCGCGATCCACGGGTCGGCCTGATCGAGTTCCTCACCGGCACCAGGTGGCAGCCAGCCATCCTCGAGTTCGGCATCTTACCTCTGGCCAGCTCCACTCTGATCACCAGCACCATCGCGTTGGCGGTTTCCTTGCCGCTGGGGTTGGGGGCTGCGATCTATCTGAGCGAGTATGCCTCGCAACAGGCGCGGAGCGTGCTGAAGCCGATCCTGGAAATCCTGGCGGGGATCCCAACCGTGGTCTACGGCTACTTCGCCTTGACCTTCATGACACCCGTGTTGCGATCGATCTTTGGGACCGAGACCGTCCAAATCTACAACATGGCCTCAGGCGGGATCGTGATGGGGATCATGATCCTCCCGCTCATCAGCTCAATGAGCGAAGATGCCCTGAATGCTGTTCCCCGCTCGCTGCGGGAAGCGGCCTACGCCGTCGGTGCGACCCGGCTGGAGACCGCCTTGCGCGTCGTCGTCCCGGCGGCCCTCTCCGGTATCGTGGCGGCCTTCATCGTCGGCATGTCGCGTGCCCTGGGCGAGACGATGATCGTGCTGATCTCGGTTGGTGCCGGACCCGACCTTACCTTGAACCCCTTCCGGGGGGCCGAGACGATCACCGGTCACATCGCCCGAATCAGCGGGGGCGACCTCTCCTACAACAGTCTGGACTACAACAGCCTCTTTGCACTTGGGTTAGTGCTGTTCTTGATAACCCTTACGCTCAATTTCGTCAGCCGCAGGATCGTCGGCCGCCTGCGTGAGGTGTACGAATGACCTCTCCCCTAGCCGGCCCCGTGACGGAACGCTACCACATAGACGTGCCTGCCCGGCGTCGACGTGGCCGAATCATGCAGAGGGTCTTCCTGATCTCCATGGTCGCTGCCCTGGGAGCCCTCGCCGCCCTGGGTTACACGGTCTTCAAAGAGACGTTTGGGTTGGTAGCTGTTGAAGACACGATTGAGCCTGGCGAGCTTTCGACACGCCCACTGGAGGAGATTTCGCGCGACGAGCTTGTCGCCATCCTTCAGGCACACGTCTCACCCGCGGTCTTCCGCCGGCTTGACGGCGAGCGCCCGTTTGCCGAGCGGAGTCAGCGAGACGTGTACGACATCGTCATCGATCGCGTCGTCGAGCCGGAGGTCGTAGGCAGCTGGCCTTTGAACGAGGCGCTTTTCCAGCGTTCTGCAATTGAGGCCGAACTCGCCCGCGACCATCCCCAGGCCAGGCTGGAGTGGAAGTCGTGGGTGGGGACAGAGTTCCTGGCCCGGCCGATGTCCAGCGACCCGGCGCGGGCAGGCGTGCGCACGGCGTTGCTTGGGTCCTTGTGGTTGATCGCGATCACCCTCGTCGTCGCCTTCCCGCTCGGCGTGGCCTCTGCCATCTACCTCGAGGAGTACGCCACTCGGAGCCGGATGAGCCGCCTGATTCAGACCAATATCGATAACCTGGCTGGCGTGCCCTCGATCATCTACGGCATGCTCGGCCTGGCCGTATTCGTTCGAGCGCTGGGACCTCTGACGAGTGGAGCCGCCTTCGGGATCACCGACACGAACGGCCGAACTGTACTGGCGGCGGGACTGACGATGGCTCTGCTCATATTGCCGGTGATCATCATTAACGCGCAGGAAGCCATCCGGGCAGTTCCAGGTTCTCTGAGCGAAGCTGCCTACGGTCTGGGGGCGACGAAGTGGCAAACGGTATGGGGCCACGTGTTGCCGTACGCCTTGCCGGGCATTCTGACCGGGACGATCCTGGCAATGTCGCGTGCCATTGGGGAGACCGCGCCGCTCATTGTCGTAGGTGCTTCCACCTACATCGTGGCCGACCCCAGTGGGCCGTTCTCCAAGTTCACCGCTCTGCCGATCCAGATCTACAATTGGACCTCCCGCCCGCAAGACCTGTTTCGCGACATCGCCGCTGCCGCCATCGTGGTGCTCCTGGCGACCTTGCTCTCCATAAACGCCGCAGCGATTCTGCTGCGAGACCGATTCAGTCGCCGGGTGCAGTAACCATGTCCGAGACTCTTCGCCGTGTGCTTCCCGAACTGACGACCTTCGCCGCATTGCGCGCCGTTCCAACCGAGCGCGTCGTCGCCCACGCCGTTGCCGGGGAGGACTACGCCATTCAGGCACGGGGCTTGAAGGTTTACTACGGCAACTTCCTTGCGGTGAGAGACATTGACTTGCGCATCCAGCGGCAGCGCATCACCGCCGTCATCGGCCCCTCCGGCTGTGGCAAGAGCACACTGCTGCGCTCGTTCAATCGGATGAACGAGTTCGTGCTGACCTCGCGCACGGAAGGTGAGGTCCTGTTCGGTGGTCAGAACATCTACGATCGGGCGATCGATCCGGTCTCGCTGCGCCGCCGGATCGGCATGGTGTTCCAGAAGCCCAACCCCTTTCCCAAGAGCATCTACGAGAACGTCGCCTGGGGAGCTCGCATCAACGGCTTCCGGGGAAACTATGACCAGCTTGTGGAGGAATCCCTGCGGAAGGCAGCCCTGTGGGACGAAGTGCACGACAAGCTTCAACAAAGCGGTCTGTCGTTATCGGGCGGTCAGCAGCAGCGGCTGTGCATCGCCCGGGCGCTGGCGGTCGAGCCGGAGGTCATCCTGATGGATGAGCCTTGCTCGGCCCTTGATCCTATCGCTACCCTGAAGATTGAAGAGCTGATGCGGGAATTGGCCGCCAGCTACACCATCGTCATCGTCACCCACAACATGCAGCAAGCGGCGCGCGTCTCCGACTTCACCGCCATGATGCTGATGGACCAGGACCGGGCTGGTACCGTGATCGAGTTCGACGACACGGACACGATCTTCACCCGGCCCACGGACAGGCGCACCGAGGATTACGTCACCGGGCGTTTCGGCTAGGGTGTGTCGGGCGGGGAGGGGCTACGGTGCGGAAGTGGTTTGGGCGGCCTGCGGCGCCGCTATGGAGTCTCGCGCGAGAAACTCTCGGCCTTCGAGAGCACCGCGCTCACGGAGGCGCTGGTGATCGTACACCCGGTTACCTTGTGGGCGGACTACGGTACCCTGATTGCCCTCGCCTCGACTCTTACCCGTGCGGACCTGATCGTGCTCTGCTAGCGCTGCCTCGATAAAGACCAACAAGCCTCCGCTTTTCTCCTGCCCACACTGTCTATCACCCCTACTGGGATGGACCCGGGCATTCTATCCTGACTCCAGGTGACCTGAGCTACGTGTGGCGCTGGGGATGGCTGTCCTACCCTGTCGCGAATTCATCGGAAGACGCGACCACGCAAGGTGAAAGCGGAGAGACTACGCTCGGTGGGTGAAGGGGCGCCCCTCAAAAGCGGATGCCAGCTACAGACCGGCGAGGGCGCCATGCATACCGCTGCGGGGTGTAGGACGGTCGGTCCTAAGGTTCGCGCCGGCGCTGCTTGTCTTCGAGGCGCTATCCGTGCCGGCCGGTGACATACGATTCGGTCTGGGGATGCGCCGGGCGAGTGAAGATCTTGTGCGTGTCATCGAACTCGATGAGCTCGCCCAACCAGAACAGTCCGGTCCGGTCCGACACCCTGGCCGCCTGCTGCATATTGTGGGTGACAATGACGATCGTGTAACGTTCCTTGAGCTCGTGCATCAAATCCTCGATGTGGAGCGTGGCGATCGGATCCAGGGCCGAGCAGGGTTCGTCCATCAGAATCACCTCGGGCTCGACTGCCAGGGCTCGGGCAACACACAGTCGCTGCTGTTCCCCGAGAGAGAGTTCAAGCGCGCCACCAAGCAAGTTGTCCTTCACCACATCCCAGATTGCCGCCCGTTGCAGCGACGTCACGACCCGTTGCTCGAGTTCTGCACGACTCCCCGCCAGGCCTAGCACCCGCGGCCCGAACGCCACATTGTCGAACACCGACTGCGGGAAAGGGTTGGGTTTCTGGAAGACCATCCCCACTCGGCGGCGAAGGTCGACGACATCCACGTCCGGCGCATAGATCTCCTCCCCGTCGAGGAGAATCTCTCCCGTGAGCCTCGTCCCTGGAATCGCGTCGTTCATCCGGTTCAGGCAACGCAAGAACGTGGACTTGCCGCAACCTGAGGGGCCGATCAGTGCCGTAATCTGGTTGGCCTGGATGTCGAGCGAGACACCGCTCAGGGCACGCACCGGGCCGTAGAAGAAATCGAGGCCGTGGACCACGATCTTCGGGGAGGATGCTTCTTCACCCATCGTCGGAATTGTATATCATCCATCCCTGGCCGAGTTCTCCCCCAGGCGGCAGGAAGATGGTCTGTCCCGGAACCCTCCGCCGCGAGCGAACGCGCGCGCGATCCTCTCTTACGCCTGGTGGAACACTCGTCACAACTTGAACCCCCAGCACCCACTGACTATAATGATTGGCAATGCACCCTCCGCTCCGCGCTCAGTTGGCTTTGCTACTGACCGCCCTGGTGTTGGCCGGCTGCGGTGGTCCCTCCGCCAACGGAAATAAGCCCACCGCCGCCCCTTCCACGACGATCGAGAACAAGGGATCGGACACCATGGTGAACCTGGCGCTGGCCTGGGCCGAGGCCTACCAGGCCTCCCACCCTGCCGTGCGCATCTCCGTCACCGGTGGCGGATCGGGCACAGGCCTGGCGGCCCTGATCAACGGCACATTGGACATTGCCAACGCTTCCCGCAGGATCAAGCCGGAGGAGCAATCGGAAGCCCAGGCGAACGGCGTCGATCCCACGGAGCTGGTCGTCGCTCGAGACGCCATAGCCGTCATCGTCAACCCGAGCAATCCGGTCGACCACCTGACCATCGATCAGCTCTCCGACATCTACAGCGGCAAGATCGGCAACTGGGCCGAGGTCGGGGGGGAAGATGGTCCGATCGTCCGCCTGTCGCGGGAGACCAACTCGGGTACGCATGTCTACTTCCTTGAGGAGGTTGTCCGCCGCGGAGACGGCCAGGACGCAACTCTGTTCGCGCCCGAAACCCTGCTCCTGCCTTCCTCGGAAGGGATCTCGGCTGAGATCCGTCAGAACCCGAACGCCATTGGCTATGACGGCCTGGGCTATGTCACTCCGGACCTGAAGGTCGTGGCGGTAGCGCGGGAAGCCTCCGGCCCCTTTGAGCTTCCATCGGCCGAGACGGTAGCTGCCGGTCGCTACCCCCTCGCGCGCGACCTGTATATGTACACAAATGGCAAACCGGCCGGCGAGACGGCAGCCTATCAACAGTGGATCCTTGGCCCGGACGCCCAGGCGATTGTGACCGGCCTCGGTTTCGTCCCTTTGGTACCCTGATCAAGCCATGCGCAGCGCGACCTGGAGCGAGTTCGTCATAACGCGCCTGATCAAGACGGCCGGATATTCGGCGATCCTGTTCATCGGGCTGATCTTCATTTTCCTCCTGCGCGAGGGTGCCCCGACCTTCCTGGAGGTTCCGCTGCGATCTCTCATCAGCAGCCGTTGGTACCCCATCGAGGGGTATTTTGGGCTGCTGCCCCTGATCGGCGGATCCCTCGTGGTCACGGCGGGCGCCGCCATGATCGCCATCCCGTTCGGGCTTGGGACGGCGATTTACATCGCAGAGATCGCCCCCCGCTGGGCGAGGGAGCTCCTCAAACCGTTGATCGAACTGTTGGGCGGCCTCCCGTCCGTGATGCTGGGGTTTCTGGGAATCCTTGTTCTCACCTCCTGGGTACGAACGACCCTGGATCTCCCCACGGGTCTGACTGCCTTTACGGGTGCCTTGCTGCTCGGCGGCATCGCCATTCCGACGATCGTGAGCGTGGCCGAGGATGCGTTGGATGCCGTCCCGCGCTCCTACCGGGAGGCAGGGCTGGCACTAGGGGCGACCAACTGGCAGACCATCTGGCGCGTTACGCTCCCCGCTGCTCGATCGGGTGTCCTGACCGCGATCATGCTCGGCCTGGGACGCGCGATCGGTGAAACGATGGCGGTAATGATGGTGACCGGAAACGCCCCGGTGGTGCCCACCGGATTGGGAGCCCTCTTTCATCCGGCACGAACCATGACTGCTACCATCGCTGCTGAGATGGGCGAGGTCGCCAATGGCAGCGTGCATTACCACGTCTTGTTCTTGATCGGAATCGTGCTCTTCTTGATATCGCTTGCGGTCAACCTGACGGCCTCCAGCCTGGTCTTCCGCGAGAGAAAGCGGGCCGAGAGGATCCTCTCTTAGCCGCTGATCGCGATCCGGGGCTAAGATCGGGGTATGGCACTGAATCCATGGCCACGTTGATACGTGCCCGGAGAATCAGAGAGAGAGCCGGCTTTGCCGGGCTGATGTT
>Ga0299915_10001516_pt1 | contig 17240 bp, 18 predicted proteins | sample RVTome_13_FD_200263 | JGI IMG/M metagenome (GOLD analysis project Ga0299915, IMG submission 200263) | Soil microbial communities from uranium-contaminated site in the Upper Colorado River Basin, Wyoming, United States - RVT92D227 (version 2) ... | reverse complement strand
GTGGCGGCCAGCGCCCACGGCCAGGATGCGGCCGTCATCCCCCACAGGCCGGCGGCATAGCCGGCGAGCGCATAGGCGAGCGCCAGTGTGTTGGGCAGGGCGCCATCGGGGTGGCGGAACAATCGGGTGGACATGGATGGGGTCATGATGAACGACGCCCTCCGTGGAGGGCGTTCGAGGCTTATTTCAGCAGGGTTTTCACGTATCGGTCGTCCAGCGTCGAGGGAATCGCGGCCGTCTTCTTGATCTGGCCGTTCTTCAGCAGGATCTCGTTGATCACTTCGCCGCTCACATAAAAGGAGGTGGTGTCCTTGCCCTTGGCGTAGGTCTTGGGCATTTCCGCGAGCGGGATGTTGTAGACGCCGGTGAGCTGTTCCAGCGCTTCCTTGTCGGACACGCCCACCGCTTTGCCGATCAGCTTGGCCGCATCCAAAGGCTTGGCCTTCATGTAGGCCAGCCCGTCGAGGTAGCCGCGCATCAGCGCCATGATCTGCTTGTCGTCCTTGCCGAGGCGCTTGGCGTCGAAGACGAGCACGTCGGTGATGATGCCGGGCGCCTCGCGCGAGGAATAGATGACGTGGTATTTGCCCTTGCCGCTGGCCACGATCTGCGACACGTTGGGTTCATAGGTCACGCCGACCGGCACCGCACCGGACGCCATCGCCGCAGGCACCGCTTCCGGCGTCATGTTCACCGGCTGGATGTCCTTGTCGCTCATGCCGTTGATCTTGAGCGCGTAGGCGAGCAGAAAATCGGACGGCGACAGCGGCGCGTAGGCGACCTTCTTGCCCTTCAGTTCGCTGATCTTTGTGATGGGGTGGGCGGCCAGCACCGCGTCGCCCCCGTAGGAATAGTCCACCGGCATCACCACCTTGAAATTCTGTCCCTGGCCGGCGGCACCGACCACCTGGTCATAGGTCATCAGCGCGCCATCGATGGCGCCGCCCGCCAGCGCCGATGGCAGCATCGCGGGGTCGGTGAAGGTCTGCAGCTTCACCTTCAGATCGTATTTCTTGTACAGGTCGAGCGCGTCGGCGACGTAGAACGGCGAATAGCCGATCCAGGTGGTGAGGCCGAGTTTCAGCGTGGGCGCGGCCTGGGCGCCGCCGGCGAGGAGGGTGCCGGCAATGGCGGCGAGCAGTGTCTTCAGCAAGGCATTCAGGTGCATGGTGTACTCCGTGGAGATGTCAGGTTTATAAGTCCTGGGAGAGCGGCAATCGCGTCTCCCGGGCTTTTGTCCCTCCGTGGAGCTCCGCCTTGCGGCGGAACCGGCGGCTCTCGGACCAGCATCCCTTGCGGGACCGGAACCCTAGCCCTCCTTCGCGGTACATGCGGACGTCGCTACGCCGCTGTTCCCGGTGCAGGGATGAAAGCAACCGCTGTGCCAGCCGGCTGCCGGCGAAGCAGTGTCGCTTCAGGGCGCGCCGTTGCTGGCGGGCGGCGCATGGCGCCGCTTCTGCGGAATTGACGGCCCATGACGCGTGAGCAGAATTGGTGCGGGGCGCGCGCCGCCGTGCACCAAAGCGGGGTGCGCCCTTTTTAATTGCATGGCTTTTCGGTAGGCTTCGCGCTAATCATCCGAAAACCGACCCCATGCACTTCACCCCCGAATCCTTCCGCGCCTGGCCGACCAAGCGCATTACCCTGCTCGGCATGTCCGGCGTCGGCAAGACGCACATCTCGTCCATGCTGCGCGGCCACGACTGGTTCCATTTTTCCGGCGACTACCGCATCGGCACGCGCTACCTGGACGAACCCATCCTCGACCTGATCAAGCAGCAGGCGATGCAGGTGCCATTTTTGCGCGACCTGTTGCGCAACGACTGGATCAACATCAAGAACAACATCAAGATCCACGATCTCGGGCCGGTGCTGACCTTTGTCGGCAAGCTCGGCGGGCCGGAGTGGGGCGGATTGAGCCTGGACGAGTTTTCGCGCCGCCAGGCCGCGTACCGCGATGCCGAAATCGCCGCCATGAAGGATGTGCCGGGCTTCATCCGCAAGGGCCAGGAAATCTATGGTTATCCGCATTTCGTCAACGATGTGGGCGGCAGCCTGTGCGAACTGGACGAGCCCGGTCTGGTCGAGCTGCTGGCCGAGCACACGCTGATCCTCTACATCCAGACCACCACGCGCGAGGAAGAAGACACGCTGATCCGCCGCGCGCAGTCCGACCCCAAGCCGCTGTATTTCCGCCCGGCCTTCCTCGCCGAGCACCTGCCGGTCTATCTGCAGGAAAATGGCATCGAGTTCGTGGCGGAGGTCGAGCCCGACGATTTCGCGCGCTGGGTGTTCCCGCGCCTGTTCCATTCGCGCATTCCGCGCTACGAGGCGATCGCCAAACCGCACGGCTACACGGTGACCTCGCAGGAAGTGGCGCAGGTGCGCGACGAGCGCGATTTCCTGGCGCTGGTGGAAACGGCGATTGCAAGGACGGGGTCGGGGGCCAGGGGTCAGGGAGCAGGGGAAGCGCATGCCGCTGGTCGCGCATAACACCCTTCCCACGTTCGACCGCCTGCGCCGCGACGGCATCACGGTGCTGTCGACCGACCGCGCGGCACAGCAGGAAATCCGCGAGCTGCATGTCGGCCTCCTGAACATGATGCCGGACGCGGCGCTGGAGGCGACCGAGCGGCAGTTCTACCGGCTGGTCGGCGAATCCAACCCGATCGCGCAGTTCTACATGCACCCTTTCACCCTGCCGACGCTGCCGCGCGGCGAGGCGGCGCGGGCGCACATCGCGCAGTTCTACGAATCCTTCGAGGCGATCCGCGCGGCGGGGCTCGACGCGCTCATCATCACCGGCGCCAACGTCAGCCATCCCAACCTCGCCGACGAGCCGTTCTGGCAACCGCTGATCGAGGTGATCGACTGGGCCTGGGACAACGTCACCTCGACCCTGTGCTCGTGCCTCGCCACCCACGCGGTGATGCAGTTCCGCCACGGCCAGACGCGGGTGAAGCAGCCGCAGAAGATATGGGGCGTGTTCGAGCACCGCGTCACCGACGGGCGCCACCCGCTGGTGGCCGACGTCAACACCCGCTTCGACGTGCCGCACTCGCGCTGGAACGACGTTTCGCGCGCGCAGTTCGAAGCGGCCGGCCTCAAGGTGCTGGTCGAAAGCGCGGAAGCCGGCGTGCATCTGGCGGTGAGCCACGACGGGCTGCGCACGGTGTTTTTCCAGGGCCATCCCGAATACGACACGGTGTCGCTTCTGAAGGAATACAAGCGCGACCTGCTGCTGGCCGCCGCCGGCAAGCTGCCCGCGTTTCCGCCCTTCCCGCAGCGCTATTTCAACCGCCAGGCGCAGGCGCTGCTGGCCGAGTACGGCAGCCGTCTGCAGGCGGGCGAGACGCTGGCCTTCCCGGAATCGCACCTGCTGCCGCTGCTCGACAACACCTGGCACGACACCGCCGAGGGCGTGGTCGGCAACTGGATCGGCTGCGTCTATCAGGTCACCCATCGCGAGCGTGGCCTGCCCTTCATGCCCGGCATCGATCCCAACAATCCTCTAGGGCTGACGTGACTCAGGCAAGCGCGCACTTCGACGAGGAACAGGGCGCGCTGATCGCCAGCGGCGTCTGGCATGCCGAAGCTGCCGCCGCGCTGCCGAACCTGGCCGGCAAGACCGTGCGCATTCTCGACGGCGCCGGCGTCACCCAGCTCGACACCAACGGCGCCTGGCTGCTGCTCGCCGCCGCCCGCCCGCACGCCGGCGACCCGATGCCCGAGTTGCGCGCCTTTCAGCCGCAGCACCTGGCGATGTTCAAGCTGGTGGCGCAGCACAGCGCGGCCACGGCGGCGCAACCCGCGCCGACCCGCGAAGGCGTGCGTGCGCTCACCGGGCGCGCCACGCTGGCAATATGGGGGCATCTCATCGGGCTGCTCGATTTCATCGGCCGTCTGTTTCTCGAGATTGCGGCGCTGATGCGGCATCCGGGCCGCTGGCGCTGGCGCGAATTCAGCGCCCAGGTGCGCGACATATTCGTCGGCGCGATCCCCATCGTGTCCGGCATGCTGTTCCTGCTCGGCGTGGTGTTCGCCTACCTGCTGGGCGATCAGGCGCAGCAGTACGGCGCCAACATCTTTGTCGTCGACGGCCTGCTCGCCGCGATCCTGCGCGAGATTTCGCCGGTCATTGTCGCGGTGCTGGTGGCCGGCCGCACCGGCGCGGCCATCACTGCGCAGCTCGGCACCATGAAGGTCACCGAGGAAATCGACGCCATCACCACGCTCGGCCTGTCACCGCTGACGGTGCTGGTGATCCCGCGCATGCTGGCGCTGCTGCTCGCCATGCCGCTGCTGGTGTTCATCGGCAACATCGCCGGGATCGCCGGCGGCATGCTGGTGGCGCAGCAGCAGCTGGATATCTCGACTTACATGTTCATGGACCGGCTGGCCGACGTGCTGCTGCTGAAAACCCTGCTGGTGGGGCTGGGCAAGGCGCCGGTGTTCGCCATCTTTATCGCGCTGATCGCCTGCCGCATGGGGCTGGCGGTCACCCGCGACTCGCGCAGCGTCGGCGCCAACACCACCTCCACCGTGGTGCAGAGCCTGGTTGCCATCATCGTCCTCAACGCAGGGTTTGCCGTCCTGTTCGTGCGGCTGGGCATCTGATGAGCGACACCGTGATCGACGTCCGCGACGTCTCCACCACGCTGGGCGGGCACCCCATTCATCGCGACCTCAATCTGTCGGTGGCGCGCGGCGAAGTCATCGCGCTGATTGGCGGCAGCGGCACCGGCAAGTCGGTGCTGATGCGGGAAATCATCGGCCTGCTGCGGCCGCAGGCGGGCCGCATCGAACTGTTCGGGCAGTCGGTGTGGGACAGCACGCCCGAACAGATGAACGTGCTGCGCAAGCGCTTCGGCGTGCTGTTCCAGGACGGCGCGCTGTTCTCCTCGCTCTCCGTGGAGGACAACGTCGCCACCCCGCTGTTCGAGCACACCGAGCTGCCGCATGCCATCTGCCGCCAGCTGGCGCGGCTCAAGCTGGCGCTGGCAGGACTGCCGCCGGACACCGCCCGCAAGCGCCCGAGCGAACTTTCCGGCGGCATGCGCAAGCGGGTGGCGCTGGCGCGCGCGCTGGCGCTCGACCCCGAACTGCTGTTTCTCGACGAGCCGACCTCCGGCCTCGATCCGATTTCCGCGCGTGCATTCGATTCGCTGATCCGACTGCTGGCCGACAGCCTCGGCCTCACCGTATTCCTCGTCACCCACGACTTGGATACACTGTTCTCGATCATCGACCGCGTCATCGTGCTGTCGGACGGCCGCGTACTCGGCAGCGGCAGCGTGGCCGAACTGAAACACATTGACGATCCGTGGCTGCGCGACTATTTCGCCGCACGGGCATCGGAGGAGGGAATGGCGCATGGAAACTGAAGGTCGCTACACCCTGGTGGGAACCCTGGTGCTGGCGGTGATCGCGCTGATGGCGGTCGCCATCGTGTGGCTGGCGGGCGTGGCGGACACTATCGCGTACCAGACCTACACCCTGTATTTCAAGCAGCAGTCGCTCGACGGGCTGGCGATCGGCAGCCCGGTGAAGATGCGCGGCATCAAGGTCGGCGTGGTCGACAGCTACCGCTTCGCCCAGGGCGGCGACGAAGCCGTCAGCGTCACCGCGCGCATCGACGAGGGCGTGCCGGTTCACGTCGGCGCCGAAGCCTACATCAAGCGCAATCTGGTCACCGGCATCGCGTCGGTTGAAATCAACAACGGCCCGAGCAGCAGCCCCCTGCTCGACGAGGTGCCCGAGGGCGAGCGCTATCCGGTCATCGCCGAGGGCAGTTCCGACATCGACAAGGTCGCCACCGCCCTCTCGCGGCTGGCGGTCAACGGCGCCCAGGTGCTGGAAAAAATGAACGCCCTGTTGTCCGAGAAAAACCAGCGCGAGATCAGCCAGACCCTTGCCAACCTCAACGAACTGTCCACCCATCTCGCCGCCAACAAGGAAAGCCTCAGCGACGCGGTGCAGGGCATCCGCGACGCCTCCGACGAATTCCGCCTTGCCAGCGCCAGCATCGGCCAGGCCGCTACCCGCGCCGAGGGCAGCATCGTCAGCATCGGCCAGAACGCCGACGCTGCACTGAAGGAAGCCACCCTCGCAATGGAAAAGCTGCAGCACGATGCCGGTCTGATTTCCGCGCAGATCCAGCAGCTCACCGAAACCGGCACGCTGGAGTTGACCAACGTCAGCCGCGATATCCGCACCAGCGCCGACGTGCTCACCACTGCCGGGCAGCGTCTGTCCAACCCGCGGGCCATCCTGTTCGGCCCCGGCCCGCAGCAGCTCGGCCCCGGAGAAAAAATGCCATGAAACGAGGCCTCATCCTTGCTGCGTTGACGCTGGCGCTGACCGGCTGCGTCAATCTGGGCGCCCGCACCGACACCCCCAGCGTGGTGTATTACGTGCTGAACGACGCGGCCCCTGCCGCCGTCGCCACCCCCGTCCGTGCCGGGGCCCTAAAGGACTCCGATCCACTACGCGCTAAAGTCCCGCAAGGCGGGATGGAATCGTATGCCCCACAAGGGGACTCCGATCCACTACGTGCTAAAGCACGTGTGGAATCGTATGCGCCCACCCTGCTGGTGCTCGACACCGCCACCGGCAGCTTTTACGACACCGACCAGCTCATCTTCAGCCGCCGCGCCGGTACGCGCGGCCAGTACCAGCTTGCGCGCTGGACCGAACGTCCCGGCAAGCGCTTTTCCGATCTGATGCGGGCGCGGCTCGACCGCCAGGGCGTCTGGCATGTCAGCGCCGCCGGCGGCTACGTGCGCGGCGACGTGCTGCTGGATACCGAACTGGTCGAGTTCTATCACGATGCCGCCAGCCAGCCGGGCACGGTGCGGCTGGTGCTGCGCGCCGAACTGGTGGACCTGAAGCAGCGCAAGCTGCTGGGGCGCCGGGTGTTCGAGCAGCAGGTGGCGTTGGCGACCTACGATGCGGCCGGCGCCGCGCAGGCATCCAGCCAGGCGGTCAGCCGTGCGCTCGACGAGCTGACCGCCTGGCTCGCCACGCTGCAATAAGCGCCTACACTTAACAAGGTATTCCCCACGACAACAAGGAGAGACCATGAAGCGCCTGCTTGCCGCCCTGTGCCTGTGTTCCGTCGCTGCTGTCGCCCACGCCGAAATCTCGCAGAAATTCGGGCGGGTCGAAATCCACTACAACGCGCTGACCACCGACGAACTGCTGCCCGAAGTCGCGCGCGCCTACAAGATCGAGCGCAGCAAGACGCGCGGACTGGTCACCATGTCGGTGCTGATGCCGAACAAGCTCGGCGTGCTGACGCCGGTGCCGGCCAAAATCTCCGCCTATGCCACCAACCTTAACCAGCAGCTGACCAACGTGGAGATGCGCGAGATCAACGAGGGCACTGCGATCTACTACCTGGGCGAATTCCGCGTCACGCCGCCCGACACGCTGAAATTCACCGCCACCGTCGAAGTGGCCGGCGAACCGAAGCGCGAGATGGTCTTCACCCAGAAGTTCTACAAGTAAGCCCGAACCACGCGCCCCGGATCCGGGGCTGTTCTTTTCTCGGCGGCCCGGCTTCAGACGCTCGTGAACGCCGAAAAAGCCAGCGTCAGCAGGCCCCAGCCGCCGAAGCCCGCCACCGTCAGCCCCGCCGCACGGCGCACCCACAGCTGCTGCATGAAAGGCTGGATCTGCCGCGCGAACAGGCCCATGCCCAGCAGATTCGGCAGGGTGCCAAGCCCGAACGCCAGCATCAGTGCCGCGCCCGAGGTGGCGCTGCCCGCCGCCAGCGCCGACACCAGCACCGAATACACCAGCCCGCACGGCAGCCAGCCCCAGGCCATGCCCGCGAGCAGCGCCTGCGGCAGCGATTTCACCGGCAAGAGCTTCTGGAACAGCGGCTTCACCCGGCGCCACAGAGCGCCGCCGGCGCGCTCGAACACCAGCACCCACTGATTGAATCCGGCCAGATACAGGCCGAGCAGGATCATCACGACCTGCGCCAGCACATAGAGCAGCGTCTGCATCGGCATGAACTCCGCCAGCTTGAGCGAGGCGCCGAGCGCCCCCGCCAGCGCACCGAACAGCACGTAGGACGCCACCCGCCCCAGGTTGTAGGCCAGGTGCATCCTGAACGGCGGCGCACTGCCGTCGGCGCGGAAGGAGAAGGCCGCAACGATGCCGCCGCACATGCCGACGCAGTGCACGCCGCCAAGCAGGCCGGCGAGCAGGGCGGTGAGCAGGGAAAATTCAATCATGGTTGTTTATGGTTTCGGGACACGAGCCAAACCAGCAGCAGCACTGGCACCCCGATCAGCGCGGTGCCGGTGAAGAAATTCCCCCAGCCGTACGCATCGACGAACTCGCCGGAAAAGCCCGCGATGAACTTGGGCAGCAGCAGCATCACCGAGGTGAACAGCGCGTACTGCGTCGCCGAATACGCCTGGTTCACCAGGCCGGAGAGGTAGGCGACGAAGGCGCTTGATGCGATGCCCGCGGAGAGGTTGTCCGCCGAAACCGTGAACACCAGCGCGCCGACGTCGTGGCCGCGTCCGGCCAGCCACACGAACAGCAGGTTGGTCGCCGCCGACAGCACCGCACCCAGAAACAGCGTGCGCATCACCCCCATGCGCAACACCAGCAGGCCGCCCAGCCCGGCGCCGGCGATGGTCATGATCACGCCGTACACCTTGGACACCGTTGCCACCTCGTCCTTGGTGAAGCCCATTTCCTGGTAGAAGGGATTGCTCATCACCCCCATCACCACGTCCGAGATGCGGTAGACGGCGATCAGCGCCAGCATCAGCACGGCCTGCCATTTGTAGCGCTGGATGAAGTCGATGAAGGGCGATAGCACCGCGCTATGGAACCACGCGCTGGCGGTCAGCAGCCAGCCCGTGAGACCCGCCGCGGCAAACCGCTCGCGCGTGTGCGCCTCGCGCTCGGTGGTGACGGCGGAAATCTTCTTTTCCGGCTCGCGGATGATCAGCGTGGTGAGGATGCCGACCGCCATCAGCGCCGCCATGACCGTGTACGCCACCTGCCAAGGACGGAAGTCGTAGCTCGCCTCAGAGGGGTCGACGCTCGCCGCGATCCACAGTGCGCCCGCACCGGCCGTGATCATCGCGATGCGGTAGCCCGCCTGGTAGGTCGCCGCCATCGCGCCCTGCTTTTCGGTTTCAACGGCTTCGATGCGGTAGGCGTCGAGCGCGATGTCCTGTGTCGCCGAGGCGAAGGCGACCGCCAGCGCAAAGAACACCGTATGCGCCAGGTTCAGCACCGGGTCGGTGTTCGCCATCCCCAACAGCGCAGCAGCAATGCAGATTTGCGACAGCAGCAGCCACGCCCGCCGCTTGCCCAGCCGCGCCGTCAGAATCGGCAGCGGCAGCCGGTCTACCAGCGGCGACCACAGAAATTTGAAGCCATACGCCAGTCCCACCCAACTCAAATGCCCGATCGTCGCGCGCGCGATGCCCGCCTCGGACAACCAGAACGACAGCGTGCCCAGCACCAGCAGCAGCGGCAGCCCGGCCGAAAAGCCGAGGAACAGCATGCCGACGACGCGCGGGTGGGTGTAGACCGCAAGGGCGGCAATCCAGGGGTGAGGTGGTGTGCTGCTGAGGGATGGGGGAGGCAATATGACCTTTCTCAAACGAGTTGGATTTAGCATTTGCTAAACGCTTGTTAACAAGAGATTCTGTTTAACTTATTGATATAAAGTAATAATTCTATTCGCTCCCGGTGTGGGATGAGATTCCCTGCAGATTGCTAACAAGCGATTTATTGTTGTTTCCCGCTTAGCGAATAACGCCTGCTGTTTCCGTGCCCGTTCCCCATAAGGAATGCATTCTCCCCAGTGGACCAATTTCTCAAATAGCGGGAAATCTCGACCTTGGCCGATTGCGATTCTCCCAGGCCAAGCAACTCTCGACACTCTTTTGGCGAGATGGAACCATGATCCTGCAAATACGCCTTAACCATTTCCGCGTAGCGGATCGGATTGAGCCCTCGGGTTTTGGTATAGGCGGCCTTGCCGAGTAAATCCTTTGCTATGCCTTTCGCCAAATGGAACGTGGCGGCAGGCGTGTGTCCCCTGCGTTCCAGAATTCCTGCTCGCGGCAAAGCAAGCTGATCCAGAATTTCCCTGGCCTGTGCAAGCGGGCGCTGAAGTAGCCTGGATGCCGAACCGCTGTCGATGAAAGCGTTCTGACGCAGATAGGCAAGGACCATCAACGCCTCCAGCCCGACTTCTCGCCCTTCGTCACGCCAGCGTGCTACCAGGCGGGCGGTGTTTTCGTCGTGTCCTTTGTCGTATACATGCAGGGTCACGCTATGGCCATCGCTCTCATACAAGGGGATCGGCTTGCCCAAAGACAGACACAACACAAAAATTCGTCGTCGTCCGATCCCTGACGATTCAACCAGACCTAACTTCAGAAAGGCATTGGCCAGTGCATTGTTCCGGCTTTTCGGTTCATGGCGAAGGATATTATCGGGAGTGATGCCCGGCATGAATCCCCCCGGACTTGTGATGACCAGTTCATCCGCAAGCTGGCGGATCAATACCTTTCCCGGGTCTGAGTAATCGCGATGGGTCACGGCATTGAGCACGGCTTCCCGCACCACGTCCAGGTGATAGGCCGGAATGCGCAGCTTTTGCAGTCCCAGCGTCAGTTCCCGTTCCGGGTTGGCCGGACTGGTGAATATCTGCTCGATGCGTTCCAGCGTGTGTAGCAGGCCGAAGCGGAACTGATCGTTACGGGTAACCTGCGTTTCACCGGGTTGCCAGACGTATTGCACCAAATGCTGCGGGCAGAGCCGCGACAAAACCGTTTCCTTGCCGAATAGCAGCAGGCCAGTATGGGTGATTTTCCCTTCCCGGATCGCGCCCAGTGCGGCAAGGAAGTCGGTGTCGGACAAACGGGGAATATCGGACTGAGGGCGGAGCCGCTCGGCAATCTGCCGGCCGCGTGCAATCTCGATGGGGTCCAGATCGGACAATTCGACCCCTTGGGCAAGTGCACCGCTCCAGTCCACGGCGGCTGTCTGGATGGACTGTCTGTTGAAAGCGGCCGAATCCAGCGACATGCAGCTCTTACCCACGCGCTGCTTGAATACACCGCTCGCTGTTCCATAGGGTTTGCTGTCCCCGGCTGCGATACGAACGCCGAGTAATTTTCCCGTGCCTTCTGGCACAGTCAATTCGAAAACCTCCACCGTCAGATTAGGGCTCGTGCAGTCGAAAATATCCCGCCGCCAGCGCTCTAGGTCATAGCCCCTTGCCCCATGAATCGCCTTTGCCCGGCCAACCTGCTTGTCGTCCACGCCGAACAGCACCACACCGCCGCCGGCATTGGCAAAGCACACGGCATATTCCACCGCCACTTTCAGATCACCCTTCGGACTTGACCAGGGCTTGAAATCGAGCACCTCTGATTCCAGGGCGTCGGCGGGTGCTTCGTCGAGCCGGACGAGAAGTGCAAGCAGGTCGCTGTTCGAAAGGCAGTCGCTCATGAAAGGCTCTCGTGATTCAGTGTGCCTGTCCGGACAGGCACCAGATAGCCCATAATCAGGTCACAGGTGCGAAAGGTACCGTGAGTCTTGATGTCCTGCTCACGTCCGGACTGGGAAAGACTGACTTGTGAAATCCAGGCATCATTCCAGCCACGCAGGTCAATCACCGGCTCGATTAGTTCATCTTCGGTCTGGCTTTCGTTGGGGGCTGAGTCCGCCGTGAATGACGCGTAATGCGCTTTGAGTTGAACAATGAACGTATTCAACTCGGCGTCGGGTACGCCTTTCCACGTTTCGGTTTCCTGAATGCCGTGCAGTAAGAAATTTGTGGAAAAGAGTTGGCCTAGCATTGTTTATAGAGTGAGGTCGTAATCCACAATCAATGGCGCATGGTCGCTGAACCGCTGATCCTTGTAAACGCTGGCGGATTTGGCCTTCGCAGCGATGCCGGGGGTGGCGATCTGGTAGTCGATGCGCCAGCCGACGTTCTTGGCCCAGGCCTGGCCGCGGTTGGACCACCAGGTGTAGGCCTCGCCAGTGTGTTCCGGGTAGAGGCTGCGGTAGACGTCGACCCAGCCGAGTTCGTCGAACAGGCGCGTCATCCAGGCGCGCTCCTCGGGCAGGAAGCCGGAATTCTTCTGGTTGGATTTCCAGTTCTTGAGGTCGATTTCCTGGTGGGCGATGTTCCAGTCGCCGCAGATGACGATTTCGCGGCCGCATTTGATCAGCGCTTCGAGGTGCGGGAAGAAGGCATCGAGGAAACGAAACTTGGCCTGCTGGCGCTCGTCGCTGCTGGAGCCGGAGGGCTGGTAGAGCGAGATGACGGCCAGATTCCCGTAGTCGGCCTCGATGTAGCGGCCCTCCAGGTCGAATTCGGGCACGCCCAGGCCTTCGATGATCTGCTGCGGTGGCGTGCGGGTGTAGACGCCGACGCCGCTGTAGCCCTTTTTCTCGGCGTAGTGGAAGGCGCCGGTGAGGCCGTCGCATTGGATGAATTCAGGCTTGAGGTCGGCGGCCTGCGCTTTGAGTTCCTGCACGCAGACGACGTCGGCGTGTTGCGTGGGCAGCCAGTCGAAAAAGCCCTTGGTGGCGGCGGAACGGATGCCGTTGAGGTTGGCCGATATAATTCGCATCAAGATTGATTCAAGAAATTAGGAAAAATGTCCGATTACAAAGCCGAGTTTGTGGAATTCGCCATCGCATCGCAGGTGCTGTGTTTTGGCGAATTCAAGACCAAGGCGGGGCGCATGAGCCCCTATTTTTTTAATGCGGGGCTGTTCAACGACGGCGACAAGCTGAAGCGGCTGGGCGAATTTTACGCGAAAGCCATCGTCGACTCGGGGATCGCGTTCGACGTGCTGTTCGGACCGGCCTACAAGGGCATTCCGCTGGCGGCGAGCATTGCGATCGCGCTGGCGGGCATGGGCAGGAATGTGCCGTACGCCTACAACCGCAAGGAAGCCAAGGATCACGGCGAAGGCGGTACGGTGGTCGGCGCGAAGCTCAAGGGCCGGGTGCTGATCGTCGACGACGTGATTTCGGCGGGCACCTCGGTGCGCGAGTCGGTGGACCTGATCCGCCACGCGGGCGCCGAGCCGGCCGGCGTGGTGATCGCGCTGGACCGCATGGAGCGTGGCAGCGGCGACAAGTCGGCGGTGCAGGAAGTACGCGAGCAGTATGGCATCCCGGTGGTGGCGGTGGTCACGCTGGACAATCTGGTGGAGTTTCTGAAACGTGATGCAGACAGACAACAAGAATTGCAGGCCGTGGCAGGCTACCGTTCAACGTACGGCGTCTAGCCTGCTGGCAGCCACCGTGCTGCTGACTGCGGGGATGGCGCAGGCGGCGATGTACCGCTGGGTCGACGGCAACGGCCGCGTGCAGTACAGCGATACGCCGCCGACGACCTACCAGAAAAGCGGCGGCGCCGAACTGAACAAGCAGGGGCTGGTGATCAAGCGCACGCAATCCGAAGCCGAGCGCCAGGCCGAGGCCGCGCGCCTGGCCGAGCAAAAACGGATCCAGGCGGAACGGGACAAGCAGGCGCAACTCGATCGCGCGCTGACCCAGACCTACACCACCGAAGCGGAAATCGATCTCTCGCGCGACCGCGCACTGGAGCACCACAAGTTGGCGATCAAGGGGGCGGAAATCCGCGCCGAGGCGGTGAACAAGAATCTGGCCGACATCCATGCGCGCATTGCCAGGATCGAGAAGTCTGGGCGCAAGGTCGGCCCCGGCCTGCAGGACCAGCTGGCGCAGGCCAACAAGGAAAGCCAGGATCTCAAGCGCACCATCCAGAACAACGAGGCGGCCATGGGGACGGTGCGCGAGAAATATGCAGCCGACAAGGCGCGCTTCCGGGAGCTCACGGCCAAGCCGTAAGCAGCCGGTTTGAAGCGAACGGGCCGGATATCCGGCCCGTTCGCTTTTTTACCTACTGAAGCTTGGTTTTCAGCAGTTCGTTGACCTGCGCCGGGTTGGCCTTGCCGCGGCTGGCCTTCATCACCTGGCCGACCAGCGCATTGAAGGCCTTTTCCTTGCCGGAACGGAATTCCTCGACCGATTTCGGGTTGGCGGCGAGCACCTCGTCGATGATCTTCTCCAGTTCGCCGGAATCGGACATCTGCTTGAGGCCGCGCGCCTCGATGATGGCGTCGACTTCGCCGGCGCCCTCCCACAGGCCTTCGAACACCTGCCTGGCGAGCTTGCCGGACAGCGTGCCGTCCTGGATGCGCGCGATCAGCGTGCCCAGCTGCGCAGCCGAAACCGGGCTCGCTGCGATATCGAGTTCGGCCTTGTTCAACGCGGCTGAGAGTTCGCCCATCACCCAGTTGGCGGCGAGCTTGCCTTGGCCGCAGGCGCGGGCGGCAGCCTCGAAGTAGTCGGCGAGCGCGCGCGAGCCCGTCAAAACAGCAGCATCGTAGGCCGACACGCCGTAGTCGCGCTGAAAGCGCGCCTGCATCGCGGCGGGCAACTCGGGCAGGGTGGCGCGCACCGCCTCGATCCAGTCCTCGTCGAGCCTCACCGGCAAGAGGTCGGGGTCGGGGAAGTAGCGGTAGTCGTGCGCCTCTTCCTTGCTGCGCATCATGCGCGTCTCGCCGCGGTCGGGGTCGAACAGCACCGTGGCCTGCTCGATGCGGCCGCCGTCTTCCAGCGTCTCGATCTGCCAGCGGACTTCGTAGTCGATCGCCTGCTGCAGGAAGCGGAAGGAGTTGAGGTTCTTGATTTCGCGGCGGGTGCCGAATTCGGCTTGTCCAACGGGGCGCACCGAGACGTTGGCGTCGACGCGGAAGCTGCCTTCCTGCATGTTGCCGTCGCAGATGCCGATCCAGGTCACCAGCGTGTGCAGCGCGCGGGCGTAGGCCACGGCTTCGGCGGAGGAACGCATCTCCGGCTCGGACACGATCTCCAGCAGCGGCGTGCCGGCGCGGTTGAGGTCGATGCCGGTCATGCCGTGGAAGTCCTCGTGCAGCGACTTGCCGGCGTCCTCTTCCATATGGGCGCGGGTGAGGTTGATGGTTCTTTCCGTATCGCCAACCACGATTTTCAGGGCACCGCCTTCGACGATGGGCTTGGCCAGCTGGCTGATCTGGTAGCCCTTGGGCAGGTCGGGGTAGAAGTAGTTCTTGCGGTCGAACACGTTAACGCGGTTGAGGTTTCCCCCGATCGCGAGGCCGAACCTGATCGCGCATTCCACTGCGCCCCTATTCAGCACCGGCAGCACGCCGGGCAGCGCGATGTCCACCGCGCTCGCCTGGGTGTTGGGCGCGGCGCCGAAGGCGGTGCTGCTGCCGGAGAAGATTTTCGACTTGGTGGCGAGCTGGGTGTGGACTTCCAGCCCGATGACGGTCTCCCACTTCATAAACAGAACCTCGTGAGGGGTGAGGAGTGAGGCGCGAGGAAGGCGCAGGACAGGATCATCATCGCCTAACGCCTCTCGCCTGACGCCTCACCGAGCGGCGGTAGCCGCTTGTGCCAGTCGGTGGCGCGCTGGTACTGATGGGCGACGTTGAGCATTTTCGCCTCGGAAAAATAGTTGCCGACGAGCTGCAAGCCGATCGGCAGGCCCTTCGCATCGAAGCCGCAGGGCAAGCTCATGCCGGGCAGGCCGGCGAGGTTGGCGGGAATGGTGTAGAGGTCGTTCAGATACATCTCCACCGGGTCGTCGGATTTCTCGCCGAGCTTGAACGCGGTGCCGGGTGCGGTGGGGCCGAGGATGACGTCGCAGACCTTGAACGCCGCGGAAAAGTCGTCGGCGATCAGCCGACGGATCTTTTGCGCCTGCAGGTAATAGGCGTCGTAATAGCCGTGGGAGAGCACATAGGCGCCGATCAGGATGCGCCGCTTCACTTCCGCGCCGAAGCCCTGCGCGCGGGTCTTGCAGTACATGTCGTCGAGGCTGGCGTACTCCGGCGCGCGGTAGCCGTAGCGCACGCCGTCGAAGCGCGAGAGATTGCTGGAGGCTTCGGCGGGTGCCAGCACGTAGTACACGGGGATCGCGAGTTTTGAGTTGGCAAGCGAGATCTCGACCGGGGTGGCGCCGAGTTTTTTCAGCTCGGCCACCGCCACTTCGACCGCTGCCGCGACTTCATTGTTGAGGCCCTCGGCGAAGAACTCGCGCGGGAGGCCGACGCGCAGGCCGGCAAGCGGCTTGTCCAGGTCGCGCGCGTAGTCCTCCTTCTCGCGCTCCAGACTGGTCGAGTCGTTGGGGTCGAAGCCGGTCATCACGTTCAAGAGCAGCGCGCAGTCTTCGGCCGAGGGCGCCATCGGCCCGGCCTGGTCGAGGCTGGAAGCAAACGCGATCATGCCGTAGCGCGACACCAGGCCGTAGGTGGGCTTGAGGCCGGTGATGCCGCACAGCGCGGCAGGCTGGCGGATCGAGCCGCCGGTGTCGGTGCCGGTGGCGGCGGGCGCCATCCGTGCGGCGACGCATGCTGCAGCGCCGCCCGACGAGCCGCCGGGCACGTAGGCGGGATTCCAGGGGTTTTTCACCGCGCCGAAATAGCTGGTTTCGTTGGAGGACCCCATGGCGAACTCGTCCATGTTGGTCTTGCCCAGGCTCGGCATGCCGGCGGCCTTGAAGCGCTGGATCACGTGGGCGTCATAGGGCGCGACGAAGTTGGAGAGCATCTTCGAACCGCAGGTGGTGAGCCAGCCGTCGGTGCAGAAGATGTCCTTGTGGGCGATCGGCACGCCGGTGAGCGGGCCGGCCTGGCCGGTGGCGATGCGCGCGTCGGCGGCCGCGGCTTCAAGCAGCGTCTTCTCGGCGTCTACCGTGATGAAGGCGTTGATCGCAGGATTCAGCGCGACAATGCGGTCGAGATAGGACTGGGCGAGCTCGCGGCTGGACACCTGCTTGCCGGCGAGCTGCGCGGCGAGCGCGGAAAGGGAGGTTTCGGACATGGCTTACTCGATGACTCTGGGCACGAGATACAGGCCGTTCTCGACCGCCGGGGCCACGGCCTGGAAGGCGGCGTGGCGGTCGGTTTCGGTCACGATGTCGTCGCGCAGGCGCTGGTAGACCTCCTGCGCGTGCGCCATCGGACTGACGCCGCGGGTGTCGACCGCCTGCATGGTGGCGATGAGGTCGAAAATGCTGTTGAGCTGGGCCTGCGTGGCCTGCGCCTCGGCATCGCTGGTTTCGATGCGCGCAAGGCGGGCGATGCGCTTGACGTCGTCCGGACTTAAGGACATGGAAGCACCTGATAACTTACGGGAACGAAGCGCGTTAGGGTATC